>Ga0209810_1005535_pt1 | contig 11393 bp, 10 predicted proteins | sample Coa_R1_7_FD_187159 | JGI IMG/M metagenome (GOLD analysis project Ga0209810, IMG submission 187159) | Surface soil microbial communities from Centralia Pennsylvania, which are recovering from an underground coalmine fire - Coalmine... | ecosystem: Environmental > Terrestrial > Soil > Unclassified...
CCAGCGTTTCGAGGTTCCGCTCGCGCACCGCGGCTTTGCGCCGCCGGTACGCCCGGTCGATCAACGTATTCTTCAGCGGCTGCTTGAGCCGCGAGCCCAGTGTGGCGGACTTCTCGTAATCCCGCACAATCGTCTCCCGCTGCCACTGCGAATAATTGGTGTAGGAGCCGCCCAGCGCCAGTCGTACGGGTCCAGGTCCCGCCATCGCCCGCGCCATCGCTGCGGCTCCCGCCGGAGCGTCGCCCTGGTTCTTCACCCGGCTGAGGCGTTCTTCCTGGAGCGCCAGCTCGAGCCGCCCGTTGCGCACCAGCGCCGCCGAGGCGTTGTGCCCGTCATGGATGCCGATCACTGTGGCCATGGCAACCCGTCCCGTGCCTAATTGGTCTTTTCTGAAATCCTCTTCCCTAAACCGTCTTGGCGGTCTCTTCCGGCTTGGACCGGTAATAGGTGCGATAGTAGCCGTAGTAGTAGTAGCTTTCGCTGAGTTCCTTGTGCACTTCGTTCAGCACCAGCCCTACAACTTTGGCCCGCAGCCGGGTCAGCGTCGCGATCACGTGCGCGATCGACTTCCGGCTCGTCTGGCCCGCGCGCGCGACCACCAGAACGCCGTCGGCCGCCGTCGCCATTTGCAGCGGCTCGGAGAAGCCCAAAAGCGGCGGAGCATCCAGCAGCACCAGATCGTATTCCGATGCCGCTTCTTCGAGCAGCTCCGTCAGCCCGCGTCCGATCAGATCCGCCGCGCGCCGCGAGGGAGGTCCCGCCGGCAAAATATCCAGGGCCTCCAGCCCTTCTACCTGCACCAGCGCCTCGCGCCAGGGAATCTCGCCCATCAGCACATTCGACAGCCCCACCACGCTCGGCAGATTGAAATTGCGATGCACGCTCGGCCGGCGCAAGTCGCCGTCGATCAACAGCGTCCGCTTTCCCTGCTCGGCGTGCGCCGCCGCTAGATTTGCCGCCGTGGTCGTTTTACCCTCGCCGGGCGCGGCGCTGGTAATCAGCAGCGACCGGTAGGGCCGGTCGAAGCTCGCCAGAAGAATCGAATTGCGCAGCGATCGTATCGATTCGTGGAAACCTGTGGCGTCGTGGTCTTCCTTGTCGTCTTCCCCGCCACGTCTCCTTCCGCGGGTATTGGCCACCGCCATGGAGGCCACCGGCCGCGACTTTATCAACGGCAGGCTGCCGATCACTTCGGTCCGTAGCGTGCGGGCCACCTGGTCCGGATCGCGAATGGTCTTGTCAAGCATGTCGCTCAACACCGCCGTTCCCACCGCCACCAGGGAGGAAAACAACAACGCCAACAGCACGTTCAGGGGAATGTCCGGGAATACCGGCTTGAGCGGGGGACGCGCCGGATCCGCAATCCGGATGGCCGAGTTCTGGAACCCTGCATTGATCCCCGCCTCCTTGATCTTTCGCATCAGTTCGTCATAGAGCGTTTTGTCGCCATCGGCCTCCCGCTTCAGCGCTTGATACTCGAAGGACCGCGCGTTGACGCGGTCGAACTCCTCCTTGGCCTCGGCCACCGCCTGCCGGGCCATGTCTTCCCGCTGCTCGGCTTCGCGGAACTCCACTTCCACCCGCCGGGCGATGCCGCTCTTGGTGGCGTCGAAGGCCGCCTGGACTTCGTTGAGCTGCGCCAGCGCGCGGCGGTACTCCGGGTGATTCGAACCGTAATAGGAGCTAACCTCCGCGAAATGCTCCTTGACTTCATTCAGCCGGTCGGCGAGCTTGCGCAGCGCCTCGCCCTGCGGCGTGGCCAGCGCGGCATCGAGCGAGCCCCCGCGGACCGAGTCCCAGGCCGCCTGCTTTCTCAGCCGCTCGCCCTGCGCATTGGTGTAATCCGTGTTCAGTTGCAGCAGCCGCGATGCCAGGATGTTGGTCTTGTCTTCTGGATTAATGACGTTCAGTTCCCGCTCGAAGGCCGCCAGCGCCTGGCTGGACCGCTCCATTTTCGCCTTCAGTTCCTCGATCTGCCTCTCCATGAAGCTGGCCATGGCGGCCGAACTGCGAATCCGGATGTTGTAGGTGTGCTCCAGATAAGACTGCGCGATCGCGTTGGCCGCATCCGCCGCCAGTTCCGGATCTTCCGACAGGTAGCTGATCTGGATGAGATACGTATTGGGCGGCCGGGTCACCTTGAGGTGCTTCAGCATCACCGGCGCTTCCTGCGCCCGCTGCGCATCCGGAATCGACTGTTTTTCGTGGCGGCGAAGGTTCAGCCGCTGGTCAACCGGCCGGAGCACCGAGTCCGACTGCACCAGCTTGATCTGCGTGGCCAGGAACTGATCCGCATCGTTCAGCGCCTCTCGCGCCGCATCTTGCCCCACGACTCCCGTGGGAATCTGCCGGTCGATATCCACGGTCGCGATGGCTTCGTACACCGGCGTGAGCCGCGCCGAAACGATCCACGTAATCAGCACCGCGGCCGAAATGAACGCCGCGATCCGCCACCGGTACCGCCGGAGAATCCAGAGATATTGAGTGATCGGAACGCGCGCTTCCGAAGGCTCCTCCTCGGCCGGTCCGTACAGCGCCGGAGCGCAGTAAGCAGGAAGGCGAACGGTCTCGATGACTGCCGGAAGCTTATCTTCGGGTGTCATTGTTGACAGTTGAGCGTCATTCCTGGGAGGCTGCCAGGTTCAGCGGTTCACGCTAAGAATCAGGGCGCCGGACGCCGTCCCCGCCGCAAACGACACCGCTTTCTCGATCGCGCTCGCGGTCGCCCGGGCGCGCCGGCTGTCCGGGATATACAAAATATCGTTGGCCTGGAGCGCCGGGTCCGGGCTCTTGCGATCCAGGATTTTCCGCAGTTCCACCGGCAACTCCTGCGGCGGGGCGCCGGGCGCGGAATCCGGCCGCCGGTAGATATACGCCTCTTTGCTCGCAAACGGCGCCAGACCCTCCGCCAGGGCCAGGCTCTTCAGGACTGTCATCCCGGCCGGCAACTCGACCTGGAATGCCCCGGGTTTCTTCACATTGCCGACCACAAACACGCGGCCCACCTCCGGCACCCGCACCTCCTCGCCGCCCTCGAGCACCAGATTCAGCGACGGATCGGCGTTATCGATCAGCCCCTTCACCGGCACTCTCTGGATCATAGGAGCCTTTCCCGAGCCGGGGTCCGCCGGCCGCGTGACGATAATTTCCGCGCCCGCCTCCGGACTCAATCCCTCGGCCCGCGTCAGGGCCTCCAGCAGCGTGGTCTTATCGAACACCAAAAAAGTCATCGGGTGGCGCACGGCTCCCGCCACACTGATCGGGCGAGTCTGGTACTCCGCGATCGCCACGCTCACCGCGGGAGCCACCAGCACGTCCTCCGATTCGAGCGCTTCGGCGATCCGCGTTTCCAGTTCCTCGGGCATCTGCCCCGCAGCTTGAATCGGCTCATGCAGCAGCGGCAGCCGGATGCGGCCCTCGCGCGTGACCCGCACCATCCGGGTCAGTTCCGGCGCTCCGTACACCGTGATCGAAAGCAGATCGTTGCCCCGGATCGGCCGGGCCGGTAAATTTACGCCGGACTGCGGTTCGACCGAAGGCAGACGATCCTGGGCATACACCGTAAAGCTCAGAAGAACAAGTAGAAGCCGTATCATTTCTTAAATCCGCGCCAGCATATCGGAATCCACCTCAATCGCCACCGAGCGCTGAAGCAGCTCCACATCGATCACCAGCCGCACGCCCGACTTCTCGCGTGACAGCCGCCCCTCGACTCCGCGCAGCGGACCGTGGTCTACCCGCACGCGATCCCCCGGCCGCATAAAGGGCCAGGGTCCCAAAGGAAGCTCCGAACGCAGCGCCACCCGGATGTTTTCGATCTCCTGGTCCGGCACCGGCACGGGCTTGCCCGCGAATCCCACAATCTTTCCCACGCCTGGTGTGTTCAAGATCCGAACCCGGTCCCGAAACGGAAACCGCCCGAATACGTACCCTGGAAATAAGGGACTCTCGGTCTCCTTCACCCGGTCCGACCACCGGCGCCGGGTGCGGAACAGCGGCAGGTAGCTCTCGACTCCCCCCGAACTCAGAATTCGATCCACCGGCCTTTCATGCTGATGCTTGACGCTCAACGCGAACCACTGCGGAGCATCCGGGCATAGCTCACGCATTGTGAGTCCCATGTTGGTTTATCGGGCAATCAGGTACTACGTTATTTGGTGCGGAACGAGCAGGAATTATCTCAGAGAAAGGAAAAGATTATCCGGTTCAGGAGCGCCAGAATTGATACCATTTTCGAGCCGTGGAGGAGGCGAAGCCATCGATCGTCTCCACCCGCTCGCCCAGGAGCGCCGCCTTCGGATTGGCGATGCACAGCAGGTTCGCTACGGATTCGCCGTATTGCTGGCTCAGCCAGGAGTGGGCCTCGTCCAGGCGCGGCGGGCGGTGTTCGCAGTCGTGCGCATCGCTCGCCACGAAGTGCACCAGTCCGCGGTCCAGCAGAACCCGGCAAAACTCCTCCGCTCGCCGCCCGAAGTGCCCGATCAGGCTCTGCGCCGTCACTTGCACGCAGACTCCGCTGGCGACCCACTCGGCGATCTCCCCGACGCGCTGCCGCAACAGTGCATTGCGCTCCGGGTGCGTGATGATCGGGATCAGGCCGGCACCGCCCAGCCGCGAGAAAATCTCGGAAGTATTCCGGAAAATCAGCAGTTCCGAAAATTCCACCAACAAATAATTCCGTCCCGCGATACTGTATTTGGACGGGTTCTCCAGCGCATCCTGGATATTGTCGAAGCTGAGGTGGAAGTCGCAACCCGAGTGCAGCCGCAAGGACTCGCCCGCGGCCGCCCGCAGATCTTCCATCTTTTCCGCGATCCGCGCCGGATCGAAGTTATATTCCAGGTTCGCGTGGGGAGTGGCCACCAGGTCGGTGGTGCCGTGCTCGGCCGCCATGCGGATCATGGCCAGCGAATCCTCCCGCGTACGGGCGCCGTCGTCGAGCCCGTACAACACGTGGCTGTGAATATCGATCAACTTACCGATTTTAGCCTGACGCGCCGCGCGCCCCGGCCGTGCGCGGATTTCTTTCTATCATTGCCATGTTGCAGTTTCCCATCCAGCCGGGACTCTTGCCGACAGCGGTGCGCATGGCAACGCGCCGCGGCCGGCTACTCGTCGTCAGGAGGGGAAAACGTAGGGCCCTGGCGGGCGCGGCGGGTTCGGTGGAGGCGCGCGCCGCCGCGGCTAATTGAACGCCGCCGCCGCGACGGTCTTCAGCGCCACATACAGCGCCCAGGGAAACAGCACCGCGCCGAACGCCTTCCCGAACTTGATCCGCGGCGCCGCCGCGGAAATTCCCACCGCGATCAGCGCCATAATCCAGAACGAAAACAAGTCGAACGAGCCGGCCAGCGCCTTCATCCAGGCCGTCGCATCGCTGGCAAGGAAGGCGCCCGCGTTGAACGCCAGCGGATTGCGCAGGTCGAAGTCATCAGGCGGCTTCAGGTACATCACCAGCGTCGCCAGCACCGCCGATACGATTTGCGGCAACGACGCGTAGGAGACAATCCCCATCATGCTCCCGAACTTCACCTCGCTGCCCAATAAGCTGTTTACGATAAACAGCAGCACCGCGGCCGTGACCAACAGATAGAACACGCTTCCGACCACGGTTCCCCCGTAGCCCAGCACTTGCGCTACTCGCGCGCCGGCGGCGATGGCCTGCTCCCGCTGCTGGGGCGTCATGCTTTCGGCCCGCGAACTCTGCTCGATTTGCTGGCGGACGACCCGCTCCCATCCCACGCGTGCCGAATAAAGGTTGATGAAAACCGTGCTGAAGATCCCAATCAGCACAACGGGAATCCACCAGCGCGGCCGGAGCACGATATCTCCGAACGCCCGGGCGGGCGAAAAGAATACTCCAGACAGCCGTTCGAACTCATGTAGGCGGGCGGGAGGCGGCAGCGGCGCAGCCGGTATACTCTCGGAACCCGGCCAGGACTCGGGCTGGGGTGTCATAGCGCGATTGTAGCGCTTCCCGCGCCCGTCGAAAACGCCTGACCCGGTGGCCTTGCCCGCTTTGCCGGTTAAGCCGAACCCCCAATGTTAAGGCGAACCCCCAATTGACTGAGGACTTTCGTACCACGCAAAATGGTGAAAACCCCATGAAATGGTGGATCGCCGGGCTGCTGCTCCCGCTGGGCGTGGGTGCAGCGGACGAGGTTTCGCTCAAGCTCAACCTGTCCTCGCCCCGGGCGGGGGCGAGCGCGGGACCGCTGACATCCATCTCCTTCACGATTCTGAAATCCGATTCCGGCCTGGACACTGCCTCCCTCTCGGTCCACGCAAATTTCGAAGTGAACGGCAGGCCCGCCGGCTCCGAACTCGGGCCCATGTTTATCGAGACCGATCCTGACGTGTGGACCCTCCCCCTGAGCGCCGCTCTCACGAGCGTGTCCGACGGACGGATCGTGATACGGGTAAAGGACCGCGGCGGGAATGCCTCGATCATCGATCGCCAGTTCAGCATCGCGCCCGGCTATCTGCCCCCCGCCATCCGCATCGCGCCCGAAACCGCCGTCCTGCGCCCCGCTGGAGCCCGCCAGTTCAGCGCCACCGGAGGACCCGTCAAGTGGTCGATTGCGCCTCACCTGGGCACCATCAGTTCTTCCGGCCTCTACGTGGCCCCGGCCTCCCTGGGCGAGCCCGCCACCATCACCGTCACGGCCACCAGCGCCACCGACCCTTCGCAGTTCGGCACCGCGATCCTGAAGCTCGAGCCAGCGCTTTGATATCGCTTTAGGCCGGGCCGGACGGCGGTCTTGGGAGCGGCCTCGAACGGCGGAAAAAGCCACCTTACTTTTCCTTGGACTCCCGGTTCCGGGGATCCTTGCCCAGGATGTGGCTCACATCCTTGTTGTTCTCCTGACAGATGTACTCCATCAAGTCGCCTTCCTGGAGCACGGAGTGCCCGTACATGGTGAAGGGCTTCGTGTAGGCTCCGGGATCGTCGATCAGGCTCTCCCATTCAAGATGCCCCAGGTCCGGGCGCCGGTACTTCTCGATTACGTGCAGTTTCGCGGTGTGAGGATGCCCGGCGAAATCGAACCAGAAATTTTCGTTGAAGCCGATGGTGTCAATCACCAGAGTGTCACCCTCCCAGCGCCCGATGGATTCGCCGTACCAGGTCGGATTCGGGTCCTCGGAGTGCTTGCGGCCGTCCATGAAAATCTGCCGGAAGCTGTGGATGTTGCCTTCGAAGACGAAATAAATCAGCTTGCCTGCCTGCGCGATGTTCCACGGATACGGCGCCAGGCGCGGCACGCCCGTGGGCAGGCAGTTGGCCTCGGGATCGTCCTTCGACATGCGTTCCTTGGAGAGCTTGGCGGCCCAGGGCTGGAGGGGAAGATCTTCGCCGGGCTTAAGCGCGTCGCGAATGTCGTAAATGAAGTTGCGGTCCGGGCTCCAGGGCCCCGACAGGTCCGGCTTGCCATCGGCGAGCCGCGGAGCTTTGCCCGTCGGGGCCTGTTTGCGAACTCGCAGATCTGTGGAACCGAGCGGACGGCTGGGGTCGTCCTGCGCGGGGGCCATCAAGGGCAACAGAGCGGCCAGGGTCAAACTAAGCGAAAGCCTCATGACAGGGCAGTTTACCGGAGGACGCGCCGCCGCACAACCGTATCGCGCACGCTGGAAGGGCGCGGCGGACTTTCGTTCGCTGTTCCGGGCGGCCGGGCCAGCCATCTCCGCTTACAGGTTGTGCTTCTTTAGCTTGTAGCGCAGCGCGTCCCGCCCGATCCGCAACAGCCTGGCAGCCTGGGACTGGTTCCCGCCGGCTGCCTGCAAGGCGCGGACGATGAGCAGCCGCTCCTGCTCTTCGAGCGTCGCCACGCCGGGCTCGGGCGCAGCCGCCGCCAGAGCTGGCTCGTGCGCGGTCTCGTGCATTTGCAGATAGGACGGCAGATCCTGGACATCGATGGTGTCGCCCATGGCCATCATGCAGGCGTGCCCGATGACATTTTCGAGCTCGCGGACATTTCCGGGCCAGCCGTGCAGCGCCAGCAGAATCTGCGCTCGATGCGTCAGGCCATGAATCTCTTTGCCGTACTGTTGCGCGAATTTGGCCACGAAGTGCCGCTCCAGCAGCGGCAGGTCTTCTTTGCGATCCGCCAGGCGCGGCACCTGGATCTCCACCATGGACAGGCGGTAATACAAATCTTCGCGGAAATGTTTTTCCTCGATGGCCTTCCGCAGGTCCCGGTTGGTGGCCGCGATCACCCGCACATCCACCTTCCTCGCCGTCAACGAACCCACCCGCTGGACTTCCTGATTTTGCAGAACGCGCAGCAGCTTGGCCTGGGTGGACAGCGGCATATCGCCGATCTCGTCCAGGAACAGCGTCCCGCCGTGGGCATGCTCGAACAATCCGGCCTTGTCGCTGGTCGCGCCCGTAAACGAGCCCCGCACGTGCCCGAACAGCTCGCTTTCAAACAGCGTTTCCACCACTGCCGAGCAGTTCAGCACAACGTAGCGGCCCTGCGCCGCCGGGCTCAGCCTGTGCAGAGCCTGCGCGATCAGGTCCTTGCCCGTACCGGTCTCGCCGGTGATAAGCAAGGCGCGGTAGTGCGGAGCCACCCGCCGGATGCGCGAGAACGTCTCCCACATCAGCGGGCTGTGCCCAACGATCCCCTCAAACTCCGAGCTTGCCAGCATCTCGCCTTCGAGCTGAACCGCCCGCTGCCGCTTGCGCGCGCTCTCAATCAGCTTGCCGATGCGCTCCCGCAGCGCCGAGATCGACACCGGCTTGTTCAGGTAATCCGCCGCGCCCTTCTTAATCGCCTCCACGGCCGATTCGGTCGAATAGTGCGCGGTCATCAGGATGACTTCGGTGGCAGGGTCGAACTCCATGATGCGGTCCAGCACATCCATGCCGCTGATCTTCGGCATTACCAGATCCGTCAGGACGATCTGGGGGCGCCGTTCGTAGACCAGATCCATCGCTTCTTCCGGATCGGAGGCTGTGAGAATCTCCAGATCCGGCTGAGCCAGGGCGCTAGAGAGGAGTTCCAGGCTCCCGGGGTTATCGTCGATGATCAGGAGGGACAACGCGGCGCGAGCAGGCATTCGGTTTAGCTATGCTAGCAGACGTTTGACTTCGCTCCGCAATGCCGAGAGCCGGATCGGTTTGGTGATGTAGCCGGTAAAACCAAGCGACATCGCGCGCTCTTTGTCGCCCATCATGGCGCTGGCGGTCAGCGCCACAATGGGCGTCGCGGCAAAAGCCTTTTCGCGGCGCAACTGCTGAATCACGCCGAAGCCATCCAGGCCGGGCATATGCAGGTCCAAAATGATCAGGTCCGGCAGCAACTGCCGCGCACTGGCGAGCGCCTCCAGGCCGTCCTTCGCCTCGTGGACCTCATAACCGCTGTTTTCGAGAACCGTTCTGACCAGTTCCCGCCCGTTTTCGGTGTCGTCTGCGACTAGGATTTTTTTCAACTCCGCGCTCATTGGTTCTCCGCGCGTTTGGCCCGCGCCGCCAGCGGCAGGGTGAATGTAAAGGTGCTGCCTTTGCCGGGTTCGCTTTCCAGATAAATTTCTCCGCCGTGCTCCTGGACCAGATGTTTGGTGATCGCCAGTCCCAGGCCGGTTCCCTCGCGGACCCCCTTGGTCGTCGCGCTCACCTGGTAAAACTTGTCGAACACCGATTCGTGTTCCTCCTTGGGTATGCCGATGCCTGTGTCTCTAACCGAAATCTCAGCGTGCAAGTTCCGGGATTGCGCGGAGACCCGGATCTGCCCGCTTTCGGGCGTGAACTTCACCGCGTTGCTTAACAAATTCATCAGGATTTGTTTAATTCGAAGGCGGTCCGCCTCCAGCGGCAAAGGCGCCTCGATGTTGAGCTCGATCTGCAAGGATTTGGCATTGGCCTGCGGGCGTATGGACGCCAGCGATTCCTCCAGCACCGTGGAGAACTCGAAAACTTCCGGCCGCAGCGTGAGCCGGCCTGATTCGATTTTGCTCAGGTCGAGAATGTCGTTGATCAGATCCAGCAAGTGCAGCGAGTCCTTGTGGATATGCTGCACGAACCGCTGCTGCTTCTCATTCAGGGGGCCTTCCAGTTCCTCGCCCAGCAATTCCGAGAAACCGATGATGGTGTGCAGGGGCGTGCGCAGCTCATGGCTCATGCTGGCCAGGAACTCGCTCTTCAGGCGGTTGGCGCGCTCCAGTTCGCGATTGCGCTCCGCCAGCTCGCGATTGTATTTTTCCTGAACGGTCCGCAGCGCGTCCTCGGCCTGCCTGCGCTCGCTTACGTCACGAATAATCGCGGTGACGCGAAAGCCCTCTTCCGACTCGACCGGACTAAGGCTGATCTCCACCGGGAAGCGCGACCCGTCTTTGCGGCGGCCTTCGAGCGTTAATCCAATGCCCATCGGACGCGTGGTGGGGTGCGCGCGGTACTGGCCGCGGTGGTGATGATGGCGGGCTCGCGCCGCCTCCGGCACCAGGACTTCGACGGGCTGGCCCAGAAGTTCCTCGCGCGTGTAGCCGAACAGCTTCTCCGTCCCGCGATTCAGTAGAACAATGCGGCCTTCCTGATCCACTTCAATGATGGCGTCCGGGGCGGCCTCCAGCAGTTCTCCAAAGCGGCGCGCCGCCCGTGCTTCCTCACGAGCCTGATTCATTCGGGCTGAAGCCTGCAAAATGTGTCCTTCCATTTCCCGCAAGGCCGTGAGGTCTTGAAAAATGACGAGTCTGCCAGTGCGGCCATTCGGAGCGCGCCAAAGGGCCGTCCGCACATCCACCGGTATATTGCTGCCCTGGCGGGTAGGCAAACGGCCCTCTGCTTCGTCCTTTTGCGCATCTTCAAGCACGCGCAGTTCCAACGGCAGGCGGCGCCCCACCACCTCCTCAGGCCGCCACCCCAAAATGCGGGTCGCCTCCGGGTTCCAGATCTGAACGGCGCCCTCGGAATCGAGGCCGATAATCCCCAGACGGGCCGTATTCATCAAGGCTTCCAGTAGCGCTAATTCTTCTGGCGAATCTGAAGGCAAAGGCGGATCCGTTCCCATCATAACGATGGTTTCAAACATACACCGAACGGCGGCCGCCGTGCGATTCTTAGGAGGGGGGCTGCGCCATTACACCCAATCAAGCTGGAGCCGCTGGCTGGTTCGGGTGAATTCACTCATATGAAACGAGCCGCTCTGGACGTTTTTTTTCATCCGCGCCACATCGCCGTCATCGGCGCGACGGACCACGCCGGCACGGTGGGTCGATCGATCCTTTCCAACCTCGTAGCCGGCCCGTTTCGCGGCTCGATCTACCCGGTAAATCCCAAGCACACCACCGTTTTGGGGCTGCCATCCTATCCCGGCATTGGCCAGACTCCCGCACCCGCCGATCTGGCCGTGATCGCGACACCTGCCCCCACGGTGCCGGAAGTGATTCACGAGTGC
>Ga0209810_1005538_pt1 | contig 11390 bp, 12 predicted proteins | sample Coa_R1_7_FD_187159 | JGI IMG/M metagenome (GOLD analysis project Ga0209810, IMG submission 187159) | Surface soil microbial communities from Centralia Pennsylvania, which are recovering from an underground coalmine fire - Coalmine... | ecosystem: Environmental > Terrestrial > Soil > Unclassified...
AACGTTGCCGGGCAAGACGGCGGCGAAAAGCGAGCGGGGCAAGGACGCAGGGAGCCCCGATAGTGGTGACTATCGGGGCGACCGAGGACGCCGCCATCGCGACGCTTTGCAGCCGCCGGAACCCGGCGAACGTTGCCGGATGCTTCACTAGGGCCTCCGAGACGGGGAGGGCCGCACTCGGCGGCCCTCCCCGATCCCGATTCGCGAAGCCGCTCGCTTACTGCTCGAGCGTCCTGATGTACCGGTCGGTAACCGTCCCGACGCCGGTCACGTCGTCCCAGCCCTTGTCGATCTTCAGCGACGAGTCCTGGTCGAACGTCCGCACCGAGTAGACGATCCCGTTGTCGGCGTTGATGCCGTTCACGTAGTCGGAGCGGACGTTGCCCGCGTCCGGCGACGTGCCCTTCGGGTCGTAGAAGATGCTGGCGCCGCTCGACTGCGCCTTCAGGCTGTAGATGAGCGGGTTGGCAAAGCCGATCCGGCCGCCCAGCCCCTGCTGCACCACGGCCTGCACGCCCGCCATCAGCGGCGAGGCGAGGCTCGTCCCGCCGATGCGATACTCGCCGTAGTGGACGCCCGCCGGGCCGAACACGCTCGCGGCCGGGAAGTTCTGCGTCTCACCGACCAGCATGCCCGTCGTCGGGTCGGCGTCCATCGCGATGTCGGGCACCGCGCGGCCGCCCGTCGGGTTCGACTTGACGACGCCGTCCTGGTACCACGGCTGCGGGAAGATCTGGCTGAAGCCGCCGCCGGCGCCGTACTGGAACGGGATCGTCTGCACCCACGAGGTGCCGTCGGAGCTGAGGCTCCACTTGCTCGTGCCCCAACCCGTCTCGAAGCGGCGGGTGTTGGCATTGCCGATCGCCAGCGACGTGCCGCCGACCGCGGTCACCCACGGATCGCCCGCAGGCCAGTCGGGATGCGTGTACCCGTACGCGGCCTGCTCGTCACCGTTGTCGCCCGAGGAGAAGTAGAACCCGATCCCCTGGACGGCGCCCTGCAGGAACACCGACTCGTAGGCGTTCACGAGGTCCTGCGTGATCGTGATGTAGAGCTGCCCGTCGATCACGACGAACGTCGGCTCGCCCCACGAGTTGGTGACGATCGAGGCGTCGTCTTCCGAGGCGGCCTTGGCCAGCGCGGCCAGCAGGTCGTCGTCGTAGCAGCTCGCCGCGCCGTAGTAGTGCACGTTGGCGGCAGGCGCCATCGCGTGCACCGCCTCGATGTCGAGCGTCTGCTCGCCGTACCAGCCGTTCCCGCCGCACGACGTGATCGGGTCCGGATCGGACGAGGCACCCTCCGGGACGCTGCGGTCGACGAACTGGTGCGGCCCGAACGTCGGGTCGCCGTGCCGCGAGGCGTACGTGTTCGCGTCGGCGAGCAGCGTCGAGGCGTCGAACGCGTCGGTGATCGCCACCGTCTGCCCGCTGCCCTTGAGCCCGGAGCGGGTGACGCCGTAGGCGCCGCGGAGCTGCGACGGGACGTAGCCGCAGACGGCGTACGGCAGGGTCTTGCCGTCGAACTTCGGTAGGTTGCTCGCCTTCTGCTGGCCGTAGTACGACGAGCAGGGCGTCGCGTTGACGAACGCCGCCGGCGCGCCGAGGTCAGCCGGCTTGACCATGTGGCCGACGGGCGTCAGCCCCGTCACCGCGAGCACGGATCCGGCGACCGAGCTCGGCACCGACAGGTCGGTGGTCGGCGCCTGCACCTGCTGACCGTTGACCGAGAAGTAGCCGAGCTGCGTGCCGAACGCGGACGAGATCGCGGACGCCGTGCCGCTGACGCGCACGTAGTGGTTGTCCGGCCCGACCGAGGTGATCGACAGGCCCGCCTGCTTCAGCCACGCCTCGACCGCCGACAGCTGCGACGCCGTGGTCGCGAAGCGGCTCATGTACTGCGCATGGCTGATGTACTGCCGGAACTGGCTGCTCGACGGATCGCTGACCGCCTTCGCCAGCGCGGTGAGCCCGGACAGGTCGTTCGGCGCGAGCCACACCATGGCCGTCGTCGACTGCGACGCCGGGACGGTGCCCGTGTTCGGGACCGCCGCCTCCCAGGACGGCTTCGTGCCCTGGAAGGTGTGCCGGCCGCCCTGGCCGGAGCTCCCCCCTCCCGGTGCGCCGAGCGCCGCCGTGACGGCGAGCGCAGCGACGCAGGAAACGCCGACCGTCGCGAGTGCGAGGCGGCGTAGCGTGATCGATCTCACAGATTCCTCCCCAGACGATGAGTCGCCCCGGAGCCGCAGCCGTTCTCGGGGCCGGTCATATCGCGATCTATACCTCCCCGGGCAGACGACCGCAACGGGGCGGGGAGCGAACTAGACCTTGTGCGGATTCGCCATCGCGCGATAGTCGAGCGCCTCGTCGAGCACCTCGTCGGTGACGCCGTCCTCGCGCGCGACCTCGCGCAGCGAGCGACCGGTGGCCGCAGCCTGCTTCACGATCTCGCTCGCCCGGTCGTAGCCGATGTGCGGGTTGAGCGCCGTCGCCGCCGACAGCGTCAGCTCGGCGTACCGCTCGCACTGCTCCCGGTTGGCCTCGACGCCGGCGACGCACTTCTCGTCGAGCAGCCGGCAGGCGGCGGCGAGCAGCTTGATCGACTGCAGGAGGTTGCGGGCGAGCAGCGGCACGAAGACGTTCAGCTCGAAGTGGCCCTGCATGCCGCCGATCGCGATCGCCTGGTCGTTGCCGATCACCTGCGCCGCGACCTGCGTCACCACCTCGGGGATGACCGGGTTGACCTTGCCCGGCATGATCGACGAGCCCTTCTGCAGCTCCGGGATGAAGATCTCCGCCAGCCCGGCGCGGGGGCCGGAGCCGAGGAAGCGCAGATCGTTGGCGATCTTCGTCAGGCTGACGGCGAGCGTCTTCAGCGCGCCTGAGGCTTCGACGAGACCGTCGCGCGCGGCCTGCGACTCGAAGGGGTCGGCCGGCGGGGAGATCGTCAGGCCGGTCTCCGCCTGCAGCCGTGCCCGCACCCGCGCCGCGAAGTCGGGATGCGTGTTGAGGCCCGTGCCGACGGCGGTGCCGCCGAGCGGGATCTGTCCGAGGCGGGGCAGAGCCGCGAGCACCCGCGCCTTGCCCTCTCGCACCTGCGCCGCGTAGCCGCCGAACTCCTGGCCGAGCGTCACCGGCACGGCGTCCATCCAGTGCGTGCGCCCGGACTTGACCACGTCCTCGAACTCCCGCGCCTTCGCCTCGAGCGTCTCCGCGAGGCCGTCGAGCGCCGGGACCAGATCGTCGACGAGCTCGCCGAGCGCGGCGAGATGCACCGCCGAGGGGAACACGTCGTTGGAGCTCTGCCCCATGTTGACGTGGTCGTTCGGGTGCACGTCCTCGCCGGCGAGCGAGGCGATCACCTCGTTCGCGTTCATGTTCGACGAGGTGCCCGAGCCGGTCTGGAAGACGTCGATCGGGAACTGGTCGTCGAGCTCGCCGCTCGCGATCCGGTCGGCGGCGGCGGCGATCCGCTCGGCGCGGTCGGCGTCGAGCAGTCCGAGCTCGGCGTTCACGCGCGCCGCGGCGGCCTTGATCCGGCCGAGCCAGCGCGCGACCGGTGCCGGGATCGGCTCGCCCGAGACGGGGAAGTTGGCGATCGCCTTGCGGGTCTCCCCGCCCCACAGCTCCTGCCGGCTCGCCGCCTCGGTCACGCGTTCGATCGTACCCGCCGGCCCGTCTCCAGAAGCCGCTCCCACGCGGTCAGCTTCACGCGCGGCCGCCCGAGCGGCTCGCCGGCGGCGCGCTCGGCCGCGTCGATCGCCTGCCACCCGTCGTAGGCGACGAACTCTGCTCCCTTCTCGTCGAGCAGATCGGAGAGGTCGCCCGGCGACGGCGCACGCAGCTTCCCCTCGCGGGCGTCGGCGAGCAGCAGCTCGACCGTCTCGGCCGCGTCCTTCTTGTTCGTGCCGATCACGCCGGAGGGGCCGCGCTTGATCCACCCGGCGCAGTAGGTGCGCTCGGCGCCGACGGCGCGACCCGCCTCGTTGGGGATCACGCATGCCTGCTCGTCGAAGGGCACGCCGGGCAGCGGCACGCCCCGGTAGCCGACGCTCCGCAGCACGAGACCGCACTCGATCGTCTCGGTGGCGCCGGTCGGCCGCGCGACGAGCCGACCATCCTGCGAGACGAGCTCGTTGCGGACGACCTCGATTCCCTCGACGCGACCGTCGCCGAGGATCGCGAGCGGCGAGACGAGGAAGCGCAGCACGATCCGCCGCGGCTTCCCCGACGGCGGACGTGCGGCGAGCTCGCGCAGGATCTCGACGTTGCGCCGGGCGCGCTCGCGGTCCTGCTCGAGCGCCGCCTCGCTCGCGGGATCCAGCTCCAGCTCCCGCGGGTCGATCGCGACGTCCGCGCCGGCGAGCTCGCCGAGCTCCTGCAGCTCGGGCGGCGTGAACGCAGCCTGCACGGGCCCGCGCCGACCGAGCATCACGATCTCCTCGAGCGGCGAGGAGGCGATCGCCTCCGCCGCCGCGTCGATCGTGTCGGTCGGCGCCAGCTCGTCGGCGGTCAGCGCGAGCATCCGCACGCAGTCGATCGCCACGTTGCCGTTGCCGACCACCACCGCTCGACGGTGCGCGAGGTCGAACTCGAGCGCCTGGTAGTCGGGATGGCCGTTGTACCAGGCGACGAACGCCGTGGCCGGCCACGATCCCGGGAGGCCTTCGCCGGGAATGCCGAGCGCCCGGTCGGTCTGCGCGCCGACCGTGTAGACGAGGGCGTCGTACAGCTCGAGCAGCTCCTCGTGCGAGACGGTCGCGCCGACCTCGACGTTGCCGAAGAAGCGGAAGCCGGGCCGTGCCGCCGTCCGCTCGAACGCCCGCGAGACGGCCTTGATGTTCTCGTGGTCGGGCGCGACGCCGAGCCGGACGAGCCCCCAGGGCGTCGGCAGCCGGTCGAGCACGTCGACCTCGACGCGGGGGTCGTCGCTCTTCAGCAGCGCGTCGGCGGCGTAGAACCCCGCCGGCCCGGAGCCGACGACGGCGACGCGGAGAGGATCGTTCACACGACGAGCGTAACCTTCTGGACCTCTCGGTCACGGAAGCCCTGAACCTGTCGGGTAACTCACCGTCCTTGGTTCGCTCCGCGAACCGAGGACGAGAGCGTCACGGGTGCACCCAGACGACGGCCGGGCCGGAGTCGAAGAGCTGGACCGTCTCCGCCGGCCGCGCGCCCAGCCGTTCGGCGACGCGCCGCGAGCGCGCGTTGCCCGTCGCGATCAGCGAGACGAGCCGTCCGACGCCGCGCTCCGACCGCACCCAGTCCCGCACCGCGCGCGCCGCCTCGGTCGCGTAGCCGTTTCCCCACTCCGCTCGCGCCAGCGCCCACCCGAGCTCGGGCTGAGCGTGGTCGCCGGCCTCGGCGAGCGAGGTGTGCCTCCAGGTGCGCGTGTCCCACACCAGGATCCCGCACCGACCGACGAAACGCCCGTCCTCCCGGCGCTCGACGACGAACGGCCCCATCCCGTCGCGCCAGCGGTCGATCCAACGCTCGACGACGGCAGGAACGTGCTCGGACGGCACCGGCTCGCCGCCCAGGAAGCGCATCACCTCCGGGTCGCAGAGGAGCTCGCCGGCGACCGCCGCGTCGGCAGGCTCGGGCGGCCGCAGCAGCAGCCGCTCCGTCTCGAGCAGCGGTCGGTCGTCAGCCGCAGCCGTGGCAGCCGGCGGGGCCGTCGGGCGCCTCGCCCTCGGCGACCTGGAAGCTCGACCCGCAGCCGCACGCTGAGACGACGTTCGGGTTGTCGATCTTGAACCCGGACTCCTGCAGGCCCTCGAGGAAGTCGATCGTCGAGCCCTGCAGGTACGGCGCGCTGAACGGGTCGACGACGACGCGCACGCCGTGGAACTCGAGCTCGTGGTCGCCCTCCTGCGCGCCGCGGTCGAACCCGAGCGCGTACTCGAAGCCGCTGCAGCCGCCACCCTGGATCGCGACCCGCAGGACCTCGGCCTCACCGGCCGGCTCGCCGTCCATCAGACCGCGCACCTTGTCCGCCGCGCGCTCGGTCAGCGTGACGACGGTGGTCTCCGAATGCTCGACGGTTGCCATCGCAAGCACAGTCTACCCACGAGGCCCCTGGACCGAACTTCGTGACACGTGCAACTGTGATGGCTACAGGGGTTCCGGTTCGGTTCGTGCCGCTCGTCGCCAGCCTGCTAGCGTCCGCGCGAGGTGTTCAACGACTGGCTGCCGTTCGCGATCTACGGGCTGTTCGCCCTGGCGATCCCGGCGACGATGGTGGCCGGGAGCTTCGTCTTCGCACAGCGGCCGCACCGCCGGATCCGCGCCCGGACCCTCCCGTTCGAGTCGGGCGTCTCGCAGGGGCCGCCGAAGCGGCAGCGCTTCACCGTCAGCTTCTACCTGACGGCGATGCTGTTCATCCTCTTCGACATCGAGATCGTCTTCCTCTACCCGCTGGCGGTCGTGCTCCACCTGCTCGGCTGGTTCGGCTTCGTCGAGCTCATCAGCTTCGTGATCGTCCTCGCCGTCGCCTACGTCTACATCTGGCGCAAAGGAGCGCTCGAGTGGCGCTAGAGGGGCGGCTTCGCGACGCCGGCATGAAGTCGGAGCGCCTGCTCTGGCCGACCAAGGGTCCGAGCCGCTTCGAGCAGGAGGTCGACGACCTCGAGCGGCGCGTCGGCCTGACGACGCTGGAGAAGGCGGTCGCCTGGGCGCAGACCAACTCGATGTGGCCGGACACGTTCGGCCTCGCCTGCTGCGCGATCGAGATGATGTCGATCGTCTCGAGCCGCTACGACATCGCGCGCTTCGGGATGGAGCCGTTCCGCGGCTCGCCCCGCCAGGCCGACCTGCTGATCGTCTCCGGGCGCGTCTCGAACAAGATGGCCGCGCCGCTGCGGCAGATCTACGACCAGATGCTCGAGCCGAAGTGGGTGATCGCCATGGGCGCGTGCGCGTCCTCCGGCGGCATGTTCAACAACTACGCGGTCGTCCAGTCCGTCGACAAGATCGTGGCGGTCGACATCTACGTGCCCGGCTGCCCGCCGCGGCCCGAGCAGCTGATGGAGGGGATCATCCGGCTGCACGAGGCCGTGCGCGCCGGGGTGCCGCCCGCGTACGAGATCCGGAGCGTCGCCTCGTGAGCCTCGAGGACGTTCCCGGGCTGGTGGAGGTCAAGGAGGCGCACGGCGAGACGACCGTGGTCGTCGAGCCGACCGAGCTGGTGGCCGCCTGTACCTACCTGCGCGACGAGGAGGGCTTCAACTTCCTCTCCGACGTCAGCGCCGCCGACTACCTCGGCTGGGGCAGGGCGGGCGTCTCCGGCTACGTCGGGACACCTGTCGGCCGCGACCTGAACCGGCCGATGACCCAGGGCTACCAGGCGCTCCCGGGGGCGAAGCCGAAGCGGTTCGCGATGAGCTACCACCTGCTCCAGCTCGCCGAGCGCCCGCGGCGGTTGCGCGTGCAGACCTGGCTCGACGACGGCGAGGCGGTGCCGACCGTGCTCGGCGTCTGGCCGACGGCCGACTGGCACGAGCGCGAGGCCTGGGACCTGATGGGCATCCCGGTCGACGGCCACCCGAACCTGAAGCGGATCCTGATGGACGACGACTGGGAAGGCCACCCGCTGCGCAAGGACTACCCCATCGGCGGCGAGCCCGTCCGCTTCTCGGGAGAGGAGTAACCCTTGGCCGTCGCCGAGCGCAGGCGCACCGGCGCCCCCATCTACGAGGGCAGCCGCATCCCGCAGCCGACGCCGACGGTGCTGCGCACGCCTCCCGACCTCGCGGCGACGGGCGACATCCTCACCGTCAACTTCGGGCCGAACCATCCCTCCACGCACGGCGTGCTGCGCCTCGTCGTCGACCTCTACGGCGAGGACGTGACGGGGCTCGAGGCGGTGATCGGCTACCTCCACACCGGCTTCGAGAAGAACATGGAGCAGAAGACGTGGTGGAAGGCGATCACGTACCCGGAGCGGATCGACTACGTCTCGTTCCAGAACAACGAGCTCGTGTTCGTGCTCGCGATCGAGAAGCTGCTCGACCTGCAGGTGCCGCCGAAGGCGGAGTGGATGCGCACCTGCCTCTGCGAGCTGAACCGGCTGCACTCGCACCTCGTGTGGCTCGGCACGTCGGCGCTCGAGCTGGGGGCGATCTCGATGTTCTGGTACGCGTTCCGGGAGCGCGACCAGATCCTCGACCTGTTCGAGATGGTCTGCGGCACGCGCATGCACACGCGCTACTTCCAGGCGGGCGGGCTGGCGGAGGACATCCCGCGCGGCTTCTTCCCCGAGGCGCGCAAGTTCTGCGACTGGATGCCGAGGGCGATCGACGACTACGAGACGCTGCTCACGCGCAACCAGATCTGGCTCGAGCGCACGCAGGGCCTCGGCCTGCTCTCCGCCGCCGACGCGGTCGCGCTCGGCCAGTCGGGGCCGGTGCTGCGCGCGTCGGGCGTCAACTGGGACATCCGCCAGAACGAGCCGTACCTCGCGTACGGCAAGATCGACTTCCGCGTGCCGGTCTACCCGGCCGGCGACGTCTACGCGCGCTACCGCGTGCACATGGACGAGATGCGCGAGTCGGTGCGGATCGTCGAGCAGTGCCTCGACCGGCTCGAGACGATGGAAGGCGATCCGTGGATCGCCGACGACCGGAAGGTCGTGCTGCCGCCGCGGCACGAGCTGCACACGTCGATGGAGTCGCTGATCCACCACTTCAAGATCGTCACCGAGGGATATCGCGTCCCCGAGGGCGAGGTCTACGTCGCGATCGAGTCGCCGCGCGGCGAGCTCGGCTGCTACGTCGTCTCGGACGGCGGACCGAAGCCGTGGCGCGTGAAGTTCCGCGCCCCGTCGTTCGTCGCGCTCGAGGCGACGGCGACCTGCATGAGCGACGCGCTGATCGCCGACATGATCGCGATCGTCGGCTCGCTCGACACCGTGATGGGCGAGGTGGATCGTTGAGCACCACCCTCTATGACCGGATCCAGGAGGAGCGCGCGAAGTACCCGCCCGGCTCGCGGAGCGCGGTGCTGCCCGCGCTGCGGCTGGCGCAGGAGGAGCACGGCTGGCTGTCGCCCGACGTGCTGCGCGAGGTCGCGGACGCGCTGGAGACGACGCCGGCGTTCTGCGAGTCGATCGCCAGCTTCTACGACCAGCTGCACACGGCGCCGGTCGGCCGCCACATGGTCGAGGTATGCACGAACGTCTCGTGCGCCGTCGTCGGCGCGCAGCAGGTGCTGGAGGCCTTCGAGTCGGAGCTCGGCTGCAGGGCCGGCGAGACGTCGGACGACGGCGAGTTCACGCTGCGGGCGGTCGAGTGCATGGGCGGCTGCGGCTGGGCGACGATCGTCGCGCTCGACGACCGCTACCGCACGCACGTTCAGCCGGAGGACGTGCCGGCGATCGTCGAGGAGCTCCGCAATGGCGAGTGACGTCAAGGCGATCGTGCTCGGCGGCGCCGACGAGCACGACCTGACGACGCTCGCGGGCTACGAGGAGGTCGGCGGCTATCGCGCGCTCCGGAAGGCGCGCGCCCTGACGCCGAAGGAGGTGACCGACGAGCTGCTCGCGTCGGAGCTGCGCGGACGCGGCGGCGCGTTCTTCGCCACCGGGCGCAAGTGGTCGTTCGTGCCCTCGAAGGAGCAGCTGCCGAAGCCGCACTACCTGGTCGTGAACGCCGACGAGTCCGAGCCGGGCAGCTTCAAGGACAACGAGATCCTCTCGCGCGTGCCGCACCGCTTCATCGAGGGCTGCCTGATCACCGCGCACGCGATCGACTGCACGCACGTCTTCGTCTACATCCGCGGCGAGTACAGCGGCCCGTACGAGATCCTCGTCCGCGCGCTCGACCAGCTGCGCGACCGGCCGGAGATCCGCGGCGACGTCACGATCGTCGTCCACCGCGGCGCCGGCGCCTACATCTGCGGCGAGGAGACGGCGCTGCTCGAGTCGCTCGAGGGCAACCGCGGCCAGCCGCGCTCGAAGCCGCCCTTCCCGGCGATCTCCGGCCTCTACGCGGCGCCGACCGTGGTCAACAACGTGGAGACGATCGCCACCGTGCCGCCGATCATCGAGATGGGCGGCGCGGAGTACGCGAAGCTCGGCGTCGAGGACTCCCGCGGCACGCGCGTCGTGTCGGTCTCCGGCAACGTCGTCAACGGCGGCAACTACGAGATCGAAGCCGGCATGTCGCTGCGCGAGATCGTCTACGACCTGGGTGGGGGCATCCCGAACGGCCGGAAGCTCAAGGCGGTCGTGCCGGGAGGCTCGTCGACCGTGATCCTGCGCGCGGACGAGATCGACGTCGGCTACGACTTCGACTCGCTGCTCAAGCTGAAGACGGCGATGGGCTCGGCCGGCATCGTCGTGCTCGACGACCGCTGCTGCATCGTGCAGCTCGGCATCCGCTTCTCGGAGTTCTACGAGCACGAGTCCTGCGGCAAGTGCACGCCCTGCCGCGAGGGGACGCGGTGGCTGACGGCGATCCTGCGCAAGCTCGAGGACGGTCGCGCCGAGCAGTCCGACCTCGACCTGCTGCTCGACGTCTGCGACCGCATCAACGGCAAGTGCCTGTGCCCGCTCGGGGACTCGGACGCGATCATCGTCGCCAGCTACGTCGACAAGTTCCGCGATGAGTTCCAGGCGCACGTCGACCACGGCGGCTGCCCGTTCGGCGACCACTCGTCGCTCGACCACGTGCTCGCGCCCGTCGCCATGCACACGCATTCGCCCGTGACGCAGGTGCCCGCATGACGCAGCCGGCACAGGACACGGTCACGGTCACGATCGACGAGCGGTCCGTGCAGGTGCCGAAGGGCACCGGCATGGTCGAGACCGCGCAGCTCGCCGGCATCGAGATCCCGGTCTTCTGCTACGAGCCGCGGCTCGGCGCTCCTGTCGGCGCCTGCCGCATGTGCCTCGTCGAGGTCGAGGGCATGCCGAAGCTGCAGGCGGGCTGCACGCTCACCGCGCAGGACGGCATGGTCGTGAGGACGGCGCGCAGCTCGAAGCTCTCGGCGCAGGGACAGAACGCGACGCTCGAGTTCATCCTGCTCAACCATCCGCTCGACTGCCCCGTCTGCGACAAGGGCGGGGAGTGCCCGCTGCAGGACCTCACGTTCCGCTACGGGCCGGGGAACACGCGGATGACGTTCCAGAAGCGCACGTTCGAGAAGCCGATCCCGGTGTCGCCGCTGATCGCGCTCGACCGCGAGCGCTGCATCCTCTGCTACCGCTGCACGCGGTTCAGCGAGCAGATCGCGGAGGACGGGCAGCTCGTCGCGATCAACCGCGGCTCGCAGTCGATCATCTCCACGTTCGAGGACGAGCCGTATCGCGCGCCGTTCAGCGGCAACGTGGTCGAGCTGTGCCCCGTCGGCGCGCTCACCTCGACGCAGTACCGGTTCGAGGCGCGGCCGTGGGAG
>Ga0209810_1005539_pt1 | contig 11389 bp, 8 predicted proteins | sample Coa_R1_7_FD_187159 | JGI IMG/M metagenome (GOLD analysis project Ga0209810, IMG submission 187159) | Surface soil microbial communities from Centralia Pennsylvania, which are recovering from an underground coalmine fire - Coalmine... | ecosystem: Environmental > Terrestrial > Soil > Unclassified ...
CAGATCGAGCGGCCGGCTCAGACAATCGGCGGCTCCCAGTCGCAGCAGGTCGAGGAACTGCTGGGGTCGATGCTGGTCGCTGAGCACGAGGACGGGCACCGACTGCTGGGTGGAGGTCAGCATCCGAAGCAGACGGGCCGCCTGAGCCTCATCGTTCTTGTGCGTGAGGTGGATGACAATGGCAGCATCGGCAATGCGTTGACCTGAGCAAAGCGATTCTTCGATCTCCGCACCGATGCGGAGACGCAGCTTGTCAATGGACCGAACGACTTCCTGAATTGTTTCGCGCAGGAGAGCATCCTCGGAGATCAACAACGCTGTTGATTCACTCATGAACGAACCATTTTTCCTTTGTTAGGCACCCGTGATGGAATCGGTTTGATCCGTTTTTGGGCGCGCCCCTCTGGTAGCCTAATCACGAGAAATCGAAGCAATAATCCCTTTAAGGTGGGGAAGGATTATTGCTCAGGCAGAAAGTAGTAGCAGAGTATGTGCCAAAACGATGAAAAAAGCGCATACACAGCAAAAAGGGGGAACGAAGGGGCAGCATCTCTCTTCTGCCGCCGCAAACCAAACAAGCGCACGGAGGCAGGTAAGGAGATGTACGGTGAGCGAGGATCTGTGCGCAACTACTTATTTATCCGGAGATTCCGTGAACGTGCTGCTTCTCAATAGTCAGCAGGTCTACCTCGACGAATCTGCCCAAGCGGATGGGAAAATCGCCACTTTCCGGCTCTCTTTTATCGGAGTTTTTCTGTTCCTTCCACGGTTTCGGAGCGTATAATAGTTAACTATAGGAAACGCTAGTTTACGAAGGGGGGTTGTGGAAGGTTACGAAAAATTAACATTGGCCAAATTGCACGTCCGGTTTGACCAATGTTTCTCGCCTAGATAAACGGCCCCCTCAGCGCAAAAGTCTATGATCGGAGCCGAAGAGTTTACCCTTACATGCGCTGCGGGCTGATCGGAATTTATTGCTCATCTCATAGCACCGGGAGGCACAATCATGTTTGGTGGACTGTTTGCCGCTCGTTCATCTCGTCCGCTTGCATCCGCTAGCTCCCGCCGGCTGGAGTTGGAAACCCTAGAAGACCGTCTTGCGCCCGTATTTCTAAGCACGGGGCCATTTCCGGATGATCTAATGGGAAACTTGGCCACCTCCGGGGCTCCCCAGTTCGCTTCTTTTGCGTCCGGGAGTGCGCCAACCTTCGGGCTGAGCAGTTTCGGTCTGAATCCACCGGGAAACTCACAGTCCCTCGGAGCGAACGGATTCTCGACAGCGGGTTTCATGGTACCCATCAACTCCTCTGCCGCGGGTTTTTCGCCGACGTCCGGGGTCACCGGAACGTCCGCGGGCGCCGGCGCGACGAGTCAGTTTGCTCAGCTCGTACAGGATATTTCCATCCTCTTCCGATTGGCCTCAGCGCAGAACCCCACGTTGGCCAGGAACCTGGTGTTCGACGAGATCTTCCTTGCGGTCGATACTTTCACGGTCTTTCTCAGCCAAGAGCACGGCATTTTCAGTCCGAGTTTCCAGAATCTTCCGGCTCGCGAGAACGCCATCAACCAAAATCCGCTCGAACTGACGCCGGTTGGCAGTCTGCTCGGCTCAATGGTTTTCGAAGCCACGGCTGAGCTGCTCGCCTCCACTCAACCCGGCGCCGGCGTCGCCGTGTAAGCGGTTTTCGGCCGCGGTCGTTAGGGAGCGCCCCTGGTCTGTCGCATCCATGCGGGCGAGGACATGCTCCAATTCTTGCAGCCCTTTTTTGGCCGGGACCGAGGACGGCTCCGCCTGTAAGGCCTGCTGATAGTGTTGGCGAGCCTCCGGCCAGTGCCGTTCCAAAGTCAGAGCGAACGCCAGGTTGACGTGGGCGTCAGCATCGCGGCAGCCTGCCTTGTAAAATTCCTCCAGGGCTTCGTCCGCCTTTCCGGTTCGTGCCAGAAGCAGACCAAGATTGTTATGGGCGCGGGCATGATCCGGCTGCAGGGCCAGGGCTTGCCGCAAGTTCATCTCGGCTTCCTGCCAGCGGCTCTGCAGGTAGAGACTATAACCCATATCGCAGTAGATTTCGGCGCTGCCCGGCTGGGCCTTCAGCGCCTTCTGATACAGAGTAGAGGATTCGCTGAATTGCCCCTGCTGATCGTGGAGGATCGCCAGTCGCAGCCAGGCGTCGCCGCGATTGGGATCTTTGGCGACCGCTTCCTCATACAAGGCCGAAGCCCTGTCGATCTCGCCATGCATCTCCAAGGTATGTGCCAGGGCGATTTGCACGTCGGCGGCTTGCTTCGGCTTGAGTTTTCCGGAAGGTTCATCAAGCCCGCCAGACAGGCCGGGAACCAGCGTCGAAGTACCGACTTGTTGGCAGCCAGCCACACTGATGAGGACGGCAGCCAGCGTCCCGACGCTCTTGCAAATCCGACGAGAACGTCTGTGCATAATTCTCCCCGCTTGAGAAACGGTTCGATGAAGGGAGGATCAGCGGCCCAGGCCCATTCCCATACCGCCGCCCAAGCCCATTCCCATGCCGCCACCTGCACCGCCTATGCCGCCGCCGATGCCGCCTATGCCGCCCATGCCGCCGCCCATACCGCTCATACCGCCCCCCATTGCGCCCATGCCCATACCACCCGCGCCGCCGCTCACGCCGCCCATCATGCCGCCGCGGGCGCTGAGGCCGCGGGTCAGCGTTTGAACCATGAAGTTCATGTTGATGAGCTGGGCCTCGATGCCGCGCAGGTCGTCGCCGAGCGAGGGACCGATGACCACCCGTTGCGGAGGGACGGGAAAGGGGCCTTGGGCCAATTCCTTGAGGACGGTCGCGCGGCGGGCCTCGGCCAAGGCGGGCGCCTCCGGCGTCCGCTCGATAACGATGGGGCAGAAGTTTTTCGGCATGATCCTGGCGATTTTGGCCAGCTGATCGCGGCCGTGAAGATTCAGTTCCGCGCTGCAGTCCACAAAGTCATATTGGTACAGCGTCATGAGCGTAGCAATGCCGTTATTTACTTCGGTCTGACCGTGCGCGTATTGAAAATAGCCCAAGGCCGGCCGCTTGTACTGGGAAGGAAACCCCCACAGGTGGGACTGCATGCAATAGTGCCAGCGATCCCGGAAGCTCCGTGAGGGCGCGGCAGCGGATGCGTTGTTCGGCGGTGGGACCGCAGCCGGCGGAGGCTGGGCAACCGCTGGGTCTGGCTGGCCCTCTTGTTGGGGAGCGACTCCTAGCGGCGGCAGCTGCTTCGGCATGGAAATCTCCTCGGAAGGCGGTGTAGGGACCGGCTGCGGAACGGGGACTGGCTGTTGCGCCGCTGGCGAATAGTCGCTGGCCAGCTGGGGATTCGCGGGGGGTGGGCTTGCAGCAGCGACGCCGGCTGCCGCCAAGGCCAACAGAGCTGCCCGCATGCCAAGCCAGCGGTCCGCGCTCGCGCATCTGTCCGGACGCGCGGGAAGCAAACCCCGAAGGGCCCCCATCGATTGTTGTGCCTTCACCTCTTCACCTGCCTTTCCGCTGCTTCGATTCTTGTTGCCCTCTCGACACGATGTCGCATCCCCTCAATGTTCTTGGGACAATGTTCCTTATTTGCTGAAGCCATACGGCCCCTGAACGTGGTCCATTTCCATTTTCAGCAACGGGCGGACCAGCCGACCGGCGTAAGAAACCGTCGAACGCCAGTCACGTCCGGTACGGCCTTCGATGCGGTGCAGGAGGTAGAATTCGAGATCGTTGGGTTCATTCACCTCATCGCCGGGCGTCGGCGGCACTTGTCCCGGATTCATGGGGCTGACCAGGTAGGGCGTTACCAGGACCAGTAGCTCCTTTTCGACTCGTTGGCCTGTGGTGTTCTGGAAGAACGGCCCCAGGATAGGCAGATCGCCGAAAAAGGGAATGCGGTTGGTCTGGCCATTGAGGGTCAATTGCAGCAGGCCTGCGATGGCCAGCGTCTGCCCTTGCTGCATCTCCACGACGGTATTGGCCTGGCGGATATTGAGACCTGGCACCGGCGAGCCGCCGGGAACCAGCGTCGTGCCCAGCGTGGGATCAACGGTGCTGACAGACGGATTGACAGCCAGACGAATGATCTCGTTGTCGAGAATGTAGGGAACGAACATCAACTGCACGCCGAAGGGTTGGAACTGAACCGTAACCGTGGTGCCGGCGCCGCCGGTGACCGCTTGCGGGACCGGCACCGGGAACTCGCCGCCGGCCAGGAAGCTGGCCTGATGACCGTTCATGGCGATCAAGTTCGGCTCGGCCAAGATCTTCAGCAGCGAGTTTTGACGCAGGGCGCTGAAGAACATCTGGAATTCGCCGGGCGGGAAGATGGTGAAAAGCGTGTTCTGGGGACCATTGACGTCGCCGCTGAGGACGTTGTTGGCTATGGTTCCGTTGCCCGTGACGACGGCACCGCCGATGGCCGTGCTAGCCATGTTTCCGTTCTTAAAATTAAGGATGGTCCAATCGCCGCCAATTTGCCGCAAGGCCGTGCGATTCAGTTCGGCGACCCGCACCTTCAGAAGCACCTGCTGGGTGCCGGGGACGCGCAGGAGATTGATAACTTGCGGCATGGGCACGGAGATTTGCGCGGTAGCCAGTTGGGCAAAACCCTGCGAATACGGCAATATCGTGGACACACCCAGGCCGGTTCCCATTCCTACAGGCCCCACGCCAAGGCTGCCCATGCCGATTTGCGCGGCCGCCTCGGTTTCCTCGTAGTTTACCGGCTTGAGCTCTTGCCCTTGTGCAACGGCTTCGGCCGTTTTTTTCCCGGCAGGCGGCGCGGCCTTGCCCTCCTGCTGGCCCGGAGGAGGCTGAGCCGGCTTGGCCGACGGCGGAGGCGGCGGTGCCCCCAGGTTCCCTGTCGTCGTCTGGACTTCCATGCCGCGAATCGACAGGAGGTAAGCCTCGATGGTCTGAATAATCCGCGCCACCTGGTAGTTATCGCGTGCCTCCCCCTCGACGACAATGTGATCGCGGATCTGAGCCAGCCGGATAAGGGCATCGGGAAAGATGCATTTGAGTTGGGCACGCAGGACGTCTAGGTCGGCTACCACGCGAACCTCGACGGTGTAAGTGCGGTTGTCGGCGGTGGTGATGGACAGGTCGGTGGTGCCCAAACGCAGCCCGATGATGCGAATTTGCCGGGCGCTGACCGGCACAAAGTCGATGATGTAGGGGCTGCCGACCGCAATCATGGCCGGTCCCTTTTTCGGTGCGATGATGTCTTGCTTGAGGTTCAAAATCCGCCCTTCGCCGACCACCACCTCAAAGACGCCGTCTTTGACGGACAGGCTATCGATGAAGGAAGTAAGCGCCTCCTTGCCGGCGGGCGGTCGATGCGGCTGGTTCGGCAGAGTCGGCAGACAGCTCGGGAGACCACCGATCAGAGCAGGAGGAGGCTGGGACGCTGTTCCCGCAAGCGGGGTCGGCGGAGACAGCGTCTCTGGAGGCGCTGCCGCTGGCGGCACCGCCGGAGGCTGAGCCGTTGCCCGTCCGGCCAATAAAAGCCCGATGGCGAGTGCTGTGCCGAGCAGGCATTGCACGGCCGTGGGACCACTCCAACCGCGTCGCTGGGATGGGCTGGCACTCATTCTTTCGATCCATCCGAAGGGTGATAGAATTCTCCGTGTTGGCTGCGCAGATGTGGAATGCGTGAAAGGCTAGGCGGCCTCTCGGCTCTGGTGTCTAGGCGGCAGCATGCACGGTCCAATACAGACTAGCTAAAAGTCGCTGCTTGGGTCATCGACTATCCCACCGTTCTATCTTGAACTTTTTCCCTATCGACGGCGTTAAAAGCGTTACGGAACGGCCGAACTTTGCGGGAAAGTCGCCCATCTTCGCGCTCCCCAGCAGAGTTGCAAGGAGGCGCTCTTCTAATCGGGACATTCCGTATATTGGGCTTCATTTAACCGGCTTGACGAACCGCATTGGAGCATGCAGAGTTGCATTGTTTGCCAGCTCGCAGGCCAGCAAGGCAAGGATGTACCTTATTCATGAACGGCGATCCGTCCCGGAACGCCGAGCGCGAGTCGAAAGAAACCAGAGCAGACCAAGGCCGTCCACCAGGCCTATGAGCATATCGAAGTTGTAGCGCACGAAGGAGAGTCGCGCGACGGCTTGCTCTAGGGTCTTCCCGCCTCCGAGGTACTGAAAGCCTGCCAGGAAAGTGATACCCGCTACTACCATAACGATGCCGCAAAGGACAGCTAGTGGGTAACCCCAAGCCCAGCGCCGTCGCAGGGCCACACCACTGGCGAACAGCGCTATCCCATTGACCAGCGTCACCATCTGTACGACCTCGAACAACGCATTTAGCCGTTTATGCGCCCTCAGAACTTTGTCGCCGCCAGACTGCGGTGGCCCAGCCGAGACAAATGTGCCCCACACGAAAAGCAGGATACCGACTGCCAGATTGTGCAGGCCGAATCGGTCCTTCCATTCCTGCTTGTCCTCGGGCGATGAGCCTTCGGCGGCATCCGGTAACACGATTTTCAATGGGAGCTTCTTCAGGTCCACTTCGCAACCTGGACACCGCGGAGGTGCTTTGCCGTCCTGCGATAACTCGATTGTAGTGCCACATAGGTTGCAAGTCGCTTTCATGACGTGGCCTCCACTTTTGGCGCTGTGAGGAATTGTAGCTCGCGACTAAAGCCGTGTCCCTGTCCGTACTTGTTCTTCCTCCGCCTGGGAAGAGGCAAAAGCGCGTTTGGTCCATGATTCATGGCGAGGGTTCATGGTCCATCGCCCGTGTTTGTGGATCAGCCCGCAGCGCCAGCAAGGGAGGATGGGAGCAGCCCTTGCTGGCGCTGCGGGCTGATAACCATGCGATTGAGCTGCAGTGAACTACGAATTAAATAACTTTGTCTAGCAGTCGTGCGTTCCACGCGGTATAAAGCAGGGATTGGGTAGACGGCTCGAACCCTTTCCGCGAATACGCCGGCCCCTACACGCTCGTTGGGCCAAAGCGAATCCCGGGTGGCTCATGGATCGATGTACCTTCTTGCGACACTTGCAAGAAAGCCGTCTTTTTTCCGAACAAGAGATCGATGCGGTTACCGCTCGGTTTCCGGAAAGCGATCAGGCACGTGTCCTCGCGCGCGCTTTGATCGACCAAGGGCTATTGACCCGATTTCAAGCACGACTTCTGCTGAACGGAAAGTGTAACAAGCTGGTTCTCGGGCAATATCACCTCCTCGACTTCCTGGGCCGCGGCGCCACTGGCCGAGTCTTCAAGGCGATGCACGCAGCCATGCGGCGGATTGTCGCCGTCAAGGTTATTTCCTCCCGCATGCTCACCGCGGACGACGATCTCAACCTGTTCCGTCGGGAAATACGTGCAGCCGCTCAACTACAGCATCCCAATATCATCGCCGCTTACGATGCCGACCATGCCAAGGGCATGCACTTTCTCGTCATGGAATATGTCGAAGGGCCAGACCTCCGCGAGCTGTTGAAGAATCAGGGCCCACTGCCGATCAGCCTGGTCTGTGAGCTAATGCGCCAAGCGGCCCAGGCCCTTCAATATGCGCATGAGAAAGGGATTGTACATCGCGACATCAAACCCGCCAACCTGTTGGTCACCCAATTGGCCTGCTTTCCGGGGCTGGCAGGCTCAGCGGAGAGCGGCGCGGAGACGCCCTCCTCACCCGCCCTCCCTCCCGTACTAAAGGTCGCCGACTTTGGCCTGGCCCGACTGCACAGCGTCACGACCAGCAGCGGCGCGGACACGATCCAGGCCAAAACCGGGAGCGTGATGGGGACAATCGACTATATCTCTCCCGAACAAGCCAATGATATCCATAACGTCGATATCCGTTCCGACCTTTACAGCTTGGGCTGTACCTTCTACCATCTGCTCGCCGGCCGGGTGCCCTTCCCGAGCGAAACCGCTATGGAGAAGTTGGTCAAGCACTTCATGGCAGAACCGGTCGCTCTGGAAGAACTGCGTCCGGAGGTGCCGCCGGCCGTGGCCTCCATCGTCCGCCGCTTGATGGCCAAGGACAAGGCGCAGCGGTTTCAAACATCTGCCGAGCTGGCCTGCGAGTTGGCCCCCTGGTGCGGCGGGAACCGTCCAGAGACTACGGCGGCGGCGAACCTCGCCTCTCCGCAGAAAGCCCTCAGCGCAAGCCAAGACAGCCAAAACGAGTCGATCGTGGCTCAAGTCTGCGACCGTTCCGCGGAGACGATGATTCAGGACTCGTCAGAGGGGGAGACGGCATCAATCGATGGCGCCCTATGTGAAAAATGGCAGCAATGGACAGCCATCATCGCGGAGTCGTTACGCTGTCGCGGTTCTCGGCACTGGATCAACCCCCAAGCGTTCCAGGCGCTGCAGGCGGAATTAGTCCAAATGTGTCGGGTACGGATCTGTGCCGCTGAAGGCAGACAGAGAGAATTTCTTCAATCGCTGGAAGGGTTGGTGAAACCCTGGCTGACTCCAGAGACGTTTATGCAGATGGATATGGAGATTCACGTCAGCCTGCTCCGTCTTTGCCAACAAGCAGAGCAGACACTTAACGACTGGGTTAACGCGACACGAGCGGTGACGCCGAATGCCGAAACCATCGCGGGGGGTTTCCTAGGTCGATTCAGGAAGCGCCGGGACCTGCTGGATTTCCAGTCGAAAATACGCAAGCTATTTTTCGAGTGAATTAGTGGGAGCGTGAGGTGCTCGAAAGGACAAGGGGGCAGCGCCCAGTTCACTCGCTCATGTCGATGCCCTTTACGGCAGTAAGACACTGCAACGCACGGATCAAGAAAGCACGCGCCACCCGCGCCCCAGGTGGCCTCGTGTGCCCGGCGTGTTTTGACATTGCCTGGCGTCTGCCACTTGGCGAACAAACCTAGCACTCTTTGCTTGCTTATCCATCCTGGAACTGGTGTTGCCGCATTAGCAGCCGCGCAGCGCAGCTGATTCGTCATCGTAGAGCGCCAAGAAGAGGTTCAGTCGGGCGACTTCCAGGATTTGGCGAACTTCCGGCGACAGGTTGAACAACGCCAACCGCCGCCCGCCCGCCTCGGCTGCACGGTTCAACATAATCAGCCGACCGAGCATGAAGCTGGTCAGGCTTTCAACATTGCCGAAGTCTATCAGGAGTCGCTTTGGACCTGGTTCGGACAAGAGGGATCCTAGCCGCTCGGCGACGGCCTCGGCCGCATCTCCGGACAGAATCATTTGGCGAGTGAACCGAGCGATGAGTACATCCTCCCGCATCTCCACTCCCAAGAAAGAGTTCGACGGTTGTGGGTTCATGACCCATCCCTCGGTTTATCCCGAGCCGCCGCAATGGCCCACCGGCTCGCAATTGGATGTTTGTTCACGGTTATGTCGCTTAAGGTGGATTCTAACCCTCGGAGGTCCGATTGCAAGAGATCCCCCTGAGAAATGCTGCTAGGAGGGATTCTCAACCCGGTGAGACCGGTACCTTCTACAGTCCAGAGAACTCCCGCCGATCATTGAAGTGGGTGCCACTGCATCACGCGCGTGACTGTGGCAAAGGCGCTACGGCGGCAGCCTTGGCATGGGGACATTTCTCAGGAGATAAGAGCGCAGGTTCGGTGGGAGGCGGTGAGGTATGACGTGCGTTGGGTGGCACAACGCCTGGCGAGTCCCAGCGGACCACGGCAATTGCGGAAAACCCTTCAAGGGCTGCATGAAACACGCCGAGATGAGAACCCTCAAAGAAAAAGTTCAATGGTATTGGATGCAACGGCGCCTGCCTTGAGGTTTACTCGGAAAAAAATAGGACGGATGGCACGCTGTACCCTTATTCTGGCCCTGACTCGCTGTCACAGTGGAAGTAAATCTGCGTAAGGATCTATGGAGGGGAATGCTAACGCCCTTTGCCTTTGCTGTTGTTGGAGAGTAACGCAACGTGTCAGCAACTATACGAGTTTGGTTTTTGCAGCGCGAGCCGAGCAGTGGCCGCGATGCTCTGAGCCCTCTGTTGTGGCAATGAGGCCGTTGCCTCGTTTTCAGGAATTAGGGTACAAGTGGCTTCGCCCAGAAACAAATCTAAGACTTGCTTTCGGAGGCCCAAAACGGAAAGCCCATGATGGAATCAACAGTGCTGTTGTTTTGCAATGAGCCGAAGCTTATCGAAACGATCCACGAGGTAGTTCGCTCGATTGACGGGCTTCGACTCCGCATCATTGCGGAGATCGGAGAATCGTTCTGTCCATCTCAGCAGATTGCTGACGCCGTCGTTCTGATCCATCTGACCCAGGGGAACGATGGTGTTCAGACGGCGCGCCTGCTTGGCATGTTGACTTCCACCCAGCAGTCAGTGCCCGTCCTCGTGCTCAGCGACCAGCATCGACCCCAGCAGTTCCTCGACCTGCTGCGACTGGGAGCCGCCGATTGTCTGAGCCGGCCGCTCGATCTGCACCGGCTGGCCTACCTCCTGGATGTCCTCACCGTCCGCGCCCGCTACACCACCCGCAGCCAACCCGCACGCGCCACCGTCTCCGTGGACAACCTCAGCCGCAACGGCCGCTTCCTCTTCTTGCCCCAAGGAGCCATGGGCCTGCTCATGCAGCAGGTCCAACGCGTCGCTCCCCAGAACACCACCGTGCTCCTCTGCGGCGAAACCGGCACCGGCAAAACCTCCCTGGCACGCGTCCTGCACGACTTGTCGCCCCGCGCACGCAAACCCTTTCTGGTGGCCAACTGCGGCACCCTCTCGGCCAACCTCATCGAGAGCGAATTGTTCGGCCACGTCAAAGGCGCCTTCACCGGCGCCGATCGCGACCGCCGCGGCAAGTTTGCCGAGGTCGCCGACGGCACCTTGCTGTTGGATGAAATCGATGCTCTGCCGTTGTCCGTTCAGGCCAAGCTGCTGCGGGTGGTCGAAGAACGTGAATTCGAGGCGGTCGGCAGCAACCGCACCTGCACCATGCAGGCGCGCTTGATTGTGGCCAGCAACCGCGACCTGGAGCGGGAAGTGGCCGAGGGCCGTTTCCGCGCCGATTTGTACTATCGCCTCAACGTGGTCAGCTTTGCGGTGCTGCCGTTGCGTGAGCGTGCCGACATGATTCTGCCGTTGGCCGACCGTTTTCTGGCGGATTTCGCGGCCAGCAATAACCGGCCGGTGCAGGGGATCAGCGTCGAAGCGCGTCAGGCGTTGCAAGGGTACGCGTGGCCGGGCAACATTCGGGAGCTGCGGAATGTGATCGAACGGGCGGTGGCGTTGTGTGCTGGTCCACAGGTGGAGCTGGGGGATCTTCCCGAGGCGGTGCGGCGTGGTGTTGGGCAACCGGAGGCTTCGGTTGCCGCTCCTCTGTTGGCGGAGTTCGAGCTGTTCTCGGAGGGGACGCTTGCTCAGACCAAGGACGAGGCAGAGTGTCAGCGCATCGCGGCGGCGTTGCGTCAGCACAAGAACAATCGTCTGCGT
>Ga0209810_1005542_pt1 | contig 11388 bp, 7 predicted proteins | sample Coa_R1_7_FD_187159 | JGI IMG/M metagenome (GOLD analysis project Ga0209810, IMG submission 187159) | Surface soil microbial communities from Centralia Pennsylvania, which are recovering from an underground coalmine fire - Coalmine... | ecosystem: Environmental > Terrestrial > Soil > Unclassified ...
CCGCCTGCGCCCCGAATCCGGCACCGCGCATTCGGACCTCGGCAGCGCTCTCGCGCGCACACCAGGCGGATTGCCGGAAGCGATCGCGGAATTGCAGACTGCTGCGCGCCTGCTCCCCGATTCGGCCATCCCCCACAACAATCTGGCAAATGCGTTGGCGGAGGCCGGCCGATTCCCGGAAGCCGCCGCTGAATATCAAATGGCGCTCCGCATCCAACCCGATTACGCCGAAGCCCGGCGCAATCTCGAGCGAATCGCCGCCGAGCAGCATTACCAGGCCGGGCTGGCGCTGGCGAAATCGGGCAGGCCGCGCGAGGCGGCGGCGGAATTGGAAGAAGCCGTGCGGCTCGCGCCGGATTACGCCGAAGCGCACAACAACCTCGGCGTGGTTCTCTCGCAGATTTCCGGCCGCGAGTCCGAGGCCGAGTCGCATTTCCGCGAAGCCCTGCGCCTGCGGCCCGACTACGGCGACGCGCGCTACAACCTCGACCTGCTGCTCAAATCGCGATAGCGAGGAACGCGGCGTGCCGCACAATGGATTGGCCGCCGATGAACGCCGATCGAAACAAGGCTCTGCGGCCATTGTCCGAATTATCGCGCCGCCAGCTTCCTCCCGGCGTCCAGGTGGTCGAAGTTCAAAATGGCGTTGAACACCAGGAAGTAGCTGCCCTTGGTCTCGCCGCGCCAGAAAGGGTTGTTGGCGAACAGCACCACGTGGCCCTGTCCGTACGGCGAATCGACCACCGCCGGATGCTGAGCCAGGTCGGCGCCGCCGTCCAGCAGGCCGGAGACCAGCAGTTCGTTGGCGTTGGCCCAGCGCAGCACCACGCGCGGGCGCTGTGCGGGCGGGATCACGTTGATCGGGTTGCGCATCTGCTCGTCGGTGACCGGCGCGGCTTCCCACGGCTGCGCGTGCGGCTCGTCGGGGATCTCGGCCGGAGGACGTCCTTCCGGCATATCGGGGTCGTCCGCCGTGCCGCGCCCGGTCGGACGTTCGGGGCCGTCGGCGCCGCCGCGCCCGCCGCGTCCGGCGCCGCCGCCGGCCAGGTTGCTGAGGTTGAAGATCGGCGGGTTCATGGCATAGACGGCCAGGTTGTCGCTATAGCCGTAGGCGATGGGGCTGGCGGCATCCACCTGCTTGGTCCGCAGCACGGATCCGGTCACCTTCAGCCGCTGGCTCGCGCCTGTGGAAACGCCCGGCGTGAAGCCGAAGGTCACGGCGAAGGCGTCGCTATCGGCCGCGGTGATCAGCAATCCGCCCTGCCGCACGAACTCCTGCAGCCGCTCGAGACCGGCCCAGCCGAGGCCCGGCCGGATATCGTCCGTCGAATCGATTTTGCCGATGTTGGGCGTCAGTTCCGTCGTTTTCCACGGCAGCGGGTTGCCGTACTGCGGCATCCCATGGATGATGGCCTGCGGATTGCCGCGCACGCCCGGTCCGAAGATGATCACGTCGTACTTGGCCCGCAGATCCATGCCCGCCACTTTCTGGGTGCTGAAGTAATCGTACGGAATGTGGAAATTGTCGAACGCCTGCCGCCACCATCCCTCGCTCTGCGTGCCGAGCCAGGTGTGCATGATGGCGATGCGCGCCGCCTTCACCGGATGCGTCTTCACGGACGGCGCCTCCGAAACAGCGTAGGCGCGCAGACCGAGCTCCGCCGCCGCGCGGTTCAGGTCCTGCGCCGGCACGCCGCGCACGAGGAACGAGCCGCGGTTGAACTTGTGTCCCGCCGCTTCAAACGGCTCCTCGGCGGCTTCGAACCCGGCGTTCGCGAAGCGGTAGCGCAATGTGATGAGCGCATTATCCGCGTTGTGATTGATCAGGAACGTCTCGCCCGAGCCTTCGAGGCCGCCCGGCGCTTTCACCGTGCCTTCGACGCGCGTCATCGGCGCATCCAGCACCTTCACGTCGGTTACGCGCGCCACCTGCGTGTTGCCGAGCTCGCCGAACGTCCAGCCGGTATCGTCATAGATCGATTTCTGAGGATCGTTGGTGGCCCAATACTGGTAGTCGAGCAGCGTGTCGGCGATGCGGCTGTACGGCTGATCCATGCGGATGATGTAGCTGCCCGCCGGGAACGTGCGGGGCTCCGGCTTCGGCTTGCTCTCCGGCTTGGCCGCGCCATCGGTGGCTTCGCCATCCGTGGCTGCCGCGCCGCGGCCGCCGCGCCCGCCGCGCGCCGGCTTCTTCGCCGGCATCAGGACGGTGAATGCCGCGGTGGCGCGCTGCACCTCGCAGCCCTGCTCCTGCATCAGCGCGAGGAGCTCCGCCTGGCCGCCCGGCCGCGGATCGTCCGCCGGAAACACGTACGCCGCCGGGCCTTCGGTATGAGCCTTTTCGATTGCGCGCTTCGACTTCAGATAGTAATTGTGCAGAAACAGCTTGTTATTGGCCGCGAAATAATTCAGCGCCGTCAGCAGGCCGGTCTGCTCGTAATTGTTGTTATTCCGCTGCGACCATTTGGCCTTGGGAAGCGGCGGATTCTGCTTGAACCACGTCCGCGCGTATTCATTCGGCCGCAGCGTGCGCTCCTCGGTATCGGCGCCGCCGTTGCCGAACGTCTCGTAGAGCCGGCTGATGCCGTTGTGCGTCGCCGCGATGAACATCAGGTAGCTTGGCGACCAGGTATCGAAGGTGCCGTGCGTGAATACGCCCGGCATGCCGAACTTGGTCATCTCGCTCACGTTGTTCCAGCCCAGCATCTGCCATTCGTCGGCCAGCATGGGATCGATCCACGCGTTGTACGGCCCGTCGCCGACGGTGTTGTCGTAGAGATACGGCACGGATTCGTGCAGGTCGTGCAATACCTGCGCGTGCCAGCCGGTGAACGTCTTCAGCACGTTCCGGGTAAGTGCGAGCGTGAGGCCCATGGCGTCGCGGTTGTTATCGTGCGCCACATAGTGGCCCCAATACTGCAGAGACGGCCACTGCTGATCCGGATGCGCGCGGTGCCACTTGTAGATATCCACCATGCGGTCGCGCCCGTCGACTTCCACCACCGGCGTGATCAGCGTAATCACGTTGTCGCGGATGTGCCGGATATAGGCGCTGTCATCGACCGTGAGGCGATAGGCCAGCTCCATCAATGCCGTCGGCGCGCCGGTTTCGCTCGAGTGAATCGTTCCGGTGATGTAATAGATCGGCGTTGATGCCGCGACCAGCCGGTCCGCTTCGGTATCGTTGAGCTGGATGGTGCGGGGATCGGCGAGCCTGGCCAGCCGCGCGCGGTTCTCGTCGAGCGCCGCGATCAGCTTTTCGTTCGCAACCGCGACCGCGATCATCTCGCGGCCTTCCTCGGTATGCCCGATGCTGAACACTTTGACCCGCGGCGATGCCTTCTCCAGCATCCGCATGTACTTGTAGACATCCTCGGCATAGGGCAGGATGTTGGGCGCCCCGGAAACGTCGCCGAGCACGGCCTTGGGCGTGGGCACGGTCTTCGAGGCCGGGAGGTAATCGGTCAGTGGCGAGTTGAAATACGGCTCCGTGGTGTATTCCCGGATCTTCTTCGTATACTCTTCGTCTACCGGCTGCCCGGGATCGCGCCCCGGCTTCAACATGATCTGTGCCAGGAGGGGCAGCGCCAGCAGCGCCGGCGCCAATCGCCACGTGGGTCTCATATTCCGTTGAATATACCGCACTGGCTGTCGCAGGGGCCCGCGGGCTCATCCCGCCGATCGACCAGGTGGATCTTGCGGTATCCGGCGCGCTGACGGTTACATTACGGGGCGGGCGGACCGTGGAGCTTTCGCGCCGCCAGTCCGCGCGGCTGCGGGAGATCCTAAGCCTGTAGGGGCCGGGCATGTCCGGCCCCTACCAGGTAACGGGTTGAATTTAATTTTCGGCCGCCGCCGCGGTCCGCTTCGGCTGCTGCTTGCGCTCCGGCATGATCAGCTTCGGATCCATATCCGCCGGGATGACGACGTCGAAGAAGCCGATCATCATCTCTTCCCAGCTCTGGTCGCCGTAGCGGACCTCCTTGGTCGCGTCCGGGTTATTGGGGTTGTTGGGCGAATTGTCGTAGTGCGCGGTGCAGGCGATCTTCGTGCCTTTGGGCAGGTCGATGCCTTTCTGCAGGTCGTACCAGAGCTGCCAACTGAAATCGTAGTGCGGCACGCTCAGCACCGTCTGGGTTTCGCCGGTGGGGAAGACCAGCCGGTACTCGAAATCCTTGCCGCGCAAGTGCATGTGGGGCAGCATGGCGCGCAGCGTCACGTCGTGGTTCACCTGGAATTCGGAGTGGACCTCGTAATTCGGGTCGCCCGGCGGAATGACGAACTTGTTATCGGAGGCGGCCAGCGTCAGCACGCGCTGCGCCGGCGGCTGCTTGGCGAAGACGATTCCGACCTTGGTCTTGTCCTGGCCGGTTTTGCCGTTGGCGGTGTAATGAAGCTGGAAGACGAGGTCGCTGCCCGCCTTGAGCAGCCGGCCGGTGCCGGGCTCGAGCACGGTGGCGGGCAGGCCGGGCGCGAAGCCGGCCAGCAGGTCGCCGCCGAACTCCTGGCGCTCGCCCTTCTCGTTCGTCTCGGGGACGAAGACCACGCCGGGCTTCATCTCGCGCATCCACTTCGATCCGGGCTCGCGGATGAACGCGATCACGTGGTGTACGTGAGCGCGGTCGCCCGGACGCACTTCGGCCGCCTGCACCCAGGCGTCATGCGTGAGGTTGAGGGGCAGAATCACGTACTGATAGTCGATGGTGCCGGAGGCCGGCACATCGAACGGTTCGGGCATTTCGACGACCTGGTCCGGGACGCCGATGTTCCAGCCATCCACGAACTTACGCGGCGCGGGCAGGTCCTTGGGATTGCCCTCCGGCGCGCCGGCATCCACCCAAGCGACGATCGTTTCCCGTTCCTGCTGAGAAAGCGAGCGGTCGTTGCTGAAATGGCCGTAGCGCGGATCGGCTGGCCATGGCGGCATTTTGCCGGAAAGCAAAGCCGCTTTGATAGCCTTGGCCCACGGCCGGGCCTGCTGGTAATTGAGCAGCGACATCGGCGCCGCTTCACCGGGGCGGTGGCATTCCTGGCAATGGTTTTCAAGGATTGGCGCTACATCCTTGGAAAAAGTCGGCACCGGAGCTGCGGACGCGAGGCCCACAAGGCCCGCGCCGGCGGCAAGCACGATAAAAATTCGCATTTTCCCCTCTGTCGGAGAATTATACGGGCTTTCCGGGGCCGGAGATCCAGGAATTTTCCCAGCGCGGAAATCCGGTGGGCGCACGGGGACAAACAGGCGCCGAAAGCGGCTTAGCAGGCTGCTGAAAAACGCCTGCAGCCGCCAAAATCGCCGCCGCAAGTTGTTGATTCTGTGTCGGCGCAGGTGGGGAAAACTTAGTTTTTCAGCAGCCTGTTAGAGGCCGGGATGTAACCGGCTAGAAAACGTAATCCGGCGGCTTGATCCCCTTTACCCGGAGGTAAACCTCCACCTGCCCGCGATGGTGGGCGGTGTGGGTGAAATAGGACCACAGCCATTCGAAACCCGTCATCTTGCGGTTACCCACGCCGACGACGGCATCGAGCTTGGCGGGCGTCATGGAATCGACGGCCTTGTTGCAAAAGTCGAATGCCGTGGTCAGATAGGCGAGCGCGGTTTCGCGTTCGACGTCGCTCTTCTCGTTCTTTAACGCGTCCGCCAGGGCTTTCGGGGTTTCCGGGCGCGGCAGGCCGCTGGCGATGGCGCAGGCGCCGATATTGGCGGCGGCGATATGAGCGATCACGTGTCCGAAGCTCATCTCGTCCGGATTCGGCCGGAAATTGTAGCTTTCGGCGGGCATCGCCTTAGCCACGGCGATCGTGAACTCGCCCGATTTCTGCCAGTGCTGCACCAGCGACTTTGGAATGGTGGACTGGGCCAGCGCCGGCAGGACAATGGCAAACATCGTAAATAGAAACTTGCGCATGGGTTTACAGATACCACAGAAGCGTTCGATGAGGAGATGGGGGGCCGGAGATACCGGAAAGATGAATAAGCTTTCACACAAGATTCTTTACATTCCGGGATTTAGGGAGTGCGTCTCATAGACAGGAGGGCAAGAACATGGCCGCCGCTAAGGCAGTGAAGCTTCTGGATCCCACGAGGATGGGCGCAGGCGCCGCAGAGCTCGAGCGCTCGTTGCGCGAGCGCATCATCGGACAGGAGGATGCCATCCGGCAGATCGTAGGCATTTACCAGACGTTTCTCGCGGGCATGTCGACGGCGGGACGTCCGGTCGGGAGCCTGCTGTTTCTGGGGCCCACGGGATCGGGCAAGACGCGCACTGTCGAGGCGCTCGCGGAGAGCCTGGTAGGAGACGCTCGCGCGGTCGTGAAGATCGACTGCGCGGAGTTCCAGCACAGCCATGAAATCGCCAAGCTGATCGGCTCGCCTCCGGGATACCTCGGGCATCGCGAGACGCATCCGCTGCTCAGCCAGGACATGCTGAACCAGTACCACACGGAAACTCTGAAGCTGAGCTTCGTGCTGTTCGACGAGATCGAAAAGGCCAACGATGCTCTCTGGAACCTGCTGCTGGGCATCCTGGATAAGGCGACCCTTACGCTGGGGGACAACAAGCGCGTGGACTTTTCGCGCGCGATCATCTTCCTGACCAGCAACCTGGGAGCGGCGGAAATGAACGCCATCCTCCGGCCGCGGCTCGGATTCGCGCACAGCGTGCCGGCCGGGCAGCAACTGAGCGATAAGCTCGCGAGCGTGGGGACGGAAGCCGCGCGGCGCCGCTTCACGCCGGAATTCCTCAACCGGATCGACCGCGTGGTGACGTTCCAGCCTCTCGGCGAACCCGAGCTGCAGCGGATTCTCGATCTGGAATTGCGCGCCGTGGCGGAGCGGCTGCAGCGCGCCACCGGCGCCGCCATCGATCTGCGCCTGACGTCCAGCGCCCGCGACCTGCTGCTGGGCGAGGGAACGGACGCGCGCTACGGCGCCCGGCACCTGAAGCGCGCCATCGAACGGCGGCTGGTGCATCCGCTGGCCAACCTGCTCGCGACCGGGCAGGTCGCAGCCGGGGACCAGGTGATGGTGGATGAGGACGCCGCGGGCCTGGTGTTTACGAAAGAGCCGCAGGAAAGCGCGGGAATTTCGATCGCGGCGGCGTAGAGAGGCAGGGATCTAACCGCCGAGACGCCGAGGCTTCGCGGGGAACATAGAGCGAAGACTTCCGCTAGACCTCTGCGTCTCGGCGTCTCGGCGGTGAAGAGATGCTGCTCTACAGCTTCCGCCCGAAGAAATCCGCGGTGGCGTGGTATGCCTTCAGCCACGAGGCGTGGCGCAGGAAGCCGTGGATTTCATCGGGGATGACGAGCTGCTCGAAGTAGACGTGCTGGCGGCGCAGGGCGGCGACGAGCTCGACGGTCTGGGAGAAATCGACGTTGCGGTCGTCGTCGCCGTGGATCAGCAGCACGGGCGATTTCCAGGTGCGGATCGAGGCGATCGGCGAAGATTCGAAAGCCGTCCGCGTGGCCTCGTTATCGACCGGCGCGCCGCCCGCCGCCATGGCCATGGCCGCGGTGCGCTGGCGGCTCGACCAGTCGTGCACCCCGTGAAAGTCCACACCGGCGGCAAACAGCTCGGAGCCGCGCGCCAGGCCCATCGCGGTCAGGTAGCCGCCGTAGGAGCCGCCCCAGAGGCCGATGTGAGCCGCGTCCACATCCGGCCGCGAGCGCAGATAAAGCGCGGCGCCTTCCACGTCGTGGTATTCGCTCGCGCCCGAAGCGCCATAGTTGATTGCCTCCCGGAAATTCAGGCCGTAGCCGATGCCGCTGCGGTAGTTGATCGAAAGCACGATGTATCCCTGGCTGGCGAGATACTGGTTCATGCCGTAGGCGTTGTTGTAGTAATCCATGTAGTGCCAGCCGAGCAGCATCTGCCGGCGCGAGCCGCCGTGCATGAAGACCAGCGCCTTGCGCTTTTCACCGGCCTTGAGATCGGCGGGCAGGAAGAGCTGGCCGTGGATCGGCATGCCGTCCGAACCGGAGTAGATCACCTGTTTCGGGAAGACGAGCGCGTTGACGGGGAAATCCGCCGGAATGCTGTCCGGCGCGAGGTCTTTCGTGTCTGAGCCGGTGTGGATGGCGGCCTGCGCGGGGCGGCGGGCGCCGGCGTGAATGAATGCTACTCCGCCGCCCGCGAACACCGGACTCCACTCGAGGGTGTCGCCCCTGGTGACCTGCGTGGGCGGTCCGCCGGCGATCGAGACGCGCCAGATGTGGCGGCGGTCGATATCGTCCTGGTTCGAGCTGAACACTGCCTCCTTGCCGTCATCGGAAACCGAGACGTGCTCGACTTCGAACTCGCCGGGCGTCAGCAGCGTGGCGCGGCCGCCCTCGACCGCGACGGAATAGAGGTGCGCCCAGCCGTCTTTCTCCCAGGGGAAGAGGATGCGGTCGCCGGCGCCCCAGACGAGCTGGTGCTCCATGACGATCGGGTGGAACAGGCTGCCGGGGCCGGGGTCGGCACGCCAGATCTGGCGGCCGGTGCCGTCCGCGACTGTGGCGACGCGGATGGTCCAGGGCTCGCCTTCGCGGCGCCCGCCGGGGCCGCCGGCTCCGCCGCGTCCGCCGCCGCCGGAGAGAACGCGCATGAACGCGATCTGCCGGCCATCCGGCGACCACGCCGGGTTGGAATCGCGGTCGACCGAGGGATCCATGTAGCTCAGGGTCCTGGCGGCGAAATCGTACACCGCGATGAAGCTGTGGTTGACGCGCTCGCTGACGAACGCCAGCTTCGAGCCGTCCGGCGAAAAGACGGGGTTCGCCGAGGTCACGCCGGAGCGCGGATGGAACAGCAACTCGGCGTTACCCCCGGCGAGCGGCGCCACCCAGAGCTGGCCGCCGCGGAGGAAGACCACGCGGTCCCCCTTCGGCGACACCTCGGGGGTGTGGCCCTCGGCGATTTTGCGCGGCGCCTCGCCCGGCACGACGATCATGATGTCCTGCTCGGTGCCGGCGGTGTTGGTCGAGGGATTCGGATCGGGCCGGCCGAGAAATTCGAGATCGCCGCCGCGGGTGTAGACCACGGCGCGGGCGTCCGCGGTCCAGTGGAGCTGGCCGATATCGGTGCCGTCGTCCTGGGTGTAGTGCGTGACGCGCACGCCTTTCCAGTCGGGCGCGGAGGCCACCCAGATGTTTCGCGCGCCGCGTTCGTTGAGCAGCCAGGCCACTTTCCCGCCGCCCGGCGCGGCGATGAGCTCGCTGGGGAACGGCGCGGAGAGCACCTGTTCCAGCGTGAAGGAAGCGGCCCCGGCGAAGGAGGCGCAAAGCAAGGTCGCAAGGCAAAGCCGTCGCATGGGGAAAGTTTACACCGGCGCCGGCTGCTCGGGCATTGACCGGATTGCGTACGGCACGGGCGCGCAGTAAATGTGCTGCAAACTCGGTTTCCCTTTTCAGCCTTGAAAGGAGGCTTCCATGCGCGAGACCCGTTCCCTTTTCCGCAACCTGATGTGCTGGACTTGGATTGCATCCGGCATCGCGATTCCCGGCATGCTGAATCGTGCCGCCGCCCAGGTGGTGACGCCGACTCAGGTCCAGGTCATCGGGCCGGCGATGGCGAATCCCGGGCGAGCGCTTCGAGTGGGATACGGCGGCTGGCAAGGTGACGAATTCGGAGAAGGCGAACGCATATCTCGATCCGCCGGCGCGCAGCCCGTACCGCGTGTAGCACCGCGCTACCGTCGACCTTTGATATGCTTTCCCGGATGGTCACCCGCCGCAGCGTGATTCAACTTGCCGCTTTCGCCTCAGCCTCCGCTCAGACCGGGCGGGACTGGTCGGGGCGCGCGCCCATCCGCTACCCCGATCCCGACGTGGTCGTGCTCGACCCGCGGTTCGCGAAGCTCAAAGATAACAACGCGGCGATCGAGCGCCTCTATACCGGCGCGCGGTGGGCGGAAGGGCCGGCGTGGAACGGCGTGGGCCGCTACGTCGTCTGGAGCGACATTCCCAATAACCGGCAACTGCGCTGGATCGAAGAGGACGGGCATGTCAGCACGTTCCGCGCGCCTTCGAATTACTCTAACGGCAATACGTTCGATTACGAGGGCCGCCAGCTTTCCTGCGAGCATGACACGCGCCGCGTGGTGCGGTACGAGCACAGCGGCGCGGTGACGGTAATTGCGGACCGCTGGCAGGGCAAGCCGCTGAATGCGCCCAATGACATTGTGGTTCACCCGGACGGCGGCATCTGGTTCACCGATCCCGGCTACGGCATCATGGCCGCCTACGAAGGGCACCGCGATACGCTGCAGATCAAAGAGGCCGTGTACCGCGTCGATAAGTCCGGCAGGATGGAGATGGTCACGGACGAGGCGGAGAAACCCAACGGTCTTTGTTTCTCCCCCGATTACCGCAAGCTGTATCTCTGCGATACGGGGAAGCCCGGCAATATTTTGGTGTACGACGTCGTGGAAGGGCGCTCGCTGCGCAACCGGCGGCAGTTCGTGGACATGGTCCTGCCGGGCAAAGGACACGGCTTGGCCGACGGCATCCGCGCCGATGCCGAAGGCAACATCTGGGCCGGAGCGGGATGGGCCGGCCCCGGCTATGACGGCGTGCATATCTTCGCGCCGGACGGCACGCGCATCGGCATGATCCTGCTGCCGGAAATTTGCGCCAACCTCTGCTTCGGCGGAACCAAGCGCAACCGGCTGTTCATGGCGGCCAGCCAGTCTCTGTACGCTCTCTACGTGGAAACCACTGGCGCGCACATCGCGTAGGTGAAGGCGGCGGCGAGTTAGTGCGTCATGGCATAGACGACGTAATTCACGCCGATCCGGATGCCCAGCGCGGCGTATCTCTCCGGGTAATACGGCGCGTCGGCCCATTCCCAGGAATCGCCGACGTCGGATTGAAATGTGATCGCGACCATGAGGCGGCCGCGGTCGTCGTAGATGCCGCGCCAGCGGTCGGGGCAGGGCGCGCATTTGTAGCTGCGGCCGCGCTGGACGCTGCCTTCGCTGGCCACCTGATACCGGTCGTCGAGATCGTAGACCGTGTGGAAGATGGCGTCGGCGTTGGGCAGGTCGACTACGGGTCGCTCGGGGAAGACGCGCTTCATCGAGTCCATGAAGACGCCCCATTCGTCTTCGCCCCAGAAGTCGTCGCACATGAAGAAGCCGCCGCGCAGCAGGAATTCGCGCATGCTGGCGGCCTGGGCGTCGGTCAGGTTCCAGTGGCCGGTTTGGACGGCGTAGAGCCAGGGCCAGTCATAAACGTCGCCGTCATCGAGATTGACCGGCTGCTCGACCGAGCGCACGTCGATGCGGGTCAGCCGGCGCAAGGCCTGGGAGAAGTGGCGGTCGGCGCGCGGGTAGTCCTGGGTCCAGATGGAGAAGCCCTGCCGCCAGTTTCCGCCGCCATAGCGGAAACCACGGGCGTAGCGGCCGTAAG
>Ga0209810_1005544_pt1 | contig 11385 bp, 11 predicted proteins | sample Coa_R1_7_FD_187159 | JGI IMG/M metagenome (GOLD analysis project Ga0209810, IMG submission 187159) | Surface soil microbial communities from Centralia Pennsylvania, which are recovering from an underground coalmine fire - Coalmine... | ecosystem: Environmental > Terrestrial > Soil > Unclassified...
CCAGAACTCCCTTTCTTTTGACAAGGTTTCCCCGCTGCAAGTATACTTATTAATAGGCACCGCTTGAGCGATACACTCACACTAACAGTCCAAGGCAAGCGAGTTCCGTTAGGCAACTTCCGCAAGAAAACGCGAAGGCGCTGGGGAGGGTTGAACCGTGCCCACAAGACGAGGCGGCTTGGCATTTGAAGAGGCCAAAGCTCGAAGGGCGGCTTGTGCCTCTGTCTTTTCATGAACACGAGAAAGGAATGGATATTTCATGGGTGATCAAGAACTGATTTCTCCGTCAAATCAGATCCCTGTCAACATTGAAGACGAGATGCGGAACTCGTATCTGGATTACGCGATGAGCGTGATCATCGGGCGAGCGTTGCCCGACGTCCGCGACGGGTTGAAGCCGGTGCATCGGCGCATCCTGTATGCCATGTACAAGGAAGGCATCACTTCTGATAAACGGTATACGAAATGCGCGGGCGTGGTGGGGGAAGTTATTAAGAAATATCATCCGCATGGCGATGCGGCAGTCTATGACGCGCTGGTGCGCATGGCCCAGGACTTTAACATGCGCTATCCGCTGATTGACGGGCAGGGCAATTTCGGCTCCGTCGATGGCGACCCTCCGGCAGCTTACCGGTATACGGAATGCCGTTTGTCCCGCGTGGCTGAAGAACTGCTGGCCGATATTGAGAAAGAGACGGTGGATTTTGTTCCCAATTTCGATGAGTCCACTGAAGAGCCCAGCGTGCTGCCCACGCGCGTTCCGAACCTGCTGGTGAATGGGTCGGACGGCATTGCCGTCGGAATGGCCACCAAGATCCCGCCCCATAATCTCTCCGAAATCATCAACGCAACCATCCTGCTGGTTCAGAAACCCCAGGCTACGCTCGACGAAGTGCTGGAACTAATTCCGGGACCGGACTTTCCGACTGGAGCGTTTATTTACGGCAAGTCCGGCATCAAATCCGCTTACGCCACCGGACGCGGACAGTTTACCATGCGCGCCAAAGCCGCGATCGAACGCCCGACGAAGGAAAAACAGCAGATCGTCGTGACGGAAATTCCTTTTCAGGTGAACAAGGCGAAGATCATCGAGCGCATCGCGCAGCTTGTGCAGGACAAGAAGATCGAGGGCATCTCGGACGTGCGCGACGAGTCGGACCGCGAAGGGATGCGCATTGTGGTAGAGCTCAAGCGCGGCGAGCAGCCGGAAGTGATTCTGAACAACCTCTACAAGCATACGCAGCTCCAGGAAACTTTCGGCATGATCTTGCTGGCCATTGTCAACGGTCAGCCGCGAACGCTCTCCCTGATTGAAACCCTTCAGCTCTTTATCGATCATCGCGTTACGGTGGTGCGCCGGCGAACGGCTTATGACCTGCGCAAAGCGCAGGAGCGCGCGCATATCCTCGAAGGTTTTTTGAAAGCACTCCAGAATCTTGATGCCGTCATCAAGCTGATCCGCGCTTCAAAGACCCCAAAGGAAGCGCGCGAAGGGTTGATGACGCGGTTTGAATTCACTGAACGGCAGGCGCAGGCGATCCTGGAATTGCAGTTGCAGCGGCTCACCGCCCTTGAACGCGACAAGATTCAAGAGGAATACGAGGAACTGCAAAAGAAGATTGCTCAATATCAGGAGATTCTCAGCAACGAAAAGGCGCTGAAGAAAGTACTTGTGGACGAGCTCAAACAGGTGCAGAAGGAATTCGGAGATGAGCGGCGAACACAGATTATTGAAGAGCAGGCGGAAATCCGGCTGGAAGACCTGATCCCGATGGAAGACGTGGTGATCACCGTCTCTCATTCGGGCTATCTCAAACGCACTCCGCTCACCACTTATCGCCAACAGGGGCGAGGCGGCAAAGGACGCCTGGGCATGAGGACGCGTGAAGAAGATATTGTGGAGCATCTCTTCATTGCCTCTACTCACAGCTACATCCTGGTTTTCACCAACACGGGCAAGCTGTACTGGCTGAAGGTCTATGAAATCCCCGATGTGGGCGCAGCTGGCAGGGGTAAGCACATTCTCAATCTGGTGAATCTCGCGCCAGGCGAAAAAACCGCCGCGGTGTTGGCCGTGAAGGAATTGCCCGACGAGCCCAAGGATGTCACAGTTGATGGGAAAGAATATGCCGCCGAGGGTTATGTCGTGCTCGCCACACGTCGCGGCCTGATCAAGAAAACCCGCCTCGCTGAGTTTTCCAACCCCAATTCGCGGGGAATCCTGGCAATGAAAATTGAAGAGGGGGATGAACTGATCGCCGCCAAGCTCACCACCGGGCGCGATACCATCTTCCTGGCCACTCATGAAGGCATGGCGATTCGCTTTTCGGAGCAGGACGTTCGGGATATGGGCCGCGCGGCCTATGGCGTCTACGCCATGGATCTCGACAAGGGCGATTACATTGTGGGGATGGAGATCGTTGGCGAAAAAGAATTGATCCTCTCGATCACGGAAAAGGGTTATGGCAAACGAACTCCTATCACAGAGTATCGCCTGCAATCGCGCGCGGGGAAAGGCGTGATCAATGTCAAGACAACTGAGCGCAACGGGAAAGTCGTAAGCGTCCTCAGCGTCACCGAGGATTCCGAAGTGATGCTGATTACCCAGCAGGGGAAGATTACGAGGCTCGATTCAAGCGAAATTCGGGAATGCGGGCGCTCAACCCAGGGCGTGCGTCTGATCACCCTGGAGGAAGGCGACCAGGTGGCCGCCGCCTGCTTGGTGAGGGTTGAAGACAATGGTGACGGCGAGCTGAGTCCGGAGCCGACCCAAAGAACATTGATCCAGTAAAGGGGATCGCGGGTCAGAAAAAAAACAAAAGCCAAATCTTAGATTTCAAAGAACGGGTCCTGCGAAACGAAAAAGTGCAGCACTCCGGGCAAAAATCTTTGTCGTGCCAGAAAAGTTGCGGATTTTAAGGCGCAATAAGTCTACTTTCCGGCAAGGTCCACCTTGGTCTTGACGACGGCAAGTGGGCGCTTGCCAGCCATAAGGAACACCACCGCCAAGAGATTGTTTTCATGTGTTCCAAGTGCGCTACGAGGCACGCGAAGAGTGACTTCGCCGGCTTTGTTGGCCCCCCCGGGCAAAAAGGCGTTCAGCACCAGCGAACCATCGATGGCGCGATATTGCGGATTAGCAGTCGGAACGCGCCGGTCGTGATCCAGAAAAAACGCTGCCACTCTCACCTGCATGCCTTCCGCATTGTGCACCTGGAACGGAACCTGAAAGACTAACTCCGTGCCTCTATCCTCTTGGCGAAATTCCCAATGTTCGATCGCGCCGTAAGGAGGCAGGTTTCCTCCCGGAGAATTTGCGACGTTCGGCCAGCGATATTGAAAGATGCTCATGGCGATGTCATAAAACTTCCGGATATGCTCTTCCCGGGTTTCCAACCGTGGATGGTGCGAGAATATCGCCATAATACCCGGTACATCACCCAGACCATATCGCAGTCTCTGGTCGAGAAGAAGGGCAAAGCCGGGTTGATAGCCCGCCTCAGCCATCAGCATCAGGCCAATGAAATCAGCCTGTAACTCCTCGTTACGCGAGAGCTTGAATCTGGAGATTCCCTCTCCCAGTTTGACGCCCGGCCATTGCGATGGTCCCCCGTCCTGTCCTTCTGAACATGCCTTTTGATAATCCTGCCGCAGTCCGGCTTCAAAGCGTGGCAGAGAATCCGGATGATGCAGGATGATGTGTCCCAGCTCATGGCCAATCACTGCCGCCCAAACTCCAGCATCATCATCCAGAACCGGAGACAATCCCCAGGTGATGTAAACTTTACCCTGATGATTGGAATAAGCGTTGGGGTAACGAGAGTTCACCAATGTCACGCTATAACGCAGTTGAGGAGCAAGCTTTCCCAGTGGACTGGAGAGAAGGTTTTGCAACACGTCCCGGGCCATCCGTTCCTGGGATGATGCACTGCCCACGTCATCGCTGCCGGCAAGGAAAAATCGTGAAGGGCTGACGCCGATCAGGAAGACAAAGAAGAAAAGCGCATAGAGGGATCTGGACTGCCGCATAAGCGTCTGAACCAGCGCAAAGCTGCCGTAAAATTTGAGAATATTCAGATGAAGGCGGAAGTGTCAACGAAATCCACTGATGGGAGCAGGCAGAGCAAAAGCTTGGATTGAGAAGGTTTGGCAACTCATCTCATGAACTCGTGGTTGATCAGCCATGATGGTTCGGTTTATGCTGTGAGGTAGGTTCAGTCTTCTATGGATTCAGTTCACGACAAAGAGCGGACTCTTCTGGAAGAACTCAAAAAGCATTCTTCGCTGATTGTGGCTTATTCAGGCGGCGTGGATTCCGCCTACCTCGCTTATGCGGCTTTCCAAGCGTTGGGAGACCGCATGCTGGCCGTCACGGCATTGAGTGCCAGCTATTCGGCGCGCGACCGCCAGATGGCTGAAGCCTGCGTCGAACGAATTCATTTCCCTCACGAATTCATCACGACCGACGAAGTTTCAAACCCTGATTATCGCGCCAACAACCCAAATCGCTGCTATTTCTGTAAAGATGAGCTTTTTACTAAATTGGACGAACTTGCCGCTCGCCGGGGATTTACTGCGGTAGCCTATGGCGTGAATGTGGACGACCACGGAGATTGGCGCCCCGGCCAACACGCGGCGCAAAGGCATCGCGTACTGACGCCGCTGCTCGATGCGGGATTGACCAAGGATGATATCCGTGACCTTGCCCGTGAGGCTGGACTACCGGTGTGGGACCGCCCGGCGTCCGCCTGCCTGGCTTCCCGTATTGCCTACGGGCTGGAGGTGACGCCTGAACGGCTGGCGACCATTGAGAGGGCCGAAGAGGGCATTCGCGCGCTCGGCTTCCAACAGTTTCGCGTGCGGCATCATGGCAATCTGGCGCGGGTCGAAATCGCTGCCGAAGAACTCCCTCGCGCCCTGGACCTTCAAATGGCCCGTAAGTTTGTGCAACTCCTGAAAACCCTCGGCTTTACTTACGTTACTCTTGACCTCGAAGGCTACCGGCGCGGCTCGCTGAATGCCTTCCCTCTTGCCTCAAAGTCGTAACAATCTTACGGAATGCGGCGCTCAGACTGCTTTTTTGGATAAGGCTCGAACAACCGCAGTCAGAATCACTGCGCCGATAATAGCCACAAGGATTGTGTAAATAAGACCTCCGCTGCTGGAGAAACCCAACAAGCCCATGATAAAACCCCCGATAATGGCCCCGACAACCCCAATCACAATATCCAACAGGACACCATAACCTGAACCTTTCATGATTTTTCCCGTAGCCCAACCGGCAATTAATCCTACGACGATCCACCACAGAAGACGCATAACGACTCCTTATTGTTGAGGATGAAAAATATTCACAGGGATGTCAGAAGTAAAGCACAGTTCTGTTGCCTCTGCAATGTTCGTGACTCCGGAGAGCGTAGCGAGGCACGCTCCCAGCTACTCATCACCTCACCCATGCATTCTTCCTCGCTTGTCGTAGCGCTGTTGCCTTCCTCGGCGCGTCAAGCCGCCGCTACTTTACTGAACGTTTCGACGATGGATAACGCTGATTAATTCAGGTGCCCCATCCTTCCGGCCCTGTAGTCCTCAACAGCTTGTACGAGTTCTTCCTCGGTGTTCATGACGAATGGGCCGTAGCTTGCCACTGGCTCGTTGATTGGCTCTCCGCTCAGCACCAAAAGAATGGAGTCCTGTCTGGCGGCTAGCGAAACACGCTCGCCATCAGCACTTAAGAGCGCAAGCTTGGCTTCTCCTTCAAGCGCTTGCGAAGAATTTATGACAACTTGGCCTCGAAGCAGCACGATTCCGGAGTTATGACCCCCAGGCAGCTTCAGCTCCGCCTCGCTTCCGACCTTCATCCGCACGTCAAACAGATTGACAGGCGTGAAAGTCTTCGCCGGCCCTTTGACTCCGTTCAGCTCGCCGGCAATGATTCGGGCGTACCCTTCCGCGTCGAGCTCCACCACCGGAATTTGCTCTTTCACGATGGCCTGATACCGCGGTCGGGACATCTTGTAAGCTTTGGGTAGATTGACCCAAAGCTGGATCATCTCGAACGTACCGCCTTTCTGGGCAAATTCCCGCTCGTGCATCTCTTCGTGCACCACGCCGGAGGCGGCGGTCATCCATTGAACGTCTCCGGGATAGATCGTGCCGGAGTTGCCGCTGGAATCGCGATGCTCCACCGCCCCCTGATAGGCAATCGTCACGGTTTCAAAGCCGCGATGTGGATGCTCCCCCACGCCATGGGGCCGATTGGAAGGTTTAAAATCCCTAGGCCCTGCATAGTCGAGCATCAGGAATGGATCGATTTCCTTCTCAACGCCGTTCGATGGGAATAAATTTCGCACTGGAAAACCGTCTCCAACCCAATGGGTTGAACCAGGTCCGTAAATTCCCAATACTTTCTTCGTCTCTGCCATGTTCGTCTCCTTTCAAATCTTTTGTTGCCAATGGCCGCCCTTTACAGCCCCCCTTCGGCGCTTCTCCATCAGCCCCTCTGCGCTGCGCCCCAACTTGCGCAGCAGGTTGACCAGGACTCTGCGTTCGCCGAGAGCAAGCGCGGAAACTGTCTGCTCCATCGCTTGCTCATGGTCCGCAAACGCCTTGCGGATCAGTCTTCGGCCGCTGTCTGTCAGGTACACCACACGGGCGCGGCGGTCGTTGGCGTCGTTGCGGCGCTTTACCCATCCACGGCGCTCGAGTCGGTCGACTGCGGTCGTAATCGATCCGCTGGTCAGAAGCACTTTTGCCCCCAGCGCGCTGACCGGCAGCGGTCCTTTGTGCAGAAGTGCTTCGAGGACCCCAAAATCGCTTGCGCACATTCCCAGCATCCTGACGTTCTCTCGGGCGTGCGCTTCAAGCGCCCTTGCGGCTTTCCAGAGCACCAACCAGAGGTGAATTCCGCGTAGGTCGGAGTCGGAGCGCTGCCGGAGTTGTCTTCTCGTATTCATAAACCTTGATATAGAGATGCTTGTTATCAAGATAAAGTTACATTGTGGTCTAAGGATGAAGGAAAGCGAGCCCGGTGGTTGAGAATTGGGGACTTTCCTCTTAGATAGGCGTAAGATTGAGGAGACGCCAAAATTGGGAGGCAGCCTTCCATGATGGTTTCGGTTATGACGAGAGATCAAGACTGCACGTCCTCTTCTCTGTGTAAGGGGACCGAGCAGAAAAAACCGCCTGAAGGAGGCACACGCCATGAAAACCAAGACAACGAACAGCAACAGGATATATCACCGAAACAGTGCCCAGCCGCATTTTCATCAATCCGCGCCTGAAATCCAATCCTATGACACTGTCAGGCTATTGCCGATTGAACTCGATGAACCCACCCGCTTGGAAATGACGGAACAACTGAATCTGCTTCTGGCGGACACCATGACCTTGCGCGATCTTTATAAGAAATCTCACTGGCAAACCTCCGGCCCTACTTTTTATCAGCTTCATCTCCTGTTTGACAAACACTTCAATGAGCAACTGGAGTTGGTTGATGCGATTGCAGAGCGCATTCAGACGCTGGGCGGAGTGAGCCTGGCGATGGCGGCCGATGTTGCCGAAACCACGCGCATCGAGCGTCCGCCACGCGGAAGAGAAGAACTTCCGGTTCAAATCTCGCGGCTGCTGGATGCCCATCAAACCATTATCGGCCAGGTGCGGAAACTCGCGCGCCGCGCCTCGGAATTAGGTGATGATGGAACTAACGATCTGCTGGTGAGCGAGGTTCTTCGCACTAACGAGATGCAGGTCTGGTTCCTGAGCGAGCATCTGGTGAACGCTCCCCTGGTGGAAGCGAAATCATAATCGTATCCTCCGATCTCTGAATATGCCTGCGCGGCGCTGGTGCGCTCCCGTGTCGGGATCTGACGTGGAGTTGGAAGGAGGAACAACTATCTTGGCTTGGAGAGCATGCAATGGAAGAAAACATCAAAGATGCTGGCGACCAGTCTGTGTTGGCGCATATTGAACGGTTGGTCGCGGAAGAGCACCGGCTTTACAACCAGGGAACCGGCAGCGAAGCGGATCGCGTGCGCCTCGCTAAGATTCAGGTGGAGCTTGACCAATGCTGGGATCTTTTGCGGCAGCGCCGGGCTCTGCGTGAATTCCGACGTGACGCGAAGCAGGCGCGTGTACGCCCTCCGGAAATTGTCGAGCACTACGAAGGGTGACACCGGGGCCCGCGGGCGCTTCATTACATCTCAAACGCGACGTAAAGCAGCTTTCGGCCCCGTTCAATGAGCAAGGCCACAGGGCTGCCGGGTTTGATCTGCGCCACGGCGGACCGCAATGCCTCCACGCCAGGGATAGGGCTTCCATTGATCGCGTGGATTACGTCGCCAGCTTCGAGTCCTGTATGGACTGAGGAGGGGTCTTGCACTCGCGCCGCCACAATCACTCCTGAAGCGCGCCGCAACTCGCCGGTTAGCGACATGGAGCGCTGATCTACGCTGACGCCCAGAATCCCAAGCCTTGGAATTAGCCCTTGTGTCGGGTCGGCGAGTTCCGCCAAACGGTCCGCCGGATGCTGCACCTCGGCCGGCACAATGTCAAATGACAATTCTTTATTGCCGCGCAGGACACGAAGTTTCAGGCGCTGACCGCTGCCATACTCAAAGGCCACTCCCATCATGGCGGCGACGTTATCCAGGGGGCGGTCATTGACCGACAGCAGAATGTCATTGACCTTCAGTCCCGCTGATTCAGCCGGGCTGCCCGGCAAAACGTCGCTCACCAGCACCCCGGAGTCGCGGGGCAATTTGAGTGCGGCGGCCAGAATGGGCGTGATGGTTTGCAAACCGACGCCCATCACGGGGCGGTGAACATGGCCGTATTTCCGCAATTGCTCAAATACCCAATGCACCAGAACGCCCGGGATAGCGAAGCCAATCCCCTCGTTGCCGCCCGACTGGGAAAGGATAAAAGTGTTCAGGCCCACGATCTCGCCCGCCGTGCTGACCAGTGGTCCGCCGCTGCTGCCGGGGTTGATCGGCGTATCGGTCTGAATGTAAAGCAACGGGCTGTCGGGGTCGAGCTGGCGCGCAATTGAACTCACCACGCCCATGCTCACCGAGTTCTGTAAACCCGCCGGACTTCCGAAAGCGAACACCACCTCTCCCTGGCGGAGTTTGCTGTAATCGGCAAACGGCAAGGCGGGCAGGTCGCGCGCATCAATCTTAAGCAGAGCCAAGTCGGCTTCATCAAAAACTCCTACCAGGGTTGCATCGATCGGGCGCGCATAAGCCTGCGCCAGCACGCCGGAAATGGTTTGATTCCCCCGGGGCACAAGGTTCACCCTGATCCTTTGTGCTCCGTCCACAACGTGGGCGTTGGTGATGATATAGCCATCCGGGTCAACGATCACACCCGATCCGATGTTCTCCTGCCTGCCCACTGCCAGTTCTGTACGCCCACTTTCCACTTGGGGAGCATACCGAGTCACCACGATCCGGACCACGCTCGGCGATACATGAGCCGCCAGGGTCTGAACAGCGCTACTGAACGCATCGAGTTGTGAAAGAGAGCTTCTGTTTTGAGCCGTCTGGTCGAAGGCGAACGACAATGCCGCGCAGCAGGCTAAGCTCAGCCATGTTAGCATCACACGCATTTTGAAATTTCGAAATCGCAGGGAGGTCATTGGAGTGGTCTCTCGATTGGGGTTGGTTGCTGTCCGCGCGATTGGTGCACAAAGGGACGCCTCTGCCTGCCCTGCGCGCCCTCAGTCGCCCCAAGGCTGGCGTTTATTCTAGCCACAGCGGCCCGCGCCCTGCCGGAGCACAGATAGCGTTCTCTCATTCGATGAGGAAAATCACGGGTAGGTTGTCGGTAGCCATAGTGCACCAGCCGGTAACTCTACGCCAAAAGACGACAACGCGCTTTCCTTGCAAAGGATGGAACTCGCGAGAATCGGAAATCTGCTGACACCGCGAGTTGGCAGATGCTGAGAAATGTGACAAAGGGCCGGCAATTCTATGGCTGGGAGGCAGGGGTTCGAACCCCGATAGGCAGATCCAGAGTTTCTTGCGGGCCGATGATGCCAAAGGAAATCAGCAACTTAGCCCTGCAAATTCCGAACAAGCCGGGCAAAATCCGCAACCCCCGCGCAACCCCAGTTCATTCCGCAACGTCGAGCTCCCCAGTAATACTAGGTTAAGTATGTGTGTGCTCGTTCAGAATGATTGTTGACACTCTTGGTAGAGTGTTCAGATGCAAACCGTTTCAGGTAAACCGCCCCGCTCCAGGTACCTGGAGCGGGGCGGCACGGAATTGAGCCGGGAGGCTCGCAAGCGGCTGCAATGGTTCGATCATTACCGAGCTCACGGCGGCAACGCAGCCCGGACTTGCCGTTATTTCGGGATCAGCCGTGAAGCCTTTTATCGCCGGAAGCGGCGCTACGATCCGGAGCATTGAAGCACGCTGGAGGACCGTTCCCACCGGCCTCATCACCGCCGCCGATCCACCTGGACGGCCGAACAGGCCGAACAGGTTCGCCGTCTGCGGGAGCAGTTTCCGCGCTGGGGCAAGGACAAGTTGGCGGTGCTGTTGCGGCGGGAGAGCTGGCCGGTGTCGGTCTCGATGGTCGGCCGAATCCTGACGTCTCTCCCCAGCGCGGAGCGCTGCGCGCTCCTGGGGTCTTTCGGGTGGAACGGCGACGAGGCACGGCGGGACGCCCCTGGGCGCTGCGTAAACCCAAGGATTACGCGGTGGAGGCGCCGGGCGATCTGGTGCAACTCGATACGATGGACCTGCGGCCGACGCCCAACGTGGTCCTGAAACAGTTCACCGCTCGTGACGTGGTCTCTCGCTGGGATGTGATCGAGGTCCATCATCGTGCCACTTCGACGGCGGCCACTTTGTTCCTGGACACCTTGCAACGCCGTTTGCCGTTTCCCTTGCGAGCCATCCAGGTGGACGGGGGCAGCGAGTTCGCCGCCCTCTTCGAAGCCGCTTACCAGCAACGGGGGCCTGCGTTTATTCGTGCTGCCACCGCGCTCGCCCAAACTCAACGGCCGGGTCGAGCGCGCCAACGTACTCACACCGAGGAATTCTATGAGATCCATGCTTACTCGCTCCCCATCACCCAGCTCAACCGAGAACTCGAAGCCTGGGAACGAACTTACAATACCGTCCGACCCCATCAGGCTCTGGGATGGCCTCGACAGGTTCCGCCGTTCGACGGGGCGCGGTTAGATTCGCACAGGAAGAGGAACGGACGGAAGCTTGATCCGTGCGACGCTGGATGCGGCGGGATTTTTCGCGGCAGCGCGGGCTGCAATACTGCTGGCTGCGATCACAATGGTGGCAGAGATAAAACACTGCGCCACAGGGAGGAAAGCGACAAACACGCTGACGAATGACTGTGAGACAGGCCGCAGGCACCGGTTTCCA
>Ga0209810_1005557_pt1 | contig 11356 bp, 11 predicted proteins | sample Coa_R1_7_FD_187159 | JGI IMG/M metagenome (GOLD analysis project Ga0209810, IMG submission 187159) | Surface soil microbial communities from Centralia Pennsylvania, which are recovering from an underground coalmine fire - Coalmine... | ecosystem: Environmental > Terrestrial > Soil > Unclassified...
TGTCGACAACCGGACCGTCAACAAGAAGGCGATCGAGGCGCTGATCAAGTGCGGGGCGTTCGGCTCAACGGGCGCGAGCCGCAAGGGGATGCTGGCCGTGCTCGAGCAGGCCCAGGGGGCCGGCCAGAAGGCGCAGCAGGACGCGCAGATCGGCCAGGGCTCGATCTTCGACGCGCTCGGGTTCGACGAGCCGGGAGCGGGAGGAGGGGCGGGTGCGAACAGCCGCGGCAGCCTCGCTCGGCCAAGCCATGCTCCGATCCCCGAGATGGAGTTCGACAAGACGGAGCTGCTGGCGCTCGAAAAGGAGTCGATCGGCCTGTTCATCTCAGCCCACCCGCTCAAGGAGGTCTCCGCGGCGATGGCGGCCCGCACGGACTGCGGTCTCGGCGCGATCGGCGATTGCCGGGACGGCGACCGGGTGACCGTCGGCGGGATCATCAGCCAGCTCAAGCGCCTTCGCACCAAGAAGGGCGACCCGATGATGTTCGCGACGCTCGAGGATCTCGAGGGCTCGGTGGAGCTGGTCGTGTTCGGCTCGGTTCTCGAGGAGTGTGGCCCAGCGCTCGACGCCGACACGGTCGTGCTCGTCAAGGGCCGCGTCGACCACAAGGACCGGACGCGGACCTCGCTGGTGGTCGCGTCGGTCGAGCGGTTCGAGCCGACCGGCGAGGAGCTGGCACGAGCGCAGGAGATGGCTCGCAAACCGCCGGACAGGGCCCTGCGAATCCGCCTCGACGCGCAGGCGCTGCCGCCGTCGGCGATCGCCGAGCTACGCGACCTGCTGAGCGGCTTTCCAGGCGATTCCGAAGTGCTCGTCGAGCTGCACACGAGTCGCGGCCCGCTGCTGCTCAAGCTCGGCGCGGAGTTCCGGGTCGAGCGCAGCGCCAGCCTGCACGCCGAGCTGGCCGCCCTGCTCGGCTCGGCGATCCTCGCGCCAGGCGCGGGCGAGGATGGCCTCGTCGCCGGAGCGGCGGCGTAGAGAAGCCGCCGCCACTTCATCTGAGGCGGCCCGGAACGATGAGGAGCGCTACCGAGAAGGCGAGCCCGGGTAGATCCGCGGCATGAGCGACGAGAGCGAGCTTCCGTTCACGCTGTTCATCGCGGCCGCTCAGCTGGTCGTGGGACTGGGACTGGTGATCGTCGGCTCATCGAGCGCAATGCAGATCATCGGCGGGGTGATCGTCGCCTTCGCACTCCTGACCGGTGGTGGCGCGCTGTACGGAGCCCGGCGTCGCACAGGCAGCTTCTACGGCGCTCGGCGTCCCGAGGAGCTGCCGGACGAAGGCGCCTCGCTCTCCAGCCACGGGCCGCGCCAGCCGCCGAATCCGGAGGCAAGCCGCTCGGCCTCGGGCGGCCCCCACGATTCCTGGGGATAGAAGCGCAGGGGCGCCGGAGCGTCGAGGAGCGGCTGCACGATCCGCCAGCACTCCTCGACTCCGTCCTGGCGGGTGAAGGCGCTCGAGTCGCCGCAAATCGCCGCGTGCAGCAGCACTTCGTACGGCGTGTCCCCCTCGCCGCCCTCGTCGGCGAAATGCATGTCCAGCTGGATCTCTCGTGCCCCGCGGCTGTCGGCGCGGTGCGCGTCGAGGATCAGCCGGATCCCGGTGGCCGGGTCGATCTTGACGACGATCTGGCTGGGTGCCGGACGGCGGCTCGCGTGGGGGATGAACCCCAGGCGCGGCGGATGCTTGAACACGAGTCGCACCTCGGTCTGCTTTGCCGGTAGGCGCTTCCCGGTCCGGATCAGGAACGGGACGCCCGCCCAGCGCCAGTTGTCGACCTCGAGGCGCAGGGCGACGAACGTCTCCGTGTCCGAGTCCGGTGCGACTCCGTCGATCTCGCGATAGCCCTCGTACTGTCCGCGCACGTATCGGGACGGATCGCCATCGGCCATCGCGCGGAACACCGCCACCTTGGCGTCCTTGAGGGTGTTCGGATCGCTGGCCGCAGGGGGCTCCATCGCGGCAGCGGCGAGCAGCTGGAGGAGGTGGTTGACGACCACGTCGCGGAGCGCGCCGACCGGCTCGTAGAAGTTCCCGCGGTCCTCGACGCCGACCGATTCGGCCATCGTGATCTGGACCGCGGCGAGGTAGTTGCGGTTCCAGACCGGCTCGAGCATCGTGTTGGCAAAGCGGAGGTACAGCAGCTCCTCGAGCCCCATCTTTCCGAGGAAATGGTCGATTCGGTAGATCTGGTCCTCGTCGATGTGCTCGTGGAGCTCGGCCGCGAGCGCCCGCGCCGAGTCGAGGTCGTGCCCGAATGGCTTCTCCACGACGACGCGCTGGTGGCCCCGCTGCACGATCCCGGCCTCTGACAGTCCCTGCGCGACACGCCCGAACAGCGACGGAGGGATCTCGAGGTAGAAGACCGGGTTCTCGAAATCCTTCAAGCGCTCGGCGAGTCTCGCGTACAGCTCCGGTGACCCGAAGTCGCCGGACTGGTAGCTCAGGCGCGCCGCGAAGCGCTCGAACACGTCCTCGTCGAGCGTCTCGCCAGACTCCTCGATCGAGCTGCGGGCGTGCTCGCGGAGCTTCGCGTCGTCCCAGTCAGAGGAGGCGACACCGAGCACCGGGACGCCGAGCAGCTTTCGCCTCTCGAGGCGGTAGAGCGAGCGGAACGTCATCTTGCGGGCAAGGTCGCCGCTGATCCCGAACACGACCAGGGCGTCGGCCTCGCGCGCGTCGCTCCGATGAGCGGTGGAGCTCACGGCCGGGAACCCTACCCGGCGGCGGGCCGCCGGAGGCTATCTGGCCTGCTGGCCGCGATGGCGCAGCTGCCTGACCAGTTCGATGTCCTCGGCGGTCACCTTCCCACCGTCGCGCCCGGTCTCGAGCACCACGGGAAGGTCCTCGAAGCGCGGCTCGGACAGGAACGCCGCGAGCCCGTCCTCGCCGAGCTCCCCTTCGCCGGGCACGGCGTGGCGGTCGCGGTTCGAGCCCAGCGGCGTCATCGAGTCGTTGAGGTGCAGTGAGTGCAGGCGCTCGAGCCCGACCAGCCGGTCACAGTCGGCGAGGGTCCCGTCGAGCCCCTCGACCGTGCGGATGTCGTAGCCCGAGGCGAGCAGGTGACAGGAATCGAGGCAGATGCCGAGGCGCTCGTCGCCACCCGCCGCCTCGATCAGCGCGGCCAGCTCCTCGAACGAGCGCCCGAGCGTGCCGCCGGCCCCGGCCGTGTCCTCCAGATGCAGCGCGCACCCCTCGCTCTCGGCCAGCGCCTCCGCGATCAGCGCCCCCGCGCGGCCGACCGCCGCCGCCACGTCGCCCGTCTTCGCCGAGCCGGGATGGAGCACGACGCCGGACGCGCCGATCGCCGCGCCAACCCGCAGCGACTGGATCATCGAGGCAAGCGTCTTCGCGCGTATCTCCCCGTCCTCGGATGCGCAGTTGAGCAGGTAGACGGCGTGGATCAACACCGCTTGGACGCGACTGTCCGCCTGGGCCGAGCAGAACGCGGCAAAGTCCTCCTCGCCGTAGGCGGTCGGGCGCCACATCCTCGGCGACTGGTTGAAGATCTGGATGCTGTCGGCGCCGAGCTCGGCCCCACGCTGCACCGCGCGCTCGAGGCCCCCGGCCGGGGACACGTGGGCGCCGATTAGCATGGGTGATCCGACATGAGGGTCCGCTTCGCTCCATCTCCGACCGGCGCGCTGCACATCGGCGGCGCCCGGACCGCGCTCTACAACTGGCTGCTCGCGCGAGGTCAGGACGGGACGCTCGTGCTGCGGATCGAAGATACCGACCGGGAGCGCTCGACCCCGGAGAACGTCGAGCAGATCCTCGACGCGCTGCGGTGGCTGGGGCTCGACTGGGACGAGGGACCGATCTTCCAGTCGGAGAACGCCGCACGTCATCGCGAGGTCCTCGAACAGCTGCTCGCGTCCGGCCACGCATACCACTCGAACGCGACCAAGACCGACGTCGATGCCTTCAAGGCGGCTCACGGCTCGGACCGCGGATTCCGAGGCCAGGAGGAGGGCGGCGGGGCGGTCCGCCTGCGCGTGCCGGACGACGGCCACACAGTCGTCGACGACGTGATCCGCGGCGAGACGCGCTTTCCGAACCGCAGCATCGACGACCCGGTGATCGCGCGCGCCGATGGCTCGCTGCTCTACAACTTCGCCGTCGCCGTCGACGACCTCGATGCCCGCATCACTCATGTCGTGCGCGGCGAGGACCACCTCTCGAACACTCCCAAGCAGCTGCTCGTGTTTGACGCGCTCGCGGTCGCGCCACCCACCTACGCCCATCTGCCGCTGCTCCACGGGCCCGACGGCAAGAAGCTCTCGAAGCGCCACGGCGCGGCATCGGTGCAGGAGCTCCGCGACGCGGGCTACCTCCCCGAGGCGGTCGACAACTACATCGCGCTGCTCGGCGCCGGTTTCTCGGCGGACGAGGAGTTCTTCACGCTGCCCGAGCTGGCCGCCCGCTTCCGCCTCGAGCGGGTCTCGAGGAATCCTGCCGTCTTCGACGAGCGCAAGCTGCGACACCTGAACGGCCGGCATCTGCGGGAGCTGCCGGTCGAGGAGCTGACCGAGCGGCTCGAGGCGTTCACCGGCCGCGACGGCCTTCGCCAGGCGGTCGAGATCTCCCGCGAGAAGATCCAGACCCTGGCCGACTTCTGGCCCCTCGCCGGCTTTCTGCTCGACGGGCCCGTCAACGACCCGGCCGCGTTCGAGCGGGTGATCGCCAAGGACGGAGGGCGTCAAATGCTGACGGTGGCCCGCCACGCGCTGTCCGCAGTCGAGCCGTTCACCGCCGCCGGGGTGGAGGCAGCGCTCCGGGACGTGGTGGAGGAGCAGGGGGTCAAGCCCGGCCAGGTGTTCCAACCGGTGCGGGTGGCGATCGCCGGCACGACCGTCTCGCCGGGGATCTTCGAGAGCGTCGCCCTGCTCGGCAAGGACCGCACGCTCGAGCTGATCGACGGGGCTCTGCGCCGCGCGGCGGCCGCCTGATCCGGCCGCCGGTTTGGGCCCTGACCGACCACGCCGAACGCTAAACCGCGCTCGTACATTTGCCGATAGAGGACGTGCGCCAGTTCAGTTGCCACACCGTCCTCTTGCGTCCATGAGCGTGTCCCAGTGCCCGAAGCCGCCATGCAGATAGTCCCCACCGATCCCGTTGCCTCTCGTGAGCGGCACCACAACGAGGGTCACGGCCGCCGCCTGACCGCCGCCTTCGAGGCGCTCGAGGCGTTCCCGGTGATGGCCGAGTCGCGCAACCGCGTGATGCGCCTGTTCGAGGGGGGCGATCCATCCACCGCCGACGTGGTGGGCGCCGTCGAGGGCGACGTCGCTCTGGCGATCGCGGTCCTGCGGCTCGCCAACCAGGTCGACGGGCCGTCCCGCAACCGCGTCGACAGCGCCGTCGCCGGCGTCGAGGTGCTCTCGCCCGCGACGATCCTCTCGATCGCGAGCCGCGCCCGCACCTATGACTTCTTCGAGCGCACCGCCGTCTGGCAGGGAATCCCGGAGCGCTTCCGCTTGCACGGCGTGGCCACCCAGCGTGCCGCCGACCGTCTCGCCTCCGAGGTGGGCTTCGAGTTCCGCGACCGGATGATGGTCACCGCGTTGCTGCACGACATCGGCAAGCTCGTTCTCGTGCACGCGTATCCCGGCTACCCGCGCCAGGTGCACGGAGACGCGCGCACGCCGGAGGACCGCCTCCAACGCGAGCGGCGCGAGCTGGGGGTCGACCACGCGCTGGTCGGCGGCGTCCTCGCCCGCCGCTGGGGCCTGCCGAAGTCGGTCGCGCACGTGATCGAGACCCACCACTCGGGCGACTGCGACAGCGAGACGGCGATCGTCCGCCTGGCCGACATGCTCGCCCACTACGTGCTCGGCAGCGCGGTCACTCCGTCGGAGATGCTGAACGTCGCGCGCATCATCGGCCTCAAGCCGGCGCAGCTGCGGACCGTCATGTACGACCTGCCGCTGCCGTCGAGCGGCAACCGCCCCCGCCAGGTCGACCCGTGCCCGATGTCGAGCCGCGAGGTCGACGTCCTGCGTCGCCTGGCCAAGGGAATGGTCTACAAGCAGATCGCGACCGAGCTCGGGCTGTCGACCAGCACCGTCCGCACCCATCTGCACAACGTGTACGGCAAGCTCGGCGCGATGGACCGGGCGCAGGCGGTCCTGATCGCCACCGAGCGCGGCTGGATCTGATCCCCGCGGATACGATCGAGAGATGCTCTCGATCACGAGCAAGTCGCCGTACGCCGTCCGCGCCCTCGTCGAGCTCCAGCGCCGCGAGGGCGAGGCGCCAGTCCCGATCGGGGAGCTCGCCCGGCGCGGCGAAATCCCCGTTCAGTTCCTGGAACAGCTGTTCGCGACGCTCCGGCGGGCCGGCGTGCTCCGATCTCAGCGCGGCGTGAAGGGCGGCTACAGCTTCGCCCGGCCGCCGGCGGAGATCACGGTGCTCGAGGTGGTCGAGCTCCTGGACGGGACCCTCGGCCAGGGGGCGACGGGCGTCTTCGCCGACGCGGCGGCCGCCGCTCGTGCGGTCCTCGCCGAGACGAGCATCGCCGACGTGGCCGATGCGGAAGCTCGCGCCGCCGGCGCGGCGATGTACCACATCTGATCGGCGGCGACTCGGCGGCTCAGACCGGCACGGCCGTGTCGAGCTCGACCCGCAGCTCGTCGGCGACCTTGAGCGCGCCCAGCATCGCCGAGTAGGGCTTGATCCCGAAGTCGGTCTGACGGATCACGACGCTGCCACGGATCCGGTCCGGGGGAACGACCTCGGCGGTGAACGAAAGGGGCCTGCGCTCGCCACCGAGCTGGAGCTCTCCATCGATCCGCACCTCGTCGCCCTCGTTCTCGATGTGCGTGGAGCGAAACTCGATCCGGCGGCCTTCGAGGACGTCCTCGTGGATCCGCTGCTGGATGTCGGCCCTGTCCTCGTCGCTCAGCTCGCGCCGGCCCCCCGTCGCGCTCAGCACCCTCAGCGAGCGGGGGTCCGCGGTGACGCTGACGTCACGTGGACGGCCGTCGACGACGAACAGCCGAAGGCGCCAGCGGACCACCTCGAGCTCGAGGTCGTGACCGGCCCGGCCCACCAGCCCGGCATGGGTGGTGAACACCCTGAGCTGCCCGGCGGGTGGGCTGAGCGTGTGGTGCCCGTCAATCATCCGGGCAATTTATAAAGACCCGCCGACGGATAGGGTTCGACCGCAATGGCCCCAATCCCGACCAGCATTGCCCTCACCGTGGGTGCCACGCCGGTCGTCCGGCTCGAGCGGATGGGGGAGGGGACGGGAGCCGAGGTGTTCGCGAAGCTCGAGTCGTTCAACCCGGGCGGCAGCGTCAAGGACCGGATCGGGGTGGCGATGATCGAGGCAGCCGAGCGCGACGGCCTGATCGAGCCGGGACGCACGACGATCGTCGAGGCGACGAGCGGCAACACCGGGATCGCGCTGGCCTTCGTGTGCGCCGCCAAGGGGTACGACCTCGTCCTGACGCTCCCGCAGGGGATGAGCCCCGAACGGGAGCGGCTGCTCGCCCTGTACGGCGCTCGCTTCGAGATCACCGAATCGCTCGGCGGCATGAACGAGGCCGTCGAAGCCGCGCGACGGCTCGCCACCGACGATGACGTCTTCCTTCCCGACCAGTTCTCGAACCCGGCCAATCCGGAGGCCCATCGGCGCACCACCGGACCCGAGCTGTGGGAGGCGCTCGAGGGGCGAATCGACGTGCTCGTCGCGGGCGTCGGCACGGGCGGCACGATCACCGGCGTCGGGGAGTACCTGAAGGAGCGCGGCCAGCGCTGCCACATCGTCGCAGTCGAGCCCGCGAGCTCCGCGGTGCTCTCGGGGGAGCGTGCCGGCCCGCACCGGATCCAGGGGATCGGAGCCGGCTTCGTGCCGGCCGTGCTGAACCGTGAGGTGATCGACGAGGTCGTCGCGGTCGGCGACGACGAGGCGATCGCGTGCGCTCACCAGCTCGCTCGCGTCGAAGGCGTGCTGGCGGGCATCTCCGCCGGCGCCGCCGCCCACGCGGCGCTCGAGATCGCGCGGCGCCCGGACTTCGCGGGAGCCCGGATCGCCGTCGTGCTGCCGGACTCCGGAGAGCGCTACGTGTCGCTGACCTGGTTCGCGCCGCCGCCGGCCAGCTGATTCGCCTTGACTTCCGCCCCGGACGCGGCGACACTGGCCGCGCCAGTCCGCAGGGGTACTCGGGAGGTACGCGTGCGAAGGTTCGGTGGTGGCTCGATTGCGCTCGCCGCGGCAATCGTCGCGACGCTCGGAGCTGCGACCGGGGCCAGCGCGGCGGCTCCATGCACGACGCCGGCCGCGGGCGGGGACTGGCCGATGTACGGCCACGACCTCGCGAACAGCCGCTCGCAGCCCGACGAGCACACGATCGGCGTCGCCAACGTCGCAAACCTGAAGCCGGCCTGGGTGTTCAGCACCAAGACGGCGGGCGACCCTGGCGCGTTCGAGACGACGCCGGTGGTGTCCGAGGGGTGCGCCTACATCGGGTCCACCTCGGGCGTCCTCTACGCCGTCGACATGACCGACGGACGCCTCGTCTGGAGGCGGCAGCTCGCCGTGCCCAGCCCCGGTCTCGGCGGTGCGATCGTCGGCGCTGCGGCCGTCGACGGAGACGAGTTGATCGTGCTGGCAGACGAGTCGGGCGGGCCATATGCCGAAGCTTTCCAGCGCTCGACGGGTGCCGTCTTGTGGAAGAGCGCGCCGTTCGTGAGCCTCGGGGGGGTATTACACGAACGCGAGCCCGGTCGTGGCCGACGGGCTCGTCGTGGCCGGCTGGTCGCCTCCTGAGGGACAGGACAACGGCCAGGGTGGGTTCGCGCTGATCGACGCGAGCACGGGAGCGATCGTCAGGACGACCGAGATCATCTCCGCGGCCGACCAGGCCAAGGGCTACGCCGGCGGAGGCCTCTGGTCGACGCCTGCCTATGACCCAAGCACCCATTACCTCTACTGGGGGGCGGGCAACCCGGACTCGAAGACGATGGAGGACCCGCACACGAACGCGATCCTCAAGATCGACCTTGACCGGTCGAGTGCGACCTTCGGCCAGGTGGTCGCCTCCTACAAGGGCAACGTCGACCAGTACACGCAAGCGTTGCAGGCGCTGAGCCAGACGCCGGCCTGCTCGGCCTCCGACAACGGCGTGCTCGCCTGGCCGCTCGACGATCCCGTCTGCGGCCAGCTCGACCTCGACTTCGGCGCGTCGGCGCAGCTGTTCCGGAGCGACGGCGCCGAGGTGGTCGGGGACCTCCAGAAGTCGGGCGTCTACCACGTCGCCAACGCGACGACGATGAAGCCGGCCTGGTCCCAGATCATCGGCCTGTCCTGCGCCGCGTGCAATGCCGCGTCGACCGCCGTCGAAGGCGGGTCGGTGTTCGGTGTCGGCGTCCCTGGCGGCGTCATGTACGGGCTCGCCGGCAACACCGGCGCCGTTCAGTGGCGCCAGCCGATCGCGGACGGGCTCCACTACGGCTCGACGAGCGCCGCCAACGGCATCGTCTACACGATCGACGGCAACGGCTTCCTCGATGCGTTCGCGGCGAAGGGCGGCCAGAGTCTCCTCCGCCAGAGCACCGCCCTCGACACGATGCAGCCCCCGAGCGGCGGCGCGGCCAGCAACGGCGTAGCGATCGCCGAGCACACCGTGCTCGTCGCCGTCAGCTCAGGCGGCGGTGCGGCCAGCGGCGCCGCCGGTAGCGGCATGCCGGCCAGCGGGGGTGCGTTCCTCATCGCTTACCGCCCCTAACCGCACCAGAGCCGCGGATCTCCGCCGCTACGCTTCTTCTATGTTCGGCCTGGGGCTGATCACGCGCACGGGCGCCGAGATCCGCCGCGACGTGGCGGCCGCCCACAGCCGCGACCCGGCGGCGCGCGGGGTCGGTTTCGTCGAGATCCTCGCCACCTGGCCCGGCGTCCAGGCGCTCCTCGCCCACCGCGTCGCCAACGCGCTCCAGAAGGCGCGCGTCCCGCTGCTGCCGCGGCTGATCGCGGCGCTCGCCAGAGCACTGACCGGGATCGAGATCCATCCCGCCGCCGAGATCGGCGCCGGGCTGTTCATCGACCACGGCATGGGCGTCGTGATCGGAGAGACCGCGGAGCTCGGCGACAACGTGACGATCTACCAGGGGGTGACGCTCGGCGGCACCGGCTTCGCCACCGGCAAGCGCCATCCGACCGTCGAGGACAACGTGACGATCGGCTCGGGCGCCAAGCTGCTCGGCCCGATCGTCGTCGGGCACGGATCGAAGATCGGCGCCAACAGCGTCGTCATCCACGACGTGCCGGCGAACTCGACCGTCGTCGGCAACCCGGGTCACCCGGTGCGGGTGGAGGGGCGCCGGCCCGAGGGCCCGGACGCCGACTGGGTGCACCTACCCGACCCGATCGCAGACGCGATCAAGGGCCTCGCGCGCCGGATCGACGAGCTCGAGCGAGCGGCCAGCCCGCCCGAGCCGGCGAACCGCGCCGGCAACGGAAGCGCCCCCGCGACCGACGAGGTGGACCGGACCGTCGGGCCCAACCCGGCCGGCGGCTGACGTTCAGCGATCCCGCCGAAATTGCAAGTCGGCGGGATCAGAAAGCCCGTCTCTGACGACCTGTCGAAGCGGTCAAACTGCTCCGCCGAGCGCCGGATTGTCCATCTGAACAGGTTCTTCATGCTCTGGCGGACAATCGGCGCCACGTGCGCGCGGATTGTCTGATCGAGCAGGCCCGCTCAGAGGTCGCGCTCCGCCGTGACCGGCGCCTGCGCCGAGATCGGCTCGTGCCCCATCACGTCCCCGCCGACGAAGTTCCGCCGGCTCCGCACCAGGTAGAGCGGGCGCCCCTTGACCTCGTCGTAGATCCGCCCGACGTACTCGCCGATGATCCCGATCGTGATCAGCTGGATCCCACCGAGCAGCAGGATCGTGATCGTGATCGAGCCGAAGCCGGGGAGATAGGAGCCGAGGATCTTCAAAATGATCACGACCGGGATCGCGATGAACGCCAGCCCCGAGATCAGGAACCCGAGGAAGGTCGCGAGCTGCAGCGGCCGGTGCGAGAACGAGCTGATCGCGTCGAGCGAGAAGCGGAGCATCTTCGGCAGCGTGTACTTGGTCTCGCCCGCATAGCGCGGATCGCGCCGGTAGGGCACGGCCGCCTGCCGGAAGCCGACCCACACGGTCATCCCGCGCAGGAACCGGTTGCGCTCGCGCATCGACAGCAGCGCGTCGAGGGCGCGCCGGTCGAGCAGGCGGAAGTCGCCCGAGTTGTGCTGGAGCTGCACCGAGGTCAGCCAGTCGAAGATCCGGTAGAACCAGGCAGCGGTCGCGAGCTTGAAGCGCGACTCGCCTGTGCGCTGCTCGCGGACGGCGTAGACGACATCGCA
>Ga0209810_1005563_pt1 | contig 11344 bp, 5 predicted proteins | sample Coa_R1_7_FD_187159 | JGI IMG/M metagenome (GOLD analysis project Ga0209810, IMG submission 187159) | Surface soil microbial communities from Centralia Pennsylvania, which are recovering from an underground coalmine fire - Coalmine... | ecosystem: Environmental > Terrestrial > Soil > Unclassified ...
CGCCGGCAGTGTGCTGCTCGATCCGGCGACGCTGACGGTCGGCGGCAACAATACGAGCACGGTCTTTTCCGGGGTCATCTCCGGTCCCGGCAACCTGACGAAGCAGGGCACCGGCACCTTCGGGCTGTCGGGTGCGAATACCTACACGGGCGCGACGATGGTGACCGGCGGGGCGCTGCAAGCGGGTGCGGCAAATGCCTTTTCGCCAGCCAGCGCGTTCACGGTCGCGACCGGCGCTGTGCTCGATCTCAATAATTTCAATCAGACGATCGGCTCGCTGGCGGGCGGCGGCGGCGTGACCTTGGGCACGGCCACCCTGACGACCGGCGGCGACAATACCAGCACGCTGTTTTCCGGCGTCATCTCCGGGACGGGCGGGGTAACCAAGCAAGGCACCGGCGCGTTCACCCTGGCCGGCGCGAACACCTACAGCGGCGGCACGACCGTTACCGGCGGCACCCTCCAGCTTTCGGGCAACGGCACGCTCGGCAGCGCCGCGGCCGCGACGACGGTGTCCGGCGGCTTTCTCGACCTCGGCGGCACGAACCAGACCCAGAACGGTGGCCTGACCCTGACCGCCGGCGCAGTCAACAACGGCACCCTGACCTCCTCCGGCGTCTTTGCGCTGCAATCCGGCATGGTCGGGGCCGCCCTCGCCGGCACCGGCTCTCTGAGCAAGACGACTGCCGGAACCGTGATGCAGTCCGGCGCCAGCACCTACACCGGCGCGACCAGCGTCGCCGCCGGCACCTTGCAGGGCGGCGCCGCCAATGCCTTCTCGCCGAACAGCGCCTTCACCGTATTGGCCGGCGCCGTGCTCGACCTCAACGGCTTCAACCAGACGATCGGCTCGCTCGCCGGCACCGGCAACGTCGGCATCGGCGCGGCGACGTTGACCACGGGCGGCGACAACAGCTCGACCTCGTTCTCCGGCGCCTTCTCCGGAACCGGCGGCCTCGTCAAGCAGGGCAGCGGCACGTTCACCCTCACCGGCGACAGCAGCGGCTTCACCGGCACGGCGAACCTCAACGCCGGCGCGCTCGTCGTCGGGACCGATCTGGCCCCCGGCGCCGTGTTCGGCGGCTCCGTTCTGGTCGGGCCGGGGACGGTGCTGAGCGGCCACGGCACAATCCTGGGCGGCGTCGCCAACAGCGGCACCGTCCTGCCCGGCGGCTCGGTCGGCACCTTGACCATCGCCGGCAACTACACGCAAAGCGCGAGCGGCACTCTCGCGATCCAGCTGACCCCGGCCGCGGCCTCGAAGCTCGTGGTCGGCGGCGCCGCGATCCTCGGCGGGTCGAGCGCGATCGGCCCCGGCAGCGTGCCCTCGGCCGTTGTCTCCGCCGGCACCGGCGGCACGCTCGATGTGATGCCGAGCGCCGGCACCTATCCCGCCAATGCGGTCTACCCGATCCTGACGGCCGGCGGCGGCGTCAGCGGCAAGTTCGCGCAGTTCATCAACGAGGACCCGGCTTTGCCGCTGACCCTCGTCTACCTGCCGAACGAGATCGACCTCGTGCTCGCGACGCAGACGACGCCGACCGCACCGACCCTGACCACGACCTCGATTTTCTTCGGCCTCACCCGCAACCAGCAGGCGGTCGCGCAATCGTTGAACGCCGTCTTTCCGTTCGCGACCGGCGACTTCGCGACGCTCGTCGACGCCGCGGCGGCGCTGCCGCGCACGCAGATCCCGCAGACAATCGGCTCGTTCGGCGGCAACATCTACGCGAACCTCGCGAGCGTGGCGATGCAGCAGCGGCGGCTGTTCCTCGGCGCGATGGACGACCGCATTAAGCTGCTCACCGGCGGCGCCGCTCCCTCGGCGACGGTGCTCGGCAGCCTCAGCCCGTCGGCGCCCGGCTGGGGCCGCGGCCCCAATTCGATGCAGCTGGCCGCCATCGGCAGCGCCTTCGACGATCCGCAATACGCCTACGGTGCGGCGCCGGGGGCCGCACCGGCCTGGGGCGGCGGCGCCGGGCCGCGCATCTGGGCGCGTGGCTACGGCCAGTTCGGCGGCATCGACAGCAACAGCGGCGCCCTCGGCGTCAACTACTCGACCGGCGGCGGCGCGGTCGGCGCCGACCTCGTGCGCACCCCCGAGGCGTTGCTCGGCGTCGCCGTCAGCGCCGGGCAGAGCAGCGTCGGCCTCAAGACCAATCCCGAGAACGCGACGATCGACTTCGTCGAATTCGGCGCCTACGGCGCCCGCAGCGTCGGCTACGGCGCCGCCATCGACGCCGCGGCGATCTACGCGCACAACGACTACGGCGTGACTCGTGGCATTGTACTGCCCGGCTTCAGCCGCACCGCCTCGTCGCGGCACAGCGGCGACGACGAGGTCGTCGATATCGGCCTCAGCCGGCCGCTCTACTACAACGGCTGGCAGATCACGCCGCGCGCCGGGTTGTCCTATTTCCACATCGGCCAGGGCAACGCGGCCGAGAGCGGCGCCGGCGGCATCGACCTCGCCGTCGCGCCGGGCGACTTCAACTCGCTGCGCACACGCCTCGGAGCGACGGCCTCATTGCCGATGCAATGGGCCGGGGGTGCGCTGACGCCGGAATTGCGGGCGGCGTGGACGCACGAGTTCATCGACGACCGCGGCAACGCCAGCGAGACCTTCATCGGCAGCGGCGCCCCGACCTTCCTGCAGATCGGCGCCCCCGTCGGGCGCGACGCCGCCGATCTCGGCCTCGGCCTCAGCCTTGCCGTCGAGCAGCACGCGCTGCCCGGCAGCCTCGTCGCGTTCCTTACCTACGACGCCACGATCTCCGCCCACCAAACCGCCAACGCCGTCGCCGCCGGCCTGCGGTACACGTGGTAGACGTACCGAGTGTAGAAAGTGAAATGCCTAGCGACGTTACCCTATGATTTCAGCATGGCTTGGCGGAGCACCTGCTGATCCTGTAAATGAAGAACACCGAGTTGCCGGATAATGAGGGTTTTCTCAAAGGTTGCGAAGACTGGTTTAATCACTGAGGCTTCAATAATACCGCAGCCTTCCAGTCATTTATCCAAATGTCGCCCCACGTCTGGTTTGGGCGCATTTGGCTGGTGATCGCCATGACGACGACATCCGGCGGGGGCGGCGCTGTAGTTCCCGCTGCTGACGACAATCGCCGGCCGCCGCTTTGACGCGGCAAGGCTGGTGAAAGTGAAAGGGACGAGACGACGCAGCCAAACCCAAATGACATCGTAGATGTGGTCTTCTGGATTGTTCCAGACGGCCGCAAAAGCTGTTGTGCTTATCATCGCAGCAGCTTGAGTTAGCGAGCGCTGTTCTTCGCGATGAACGATAAAATCCACGAAATCCTCGATTTCAGCGACACGCCCGGCGGGAAGCGTTTTAGTTTTTTCAAGCAAATTTGAAGTATCGACTGTTCATAGCTGCACCTCGCCTGGCTATCAACTATGGGATCAGCATTCCTCTGCCGCACGCGTCGGCAGCCTTGCACCATCTCCGGTGCACCTTTTCGATCGACCGCCCTTGCCCTAAAACGGCGGGATGAGCGGGTCGGGGAGCGGCGGGCTGTTTCCCGCGGCGGAGGCGGAGTTTTCGACGGGACTGCTGCCGTCGCAGCTGTTGCGCGCCGTTGCCGTCGGGCGCGAGATCAGCGCTTCCGAACCAATCGGTGACGACCAGATCCAGCCGGCCAGCATCGACTTGCGGCTCGGCGAGGTGGCCCACCGGGTGCGGGCGAGCTTTCTACCGGGGGAGCGCGCGACGGTACGGGACAAGCTCGACCAGCTGTCGATGCACACGATCGACCTGACCCGCGGTGCGGTCCTGGAAAAAGACTGCGTCTACATCGTGCCGCTGCTGGAGGCGATGGCGCTGCCGCGGCGCAGCTCGGCCGGAGCGAACCCGAAAAGCTCGATCGGCCGCCTCGATGTATTCGCCCGCGTCATCACCGACCAGGGCACAGAGTTCGACCGGGTGCGCGAGGGGTATCGCGGCCCGCTTTACGTCGAGATTTCGCCGCGCGCCTTCAGCATCGTCGTACGCACCGGCTCGCGGCTCGTGCAGCTGCGTATCCGGCGCGGCTCGCCGTCGGTCAGCGACACGCGGCTGCGCCGCCTGCACGAGCAGGTCGGGCTGGTCGAGGCGCCGGCGGACGCCGCTCCGAGCCGCGATGCGATCCGCCAGGGCCTCGCCTTCACCGTCGATGTCGCCGGCGACGAGGCGACCGGCATGGTCGGATACAAGGCACGGAGGCACACGGACGTCATCGACGTGGACCTGATCGACCACTACGACCCGCGCGAGTTCTGGGAGCCGGTGTATGCGCATCGCGGCAGCCGCTCGGCCGGCGGCATCGTGCTGGACCCGAACGACTTTTACATCCTCGCCTCGCGCGAGGCCGTGGTAGTGCCGCCGGACCATGCGGCGGAGATGCAGCCCTACAACACCTTTGTCGGCGAGTTCCGCGTCCACTACGCCGGGTTCTTCGACCCTGGGTTCGGCGCCGCCGAAGCCGGCGGCAGCGGCAGCCGCGCCGTTCTCGAAGTGCGCTCGCACGAGGTCCCGTTCCTGATCGAGCACGGCCAGATCGTCGGGCGGCTCGTCTACGAGCGGCTGATCGCGCGGCCGGACAAGCTCTACGGCGGCGGCATCGGCTCGTCCTACCAGCGACAGGGCCTCGCGCTCAGCAAGCATTTCAAGAAGCTGCCGCCGCGCTAGCCCGGCCGCCGCACGGCGCGCGCGGCGCGCCCTGCTATTCGATTGCAGTCAGCTCTGGTATACCATATACCTTGGGTATGACCGGTGCCGCTCCAAGATCCGCTCCCGCGCTCGATATGCCGCGCCTCGACACCGGCACGACCTTCGCCAAGGAGGCTTATGCCGCGCTGAAGCGGGCGATCACGGCGATGGACATCTACGACCATGCCGAGGAGATCCGCCTCGACGAGCGGCGGCTGTCGGAAGGGCTGGGGGTCAGCCGCACGCCGATCCGCGAGGCGATGACCCTGCTCGAACAGGAGGGGTTCGTACGAACCCTGCCGCGGCGCGGCATCTTCGTCGTGCGCAAGACAAAGCGCGAGATCGTCGAGATGATCACGGTTATGGCGGCGCTCGAAAGCATGGCGGCGCGGCTCGCCGCCGAGCGGGCCGCCGACGCCGACATCGCCGAACTGCGCCGGCTCATGGACGCCTTCCACGACGGCACCGACGGCGAGCGGCTGGAGGAATATTCCGCCGCCAACATCGCCTTTCACCAGGCCATCATCCGCATGAGCGGCTGCGCCTTGTTGGCCGAAATGACCGAAAATCTGTTCATCCATATGCGGGCGATCCGCAAGATCACGATTCATCAGGAAAATCGCGCCGTGCGCTCGATCACCGACCACATCAGGATCATCGAGGCGCTCGAAAAACGAGATCCCGAGCTGGCCGAGCGGCTGGCGCGCGAGCACACGCTGGGCCTCGCGACGCATGTCGAGCGGCACGGCGATTTTCTCGATGCAGGCCGAGACCGCATGTGAATCTTGTCGTCGTCGCAGGAATGGCTGGGAAAAGTGCAGGGACGAGGGAGCAAAAAATGAGCAAAGCGCTGGAAGGCGTCCGCATTCTCGATATGACCCACGTGCAGGCCGGGCCGACCGGGACGCAGCTTCTCGCCTGGATGGGCGCCGACGTGATCAAGGTCGAATTGCCCGGCCGGGGCGACATCACCCGCGGCCAGCTCCAGGACGTGAAGGGCGCCGACAGCCTCTATTTCACGATGCTGAACTCGAACAAGCGCAGCATCACGATCAACATGAAGCAGCCGAAGGGGAAGGCCGCGCTCGAAGAACTGGTGCGGCGCTGCGACGTCGTCGTCGAGAATTTCGGCCCCGGCGTGCTCGATCGCGCCGGGTTTACTTGGGAGCGTTTCCAGGAGCTTAACCCGCGCATCATCTACGCCTCGATCAAGGGTTTCGGCCCCGGCCCTTATGCCGACTTCAAGGCGTACGAGAACGTGGCGCAGTGCATGGGCGGCGCTGCCAGCACGACCGGCTGGGAGGACGGCCCGCCGACCGTCACCGGCGCCCAGATCGGCGACAGCGGCACCGGCGTGCACATGGTCGTCGGCGTGCTCGGCGCCTTGTTCCACCGGGAGCGCACCGGCAAGGGTCAGCGTGTCGAAGTGGCGATGACCGACGCGGTCCTGAACCTCTGCCGCGTCAAGATGCGCGACCAGCAGCGGATCATGAAGGGGCCGTTGCCGGAGTACCCGAACAAGGAATTCGGCGACACCGTGCCGCGCGCCGGCAACGCCTCCGGCGGCGGCCAGCCCGGCGCGGCCTTGCGCTGCGCCCCCGGCGGACCCAACGACTACGTCTACGTCATCATCCAGCCGCCGTCATGGGAGCCGCTGATGAAACTGTGCGGCCGCGAGGAGCTGATCACAGACCCGCGCTACGCGACCCCGGCGGCGCGCCTGCCGCACATCCCCAAATGCTTCTCGATCATCGAGAAATGGACGATGACGAGGACCAAATTCGAGGTCATGGAGGCGCTGAACGAGGTCGATGTGCCGTGCGGCCCGATCCTGTCGATGAAGGACATCTACGAGGACAAGTCGCTCTACGACCGCAACATGCTGGTCTGGCTCGATCATCCGACCCGCGGGCGCTACGTCCAGGTCGGCATGCCGATCAACCTCTCCGACTCGCCGGTCGAGCACCGGCGGGCGCCCTTGCTCGGCGAGCACACGGAGGAAATCCTCGGCTGGCTCGGCTACGATAAGGCCGCGATCGACGCGATGAAGGCGGAAGGCGCGGTATAGCGATGTCTTCGACGGGCGGATGCTTTTTTGTCCTCTCCCTCCCCTGGCCGGGGGGAGAGAGATTTTGCGAAGGCGAGCCATGCCGCCGCCGCTGAAGCACGACCGCCGCATCCATCCCGGGGCCGGGCGGCGTCGTGGGCGCGAGGAGCCGAAAGGCCGCCAAGTCGAGCCGCAAGCCCTTGCCGAGGTGCAGGCCCTCCTCGGCGACCGTGAACGCCGCCGCGACCTGCTGATCGAGCACCTGCATCTGCTGCAGGACAATTACGGCTGCCTTCATGCCCGTCACCTCACCGCCCTGGCTGACGAGATGCGTCTTTCGCTCGTCGAAGTCTACGAGGTCGCGTCCTTCTACGCCCATTTCGACATCGTCATGGACGATGAGGCGCCGCCTCCGCCGGTGACGGTGCGGGTCTGCGACAGCCTCACTTGCGAATTGTTCGGCGCCGCCCAACTGCTGGGCGATTTGCAGGCCCGCCTCGGCGACGGCGTGCGGGTCGTGCGCGCGCCCTGCATGGGGGGCTGCCACAACGCCCCCGCCGTCGCGATCGGCCACGCGCTGCACGAGCACGCCACGGTCGACAACGTCGCCGCCGGGGTCGCCGGACGGCAGACGCACCCGCACATCCCGCCCTTCGTCGGCCTCGACGCGTACCGCAGCGGCGGCGGCTACCGCCTGCTGCAAGCCTGCCGCGCCGGCGAGCGCAGCCGCGAGCAGGTCATCGACGCGATGGAGAAATCTGGCCTGCGCGGCATGGGCGGCGCCGGCTTCCCGACCGGCCGCAAGTGGCGTTTCGTGCTGCAGGAGCCGGCGCCGCGCCTCCTCGCCGTCAACGGCGACGAGGGCGAGCCCGGCACCTTCAAGGACCGCTGGTTTCTCGAAACCGATCCGCATCGCTTTCTCGAAGGCATGCTGATCGCCGCCTGGGTTGTCGAGGCAGCCGATGCCTACATCTATCTGCGCGACGAGTACCCGCAATGCCGCGAGGTGCTGGCCCAGGAAATCGCCGCCATCAAGCGGGCGGGATTGTCGGATGGCGTCAACATCCACCTCCGCCGCGGCGCCGGCGCCTACATCTGTGGCGAGGAATCGGCGATGCTCGAAAGCATCGAGGGCAAGCGCGGGCTGCCGCGCCACAAGCCGCCCTACCCGTCGCAGGTCGGGTTGTTCGGGCGGCCGACGCTGATCAACAACGTCGAGACCCTGTTCTGGGTGCGCGACATCGTCGAGAACGGCCCGGAATGGTTCAGCGGCGAGGGGCGCCACGGCCGCAAGGGGCGGCGCACCTTTTCGGTGTCGGGGCGGGTGCGCGAGCCGGGGGTGAAGTTCGCGCCCGCCGGCATCACCGTGCGCGAACTCATTGACGAATATTGCGGCGGCATGCTGCCCGGGCACGCCTTCAAGGGCTATCTGCCGGGCGGCGCTTCCGGCGGCATCCTGCCGGCCTCCAAGGCCGACATCCCCCTCGATTTCGGCACGCTCGAAAGCGAGGGGTGCTTTATCGGGTCGGCGGCGGTCGTCGTGCTCTCGGACCAGGACGACATGAAGGCGGTGGCGCTCAATCTGCTGCGCTTCTTCGAGGACGAGAGCTGCGGCCAATGCACCCCCTGCCGCGTCGGCACCGAGAAGGCGGTCAAATTGATGAACGCGCCGCAATGGGACGAGGATCTGCTGCAGGAACTGTCGCGGGTCATGAGCGACGCCTCGATCTGCGGCCTCGGCCAGGCCGCGATGAACCCGGTCAAGCAGGTCCTCAGGCACTTCCGCGAGGACCTCGCGGGATGAGCGATGTGACGGCGCCGCTTCCCTGCACGCAGCCACAGGTCAATGCCTTTGTTCAAAGACTTCAGCGGTTTCAAGACTGACATGAGCGGAATAGATTACGATCTCATTGCCGCTCACGGAGGATGCTTGCGCAATCGAAAGATGCTCTCCGAGGCGGGCAGGGGGGCGTGCTTCTATTGCTGTGCCGAGTTCCGTTCCGAAGAAATCGTCGAGTGGTGCGACGACGGCGAGACCGCGCTTTTCCCCCGCTGCGGCATCGACTCTGTCCTCATGGTCGCCGGCCGATCCGTTGATCCAGAGTTCCTCCGCAGGATGCACGAATACTGGTTCTCAAGGACGGCCCCACGATGAGTGACACGATCCGCTTTACCCTCGACGGAACCGAGGTCGAGGCGCGGCCGGGCGAGACGATCTGGCAGGTCGCGCAGCGGCTCGGGACCGAGATCCCGCATCTGTGCTGGCTGCCGCAGCCGGGCTACCGGCCCGACGGCAATTGCCGCGCCTGCATGGTCGAGATCGAGGGCGAGCGGACGCTGGCGGCGTCCTGCATCCGCCAGCCGACGCCGGGCATGAAGGTCAGCAGCGCCAGCGAGCGCGCCAAGTTCTCGCGGAAGATGGTGTTCGAGCTGCTGCTTGGCGATCAGCCGGCGCGCAGCGCGGCGCACGACCCGAACTCGCGCTTCTGGCAATGGACGGAACGGCTTGGCGTCGAAGACAGCCGCTTCCCGGCGCGCGGCGTGCCGGCGCCCGACCGCAGCCATCCGGCGATGGCGGTACAGCTCGACGCCTGCATCCAGTGCACCCTCTGCATCCGCGCCTGCCGCGAGGTCCAGGTCAACGATGTCTGGGGCATGGCGGGCCGGGGCTGGCACGAAAAGGTCGTGCTCGATTTCGACGACCCGATGGGCAACTCGACCTGCGTCGCCTGCGGCGAATGCGTGCAGGCCTGCCCGACCGGCGCTCTGATGCCGGCGACGCTGGTCGACGAGAACGGTGCCTATGCCAGCGATAACGCACCCGAGCAGCACGTGGACAGCGTCTGTCCCTATTGCGGCGTCGGCTGCCAGCTCACCTATCACATCAAGAACGACCGCATCGTCGCTGTGGACGGCCGCGACGGGCCGTCCAATCAGAACCGGCTCTGCGTCAAGGGCCGCTTCGGCTTTGATTATGTGCACCACCCCGATCGGCTGACCGAGCCGCTGATCCGCAAGGAGGGGGTGCCGAAGCACGATGTCGCGATCGACCCGGCCAACCCGTACACGCATTTTCGCAAGGCGACGTGGGAGGAGGCGCTCGACCTCGCCGCCGCGGGGCTCGTGACGATCCGCGATCGCGACGGACGCCGCGCGCTTGCCGGCTTCGGCTCGGCGAAGGGGTCGAACGAGGAAGCCTACCTGTTCCAGAAGCTTGTTCGCACCGGCTTCGGCAGCAACAACGTCGATCACTGCACCCGGTTGTGCCACGCCTCCTCGGTCGCGGCGCTGATGGAGGGCATCGGCTCAGGTGCCGTGACCGCGCCGTTCAACGCCGCCGAAGACGCCGACGTGATCATCGTGATCGGCGCCCGGCCTACGGAAAATCATCCGGTTGCGGCGACATTCTTCAAGCAGGCTGCGAAGCGGGGGGCGCAGGTCTTCGTCATGGACCCGCGCGGCCACAGCCTGACGCGGCATGCGACGGCCACGTTGCGCTTCAGCCCCGGCCGCGACGTGGCGCTGCTCAACGCGATGCTGCACACGATCATCGAGGAGGGGCTGACCGATCGGCAATATATTCAGGCGCATACCGAGGATTACGAGAAGCTGCGCGAGCACATCAGGGACTACAGCCCTGAAAAAATGGCGCCGATCTGCGGCATCGACGCCGCCACGATCCGCCAGGTCGCCCGCGCCTACGCCCGCGCCGAGCGCGGCATCATCTTCTGGGGCATGGGCATCTCGCAGCACGTCCACGGCACCGACAACGCGCGCTGCCTGATCGCGCTGTCGATGGTGACGGGGCAGGTTGGGCGCCCCGGTACCGGGCTGCACCCGCTGCGCGGCCAGAACAATGTGCAGGGCGCCTCCGACTCGGGGCTGATCCCGATGGTCTACCCGGACTACCAGTCGGTCGTGAACCCGCAGGTACGGGAGAAGTTCGAGCGGCTGTGGCAGGCCGAGCTCGACGACAAGACCGGCCTCACCGTCGTCGAGATCATGGACGCGGTTCACCGCGACGAGATCAAGGGCATGTACATCATGGGTGAAAATCCCGCGATGTCAGACCCCGACGTCCAGCACGCACGCGAGGCGCTGGCGCATCTCGAACACCTCGTCGTCCAGGACATCTTCCTGACGGAAACCGCCAAGTACGCCGATGTCGTGCTGCCGGCCTCGGCGTGGCCGGAGAAGGACGGCACCGTCACCAACACCAACCGGCAGGTGCAAATGGGGCGGCGGGCGCTGCCGCTGCCGGGCAACGCACGGCTCGACTGGGAGACGATCCAGGAGATCGCGCGCCGCATGGGGCTGAACTGGAATTACACGCATCCGCGCGACGTGTTCGCCGAGATGAAGCTGGCGATGCCGTCGCTCGACAACATCACCTGGGAGCGGCTGGAGCGCGAGAGCTCGGTGACCTATCCGTGCGACGCGGAGGACAGGCCGGGCAACGAGATCGTGTTCGGCGACGGCTTCCCGACGCCGACGGGCCGCGCCCGGCTGGTGCCGGCGGCGATCATCCCGCCGGCCGAGGAGCCGGATGAGGAATACCCGCTCGTGCTGACGACCGGCCGCCAACTCGAACA
>Ga0209810_1005564_pt1 | contig 11343 bp, 10 predicted proteins | sample Coa_R1_7_FD_187159 | JGI IMG/M metagenome (GOLD analysis project Ga0209810, IMG submission 187159) | Surface soil microbial communities from Centralia Pennsylvania, which are recovering from an underground coalmine fire - Coalmine... | ecosystem: Environmental > Terrestrial > Soil > Unclassified...
GCTTGGCCTCGATCAAGGTTGCCGGCTCTACCGGCGCGACCAACGTCTCCACGATCGTCCAGGGCATCGACTGGGCTGTGAAGTGGGCGTCGAAGTACAACATCAAGGTCCTCAACCTCTCGCTGGGCGCCATGCCCACCGGGCCCACGGCGACCGAGCCGATGGATCAGGCAGTTGAGGCAGCGTGGAATGCCGGAATCACGGTTGTCGTCTCGGCCGGCAATGCCGGACCCTTCAACGGGACGATTCTCACCCCCGGAGATGACCCTCTGGCCATCACGGTGGGCGCCTTCGCGGACAACGACTCGACCGCTCCGGCCAGCTGGGCCGCCTGCCCGTTCTCATCGGTGGGTCCCACCGAATACGACGGGTGGATGAAGCCAGACCTGGTCGCGCCAGGCCGGTCGGTGATCAGCGTCCTCGACCCGGGCTCCACGATCGCCCAGGCAAACCCGTCGGCCGTGGTGGGTTCGGCCAACTTCGTCGGCTCGGGAACGTCGTTCTCGACCGCGATCACTTCGGGAGCGGCTGCCCTGGTTCTGGCAGCGCACCCGGGTATCGCACCCAACCAGGTGAAGGGCCGCCTACTCGGCAACGCCATGCCGGGGGAGCTCGGTAACCCGCTCGTCGAGGGGCACGGCTTCCTCAACGCCTACTACGCCGCCACCGGACCCAGCCTGGTCCTCAACCAGAGCTTGGCCGCCGCAGCCGAGTCGACCAACCCACCGGCTACCGTCGACCTGGGCACCGTCTTTACCGGCTCCTCCTGGAACGGCTCGTCCTGGAACGGCTCGTCCTGGAACGGCTCGTCCTGGAACGGGTCGTCGTGGAACGGCGGGGCCTGGAACGGCTCCTCCTGGAACGGCTCGTCGTGGAACGGCTCATCCTGGAACGGCTCCTCGTGGAACGGGTCTTCCTGGAACGGATCGTCCTGGAACAGCTCCGGCTGGACCGGCTCCAGTTGGAACGGATCGTCCTGGAACAACATGGCCTGGGACGGCTCCTCCTGGAACGGCAGTAGCTGGAACGGCTCCTCCTGGAACGGCAGCAGCTGGAACGGCTCCTCCTGGAACGGCAGCAGCTGGAACGGCTCCTCCTGGAACGGCAGCAGCTGGAACGGCTCCTCCTGGAACGGCAGCAGCTGGAACGGCTCCTCCTGGAACGGGGCGAGCTGGAACTGAGCGAGTCCTGAAGCGGCTTTGTCCTCCGAGCCCGAGTCGGCGCCCGCCGGCTCGGGCTCGCCGGGTCCGAGCAGCCTGGGTCCCCGTGTCGGGGCAGCGGTCTCGGGGGGGCGCTCAGGTTTTGTCGAGAAGATGCCGAATCATTCGAATGCCTCGGGCCGGCCCCAGAACGGAGCACGGCCGGCGCCTGGCGGTGGGGGAGGAGTGACGGGGCGTCGGACTCGGAGCCCATCGGCCCGAGCCCGGGTCCTCGGCCTCAGCACCGCCTTGGCCGTGTCGGCAGCCCTCGCCCTGCGATCGGCCATGTCGTCGCCGGGGACGACCCATGCGCCGATGGTGCTGACCTGGTGGGTGTTCGTCCCTGCCTTCATGCTCACCGAGGCCTTGATCTTCCATATCGAGATCCGGCAGGAGGCCCACTCCTTCAGTCTGAGCGAGCTGCCCCTGGTCATCGGCTTCTTCTTCGCGTCGCCGTTGGCTCTGGTGGTCGGGCGACTCCTGGGCCACCTGATCTACCTGGTCCTGGTCCGGCGTCAAGCCCTGCTCAAATTGCTGTTCAACCTCTCCTCGTTCGCGGCCGAGACATCCGTGGCCATCCTGGTATTCCGGTCTCTCAGCGCCGGTGACGGCCCGACCCATCCCCAGGCTTGGCTTGCCATCTTCGTTGCCGTGCTTGTCGCCGACGGACTGGGCATGGTTGCGGTCACCGCAGCGATCCGATGGCACGGAGGCCGGAGCCGCATGAGCTCGGTACTCACCACCGGCGGGTTCACCGCGGTGGTCAACACCAGCCTGTCGATCCTGGCTGCCGTCATCTTGTGGGTCAGCCCCTGGGCCATGCTCCTGTTCGCCCTGGTGGCGGTCATCGTGGCGCTGGCCTATCGTGGCTATGCGGGGCTCAACCAACGCTTCTCCAGCCTGCAGCTCCTCTACGACTTCACCCGGATGGTCGGAGCTTCGATACGGGCGGAGGCGGTCATGGACCAGGTCCTGGCCGAGGCGCGCAAGCTCCTGCGGGCCGCCGTAGCCGAAGTCATCCTCGTGGACGAGCAGACGGCGCAGCCAATGCACCGTTTGAGCAGCCCGGGCACCGGCACCGCGTCCCAGACCTCGACCTATCCGCCGCCTATGGGCTTGGAAGCCGAGTGGGTCTGGCAGGAGGTTGTGAACAACCGCCGCCCGGTCGTCATACCTCGAGGCAGTCGCAACGACAACTTTGTGTCCTTCCTGAGCGCTATCGGGGTGCGGGACGCCATCGTTGCCCCGTTGCTTTCCGAGGGGCAGGTCGCCGGTGCCATGCTGGTGGCTGACCGACTCAGCGACGTCAGCACCTTCGACGGTAGCGACCTGCAGCTGTTCGCCACCTTGGCGAACCATGCCAGCGTGGCCTTCGAGAACGGCCGCCTGGTGGAACAACTTCGCCGCGAGGCCAATGACCGTCGGTACGAGGCCCTCCATGACTCGCTCACCGGTCTGGCCAACCGCTCGCTGTTCCTGCAGCAGGTGGCGACATTGCACTCGCTGCTGCCAGAGCAGCGCGGACAGTCAGCGATCATGCTGATGGACCTCGACCGATTCAAGGAGGTCAACGACACCCTCGGCCACCACAACGGCGACCTCCTGCTCCGGGAGGTTGCCAGCCGGCTGCTGGCCACCTTGCGGCGGGAAGACACCGTAGCTCGACTGGGCGGGGACGAATTCGCTGTCCTGCTGCCCGCGCTCCCCTCCGTCGACGAAGCCATCGCCGCCGCCGAGCGGGTCGTAGATGAGCTCTCGAGGCCATTCCGCCTGGAGGAGCTGTCCGTGGACGTGGGGGTGAGCATCGGCATCGCCATCAGCCCCGACCACGGGCATGATCCCACAACGCTCCTCCAGCGTGCCGACGTCGCCATGTACGAAGCCAAAGCGGCGGACAAAGCGGTAAGTCTCTATTCGCCCGACCGCGACAATTACAGCCCGAGCCGGCTCACCATGGTCGCCGAGCTGAGAGAGGCGATCGCCGCGGGAGAGCTCCTCGTCTATCACCAGCCCAAGGCGCGTCTGGAGGATGGCCGGGTGACCGGCACGGAGGCACTGGTGCGTTGGCGCCACCCTGACCGTGGACTGATCGGTCCGGATGAGTTCATACCGATGGCCGAGCAGACCGGCCTCATCGTGCCGCTGACGTCCTTCATGATCGAGGAGTCGCTCAAGCACTGCCGGCGCTGGAGAGCCGACGGTTACGACCTTGGCGTATCCGTGAACCTGGCCGTCCGAAGCCTTCTCGACACCGACCTGCCCCTCTGGGTCTCGGACATGCTGGCCCAGGTCGACGTGCCGGGGGAGTGCCTTACTCTGGAGATCACCGAGTCGGGCGTCATGGCCGATCCCTCCCGCACCATCAGCGTGTTGGAGCGTCTGGCGGCGATAGGCGTGAAGCTCAGCGTCGATGACTTCGGCACGGGGTACTCCTCGCTGTCCTACCTTCGCCGACTACCGGTCCACGAGGTGAAGGTGGACCGGTCCTTCGTGTTTTCCATGATCTCGGACCCCGGCGACGCGACAATCGTGCAGTCAATCATCGAGCTTGGCCGCAACCTCGGTCTGCGCACCGTTGCGGAAGGGGTGGAGGATCAGCTGTGCTGGGATCACCTACGCGCCATTGGTTGCGATGAAGCCCAGGGATACTTTCTCAGCCGTCCGATCCCCGCTGAGGCCATCAGCCGGTGGCTGGCTCAGCGAGACCAGTTCAGACTGAAGGCAGCGGTCTGAGCCAGGTTCCGACCGTGCTCGAGGGCGCTGGCGCGCGCGAAGTGTAGACACCGTAGACGCTGGCTTGTAGACAGTGTAGACTCTGGGCCGTGACTCGGACGGTGGCTCAGGCCCTCAAGATCCTGGCGGAGCGGACGGCGGAGGACCCTGACCTGGCCCAGGCGGTCGTCTTTCTGGCCGAGGCCGCCGAGGGCCCCCAGGATCCGCTCGGCGCAGTCCCCGACGGGGTCCGAGTCGCCGCCCGGCGGGTGAACGACCGGCGGCTCAGGGACAGGCGCCAGCTGGCCGCCCGCTCGGCGCTCGACACGGCCGAGGTGGTGGCCATCGTCGATTCCATCAGCGACCGCAAGGGGGTCGATCGGCGCCGCCAGCGCGGTCAACTGCTGGCCTGGCGGTCCGGGTCGCGGGCGCTGCACCCGGACTGGCAGTTCGACCCCCGGCGGGGCGACACCCGGCCCGGCCTGGCCGTTGTCCTGGCCGCCCTGCGGGCGTCGAGCCCCGACCCCGAGGCGGCCGATGCCCTCATGCGCGCCCCTCGGGCCGACCTCGACGGCCGGAGCCTGGCCGACCTGTTCGCCTCCGGACAGACCGACACGGTCGTGCGCCTGATTCAGGCCGCCTCCGAGCAGTCCTGACCGAGTTCCCCACCCGGCGGCCGCCCGGTCTACGGGTTTCGCCGTCGCCGGGGTCGTGGTGGAGGATCGACCCGGCGCCCCCGGAGCGGTGGGACTGGCAGCCGCACCCCCGTCCGGTCGGCCGGTTCGACCCCCTCTCCGGCCGGTTCCGGGTCCGCTACGCCGCCAGCCGACCGGCGGCGGCCGCCCGCGAGCGGTTCCCCGGACGCGTCCTGACCGAGGCCGACGGCGATCTGTTCCTGGTGGAGCTCGACTCCATGCCGGCGTCGCTCGACCTGACCCGACAGGCGGTCCTCGATGCCCTGGGTCTGGACGATCGGGTGAGCACCGGGCGGATCGAAGCCGCCGGGCGGGCCGATCCCGACCCCTTGCTGGAGACCTGCGGGAGGCTGGCCGATGCCGTCTTCGACTGGTGGCAGCGCCACCCCCCGCCACTCGTCTACCGCACCCGATCGATGCCTTCGATCGCTCGCAGCGTCGCCTTCACGGCCCCGGCCGCGGCCACGGCCACGGCGGCGCCGGCGGTCGTGTCGGTCAGACGGCTGGCGGAGGCCACCGCCCTCCACGCCCACCTGGTGGTCCGGGCCGGCTTCACCGTGCCTCCGGCCTGGTTGGAGTGAGGCGGGGACCCGGGCCGGGGGCGGCCAGCCTTCCCGCCTTTAGGATGTCGTGGTGAGAGTCGGCTCCGGTGCCCGGGTCACCACCCGGCGGAGGTCGAGCTGCGCCCAGCAGGCACGTGCCGGGGCCCTCGAGCCGGCCCGCTGATCGAACGGCGGTGACCGAGGAGACCCTGGGACCCCTCGAGGCCGAGTCGGCGACACCGGCCCCCCCGCCGGGTCCGCTGTCGGCCCAGGTCCTGCGCAGCTTCGCCAACCGGTTCGGCACCCGGATCCTGGTCGGTGGCCTCCAGCTGGGGGCCTTCGCCGTGCTGGCCGCCCACCTGGGCCCGAGCCGGGCGGGCGTCTACACATTCGCCGTCGGCTTCGCCGCCCTCTTCCAGCCGCTGGTCACCTTCGGGCTGCGGGCGGTGGCCCTGCGGGAGATCGCCCAGGGCCGGGCCACCGAGTCCCAGCTGCTCCCCAACGTGTTGTACCTCCGGCTGGTGGTGGCCGGCCTCACCTATCTGTTGCTGTGGGGGGTCGTCGCCCGGATCGGCTACACCCCGGCGGAGCGGTCGGCCGCCCTGGTGGTCGGCCTGGTACTGGTCCCCTCCGCCCTGCGCAGCTTCGACGTGGCCTTCGAGCTGCGCCTGCGTCTGGGCTGGGTCTCGATCGCCGACCTGGTGGAGTCGGCCGCCTTCTGCGGGGGCACCATCGCCCTCGCCCTGTCCCACGCCGGCACCCTGGCCTTCGCCTGGCTGTACTTCGGGGTCAACCTCGCCTACGTGGTGGTGGTGAGCGGGGCGGCCTGGCCGGTGGTCCGGCCCCGCTGGCGCCCGCAGCCGGCGGCCTGGCTGCCGCTGGTCAAGGCGGCGGCGCCGGTCGGCCTGGCCGGGGCCTTCGTGGCCGCCTACTACCGCATCGACATGGCCATCCTCGCCGCCCTCAAGTCCCAGGCGGTGGTGGGCCAGTACGGGGTGGCCTACCAGCTCTTCGACGCCATGAGTGTCGTCCCCGGCCTGGCCGCCCAGGTGGTGGGCCCGGTCTTCGCCCGCAGCTTCGCCGCCGGGCCCCAGCTGCTGGCCGACCGCCTCGGCCGGGCCCTGCGCCTGGGCTGTCTGTGGCTGGTGCTCACCGGGGTGGGCGGGGCCATGGTGGCCTGGCGGGCCCTGCCGGCCCTGCCTGGCCTGGGCCGCTACCACGGCGCCGGGGTCGCCCTGGCGGTGCTGGCTCCGGGGGCGGGGCTGATCCTGTTGAACACCATGATCTCGGCCGCCCTGATCCACGCCCACCTCCAGCGCCGGCTGCTGGCCGTGTCGGCCATGGTGCTGGTCCTCAACGTGGGCCTCGACGCCGCCCTGATCCCCCCCTTCTCCTACGTGGGGGCGGCGGTGGCCACCGTGGTATCCGAGGTGGCGGTGGTGGTGGCGTCGCTGGGCCTGCTGGTGCGCGGCCTCGGGGTGCGCCTGGCGGTGCCGGGGCTGGGCCGCATAGCGCTGGTCGGCGTGGTGCTGGCGGTGTGCCTGGGGGCCGGCTACCTGGTGCACCCCTTCGTCCAGCTGGCCATGGGGGCGGTGGCCTTCGGGGTGGGGGCCCTGGCCATCCGGGCGGTGGCATGGGGGGAGTTGGCGGGGGCGATAACTCCCCTCAAGCGCCAAGCAGGAGATCCGCCGCCGATCGGTAAGAATTAACTCAATGTCCGGGGTCGACTGGCGGCTGACCGCCCGACGCTTCTACCTGCTGCCCCTGCGGGGCGCCTACCGGGCGGTGCGGGACTCCCGTTTCGGGGCCCTGGCCCGCCTGGCGCCGGTGCAGCGGGCACTGCGGACCCTGCGTCCGGTGATGGACCCGGTCGACGTCTTCGCCGTCCTCGACGCCATCGAGGCCAGGGGCGTCGCCGTGCACCTGATGGGCGGCTGGGGCGTTGACGCCCTGGTGGGGCGCCAGACCCGCCAGCACCTCGACCTCGACGTCATCTGCGCCATGGGCGAGGTGGCCGCCATCGACGCCGCCCTGTCCGGCCTCGGCTACCACCAGGACCACAGCGAGCCGGGCTTCGTCCCCGAGTGCCCCATACCGGCCCGGCGCTTCTACACCGACGCCTCCGAGCGCAGGGTCGACGTGCATCTGATGGAGCCCGGTCTCGACCTGGGGGTGGGCCCGGTCTTCGCCGAGGGCAGCATCGCCGGTCGGAAGGTGGGCTGCCTGTCCGGGCCGGCCCAGCTGGTTTTCACCCATGGCGACTACGAGCCCAACCCGGCCGACCGCCACAACCTGGTCGTCATGTGCGAGGCCCTCGACCTGCCGCTGCCGGCCCGGTTCCGGTGAGCGGCCCCGATCTGGGCCAGGTCTCGCGCCGGCTGCGGGCCAAGGGCCGCCAGCTGCGCCGGAGGGGCCAGCCGATGTCGGTCCTGGTGGTGCCGGTGCCCGAGGTCGACCAGGTGGTGGGCGGGTGGCGGGAGCGCCTCGACCCCAGCTCGGCCCAGGGGATGCCGGCCCATGTCACCGCCCTGTACCCCTTCCTTCCCCGCCGGCTTATCGACGCCGACCTCCAGCGCGACCTCGCCCTGGTGGCGGGGGCCACCTCTCCCTTCGGGTTCCGCCTGGAGCGGCTGGGGCGCTTCCCCGGGGTCGTCTACCTCGCCCCCGAGCCGGCCGAGCCCTTCGTTTCCCTGACCAGGGCCCTGGTGCGGCGCTGGCCGTCATGTGTCCCCTACGACGGCGCCTACCCCGACGTGGTCCCGCACGTGACCATCGCCGTGGGGGAGGAGCCCCCCGCCCTCGCCGGCGCCCTGCAGTCGGTGCTGCCCATCGAGGCCAAGGCCGACCACCTGCTCCTCATGGTCGAGGAGGACGACGGGCGCTGGAGCACCCGGGCCACCCTGCCCCTCGGGACCGCCGACCTGGACCGCGAGCCATGGCCGGGGACGGGGCGGTAAGGCTCGGCTACGTCGCCGCCTGGCAGCACAACGACCGGGCAGCGACGTGGTCGGGCACCACTTTGCACCTCCAGGAGGCGCTGGCCCGCCAGCCGGGCCTGAGGCTGGTCGACGTGGACGCCACCCCGCCGCGGGCCCTGGTCGCCGGGCTGCGCCGGGCCACCTGGCGGCGCGAGGACGGGCGCTGGGAGCACCCCACCCGCTACACCAGGGCCGCCACCGCCCTGTTCGAGGCCACCGCCCGCCGGGCGGCCAGGCGGGCGGAGGCCAACGGCGACGTGTCGGCCTACCTCACCATCGGCGACCTGGCCGCCCTCGACCGGCCCTACTGGGTGTACCAGGACATGAGCTACGACTGGCTGCGCCGGCTCCGCCGCCAGGTGCCGCCCGGCATGGTCATGGGGGCCGGCTTCGCCGGGGTCACCCAGGCCATGGTCGAGCGCCTGTGGGCCCGCCAGAAGGCGGTCTTCGAGCGGGCCGCCGGTGTCCTCACCATGGCCGAGTGGATCCGCCAGGACATGATCGAGCGCAGCGGACTGGACCCCGACCGGGTCCACACCGTCTACGGGGGCGCCACCGCCCTGCCCACCCGGGCCGTCGACCCGGCCGAGCAGCACAGCCCCGGCGAGCGGCTCCTGTTCATCGGGCGCCATCTGGAGGCCAAGGGGGCCGACGACCTGGTGGCCGCCTTCCGGATCCTCCGGAAGCGCCGCCCGGAGCTGCGCCTCACCGTCGCCGGCCCGACCGCCTGGACCCTTCCCGACCCCCCTCCGCTCGGTGTGACCTTCGAGGGCCCGGTTGGGCTGGACCGGGTGCGTCGGCTCTACGCCACCCACGACCTGTTCGTCATGCCGTCGCGCTTCGAGGGCTTCGGCATCGTCTTCGTCGAGGCCCTGGCCCACGGCCTGCCCTGCATCGGGCGGGACCTGATGGCGATGCCGGAGCTGATAAGCCCGGGGGTCAACGGGGCCCTCCTGTCCGCCGGCGGGGGGGCGGAGGAGCTGGCCTCCCTCATCGACGACTGCCTCGACGACGACCAGCTGCACCGCTCGTGCCGCAAGGGGGCCGAGGAGGTCAGCCGCCAGTTCAGCTGGAACGCGGTGGCGGCCCGGATCGCCGAGGTCATAGCCGCCGGCGACCTCCGATAGCTGAGAGCCGTCCTTACGGCGGCCAGGAGCTCCCGCCATGTGGAGCGCCCGGCGCCACCCGGAGGCATTGGAAGTCACGTTCGGTTCCGGCCCGACGATCGGACGCTCCGGCCGGCGCCGTCGCAGCGAACCCACTCCCGTCTCCCCGCCAGCGACTCAAGGCTTCATCGGCCCCAACGGGCAGGCAGCAATTGGTCCTTGATTGCCACCGGGATTCTGCTACAAACCCCCACAAACAGGGCGCTCTGACCGGGGCGCGGATGGGGGGCCGGGTTGAGCGGGCCGTTAGCGCGCTGGCGGGGCGCGGTGACTCCGGGACCGGCCGGTGGCGACCGGGGGTAGCGACTCCGGGCGCGCCGAGGTTCCTGGGCCGCGGCTGCGGGTGATGCTCGTCGACGACGACTCCTCGGTGAGACTCCTCGAACGCAGGCTGCTCGAGATGGAGGGCGGCTTCGACATCTGTGCCGAGTGCGCCGACGGCCGTATGGCCATCGCCCTGGCCGAGCGGGTCCAGCCCGGCGCCGTGATCCTGGACCTGTCGATGCCTGATATGACCGGACTGGAGGCTCTCGGGAGCCTGCGCCAGCGCCTTCCCGACTCCCTCATCGTTCTCTGCACCGGAAGCACCAGGATGATGAACCAGACCCGGGTGCCAGAGGGAGCCGACGCCTACCTCGAGAAGACCAGCAAGGACTGGACCACCGACGTTGTCAGTGTCCTGGTCGACTTCGCTGAGCGGACTCCGCAGCGCTGGCCGATCTGGGAGCGGCGGGTCGCCGAGCCCGGCCCCGACCTTGCCTCGTACGAGGGCCCGGAGCGACGGCGGCGCTCCCGCAGGACGTGACACAAGCAGCCAACCGAGCCGGCGCCCACCATCGCGCCAAACGGCGACGGCCGCCGGTGACGGAGTCCCGTATCTCGCCTCCGTCCAGCCGGGTCCGGTAGGAGGCCCCCGGTCCGGCCGACTCCCGCCCCGCGAAAGGGCCCAACGGCCCATGGTCACCGGGCCCGGGACGGCCGGACAATAGAGGCGTGTCGCAGGTCCCCTCGGCCGCGTGCCAGCCGCTCGGCCGCGGCGCCCTTGGACTCGATCCGGCGACGGGTGGGAGCCTCGGACGGACCGCCCTCGGATTCATCAGCCGCCCTCTGGGTAAGAACGTTCTGTCGAACAGCCGCGCCCGTTGAATGCGGCAGGAACTGGGGGAAGCAGCGTGAGCCGGCGAGCACAGGGCGGGCGAGCGCACACCCCAGGGCTGACTGCGGCGGGGGCGTAGAGCCCTGAGCGGCGAGACGGCAAGGGCCAGGCCGCTGCTGCGGGTGATGCTGGTGGACGACGACCCGTCGATCCGGGCGGTGGAGAGGCGCCTGCTCGAGCTGGAGGGCGGCTTCGACATCTGCGCCGAGTGCGCCGACGGGCGAACGGCCATAGACCTCGCCGAGCAGGAGCGGCCCGGCGCCGTCATCCTGGACCTGGCCATGCCGGAGATGAGCGGCCTCGACGCCCTGCCGGCCATTCGGCGGGCGCTGCCCGACTCCCTCATCGTGTTGTGCACGGCGAGCCCCCGCATGAGCCAGGCCCGGGTGCCGCCGGGCGCCGACGCCTACCTGGAGAAGACCAGCAACGAATGGACCTCCCAGATCGTCAACGCCCTGGTCGCCTTCGCCGGGCGGACCGAGCAGCGCTGGCCGTTGTGGGAGCGCCGGGTTGCAGAGCGCCGCGGTGAGCCACAGCCCTACGGCGGCCCCGAACGTCGCCGGGGCCGGGCGGACTTGGGCTGAGGCCCGTCAAGCACGGTGGCGGGCCGCTCGCCGGCCTCGGGCCTGGGCACGGCGAGAAGCCACAGCTACAACCGGCCCACCCTCGAGGTCACGAGGGGGTCGCCGGGTCGGCGCCGGGGAGGGCGACTACGACGGCGAGGCCGCCTTCGGGGCGGGCGGCCATGTCGAGTCTCCCCACATGCGCAGAGGCGATGGCTTCGACGATCGACAGTCCGAGGCCGAGTCCACTGGGATGACCGGTTCGCTCCTGGCCCTGGCGTTGGAAGGGCTGCAGCAGGCCGTTCACCTCCTCGGGGTCCACGACCGGTCCG
>Ga0209810_1005565_pt1 | contig 11341 bp, 10 predicted proteins | sample Coa_R1_7_FD_187159 | JGI IMG/M metagenome (GOLD analysis project Ga0209810, IMG submission 187159) | Surface soil microbial communities from Centralia Pennsylvania, which are recovering from an underground coalmine fire - Coalmine... | ecosystem: Environmental > Terrestrial > Soil > Unclassified...
GGATGCAGCTTCTTCCAGTTGCCCCAGGTCGTGTCCAGCAGCGGCCCCGTCTTGAGCACTGTACCCACCAGCGGCCCCTTTACCGCCCGGCCCCCCACTTGCAGCCAGACGCTCTCGCTCTCGCGGTCGTAGATGGTCACGACGCCATTGTAGAGACCGTAGAAGTCGAAGGTCAGCGGCTTGCCATTTACGATGGGATCAAACCTGATCCCGGTGTTGCAGACAATTCAATAGGTGACCGTGACAAAGACCTCTCCGCCCTGCTCAGGCTTACCCAGCTTGTCGTTGATGACGTGGTGGAAGGCGGCAAAGCGGGTCGGATAGGCCCGGCTCTCGCCGTTTAGGGTGATGCCCAGGACGTACTCATCGTCATCGAGAAAGTCGGCGTCGGCGGCCTTGACCATCTTGGGGAAGTTGGCAGCGCGGAAGGGAGTGAGGCGGCGTCCATCCCAGAGAGCCGCTGCCTTGATGTCGGGGGCCAGCGCATTTTTACCAGGAGCCGCTGTTGCGGTCTTTGAGATGGAGTCGCCAGCCTGGGGGTTTTGTGCCTGTGCAATAGGAGAAATGATGCTTCCAGCGAACAACAACACTATGCTGATAAGCCAGGAAGTCTTCATAGAAGCCCCTCTTCGCGGTCCTGGTAGGAAGAAATGAGATATATGTCCGCATTATAGAGGGACGAGCTTAAAATCGCATTAACCTAACCTTAATTTTCCTTAACCTTTGGGAGCTGAGATCGGCTATAATTTGGTAGTAGGACCAAAATAGGCAGCACTGCCTGAATCGTGATTAGAATGTGAGCCTTCCAGTGGCAACCACGCGGAACGGCAGCGCTATCCCCATAACAATATGAGCACGCAAACTCCTGCCTTACCTGCAACGACGCCTGGCCTGCGCATCAGCCGCCCGCCCATACCTCACGAACACGGAGCCTGGGTCATCCTGTATATGCCGCTGCTGATCGCGCTGGCCGCGACCCTGCCCTTCGCCTGGATGCCCTCACTGCTGCTTGTCCTGGCCGTCACAGCCCTCTTCCTGTGGCGCGAGGCAGCGGGTCTGCTCCTTCGGCGGCGCGGAACGGAAGGAACGGCGTTGTGGCTCGGCATCTATACCGCTACCGCCGCACTGAGCGCGCTGCCGCTGTTCCTGGTCTATCACCGCATGGCGCTGCTGCCGATTGGTCTGCTGGCCGCCGGACTCTTCGCGCTGCATGCGCTGCTGCTCCTCTGGCCGGCTCGGCGGCGGCTGGATCGCTCGCAATGGGGGGAGATACTGGCGGTGGGCGCGCTGGCGCTGACGGCTCCCGCCGCCTATGTGGTAGCGCGCGGCTCGCTGGATGGCCGAGCCTGGTACCTATGGGCCGCCTGCACTTTCTATTTCAGCAGCAGCATTTTCTTCGTCAAGATGCTGCTAGCCGCCGTGAAGGTCAAAGGCGCCTTTACGCCCGGAGACCGTTGGCGCGTGGGCCGCGATAACCTCCTCTACCATCTCCTGCTGGCTTGCGTCGTGACGGCGGCAGCGGCGTTGCAAGGTGGGACGGGCGCGGCGCTGGCGGCAATCGCCTACCTACCGGCTCTCCTGCGCGCCTTCCGGGGCTGGGCGACTCTCTCCAACAAACTGCCGCCGCTCAAGCGGGTCGGCCTGGGCGAAACGTTCTATTCCCTCTGGTTTACGGGCTGCTTCCTGGCCTCACTGTGGTGGCGCTGAAAGAAGCGCGCGATTGGAACCACCCGCGTTTTTCTCCGTGTTATGCCTCTGTGTCTCCGTACCTCTAGCGCAGCGGGTGGTTCAACTGCCCGGATCTCTGCCGGGTGAATTTGCGCGCCAGGCCGACCCCTATCCCCAGAAGCCCCCCGCCGATCAGGCCCAGGACGAGGGCGGTCTGGCGCGGGCGGACGACATTCACATACGCCTGGAGCACGGTTCGGACGAGAGGTTGCTCGGCCTTCTGCTCATACCAGCGCTGCGCGGCGTGCTGGCTGGCCATCGAGAGCGTCGGATAGACATGAATCAGGTCGGCGATAGCCCGAATGGAAAGGCCCTGCTCCATCGCCAGCGTCCACTCCTGGATCAACTCGCCCGCACGCGGGCCGAGAATGTGCGCGCCCAGGATTTTGCCGCTCCATCCCTGCGTGAGCACCTTCACCATGCCTTTGCCTGCGTCCTCCGTAAGCGCACGGTCATCCTGGGCGAAGGACTGTCGGCAGACATCGTAGACGATCCCCTGCGCTCTGGCCTCGTCCTCCGTCAGACCCACATGCGCCAGTTCCGGCTCGGTAAACGTCGTCCAGGGATCAATACGGAACGAGGTGCGGGACGCGCCCGGAAAGACGATATTGCGCACCGCAATCTTCGCCTCGTACTCGGCCATGTGGGAGAACTGGTACTTGCCCAGCACATCGCCGCAGGCATAGATGTTGGGGGCGGAGGTGCGCAGGCGGCTGTCCACCGGGATACCTTGCGGGTCGAAGGCGACACCGGCGGCAGCGAGATTCAGCCCCTCCAGATTGGGAACCCGCCCGACGCCCAGCAGAATCTCCTCGCAGACAACCTCGCTTGCGTTGCCGTCCTGCATGAGCGTGGCGACACGCCGCCCGTTTTCCCATCGCACGGCGGTTAGCGTGGTCTGTAAGCGGATATCCATCCCCTCGGCGCGCAGCATCGCTTCCAGCGCCATTGTCAGTTCGCTATCGTCACGCGGCAACAGCCGATCCGCGCGCTGTATCAGGATAACCTGGCTTCCAAGCCGATGAAACGCCTGCGCCATCTCCACCCCGACAGGCCCGCCGCCCACGACCAGCAGCGTTTCGGGAACGGTTTCCAGGTCGAAAATGGTCTGGTTGGTGTGGTAGCCGACCTCTTTGAGCCCCGGAATATCCGGTTGGGCCGGGCTAGAGCCGGTGGCAAGGAGGAAGTTTGCCGCCCGGATCGCCTGCTCCTCCAGCATGAGCGTGTGCGCGTCCTGAAACGAGGCATTGCCGAAGCGGATAGTGACGCCGTACTTGCCCAGCAGTTGCTCCGTAGCGTCGGCGTCGCGGACTCTGGCAATGGTTTCGCGCGCATAGGCAAGCGCTCCGGCGGCCTCTTCCCGCGATACCGCGCACGATTTCAGCCCCACCGAGGCGGCCGTCCGCAGGGCATGGACCACGCTGGCGGCATGCAGCAGCGCTTTGCTGGGCACGCATCCGGTGTTCAGGCACTCCCCGCCCATCTTTTCCTTCTCGATCAGGAGGACGCGCATTCCCAGGCCGCCCGCCATCACGCCGGCAACAATACCCGCCGAGCCGCCGCCGAGGATGATTATATCGTAGTCGAATTGCGGATAAGGCATCGCCTCAGTCTTCCTTTCGTGGCGTAGGACAGGCCGATGATCTGCTTATGTTCCCCTTGCTGACGGAACCTCTCCCAGATCGCTGGCTCAGGCACGGGCCGATGGTCTCCTTATCTTCCCCTTGCCGTCTGCGTTCGATCATGTGAGAAGCAAGGCGGAAAAAAGTCAACAAAATGCGCCGGTGACTCGTCCGGTTTGCAGGTAAATGCGCCAGACCATTCCGATGCGGGATGGGATTCCCCTAGCAAGGGAGTGGGTAAGGAGAACAGCCAAAATGCCTGACAAACCACAGATCCGACCGGTGGGAAGAAAGACCGCGCCGGCGCAAGTGAAGGCACTGCTGGATGATATTCAGGATACGATGGCCATTCCCTGGCCGCCGACGAACTGGCTGGCCTACGGCCTCTACCCGGATGTCATGCAGCTTTTCTGGGAGCGCCTGCGGCCCGCAGTGGCGACCGAGGAGTTCCTCAACGATGCGCTCAGCATCACAGAGCACGCCTATCGAGAGGCAAGCCGCTGGTATCGCCCCAACTTCAACCCTGTTTTAACCGACGAGGAGCGGGCGCGTATCCAGTGGGAGCTGGATGCCTTTGAGTTCGGCAACCCGCAGCTGCTGATTCAGCAGGCGGCCCTGAGCCGCATCCTGCGCTGGGAGGCCGCCGGGCAGAGCGGCCCGGCCCATCCACGCCTGCTGCCGCAGCGCTATCGCCAGCCGGAGATGCACCTTATCGAGGAGCGGCAAGCCTCCGATATGATCCTGCAGCTTTATGAGGATATCCGGCGGACGCTTGACGTTCCGGTGATCAGCGCGGACTACGAGGCGCTGGCGAAGTGGCCGCAGTTCCTTCAGCCTGCCTGGGACGACATCAAGCCGTGTCTTAATCGCCCGGAGTATCGGAGCTTGCAGGAAGAGATCGCCCGGATGGGCCAGGAGGCGGAAGCGCGCCTGCGCCCGCAGGTCGAGATTCACGAACAGGAGATTCGGGCGGCGCTGGGCGACCCGGCGGAGTTCGACACGCTGGAATATATGGTCTCGGAATTTACCCGCATGATGCCCGGCCTGATCGTCACCGATGCCCTGCTGCGCATCGGCGCGGCGGGCGGACAGCCGATCAGCGCGCCTCCGCCGGAGGGCGTGGCGGCGCCCGTAAGCTAGGAAACAGGAGCAGTACCATGAGAACGCTTCGAGAGAGATCGCTCTCGCATGGCACGCAGGGCGTCGCGGAGTTAGCGGTCCGATGCCGGGAATTCAGCCACAAGCTGGAAGGGCCCAATGATCTGGATCCCCTGCTGAAACGGATCGGCAATGCCCGGTACGTGCTGCTGGGCGAGGCGTCGCACGGCACCTCCGAATACTATATCTGGCGGGCCTGGCTCAGCCAGCGGCTTATTCAGGAGAAAGGCTTCTCCTTTATCGCCGTCGAGGGCGACTGGCCGGACTGCTACCAGGTCAACCGCTACGTGAAGGGCTACCCCGATTCCGGGGAGCGCGCGCGCGACGTGCTGCATGCCTTTGAGCGGTGGCCGACCTGGATGTGGGCCAACTGGGAGATCGTCGCGCTGGCCGAATGGCTGCGCAAATACAATGCGAATCTCCCGGATGAGAAGAAGGTAGGCTTCTACGGATTGGATGTCTACAGCCTGTGGGATTCGCTGGAGGCCGTGATTCGCTACCTGGAGCGCGTGGACAGCAAGGCGGCGGAGGCGGCGCGGAAGGCGTATCACTGCTTCGAGCCCTACGCGGAGGATATGCAGGAGTACGCTCGCGCGACCTACCACTTTGTTCCGGCCTCCTGCCAGGAGGAGGCGGTCGCGCTGCTGGCGGAGATGCGGCGCGAGATGCCCGCCCTGGCGCCGGAGGAGCGCGAAGCCCGATTTGTCGCCGAGCAGAACGCGCTGGTGGTCAAGAACGCGGAGACCTACTACCGCACGATGATACGCGGCGACCGCACCTCCTGGAACGTGCGCGATAACCATATGGTCGAGACGCTGGAGCGTCTGATGCGCTTCCACGGCCCGGACGCCAAAGGGATCGTCTGGGAGCACAACACCCACATCGGCGACGCACGCGCCACCGACATGGCGCGCGGCGGCATGGTCAACGTCGGGCAACTGGTGCGCGAGGCCCACCATAAGGATGAGGTTGTACTGATCGGCTTCAGCTCCTACGAAGGCGGCGTCATCGCCAGCTACGAATGGGGCGCGCCGATGCAGCGCATGCGGGTGCCGGCGGGCCGGCCCGGCAGTTGGGAAGACGTGCTCCATCAGGCGAGCGCACAGGACAAGCTGCTCCTCCTGACCGACGGCACACTTAACGCCGACATTCAGATGGGCGGGTTCCTGGAGCCGCGCGGGCACCGGGCCATCGGCGTTGTCTACGACCCGGATTACGAAGCCTTCGGCAACTACGTGCCCACGGTGCTGCCGCTGCGCTACGACGCTCTGCTCTATATTGATAGGACTCATGCCCTGCACCCGCTGCACATGGAGCCTTATCTGGGCGGCGAGCCGCCGGAAACCTATCCGTGGAACGTGTAGGCGCGGCCTGTTTTGTCTCTCACAGCCCTCACCCCAACCCCTCTCCCACGCTGCGGGAGAGGGGGAACAGAAGCCGGGTCTCTCCCTTCCCTCGCAGGGTCGCAAGGTGTCGCGAGGCGGAGGGCCGAATTATTGCAGGCCCGACCCTGGCAGTGGAGGCCGGGGGGGTTAGGTCAAAGACGGGGGAGAGCAGAAGCCGGTTTTGCCAAACATGCTCTGAGAGACGATAGGGAAGGAGGAAGAACGCATGGCGTTCACGCTGACCAGCACCGCCTTTGCGGAGGGCCAGAATATTCCGCAGCAGTATACCTGCGACGGCGACGACCGCTCGCCTGACCTTGCCTGGAGCGGCGCGCCGAACGGCACGCACAGCTACGCGCTGATCGTCCATGACCCGGATGCACCCAGGGGAGACTTCACTCATTGGGTGCTCTACGATATTACGGCCCGGGTCGAAAAGATACCCGAAGGTGGCAAGCTGCCTCAGCCCGCCGCCGAGGGCAAGAACGACTTCGGTAAGACGGGCTATGGTGGCCCGTGCCCGCCTCCCCGCCACGGCCCGCACCGCTACATCTTCACCGTCTACGCGCTCAGCGTGGAGACGCTCGGGCTGCCGGCTGGGGCCAGCCGTGCCGACGTTGAGGCCGCCATGCAGGGCAACATACTCGGACAGGCCCAGTTGGTCGGGCGCTACGAGCGAAAGTGAGGCGTCCCATGCGGCCCGTCTCGCGTTCGGAAGAGCATGTCGGCGAGTGGAAGCTGACGATATTGGCAGACACTCCCGAAGAGGTCTTTAGCGAGGCGGCGCGAGTGGTGAGCCGGGAATGCGGCCCGACCCGGGGTGAACCGGGACCCTGGGAGCATATCGCGCTCACCGCCCGCGACCGGGAAACCCTGCTGGTGGATTGGCTCAATGAGTTGCTGGGCCGCTCGGAAGTCGCCTGGCGCGCCTATGACGAAGTCCGTGAGATCAAGCTTTCCGACGGAAGTTTGGAGGCCGAGGTACGCGGTCGGCCTGTAACCAGTTGGCGGTCGCCACTCAAGGCCGCGACCTACCATGGCCTGCAATTTGCGCGCGAAGGCCAGCGCTGGAAAGCGGTCGTGTTGTTTGATGTGTGAAGGAGGATGCGATTGTGAGACGTCAGGATCTGAACCGAGTTGGGCCTAACGTCTATGAAGTTCCCAGTTCCTTCCGCGCCGATATGCGCGTGCCGGCCCGCATCTACGCCGATGAGGATCTGCTGGAGGCGATGCTGGCGGGCGAGACGATTACCCAGTTGATCAACGTCTCCACGCTGCCCGGCGTCGCGGGCGCCGTCTGCGGCATGCCGGACATGCACGAGGGGTACGGCTTCCCGGTCGGCGGCGTTGCCGCTACCGCAATGCCCGATGGGGTGGTATCGCCCGGCGGTGTTGGCTTCGACATCAACTGCGGCGTCCGGCTGCTGGCGACCCCACTGCGCCGGAAAGACCTGAATGACAGCCAGGCGGAGCGGCTGGTGCATGAGATCTCGCGCAGCGTTCCCTCCGGCACGGGCAAGGAAGGTCCCCTGCGCCTGGAAGACCGCGAACTGGATCGGGTACTGGCCGAAGGCAGCCGGTATCTGGTGCGGGCGAAGGGGTTGGGCCTGGAAGCGGACGTGGCCTATACCGAATCACAGGGCTGCCTGCCGGGAGCCGATCCGTCGAAAGTCTCCCAGCGCGCCAAGGATCGGGGCCGCGATCAGCTAGGCACGATGGGCTCGGGCAACCACTTCGTCGAGGTCCAGCAGGTAGACAAGATATTCGACGCGGAGGCGGCTGCGGCAATGGGTCTTGCCGAGGGGCAGGTGACAGTCCTGATCCATTCCGGGTCGCGCGGCCTGGGGCATCAGGTCTGCACGGACTACGTTCGGCTGATGGATACTCGCCTGGCCGCCTATGGCATCACCCTGCCCGACCGGCAACTCTCGTGCGCGCCCGCCTCCTCCCCGGAGGGCAAGGATTACCTGGCGGCGATGGCTTGCGCGGCCAACTTCGCCTGGTCCAACCGCCAATTGATCGGTCAGAGCGTGCGGCAGGTAGTCACCCGCCTGTTTCCGAATGTGCGTCCCGAAGAGGTGCGCGTTGTCTATGATGTTGCGCATAACATCGCCAAGGTAGAGGAATACGACGGCAAGCGGGTGTGCGTCCACCGGAAAGGGGCTACGCGGGCATTCGGGCCGCACCATACGGAGATGCCGCCCGATTACCGTGCTATCGGCCAGCCGGTGTTTATTCCGGGCAGCATGGGCACGGCCTCTTACGTGCTGGCAGGGATGGATACCTCGGATGAGCGCGCCTGGGGCAGCACCTGTCATGGCGCCGGGCGCAGCCTCAGCCGCACGGCGGCCAAGAAGAAGATCGGTGGGGCGGAGCTGCGGCGGGAGTTGGAAGCGAAGGGCATCGTCGTCCGCTGTCCGACCAATGCGGGGCTGGCCGAGGAGGCGCCGTTCGCCTACAAGGACGTGGAGCGCGTGGCCGAGGTCGTAGAGCGGGCGGGCCTAGCGCGGCGAGTGGCACGCCTGCGTCCCTTCGGCGTGATCAAAGGTTAGCCCTGGTATCTTCTTGCTGGCAGCCCACTCCTTCAGGGGTGGGCACTGCCGGGGTTCCGTAGCCACTCTTAGAGGGGCGCCCAGCCGTCCTCTTGCGCGGCGGAACGCTGGCAGGCCGCGATGACCCTCTGTGCAGCCAGGCCGTCTTCAAAGGTCGGCGACTGTGGGGGCAGAGGCTTGCCTTCGGCGAGGCGGGCGACGTTGGAGACGAAATCGAAGACGCTCTGGATATGGAAGCTGAGCCAGCCGACCGTGTTCTTGGTCACGCCGAGCGCGTAGGGCTTGGGGTAACGCGTGACGGCTTCGATGCGCGTGTAGCCCCGATTGCCGCCAAGCGGAGCCTCCGGCTGCGTGGCATCGTAGGCATCCAGCCAGTTCGGGTCCATCAGGTTGAACTTCAAGCCGCCCTTCGAGCCGTGCAGTTCCAGCCGGATCTCATCCTGGACGCCGGTGGCCAGGCGCGAGGCTTCCAGCGTGCCGACGGCCCCGCCCTCCAGCCGGCACTGCGCCAGCGCGATGTCGTCCACGTCCACGCGGCGCATCGCGCCGGTCTGCGGGGCACGCCTCTCCTTGATTACCGTCTGTAGATCGGCACTGACGGCGGCAAATTCGCCAGCCCGCCCGACTCCCGTTCCCGGCCCAACCAGGTACCGCACGAGGTCTATGATGTGCGCGCCGAGGTCCACAATGGCCCCGCCGCCGCTGCGCTCCCAATCCAGCCGCCAGGAGAAGGGACGGTTCGGGTCAATATACCCGGCGTGCAGGTAGGCGGCGCGGAAGGAGAAGAGGTCCCCCAGAAACCCGGCCTCCGCCATCTGCCGGGCGCGCATCAGGGCCGGCACAAAGCGGTAGTTAAAGGTCATCTGGTGCACGGCAGGGACGGTGCGCGCCAGCGCGCAGATCTCCTCCGCTTCGGCCACGTTCAGCGCCAGCGGCTTGTCGCAGTAGATATGCTTCCCGGCGCGCAGCGCGTCCAGTACCACAGCCCGGTGGGCGTCGTTGGGCGTACAGACATGAATAAGCTGGATGTCGTCCCGCGCCAGAAGTTCCTGGTAATCGGTCGTTGCGAACTCAAACCCTGCTTGCTCAACCGCTTTCTGCCCGCTTTGCGCCGTCGCCGTTGCGACGCCGATAAGCCGCGTCTTCGCCGGAAGCGGGTCATAAAAGAGTGGTAAGGAGCGATAAGCGACCGAATGTACCTTGCCTATAAACCCATACCCGACCATGCCGACGCCATAGGTTGGTACTGTCATTGATACCTGCCCTTAAAGGATTTTGGGTAGACACCCCCAATCGTGTGGATACATCTCAAAAGCGTGCGCTCCATGAGAAGCGTCAACACGGTTGGGAGGGATTACCGGATTTTGCGAATACGGACGCTTAATTCGCCCCGGTGGGACGTCTTCCCTGCGCTGATCCTATTTCCAACCGGACATCAAACTACGTCGCCTCTGCTGGCTCCTTGGCGATGTTCTCCTCGTAGTATTGCTGCCATCTCGGCTGCCTTCCCTCCACATCCGTAAAGCCGTACTCCGGCGCGAGGTTCCACGTAGCCCATACCTTCCCCGACTTCTCCGCCACATTCGGATCGGAGGCCAGCGCCACGACCGCCCGCCCGATATAGTAGGGCGTTTCAGATGCGGCAAAATGCGGATCCTTCTTCACCGCTTCCTGCCAATTCGCCTCTGTGACGCCGAACCCGTCGAGCATGGCTTCCGAGCGTAGGTAGCCGGGCGTGAGGGCGAGCGCCGTGACGTTGTGCTTGCGCAGCTCTTCGGACATGGCATAGGCCAGACGGATGACCGAGACTTTGCAGAGGTCGTAGAAGAGGGTGCCGCGATAGGAGAAGCTATCGCCGTCGGTGACCTCGATGACGAGGCCCTGACCCCGCTCGACCATCAGTGGAACCCCATAGTGGTTGGTGATGATATGAGAAAACACCGCGCGCTCCAGCATGAGAAGTCCCTTTTGCAGCGAATGCTCCCAGAAGGGCTTGTTCCACTCGGTCAGCTCGTCGCCGCCCCAGACGTCGTTCACTAATATATCCAGCTTTCGCTGTTCGGCCCGAACCCGCTCAAACAGAGCCTTCACCTGCTCTGTGACCGTGTGATCTACCTGCATGGGGATGCCCACGCCCCCGCGCGCCGTCACCATCTCGGCGGTCTCCTCAATCGTCTCCGGACGGTGGGAAGGCGAGGGCTTGCCGCGCACGCTGCGCCCCGTGCAGTAGACCGTCGCTCCCGCCGCTCCTAGCTCGACCGCAATGCCGCGCCCTGCCCCGCGCGTCGCCCCGGTGACCACCGCCACTTTTCCTTTCAGCCGCTGCATATTCCACCTCCATCCTCGCGCCCATTAGAAAATCCGGATTCTTGGAAACCCTATCAGTATAACAAAAAGCCAGGGACAGAGTGTTGTCCCTGGCAGGATTGTCTCTATGAATTTATTAAAGGCGCTCCCTCTAAGAGTAGTACTGTACCTTCTGGCAGCCCACCCCTAAAGGGATGGGCTGCGGACGGCAAGCCCGCTCAAGCGGGCTACGAAGGGTGGGTTAATCCCCTTCAGGGGCTACAAGAAGGGAGAGCCTCCTGATGATCTTTGCCCTTCTGAATCGGTCCTTGCCCGCGTAGGTGTCGCTAGGCGGAGGGCTGTGGCAAGGCGGAGGCAGGGGCCGTAACCCTGCCGACCCTTGCCGTCCATTGCAGGCCCGACCCTGGCAGTCAACCTTAAGCGCCGCTTCTACCAGGCCGAGATAATATCCTTGCAGTCCATTGCAGGCCCGCCCCTTGCCGTCAACGGGCCGCAGGCCCCACAGCGGCAGGGTTTAGCCTGCCGGCAAAGCCAGACGTTACCGATTTAGGTTGTCAAAGGTCATCAGGGGGCTTGCCGTCCGCAGCCC
>Ga0209810_1005566_pt1 | contig 11339 bp, 10 predicted proteins | sample Coa_R1_7_FD_187159 | JGI IMG/M metagenome (GOLD analysis project Ga0209810, IMG submission 187159) | Surface soil microbial communities from Centralia Pennsylvania, which are recovering from an underground coalmine fire - Coalmine... | ecosystem: Environmental > Terrestrial > Soil > Unclassified...
TTTGATTTTGCCTTTCTTCACCAGCTCGTTCATTGCCAGGCCAAACTGTGCGCGCTCCCCGTAGCCGAGCCAGCAAATGCGGGCCGGCAGTCCCTGAAATTTAATTCGCTTACGCGCAAGATTGATCCACCGCTTAAGGACAAAATCGTCGGGGAAAAGTTCAAGAACGAGCTCATCCGTGACCGCAATATCCGACGGCTCGCCCGACAGCGCCACCCATCGAAACGGTCCTCGTCCTTCGCAAAACAGCGGACGAATGTACGCCGGCACGAAACCCGGAAAATCGTATGCGTTCTTAACGCCACGTTGAAACGCGAAGGTGCGGATATTGTTGCCGTAGTCGAACGTAATGGCGCCCATCTTCTGCAGGCGCAGCATGCCTTCCACGTGGCGCGCGATGGAATCGAGCGAGCGCTCCTGATAAGCCGCCGGATCACGCTGCCGCAGCTCCGCGGCCTTTTCGACCGTGAGTCCCTGGGGAATGTAGCCGTTCAGCGGATCGTGCGCGGAAGTTTGATCGGTAAGAATGTCAGGAACGACACCGCGTTCGGCCAGCTCAGGAATGACGTCGGCGCAATTTCCAATCAGCCCGACGGATACTGCTTCCTTCTTGCGCACCGCATTTTTCAGAATGCGCAGGGCCTCATCGAGCGTGTTGACCATGAAGTCGCAGTAGCCACTCTTGATCCGCTTCTTGATGCGCTCGGGATCAACCTCCACCCCGAGAAAAGCCGCGCCGGTCATGGTGGCCGCGAGAGGCTGGGCGCCACCCATCCCGCCCATGCCGCCGCTGACAATCAACTTCCCTTCCAGCTCACCGCCAAAATGTTTCTTCCCCGCAGCGGCGAAAGTTTCGAACGTGCCCTGAATGATTCCCTGCGACCCGATATAGATCCACGACCCCGCGGTCATCTGCCCGTACATCATCAGGCCGGCGCGCTCGAGTTCGTTGAACTTCTCCCAGTTCGACCAATGTCCGACAAGGTTGGAATTCGCGATCAGCACGCGCGGTGCATATTCGTGCGTCTTGAAAATTCCCACCGGCTTGCCTGATTGCACCAGCAGCGTCTCGTCGTTGTCGAGCGACTTCAGCGACGCGACAATCGCGTGAAAGCACTCCCAACTGCGCGCGGCTTTTCCCGTACCACCGTAGACGACCAGGTCGCGGGGGCGCTCCCCGACTTCCTCATCCAGGTTGTTCATAATCATCCGCATGGCGGCTTCCTGCTGCCAACTCTTGCAGGAAATCTGTGAGCCGCGCGGCGCGCGAATCGGCGTGTACGTAGAAGGTGTGATTTCAGTTTCAACCGGCATAACGAGATGATGTTAGCTCCCGCTGCGTGCGGGCGCAAACGCAACAGAACCCACCAGGGGACACGCGTGGACGAAGCGGATCTAAACCGGAACACATCATTAGGATTTATCCGTAAAAGTGCGTGCGATTCGGGGGGGTGGATTCTTACCAGGAACTATAAGGTGTGCCGTCGCTGCTGGTCGCGGTGGACCCGCTGTGGACGTCGGTAATGCCGGGCTGCTGCTGGTCAACGCTCAGCAGAACATCTTCCTGATCCACCGTCCAGGTGTCGCGAGCATTGGTCATTGGGTCGACGGGAATTTGCTTCAGGTACCCAGCCTGAACCAGGTCGTCGAGAGACTGCGGGGCGCGCTGCTTGTCCAGCGTGTATTGCGAAATCACCGATCGCATCGTGAACAGGTCGTCCTTAAGCACGGCCTCGCGCGCGCGAGTGATCGAACTGCTGTAGATGGGTGCCGCAATCGAGACAAGAATCAGGATGATGCTGATGACGATCATCAGCTCAATCAACGTGAATCCGCGTTGTTCCCGATTACGGTTGCGAAAGAGCTTTACCATTCCGAATACTTTGTTCCGTCCAGCGCGGTTCCCTGCGCCTTGGTGTACACGTCAAAAACGTTCTGCCCGCCCCAGGAGTCTGTGTTGGGGTCGTCTTGAGTAGAACGCAGGCCCCAGTCTTTATTGCCGGTCATCGGATCCACCGGGATGCGGCGCAGAAAACGCAGCTTCTTTCCCGCGACATCCACCCCGTTCACCAGGGTTTCGAGATCGGGCGGGTAGCCATCGCTGCCGACCTTCGTCTGAAAAGCTCCGCGATCCGCCGCGTCCTTGTAGCGGTCAATGGCGTCGCGCATTTCCCACAGTTCGGCGCGCAGCACATGCTCGCGTTGCCGCTGAATTTGCAGGCGGGCCAAGGGCACGGCTGCCCCGGTCAAAATGATGAGGATCGTGACGGCAACGATCAGCTCGATGAGGGTAAATCCGGCCGCCGAACCGTTTGCGCGACCCCTGAAAACCCGCCGTGGACGGGCATTTCCGGGCGCGCTCGACGCAAACGCGGCCTTTGGTGCAGGTGTTAAATTACGCATTTCCACTACTGATTATTCTATCCGAAACCGAGCTGCCCCGCCCCTAGTGAACGGTTACCGACGCCGGCGCCGTGGTGACCTGGATCGGCTGGTTAGAGGGGTCGCGCGCACCACCGCGCGTGATCGCCAGGGTTGATGTCCCGGGCGCTTTGGCCATGAACGTCAACGTGAAAATCGTTCCCTGCCCGGAAACCCCACCCACTCCCGGCGGCCGTGTTGCCGTGACCTGCAGCGTGCCCGTGGTCGGATCGTTGCGGTTCACCAGTGCCACGGCCTGACCGTCGCTCGAGAGCAAGCCGCCATTCGAGATATTCACGAGCTGCAGGGTTTTCGGATCGTAGGAGAGCTGTAGCGGTACCGAGTACACATTCTGCGCCCCGTTCATCGCCACGTTTACCGCGAAGGTCGAGCCGACCGCCGGAGAGACGTTGGCGGGATCGAAAGAGAGCGTCGCTGCGCCCTGCTGGCCTTGCGGCTGTTGTGTCCCACCCGGCTGTTGCTGCTGAGGAACCTGCGGATTGCCGGGCATCGCTCCCGGTTGCTGCGGTGTCATGCCCGGCTGTTGCTGCGTCTGGGCCGGGACCGGAACGGCTTGTGCCCCCTGGGTTTGCATCGCGCCTGGGTTCGTGCCCTGTCGAGCGGCCCCTCCGCCACCCGCCATATGGAGTTCGATTGCGTTCGCGGTACCGACGTCCAGCGGCTTCTCGTTAAATTCGCTGACCTCGCTGCCGCGCACAATATGCGGCACCAGGGCAAACACGATCTCGTCTTCCACGTGCTCCTTGTTCGTCTGTCCAAACAAGTAATGCAGGATCGGAATCTGCGCCAGCCATGGAATGCCGCTGAGAGCTTGGGTGTCGGTCTGGTCGAAGATGCCGCCCAGCAAATTGACTTCGCCCTCTTTGAGGCGGATCTCGTGCTCGATCTTTCTCTGCCCAATGACGGGCTGGTTGATGCCGCCGATGTTCGTCTGCGAAACCACCGACGAGACATCCAGCATCACTTTCAGACTGACTTCCCGGTTGGCATGGACGTGCGGGGTGATGTCAATGTTCACACCCACGTCGAGATACTGGAACTGCGTATTCACCAATGGGTTAATACCCACACCGCCAATGCCCGGCTGGAACGAACCTGTCGCGACCGGCACGCGTTGACCGATTTTCAGCGAAGCCTTTTGCCCATCCAGCGACCGGATCTGCGGGTTCTGCACGATCTTGGTGGTGTTGTCGCTCAGTAACGCGGTCGCGGTCGCCTGCGGAATCGTGACCACGAAATCGGTAGCCTGCAAATTGCCAATGCGGTTCAGGTTGACCTGGTTGGTCGCGCCGCTGGTTCCGTTTGTATTCGCCTGATTATTTACATTTGTCTGGGTCGAGCTGCTGGCCGTACTCGTCAGATTGCTGTTCAGCGCGACGCTTGCGGTAGTGGGCGGATTGATGCCCAACTGGCGCATCTTGTCACGCGACACCGACATAATCGCGACCTCGACGATCACTTCAGGCCGCGCCTTGTCCAAATCGCCGACCAGCTTCTCTGCCAGGGCGATCTGGTCGGGCGTGCCGCGAACCACGATCGCTCCTTGCGAAGGCAGCGGCTGTACTCGGCTGACTTCCAGAATCGTACGAAGAGTGTTGACGACGTCGGTCAACTCGGTCTGTGCCGACAGGTTCGAAAGGTAAAACGTCTTGATAACGCTCTGCTCGATTTCTTTGCGCTTCTGCAGCGTGTCGGCCGCTACGAAAATCGTGTTCGGAGTCACTGGGCGCCAAAATGTTTTCGATTCCAGGGCGATGATTTCCAGCGCTTCCTGCAGCGTGACGCCGTTCAGTTCAATACGAATCCGCCGGGACGTGTAATCAGGATCGAATAGGACGTTTATGCCGGCCAACTTCCCCACGGTTTCGTAAATGACCTTGGTGTCTTCGCTCAGTTTGAGTGTGATCGGAACGTTAGCGATCGGCGCGAGCTCTACCGGCCCGGTCGCCTGCTGTACGCGCTTGGCGAGCGCGTCCTGGGACCTCATGCGGGCCTGGGGCGCCCCCGTCTTGCCCTGGTCGATCATCTCCTGGGTGCGCCTGACCTCCTGCTGGGCGATAAAGCTGGAGGGATCGATCTGGGTGGCACGCTGAAATTCGGCAAGTGCTTCGTCCAGCTTGCCTGCATCCCGCAACAGGTGGCCACGGTGGACGTGGGCGGCGGCGGCCAGGAACTTGGTGCGCTCGTAGGCGGTCCGGTACCATAGTTCCTTGGGCTTCAGATCGTAGGCCTGCCGGTAGAACTCATACGCCAATTCGTAGTTCTGGCGGGCTTCGGCGTCCTTGCCTTTCTTATAAAGGTCTTTAGCTTTGTCGGCCGCGGCGGGCAGCGCGATGGTCAGCACTACGAGCGCCAAGGCCAGGGGACGGGTCAGGCGTCTCATTCCATTCCTTCCAAAGAAGTTGCGTCCTTTTGGGGGCAGGGACTCAGCTTCTTCCCTGACCTGCTTTCGACCTGCTTGGAGTGGCGCTGAGCGCAAATTATAGCATCCGGCTCCGGTCCTACAGGGGGTTACTGCTGTGGTAGCATGAACTACTTTTGGTACTACACCCGTCGTTCGTTCAATGGCACGCCAGCCTGCTCGTGAAACTCGGCCATCCAAAGAAAAAAATCCCCGCCGCGACCCTACCGCCGCGGGGCAGCGTGATGCCTCCGTCAATAGGATCGCTTCCCATAACTATTTCTTGCTTGAAAAATTTGAGGCCGGGGTGGTTTTGACCGGCACCGAGGTTAAATCCATCCGCGCGGGACGGGTAAACCTCAAAGATGCCTACGGGATTATCAAGGATGGCGAGCTTTGGCTGCTCAATGCCCACATCGGCGCGTACGAGCACGGAAACATCTTCAACCACGCGCCGCTGCGAACGCGGAAATTACTCATCCACAAAGAAGAGTTGAAGAAGTTGATCGGCAAGGTCCAGCAGCGCGGACTGACGCTGATCCCAACCCGCATGTATTTCAAAAATGCGCGGGTGAAGGTCGAAATGGCTTTGGCCAAAGGCAAGCAGATGTGGGACAAGAGGGAAACCGAGCGCCGCAAGACCGCCGACCGCGAAGCCCGCGAGGCCATCGCCCGTAACCGCCGTGCTTAATCATTCAAAAAAGCAGAGGACGCGAGGCTTAACGTCAAAATTGCTAACGACGAAACGACCAACGACTAACGACTTCCAGGCCTTAAACTATCTTCTGAACTACTTTTCATAGGAAATTCACATAAATGAATACGAAATTGATGTTCTCCAATCCCGCCGAAGTTGAAACCGACTGTCTCGTCGCCATCGCGGTCGATCGCGGCGACGCCAAAAAGCCGCAGCCCGCCATCCTGGGCGATAAAGCCGTCCAGAATGCCGCGTCCGAGCTGATCGCCTCCGGTGAGGTCACCGGGAAGATATTCGAAACGGTCATGCTCCACCGGCCCCAAGGCCTGAAGGCGAAGCGACTGCTGATCGTGGGCGGCGGCCGGGCAAAAAACTTCAGCGCCTATGAACTGCGCAAAGTTGCCGGTACCGGGGTTCGGTTCCTGAAACCCAAGTCCATCCGTAAATTCGCGTTTACCGTGCCCGAACAGTGGGCCGGACAGGCCAATCCTGTCGCTCACAGCACTTCTGTTTACGAGCGCGGCGGGACCGCTGAGGCCGTACTCGCCATCGTAGAAGGTTCTTATGTCGGCAACTTCGATCCCGACATCTACAAAAGCGACCGCAAAGACCAGAGCATCGACGAAATCACGCTCGTCGTAGCCGGCCAGCAGAACCCAGCGTTGCAGCGAGAGATGGAAGAAGGCCGCATCATCGGCGAATCCCAAAACTTCACGCGCGAACTCGTGAATGAGCCGAGCAATCGCATGACACCCACCAAAATGGCGGAACAAGCCCGCGCTATGGTCCAGAGCCTTCCGTCCAACAACGTCAAAATAGATGTTTACGGCGCCGACAAAATTAAAGAGCTGAAGATGGGTGCGTTCTGGAGCGTGGCCCAAGGATCGGATGAGCCGCCAGCGCTGATCGTGTTGCGCTACGAGCCTGAGGGCGCGCCCGAGAAGCCTGTGATCGGGCTGGTGGGCAAAGGAATCACGTTCGACAGCGGCGGGATTTCGATCAAGCCGAGCGACGGCATGGAGAAGATGAAGTACGACATGGCTGGAGGAGCGGCCATGCTCGGCGCCATGCGCGCCATCGCGTTGCTCAAGCCCAAGGTGAAGGTGATTGCGGTGGTCTGCGCCACTGAAAACATGCCCTCCGGCCACGCTCAGAAACCGGGAGACGTTCAGATTGCCATGTCAGGCAAATCGATCGAGATCATCAACACCGATGCCGAAGGCCGGCTCGTGCTTGCCGATGGTCTACACTACGCTAAACAGCTCGGGGCCACACATCTGATTGACGCGGCAACGCTGACCGGGGCGGTAGTCGTGGCTCTCGGCATGGTGAATGCCGGCGTCTGGGCCAACGACGAAAAAATGTGGCAGCGCTTCAGCCAGGCTCTTGACCGTGCCGGGGAAAAGATGTGGCGGCTGCCGCTCGACGAAGAATACAAGGAGCAGATTCGCTCGAGCATCGCCGACATCATGAACACCGGCGGACGCTGGGGAGGCGCGATCAATGCGGCCATGTTCCTTCGCGAATTCTCCGAAGACACGCCTTGGCTGCATCTCGACATCGCCGGGACCGCCTGGATGGACGACAACAAGGCGTGGATTGCGAAAGGTCCATCGGGAATTGCAGTCCGTTCACTGGTGGAATTCGTTCGCGACTTTGCCACTGACGGCAGCACCCAAAAGCGCGCTGATTCCGGCGCTGGGTTATAAATCCCGCGGCGGATTACGCGGATAGATCGCAAAACCTCTTCAAAAGAGAACGGCCACGGATCAACTCCGTGGCCTGCTTTTTAATCCGCCTTACCCGCGTAAATCAGCGGCGAAACGGTTTTACTTGCCTGTCCCTGTTCCCTTGGACACGGCAGCCCGGTCCACCACCGACTCAAGCTGCTTGACCAGCGGCATCTCCTTCGGGTCCAAACCGCCGCGCGAACTCGTCCACCACAGCGGCGTGTTGGCATCGAATCTCGGATCGTAGACGGCAAGATAATCCTCAGACGGCCGGCGCTGGACCACAACAATCAAGTCGGCAAGCTGCGGCTCGTAAACGACAACGTAGTGTCCCCAGCTCTGCAGAGCATTCTGCACATCCCCAATCGCAGTGCGATCTTCGGGGAGGGGGTTCGCGGAAAACTGTGAGCCGTCCCAGCTGGTGACATAAACATAGCGCGCATGTGCCATGATTTGGGGAATCGGGGGTTGCGCCTTGGGCTGCGCCTCTGCCGCCATCACCGATAGCAACACAAATAACGCGAAACAGCTTGCGCGTTTCATAGGGATCCCTCTTTCTGATTTCGTTACCTAATTAGACGTCCGAAAACCACAATAGGGTTCAGGACGACGCATCGCCTTCTGCACTTTAGTAACCCGCGATTACCCATAAAGTTGCGAACCACCGCTCGGCCTTGATATTGCGGCGGTGAACCTGGCTACATCTGCCGTATCCAGCGCATCCTTGTTATGTGAAGAGCCCTGCCGGGCTGGAGGAGAGACATGCCGGAAAAGCAAACTCTGGAGCGCGCTCGCGAGGACGCCCGCGAAGGTAAATCGCCGTCCACCCAGGCGGGCGAATTCGTACGCGAGGAGATAGAACACGTTCGTGAAGGCAAGCACGGCGTCAAGAACACGAAACAGGCAATCGCGATCGGACTCTCGAAAGCGCGCCGCGCCGGGGTAAAACTACCGCCGCCGAAGAAAGGGAAAGCTTCGTCGCGCACGCGAGCGCAGGCAAAGCGTGACTATCGCAAGGGACAAAGTTCGCGCCGCCGCAAGCCGTCGGCCCGCCGCTCACGGGCGGTCGAGGGCGCGCTGAAACGCATGCCGCACAAAGCAGCCTCTAAGAAATCGTTGTCGCGTCACGCCAAAAGCGTCGCGCGCTCCCGCGGGCGTGCTTCGCGTCAGGCGTCGGCCAGGAAGGCGGCCAGCACTCGCCGGCACGAAAGAAAAGCGGCGTAGCCGGGATCGGGTCATCGGGTGATAGCGTCATCGGGCCATCTGACGGCTGACTGTTCCTGAAGCGTAAAATTATGGGCGCAGGAGAATCCCATGGTCACCACGCTTGGCTCAGCGGTTTCGTTCGTTGATGGCGCCGAAATTGCCCGTCGTCCCCTTGAAGCGGAAAATTGCGCGCTCCTCGTCATCGATATTCAGGAAAAACTCCTTCCGCCCGTTCACGAGCGTGAGCGCCTGGTGCGCAATTCGCAACTGCTCATCCGGCTGGCGAAGATTCTCCACATGCCGGTGATCGCGAGCACGCAGTATGCAAAAGGTCTGGGCAGCACCGTTTCGGATGTCGCTTCCCTGCTCCCCAATGGCGATATCGTGGACAAGCTTCAGTTCTCCTGCTTCGGCAGCGATGTTTTCTGCTCGCTCGTAAAAAATCTGCCCGGCAATCGCAACACCATGCTCCTGTGCGGAATGGAAACACACATCTGCGTGATGCAGACCGCGCTGGCGGCACTCCGCAACGGCTACCTCGTGCATGTCGCGTCTGACGCAGTGGGATCCAGAAGTGAATGGAACTGGAAGGTGGGACTGGAGCGCATGCGCGCGGCCGGCGCCATCATCTCGTCGACGGAAATGATGATCTACGAATTGTTGCGCAGCTCCGGCACGCCTGCGTTCAAAGAAATTCTTCCTCACCTGAAGTAACGCAAGGGTGGCGGAAGGCGCGACGATAAATTTTGGCTGAAACCGCGCACAAGACTCGACCCGCACAGATCGTCATCGGGCTTCTGCTCTCGATCGGTGTTGCCGAACTCCCGCTCGGTACCTGGAGCGAGCGTCTCTTCAGCCCCCTTGCGGGCCATGAAGTTTTTTGGGGACTGGCCGTTCTCGTCCTACTGCTCTACGTGGCGCTGATCGAGCGTCGCCCACTGTCGTCCATTGGCTTCCGTAAATTTGGGTTCTGGGGAATCGTGAGCGCGATTATTGCCGGCGTCCTCATGGTCGTCGCGATCGTCGTAATCTACACGTTCGTCTTCCCCGCTTTGCACCTCCGAATCAACATGGGAGAGATGAAAAAGCTGATGGATACACCGTTCTGGTACCGCCTGCTTCTGGTCACGCGCGCAGCGGTGGCGGAGGAAACTTTGTTTCGCGGATACCCGATCGAGAGAATCGAAGAACTCACCCGCAGCCGCGTCTTGGCAGGAGTTATCTCGTGGGCCGCATTCACCATCGCGCACTTAAGTTCGTGGGGATGGCCGCAGCTGATCGTGGCGGGTACCGGCGGCGTGATTTTAACCGTGCTTTATCTCTGGCGACGCAATCTGTGGGTTAACATGATTGCCCACTTCATCGCGGACGGCTCCGGATTCCTGGCGCCGCACTGAAAGCCACCTTCGTTCCTCGGCAGATGGGCCTCACGCGATATTGCGTTGGTCTCGGCTGCCTTGCACGCTGCTCAACGATTTGCGCAGAACTTCGGCGCTGTGCTCCAGATCCTGTCGCTCACTATCCGACATCTCGGGCTCGATCACTCCCGCAATTCCCTCGCGTCCCACAACGCTGGGCAACGAGAGCGTCACGTCGTATTTCTTGTTGTATGACCCGATCGGAATCACGGCCCTTTCATCGCGCGCGATCATCTCCGCGATACGAGCGCAGACCATCCCGATCCCATATTGACTGGCGCCGATGCCTTCGATGATGGTGATGTTCGCATATCGGACTTCGCGCTCGATTTCCTCACGAAGTTGTTTTCGCGCTTGATCACTTTCACCCAGCAACTCCAAGGCGCAGCGACCGGCCACTCGCGCCGACGACCACAGAAACACCGACGAGGTGCCGTGCTCGCCGAGAACATACGCTTCGACGCTTCTTGGATTGACGTTCAATCGCCGCGCCAGGTGTACCCGGAATCGCAGGCTGTCGAGAAACGTGCCGGTACTCAGCACGCGCTTGTGGCCCAACAAACGCGCGATATCGGCAAGCGGGTCGGGCGGATCGGTAACCACGAGCAGCACTGAGTCCGGCGCCGCGACACGGATCTGCGGAACCACTTCCTCATAAACTTTCGCATTGGAGTCGAGCAAGCGAAGGCGCCCCGCAGGATCGCTGCGGTCAGTCGCGCCCCCGGATTTTTCATTCACGCCCGCGGTGAGCATGACCAGCGATGCTCCGGCGAGGTCAGCGTAATCTCCAGCGCTCAATGCAACCTTAGGCGACAGCACCGCCCCATACTGAACGTCCGCGATGGCGCCGTCCGCGCGCTTGCGATTGCGGTTCACCAACACGATTTCGCGCGCGCTTCCTCGCATGACCAGGGACAGCAGACACGCGGAACCGACCGCGCCCGCCCCGACAATTCCTACCTTCATAGCTCTTCCTCCGGCCTCAGCCCAAGTCGGTTGAAATTGTCTCTTTTGATGATTTTGGTGATCGGTGTGGCGCTGATTAATTCAACGTTCGCGGGCAGAAACAGAAGGGGATCTTACCCCTGTCGTTCTTGGTTTGGTGTATTGCGGGCTTGGTCTACTCCGGTTTGTGCTTCACCCGCACAACGGTGATCTTCGAGAACCCTTCATCAAAGGTCGGCGGGCGCAGTTTCGAAGCCATTCTCTGCATCACGTCCTCGGGCACCACGCGCTCGCGCCGCCGATTGCGTTCCACGCACACTTCCACCGGTACGTCGAAGAACAGCGCGTGCACCTCGTAGCCGAAATCACGCGCCATCTTGATCCACCCGCGGCGCTCGTGTGGCGAAAGGTTCGTCGCGTCAACATAATTCCACGGCATATGCGCGATCAGGCGCGCGCGCAGCAAAGCCCGCAATGTCGAAAAAACCAAGTCCTGATAT
>Ga0209810_1005570_pt1 | contig 11329 bp, 11 predicted proteins | sample Coa_R1_7_FD_187159 | JGI IMG/M metagenome (GOLD analysis project Ga0209810, IMG submission 187159) | Surface soil microbial communities from Centralia Pennsylvania, which are recovering from an underground coalmine fire - Coalmine... | ecosystem: Environmental > Terrestrial > Soil > Unclassified...
TGATCCACCGTCGCTGCTCCGGACCATCCGCTGCTCAAGACCGAGAGGACAACCCATCCACCGAGCCGCGCTTGACTCTTTGCTCCATATCAGAGGCTCAGCCGAGCACGAGTAGCTCCGCGCGCGGGGAGCCCGTCGACACGCCGCGTGAGCGGACGTCGATCACCTCGGAACCGGCGTAGACGTCGCGGCCGAAGGCCTGCACGTTCCAGACCGCGTGGCGCGTTATCGGGCGGAAGAGGCGCCTGCCGCCGCGGCTGTAGACGGCGACGCCTCGCGGGCCGTACGCGACGAGCTCGCCACCTGCCGCGACCACGCCGCGCGATCCCGGCTCGAGGACGCGCGAGCGCCAGGTGCGGACGTCGACGACGTTCGCGCCGAGCGCGAGCAGGTGCCGGCCGAGCCAGTGCGCCGGCACGATGCCTTCGCCCTTCGCGAGCATCCGCCTGGGGAAGCGAGCCCTTACCCCGCCCGTGGCGAGATTCACGACGTCGACGCCGCCGCCGGGATGCGCGACGAACGCGCGGCCGTCGCCGAACGCGACGTTGGTGGGGTAGGCGACGTGGAGCGCCGGCACCGGCACGGTCGAGGCGACGCGCCCGCTCGGCACGTCGATCCGCAGCACCGCGAAGCTGCCGCCCGTGTGGTAGCAGAGCCGGTCGGAGACGAGCGCGACGAGCGTCGGCCCGCGGAACGTGAGGCCGCAGACGTCGCGGGCGCCGACCGGGATCGTCCGCACGACGCGGACCCGCGTCGCCGAGACGACGCGGATCGGGAAGCCGATGCCGCCGGTCGGCTTCACGACCAGCGCGACCGTCGATCCCCGCCGGGCCCAGGCGACCCCGAAGGCCCAGCCCGGCAGCCGAACGGCCGCCCCCTCGCGGCGCAGCGTGGCCGGGTCGACCCGGTTCAGGACGGACGCGTGGCCGAGCGTGCCGCCCGAGAGCACGAGCAGCGCGGCGACGCCGGCGGCAGCGGCTTCCACGTTCCTTCTACGGCGCCGCCGTGCCTACGGGTCCGCGATCCGCTCTAATCCCGCTCGTGGCGGAGGGTGGGACAGCGGGACACCGGCAGCGGGTGCGCGCTCTCGTTGCCGGCGCGCTCGCCGCGATCGAGGCGAGCCGCGAGCGCATCGACGACCTGAACGTCTACCCCGTACCGGACGGGGACACGGGCACGAACCTCGCGCTGACCGTGCGCGCGATCGACGACGCCCTCGCGGGCGACGGCTCTGACGATCGCGAGGCTCTGGCGCGCGAGGTCGCGCGCGCGGCGCTGCTCGGTGCCCGCGGCAACTCCGGCGTCATCCTCTCGCAGGTCGTGCGCGGCGCGGCCGAGTCGCTCGGCCGATCCGACGACCTCGCGGCCGCGTTCCGCTCCGCGAGCGACGCCGCCTACCGGGCCGTGCGCGTCCCGGTCGAGGGGACGATGCTCACCGCGATCCGGGCGATGGCGGAGGCGGCGGCGTCGAACGGCGACCTGGCGGCGACCGTGCGCGCGGGCGAAGACTGCGTCGAGAAGACACGCGAGCTGCTGCCGGTCCTGCGCGAGGCTGGAGTCGTCGACGCCGGAGCCGCCGGACTCGTCGAGATCGTCCGCGGCATCGCGGCGGCGATCGCCGGCGAGCCCCTCCCGGCGGCGCCGCGTGCGCGAACCGACGGCCTCGGCGTCGAGGCGATCCACCGCGAGCTGTCGCGCTTCCGCTACTGCACCGTGCTGGTGGTCGAGGGCGACGAGCTCGATCCGGCGGCGCTCGAGGACGAGCTCGCACGGCTCGGCGACTCGCTGCTCGTCGTCGGCGACCGCTCCGCGCTCAAGGTGCACGTCCACACGGACGATCCCGGCGCGGTGCTGTCGCACGCCGTCGCGCACGGCGTCATCTCGAACGTCGAGATCGCGAACATGCACGAGCAGGCGCAGCTGCGGGAGGAGCGGCTGCTCGCCGAGCGTCCCGCTGCGACGGCGCGGTGCGGCGCCGTCGCCGTGTCGACCGGCCCGGGGAACAGGCGGCTCTTCGAGAGCCTGGGCGCGGTCGTCGTCGACGGCGGCCCGACGATGAACCCCTCGACCGCGCAGCTCCTCGAGGCGCTCGACGGCCTCGCGACGCGCGAGGCGGTGCTGCTGCCGAACAACGCGAACGTCGTCCTGGGGGCCGAGGAGGCGGCGCGACAGGCGGCCGGCGCCGTGCGTGTCGTGCCGACGACGTCCCTGCAGGCGGGGCTCGCAGCGCTCGTCTCGTTCGACGCCGCCGCCGGCGCCGACGAGAACGCGACCGCGATGGCGGCGGCGGTCTCGCAGGTCGGAAGCGGAGGCGTCACCGTCGCGGCTCGCGCCGTGCGTCTCGACGGCGTGGGCGTGCCGAAAGGCGCCTGGCTCGGGCTCGCCGAGGGCGAGCCGGTCGCCGGCGGCGCGAGCTTCGAGGACGTCGCGCGCGCGGTCGTCGAGCACCTGCTGGCGCAGCCCCGTTCGATCCTCACGCTGCTGACCGGCCACGACCCGCAGCCGCTCGACGGCCTCCTCGCCACGCTGGCCGCCTCGCACCCCGAGCTCGAGCTCGAGGTACACGAAGGCGGGCAGCCGCACTACGCCCTCCTGCTCGGCGCCGAGTAGCGTTCGCCGACGTGACGGATCCTGCGCCGGCGCCGATCCGCGTCCTCGTCGTCGAGGACAACGCGACGTTCCGCGACACGCTGCGGATGCTGTTCGAGCTGCGGCCCGAGCTCGAGGTCGTCGCGAGCGTGGAGAGCGGCGACGAGGCGCCCGAGGCCTGCCGGACGCTGCGGCCGGACGTGGTGCTGATGGACTACCGGATGCCGGGGATGAACGGCGCCGAGGCGACACGCGCGGTGCTGGCGGCCTGCCCGGCCGCGCGGGTCGTCTGTCTCACCGCGTCGGTGAGCCGGAGAGAGATCGAGGAGCTCGAGGCGTCCGGCGTCGTGCGCTGCGTGATGAAGGACGACGGCTTCGACGCGATCGTCGCCGCGGTGGCCGAGGCCGCCGCCTCCGCCTCGTGAGGCTCCTCACGTTCCCGGGGCGGCGTCCGGCAAGCGAGCCAAGCCCGAGCCGCGAAGGGCAGTACGTGAGGTACGGCCGAGCGGCGAGGGCGCAGGATCGCGCGGCCGGTGTCGTCAGCCTTCGGCGGAGCCCGGCTCCGCCGGGCGTGAGCCGAAGGCGGCCGGGGACGTGAGGCTGGATCGCCACAACACGGCCGTCGTCCTCGACTCGACCGCCGACTTCCCCGACGCGCCGGCGCGGTTCCCGAACTTCCGCGTCGTGCCGCTGTATGTGCGCTTCGGCGACGAGAGCTTCCGCGACTACGTCGACATCGGCCCGGACGAGTTCTACGCGCGTCTCGGCAGCGTGCCGCAGCCGCCCACGACCTCGCAGCCGACGCCGGCCGACTTCCTGGCGGTGTACGAGGAGCTCCTGCGGGACTACGAGCACGTCCTCTCGCTGCAGATCTCGTCGACGCTCTCGGGCACGTTCTCGAGCGCGCGGATCGCTGCGGGCGAGCTCGGCGCCGACCGCGTGCGGGTGATCGACACCCGCACCGTCTCGGCTTCCCTGTCGCTGCTCGCGCTGGCGGTGCAACGCCGCCTCGAGCGCGGCACCACGTACGAGGAGGTGGACGAGCTGGTCGCACGCTACGGCCGCGAGCATCGACTGCTCTTCACCGTCAACACGCTGGACTACCTGGCCAAGGGCGGTCGCATCGGACGCGCCGCGGCGCTCGCCGGCAACCTCCTCAACGTCAAGCCGATCCTCACGATCCGCGACGGTGAGGTCGTGCCGCTCAAGCGCGTGCGCGGCAACGCGAACGCCTTCGCCGAGTTCCGCTCGCGCTTCGTCGAGAGCTCGACGGACTCGCCGCGCCTGAAGGTCGGCATCGCGCACGCCGCGGCGCCCGAGCGCCTGCACGCGCTGCAGGAGCTCGTCGCGCACGAGCGGCCACACGCGCAGGTGGAGATCGCGACCACGCTCGGCGCCGTCGTCGGCACGCACGCAGGCCCCGGCACCGTCGGCTTCTTCTGGTTCGAGGACGAGCTGTGACGTGACGTCCGCACGCGGACCTATGCTCGGTGGCGGTGGCGACGATGACCCGAGCCCACGCGGGCTTCGCCGGCGTGGTCCGCTCCGAGTGGCCGCGGCCGCGCGGGTGGGCGCCGCCGCAACGTCTCGACGAGCTCGACGTGCAGACCCTGCCGGGCGTCGGGCCGTCGCTCGCGCGACGGCTACGCGGCTTCGGCATCGGCACCGTGCGCGAGCTGCTGCTGCACGCGCCGCGGCGATACGAGAGCGCAGTCGACGTCGTCCCGATCGCGGCGATCCGCGAGGGCGACGACGAGGTGGCGATCGAGGGTCGAGTAGCGGGCGTCCGCTCGCGACCGCTGCGGGGCCGCCGCACGCTCGTCACCGCTCGCATCGCCGACGACAGCGGCGCCGCGGTCGCCGTCCCGTTCTTCAACCAGCCGTGGCTGGCCGACAAGCTGACGCCCGGCACGCACGTCCGCGTGCGCGGGAAGCTGACGAGCCGCGGCTTCCAGCCGCGGAGCTACGACATCGGCGAGGCGCGCCGCACCGCCGATTTCGCGCCCCTCTACCCGGCGAGCGAGGAGATTCCGTCGCAGCGCCTGCGCGAGCTCGTCCGGTCGGCGCTCGCGCTGTACGGACGCGACTTCCCGGACGCCCTTCCCGCGTCGTTCGACCTCGCCCTCCGCGCCGACGCGCTCGGCGCGATCCACTTCCCGTCCGACGAGGCGCAGGCCGAGCAGGCGCGGCGGCGGCTCGCCCTCGACGAGCTCGTCGCGCTGCAGCTCGTCGTCGCGCGGCTGCGCGAGACGGACGCAGTCGCGTCGTCGCTCGCCGAGCCGGGCGAGCTGATCGCGCGCTACCGCGCCGAGCTCCCCTTCACGCTCACGGAGCACCAGGAGCGCGCGATCACGGAGATCGACCTCGACCTCGCGCAGACGACGCCGATGCAGCGGCTGCTGCAGGGCGACGTCGGCTCGGGCAAGACGGTGGTGGCGCTGTACGCGCTGCTGCGCGCGGTCGAGAACGGCCGGCAGGGCGCGCTCATGGCGCCGACCGAGACGCTCGCCGAGCAGCACTTGCTGACGGTCGAGCCGATCTGCGCACGCCTCGGCGTGCGCTGCGCGCTTCTGACCGGCTCGGTCGGGGCGGCCGCCGCCCGTCGCTCGCGCGAGGCGATCGCCTCCGGCGAGGCGCAGATCGCCGTCGGCACGCACGCGCTCATCCAGCACGACGTGGAGTTCGCCGACCTCGCGGTCGCGGTCGTCGACGAGCAGCACCGGTTCGGCGTCGCGCAGCGGCAGGCGCTCGCCGAGCGGCGCTCGCCGCACGTCCTGCACATGACCGCGACGCCGATCCCGCGCACGCTCGCGCTCACCGTCTACGGCGACCTCGCGGTGAGCGAGATCGCGAAGCCGCCCGCGAACCGCAAGCCGATCGTGACGCGGCGCGTGGGCGCCGAGCGCTCGGGCGAGGCGTACGCCAGGCTGCGCGTGCACCTCGACACCGGTCGGCAGGCGTACGTCGTCTGCCCGCTGATCGAGCAGTCGGAGACGCGCCTCGCACGTGCGGCAGAGGCGGAGGCCGAGCGCCTCCGGCGCGGCGAGCTGGCGAGCTACCGCGTAGGGCTGCTGCACGGCAAGCTGAAGCCCGCCGAGCGGCGCGAGGTGATGCGGCAGTTCAAGGAGCACGAGCTCGACGTGCTGGTCGCCACGACGGTGATCGAGGTCGGGGTGGACGTGTCGAACGCGACGATCATGATCGTGCAGGAGGCCGACCGCTTCGGCCTCGCGCAGCTCCACCAGCTACGCGGACGTGTCGGACGCGGGGCGGAGCAGAGCTACTGCCTGCTCGTCTCCCGTCCGGTCGAGGAGCTGAGCGAGACGGCCGAGCGGCGCCTGCAGGCGCTCGTCGACACGAACGACGGCTTCGAGCTCGCCGAGGTCGACCTGGAGCTGCGCCGAGAGGGGCAGCTGCTCGGGACGCGCCAGTCGGGGTGGAGCGACCTCCGGTTCACCCGGCTGCGAGCCGACCGCGACCTGGTCGAGCAGGCGCGCGCGATCGCCGCGGAGCTGCGCGACGAGGACGGCCCGTGGCAGGACGACGCGGACCGCCTCGCCGCGGACGCGACCGCGGGCGCGTGAGAGCGGTCGAAACCCGTGAACCTCGTTCGCGCGGCGAACCAGGTTCGGGAGCTTCGTCGTGAGGATCATCGCCGGGACCCGTCGCGGCCACCGGATCACGGCGCCGAGGGGCCGCGACACGCGACCGACGTCCGACCGGGTGCGGGAGAACGCCTTCAACCTGGTCGGACCCGTCGACGGCGCGACGGTGCTCGACCTGTTCGCCGGCTCCGGCGCGCTCGGGCTCGAGGCCCTCTCGCGCGGCGCCGCCGCGTGCACGTTCGTGGAGTCGGACCGCGACGCGTGCCGCACGATCAACGCGAATCTCGACAAGCTGGGCTTGCAGGCGACCGTCCTCTGCCACGACGTCTTCCGCGCCGTCGCGCAGGAGCGCGTGGCGTACGACCTGATCCTCTGCGATCCGCCTTACGGTCTCGACGCGACGCAGCTGCCGTTCGTGCGGCTGCTCGCCGGCGACGGTCTGCTCGTCTACGAGTCGTCGGGACGCGTCGCCCCACCGATCGTCCCCGGGCTCGCGCTGCGCACCTCCCGCAAGTACGGTTCGGCGCGGCTCACGCTCTTCGACGCGACCACCAGATGATCACCGCCATCTACCCGGGCACCTACGACCCCGTCACGAACGGGCACGTCGACGTGATCGAGCGCGCCGCGCGCATCTTCGACCGCGTCGTCGTCGGCGTCGTCAACAACCCGCACCACAAGCAGCCGCTGTTCGGGGTCGACGACCGGGTCGGCTTCCTGCGGGAGGCGCTCGAGCAGATCGACAACGTCGAGGTGGACGTCTTCAGCGAGCTCGTCGTCGACTTCGCGCGCCGCTGGGAGGCGCGGGCGATCGTCAAGGGGCTGCGCGTCGTCTCCGACTTCGAGTACGAGTTCCAGATGAACCAGCTCAACAGGACGCTCGCGCCGGAGATCGAGACCGTGTACGTGATGGCGAGCCCGCAGGTGAGCTTCGTCTCCTCGAGCGGGGTGAAGGAGATCGCAGCATTCGGCGGAAATGTCGAGGAGCTGGTGCCCGCAGCCGTCGCCCGCCGCCTCAAGGAGATGTTCCCGAACGGGCGCGGCGGCGCCCCCGTCTCCGACGCCGAGTAGACTGGAGCGCCAATGGACGTCCTCGTTCTCATCGACAAGCTCGACGACCTCGTGCACAACGCGAAGGCCGTGCCGCTCACCGACCAGGTGCGGATCGACCGCGAGGAGATCTACGACATCCTCGATCAGATGCGGGCGACGATCCCCGAAGAGATCAAGCAGGCGCGCTGGATCGTCAAGGAGCGCCAGGAGATGCTCGCCGAGGCGAAGCGCGAGCAGGACCGGCTGCTGCAGGAGGCGCGGGAGCAGGCGGTGCGGGAAGCCTCGCAGACCGAGATCGTCAAGCTCGCCGAGCGGCAGGCGCAGGAGATCATCGACGAGGCGCGGCGCCAGGCGCGCGAGATGCGGCTCGAGATGGAGGACTGGGCCGACGGGATGCTCGCAACGCTCGAGACGAACCTCGACAAGTTCCTCACCGCGGTGCGGCGTGGCCGCGAGCGGCTGCACGAGCGCTCGCAGGAGTCGGTGGTCGCCGGGATCGGCCCGGTCGACCTCTCCGACAACGGCTCGCAGTACTAGGCGCGTACCCCGCGAACCTGGCTCGTCGAAGACGAACCAGGTTCGGGAGTCTCCTAGAGCGGCGACGCGCCGTCGTTCTGCCAGTGGCCGAACGGCGCGTAGGCGTCGGCGCCCGACGTCGTCTCCCGGTCGACGCTCGGTGCGAGCGGTGTCGGCGAGTAGCGCACGTCGTGGGTGACTCGGGCTCCGACCTTCAGCAGCACGCATGGACCGTCGCCGGCGCCGACGAACGTGTGGCTCGTCCCGGGCGGGCAGTGGACGAAGTCCCACTGGCTCAGCATCCGCTCCTGCCCCTCGATCACCGCGCGGCATTCGCCCGACAGCACGAGGAAGTCCTCCTGGTTGCCGGGCTCGCAGTGGTACAGCGTGCTCGGCGCGCCCGGCTCGAAGACATGGAGGTGGATCCCGAGCTGCTCGAACGTGAGCGGCTCGAGCCCTTCCTGCGAGCGCGCGACCGGCCCCGCGGTCTCGAACAAGCATTGCCGCCCGAAGGTGGGGTGGCGAATCCACGCGGCGTCGCGCGCGTTGACGACGAACCAGCCGTCGGTCACCGGCGTGAGCCCGGTGACGACGTGCTCCAGGCGCGCTTCCTCGGCCACGGCCGACACGCTACCGTGAACTTGGTGTGCTGTCCGGGGAATACGGCGCCGCCCTGGCGGCTGCAAATCTGCGCCAGGCCGCGTCCTCGGTCGCGCCGATATGCCCGCATATCAGCGCTCCCTGCGTCCTTGCCTGGCTTGCCTTTCGCTCGCCAGGATCAACACCGGATCCCCCGGACAGCACACCCATGACGAGCTTCAACCTGCGTCGAGTGAAGCTCCGCGCGGGGGAGCAGCTTCACGACGAGCTCGAGGTCGAGCTGCCCGCGTTCGAGTTCGGCGGGCAACGCTACGTGCCCGTCCCGGAGGAGGTCCCGGCGGAGCTCGAGGTGACGCGCGCGACGACCGGAACGATGTTCTCGCTCCGGTTCCGGGCGCGGTTGCACGGCCCCTGCTACCGCTGCCTCGGCGACGCCGTGCTCGACCTGCCGATCGAGGCGCGCGAGTACCAGGACTCGTCTCCGGAGGACGAGGAGATGCGGACGCCCTACGTCGTCGGCGACGAGCTCCACGTCTCCGCGTGGGCGCGCGACGCGGTCGCGCTCGCGCTGCCGGACAAGATCCTCTGCCGCCCTGATTGCGCCGGGCTCTGCCCTGTCTGCGGCGAGAGCCTCGGCGACCGCCCGCACGTGCACGAGGACGCGGAGACGGATCCGCGCTGGGCGGCGCTCGAGGCCCTGCGCAAGCGCGGCTGAGCCGTCACAGCTCGATCCGCCGCGTCGGCGCGACGCGCTCGAGGAAGCGGCGGTCGTGGCTGACGACGACCAGGCAGCCGTCGTAGCCGCCGAGCGCGAGCTCGAGCTGCTCGATCGCCTCGAGGTCGAGATGGTTCGTCGGCTCGTCGAGTACGAGGCAGTTGACGCCGCGCGACACATGGAGCGCGAGCGTCGCGCGCGTCCGCTCGCCCGGCGACAGGGACGAAGCCGGACGCAGGACGTCGTCCGCGCCGAGCGCGAAGCGCGCCAGCAGCGTGCGGGCCTCGGTGGTTGCGAGGCCCGACGCAGCCACGAAGCCGTCGAGCAGCGTGCCGGAGAAACGGTCGCGCGCCTGCTCGAGCTCGCCGAAGACCGCGGCAGGTCCGACGTGCCGCGTGCCGGCGGCGAGCGGCAGGCGGCCGAGCAGGGCTTCGAGGAGCGTCGTCTTCCCCGAGCCGTTCGGCCCCGTCACCGCCACGCGGTCGCCGTGACGGAGCACGGCGTCGAGCGGGCCCAGACGGAAGCCACCGCGCTCGACCACCGCCGAGCGGAGCTCGACGATCGTGCCGGCGGGCGGGCTCGGGGGGAGCTCGAGCCGCAGCTCCCACGGCGACCACGGCTTCTCCGTGGGCTCCAGGCGCTCGAGCTGCCGCTGCGCCTGCGCGACCTTCCCGCGCAGCGCGTTCGTCGCCCGGCGCCCCGTCTGCTTCGTGCCGAGCGACCGCGCCTCTGTCCGGCGCGCGCCGAGGAGCGACGTGAGGTGAGCGCGCCGCTCGACGTAGTCGGCGTACCCGGCCTCGTCGGCGGCGCGCTTCCGCTCGTGCGCCGCGGCGTAGTCGCTCCACGTGCCGCGGTACTCGCGCATCCGTCTCGTCTCCGCCTCCAGCTCGACGACGCGGGTGATTGCGCGATCGAGGAAGGCGCGGTCGTGCGAGACCAGGACGACGCCGGCGGGCGCGCGGTCGAGGAACCGCTCGAGCCAGGCGATGCCGCGGAAGTCGAGGTTGTTCGTCGGCTCGTCGAGCAGCAGGAAGTCGTGCTCGGCGCGCATCAGCGCGGCCAGCGCCGCACGCGCCGCCTCGCCGCCGCTCCGGCCCGCGACGTCGGGCTCCTGCGGGAGGTGCCCGCGGCTGCCCGAGGGGGTCACGCGGCCCGAGTCCGGCGCCTCGACGCCGGCGAGGATGCGCAGCAACGTCGACTTCCCGATCCCGTTCGGACCCACCACGCCGACGCGGTCGCCGGGCGAGACGACCAGCGAGAGACGGTCCAGCACCTGCACGCCGGCGAAGCTCTTCGAGATGTCGCGTGCCACCAGCCGACCGGGCACGGGCGGTCCTCCTTCGAGTCGAAAGGGCGAAGACGCGTGTGTTCGACTAGAGGACGCGCATGGGACGAGCCGAAGGGCTCGCGGCACAGGTTAGCTAGACTGCCCGCGCTCATGGCCGTCCCGAAGAGGAAGACGTCGAAGTCGCGCCGCGACAAGCGCCGCGCGCAGCACTTGCTCGAGACGCCGCGCGTCAACACCTGCCCGCAGTGCGGCTCGCCGAAGCGGCCGCACCGTGTCTGCCCGACCTGCGGCACCTACAAGGGCCGCGAGGTCGAGCCGCTCCGGATCCAAGCACCGTAAGTGCCTCGCGTCGCCGTCGACGCGCTGGGAGGGGACAACGCACCGCACGAGGTGGTGCTGGGGGCGCTCGACGCAGCCGCGGACGGCATCGACGTCCTGCTCGTCGGCCCGCGGGAGCTCGAGCGGCACGGCCTGACGATCGTCGAGGCGGCCGAGCGCATCGAGATGGCCGAGAAGCCGGCGGACGCCGTGCGCGCGAAGCCGGGCTCCAGCCTGGTCGCTGCGGTGCGCGCCGTCGCCCAGGGCGACGCCGACGCTGTCGTCTCCGCCGGCAACACGGGCGCGATGCTCGCGGCGGGCCTCCTCCATCTGCGGCGGCTCCCGGGCGTCCTCCGCCCCGCGATCGCCGTCCCGATTCCCGCTCGCAACGGGCCGAGCGTGCTCCTCGACGCCGGCGCGAACGCGGACGCGCGGCCCGAGCACCTGCTCCAGTTCGCCCACATGGGCGCCGTGTTCAGCCGCGAGCTGCTCGACGTGCCCGAGCCGGAGGTGCGGCTGCTGTCGATCGGGGAGGAGGACGAGAAAGGGAACGCGCTGACGCTCGAGGCCCACGCGCTGCTTCGCGCGAGCCCGCTGCGCTTCGCCGGCAACGCCGAAAGCCGCGACCTGCTGCGCGGCGCCGCC
>Ga0209810_1005573_pt1 | contig 11326 bp, 9 predicted proteins | sample Coa_R1_7_FD_187159 | JGI IMG/M metagenome (GOLD analysis project Ga0209810, IMG submission 187159) | Surface soil microbial communities from Centralia Pennsylvania, which are recovering from an underground coalmine fire - Coalmine... | ecosystem: Environmental > Terrestrial > Soil > Unclassified ...
ACAGCCGCGACTGTACCTGGCGGGCGAACTCCATTTCCTGAGCGACACGGCGTTCGGCTTCAATGCGTTCTGCGATCTGCTCGCCCAGGCGAATGCTCTCAAGCGCCACGCCTGCCTGGCTGGCGACAGACGCCAGCAACTGTTTGTCTTCGCGGGAATAAGGCTCCTCGGAGAGTCGCTGGCCAAGTACCAGCAACCCAACCAGCCGGCTGTCTCGCCCCAGCACGGGTACCAGGCAATCCGGATGCAGCGGAGCAAGCGGGAAAGGGTGCGACAGTTTCTCCTCCTCCACTTCAGAAATTTCCCAAGGCTGGCCTTTTTGAACGATTGGGGCAAGTCGCGGATCAGCGGGTGAAAGGGTAGCAAGATCTGCCGGGGTGTTTCCGCGTACGGCTGAGAGTTGGTTACCGTCAGTTTCCAGATAGATCACGATCGAACTTGGCTGCAAAGCTTGGTTGAGATGATGTTCGAGCAGGGCGGCAAGCTCGTTTCTCTCCATCGCAGTGCGTGTCTTCTCGACGAGGTCCTCGAGAATCATGCGGGCATCGTATGCACTCCGGAAAAACGCCTGGTCGATTTTCTCGCCGACTCTTCTATGGACCAGCATTCCCGCCCACAGAAGTACTGTCCCGAAACCCGCCCCAAGTGCAATGCCGCCCCTAATCCCGCCGCCCGGAAGTGCTTCGAGGTGGGGCGCCAGTACCAGGGCGAAAATCAGGATCACCGCGATGCTGACAAACGCCAGCAGAATCGTAAAACCACGCAGAACCAGCAAGTATCTCGCGCCACGCCGCAGCAAAACCGGCACCTCAAGGACACGATGCTTCACTACGGAGTAGGCGAATGAGAGTGGGAAGAGAAAGAGCATCAGGACAAGAACAACAACCACCGGAATTGGCGGATGAATGTGAAAAAAGTCGCTGAGGGCCCTCTGCACTGAGACGGGTACGACACCGATCAGTGTTCCCCAGAGGATCACGCGAATTTTACGGCGGGCTTCAGGAGTTGTGGCGCCGACGGCATTCCCGATGAGGGACGCAAAACCGAGCGTGATGAAGCCGTAGTTGTATAGAAGCCAAACAATGTGGCTTGCAGGCTCAATCCCCACAACCTTTCCAAGCAGGGCAGGTGCATGAGGGCCGCCTCTGCTGAGTCCAGGCAGGACAAAAAAGAGTCCGATCGCCAGGCCGGTCCATTTCAGCCACGGCAAACGGCGTTCTACAAACGACCGGACAGGAAACATTGCAAAAAAGCAGTAGAAAAACACTCCCAACAGTGTATTGAAAAGAGCGTGATAAACCATGGCGAAGTCACGCAGGGGAGAGGCCATGCCCGCAAGATAATTCGGTAGCGGCGGCGCAGCGGTGAAGGACGCAAACATCAGGGCCAACAACCACACATTGCGGTCATCGACTCGGAGAAACAGCACGGGGACGCTGACAATTAAAAACACGAGCGGATAGGCATTAAGAAGGCCCTGACTTAATCGCTCGGTGAGACCGGCTTCCTTTGAAGGAGAGCGACGCTCTCGGAAAGTTGCCCAGAGAGTGACTGGGGTAGTGGCTCCATCACGCAAGACGGCCAGTTCAACGGTATTTCCGGGTTTCTGATGTGCCCAAATCTCATAAAGCGTGTCGCGGTCATCTATCGGCCTTCCGTTAATGGCAATGATGCGGCTGCCCGGTGTCAAACCAGCGCGGTCGGCCGGACCGCCGGGTTCGACGGTCTTGACGTATTCACAATGCTGGTTGCCGATGTAGTTGAAATCAAAGCCGAGTTCAACTTGGCTCATCCAGCGGATGGAATACATCCAGAGCATGCTGTAAAGCACAGCGGCGGCGCTGAATACTACCGCTACAGCGAACACAAGCGGCTTCGGGAGTGAAAGAAACCTTCGCATGGCCCAGACTACCTACAATCATAGACGGGAATTGGATGAGCGGAGTTTCCAGATGGAGGGACCAGCCTGCCGCATTTGACAGACGTTTAACAATGAGTGCACGAAATCAGCCGCACTTGGTGGAAGAACACGGCCTGCCACGCATCGGGAAATCCGACGGCGGAAGCGGCGGTACGGCGGGTTGGCTACACTTCAGGAATACCGAGGTCTTTCGATCCCAGCGGGGACATTTTGGCTTCCGGGGCGTACTGCTCAAGCAGGTCAAGCGCAATGCGGGCGCGGTGGACGCGCTCGCGTCCCATTTTGGCCGCCAGATCTTCAATGTGGATGCCCGAAGGATAAATATCCGGAGCGTTGCGCAGTCCGAACTTGAAATAAGTCGGAGCCGCTACCTGGATAATTTTCGGCATCTCGTAGTAGCGGATAAAGCCGCCGAAATTGTCCGGAACTTCGATGTAAAGATCAATTGGAATATCAACGGCCTGTCGAATGGCGCCGATCTGCGCAGGGCTGAGGTCGGTGGGAATATTCAAAGTAGAAACTCCAGCCTGCTCGAACAGCCGTGCAGTTGCAGGATTAGCAGCGGGCAGCGTCACCGAGCTTTTGATGACCAGGTTTTTCGGCAATTCACCCTTCTTCTTCATTTCATTGACCACCCAGATCAGACCGAGGTCTGCGGGCAGAATGCTCCGGATCCCCAGATCGCACGCGCGCTTGATGTCTTCAATGGCGTAAACCAACTGATCGGCGCCGCGATGCTGAAGCCCGATCACTTTGCCGGCAGTTGAGACGGTTTGCGCACCGGTTTCGAAAGTGGCGCGCGGTCCGACGAACAGGCAGACCTCAATTCGCTGATCGTGGCCGATGTGGGCCATCTCAGAAATTTCGGCCTTGCTGAGCAGCATGACGCCGCTTCCCTGGCTGACGCGATGGATGGGCACATTCAGCTTTTGGGCGGCGTCCAGTACTTCGCGAAAAACGCGCGGGCCTTCAACGCTTGGGATCTCGAACCGGTACTGCCCCCCGTCCTTGAACCTGAGCGACGTTGGTCTGAGGGCGTGATTATCTTCGACCGGCAATTTGAGCCTGGCGAGAAACTGCTGTGTCTTCTTCATCGTTGTCTCCTGATGCCTTTGCTGCTTCAGGCTACTGAGTGTACTTCAAATAAACCGTGCGAGTCTCAGTGTAAAAGTCGAGCGCCAGCGGGCCCTGCTCTCGCATGCCGAAGCTGGATTCCTTGGTGCCGCCGAACGGCAGTTGGTATTCTACGCCCGCCGTAGGCAGATTCACGGTGATCAGTCCCGCCTCAATGTCATTGATGAACTGATGCACGCGCGTCAAGTCGCGAGACACAATCGAGGCCGAAAGTCCGAACTGCACACCGTTGGCAAGACGCATGGCATCATCGAAATCATTGGCGGCCATCAGTGCCAGCACCGGCCCGAAGACTTCCTCCTGCGCGATGCGCATCTCCGGAGTCACGCCGTCGAAAATTGTCGGCTCGACGAAGTAACCCTTGTCATAGATTCCGCCCGTCAGACGGTTGCCGCCGCACAGAAGCTTGGCACCCTCCTTTTTGGCGATTTCGATGTACTTCAGGTCGGTTTCGAGTTGCTTATCATCGACGGCGGGGCCGATCTGCACTCCCGGCTCGAGGCCGTTGCCGACTTTCAGTGCTTTGGTCCTGGCCACGAGTTTTTCCACCAGCGGCTTGTAGATATCCTTCTCAATGATGGCGCGGCTGCACGCGGTGCATTTCTGGCCGGTAGAAAAGAATGCGCCGTTAACAAGAATATCGACGGCGTAGTCGAGATTGGCGTCCTTCAGTACGATGGTCGGGTTCTTTCCGCCCATTTCAAGCTGGACACGAACTTTGCGCCCGGCGAGCTTTTCGTGCAGCGCATTGCCGACGCTGCAAGAGCCGGTAAATGAAATGGCACGTATGGCGGGATGTTCTACGAGCGCGTTGCCCGCTGCACCGCCGCTTCCGGTGACGTAATTGACCACGCCGGCCGGAATGCCGGCCTCGACCATCGCCTCGACCAGCCGGTAGGGACTGAGCGGAGCCAGCGAAGCCGGCTTGATCACTACCGTATTGCCGGCGACGATCGCGGGTGCCATCTTCCAAGCCGGGATCGCGCTCGGAAAATTCCAGGGAGTGATCAGCCCGACCACGCCGAGCGGTTTGCGCATCGTGTAGCAGAAGACGTTCGGCCGCTCCGATGGGATATGGTAACTGAACGAGCGTGCGCCTTCGCCGCCGAAGTAGCGAAAGATGTTGATGGCGCGTTTGACCTCGCCTTTGGCTTCCGGAAGGGTTTTACCTTCCTCGCGCGTCATGTCTTCAGCCACCTTGGCCAGGCGTGATTCGAGGATTTCCGCGGCCTTGAAAAGGTATTCGCCTCGGGCGGGTGCGGGAAGGGCTGCCCACGCGGGCTGAGCTTTGGCCGCCGCATCGCAGGCCGCCTGGACCTCCTCTGCTCCCGACGCCTGAAAATGTCCCAGGACTTCATCGATGTTGGCAGGATTAATGTTGGGGAAGGTTTGCTTCGACTTGCACTCAACCCATTCGCCGCCGATCAGATTTCGATAAACTTCTGGCATAGAACCTCCCTGCGTGATATTGGCTGGAAATCTGTTGAGGGAACATCAGGAAACGTTCCCGGGCTTGGTGTACCCTCTGTTGCCGGCAAAGCGAGGCTTTTCACCATGGTCCTGTAGCCCGGCAATTGTGAAAAAGACCTCCTGCAGCCGCCTGTGAGTCCGACAGGGCAAATTCCTCATCCGCTGTGTCCGCGCCTGGGCTGTTGACGTCCCCAAGCGGGGGCAACACGAGCCTGTTCGCACTACCATTAGCCGACCATATATCGTACTATAAAGTTCACCGGATTGAAGGCCGAGAATCCGTCGATGAGGATGGAGTGAAAGTCGAAACGGTCGTTACCGCCATTATTTTTTTTAGCGTTGGTTTTTTGGCAGGCTTTATCTATAAGTCGCAGCGCCAGGCAAGCGTTCCTGCGCAGGCTGCTGCGGCTGCTGCTGCTTCTTCTGATGCCAGCGCGACCTCGACAGGAGCGATGGGGACTCCTGATATCAATCCAGCAACGGGGCTCCCCAACGGGCATCCGCCGCTCGAGGTCGCACAGATTATCCAGAATTACGAACAACGCGCCAACCAGAACCCGCAGGACGCACAAATCCCCTTGCAGCTTGCAAACTATCTTTATGACAAACACTACTTCAAGCTGGCGATCGAGTGGTATCAGCGCTCTCTGACGCTGAATCCCCGTGACATCAACGCACGCACGGACCTGGGAACATCGTATTTTTATACTGGTCAGCCGGAGCAGGCCATCGCGGAATACAAGAAGGCCCTGGCCCTCGATCCCAACCATCAGCCGACAATCTTCAATCTGATTATCGTGAACCTTGAAGGAACACATGACCTGCGCGCTGCAAGAGAGTACTGGAACGAACTTAATAAAAAGAACCCGAATTATCCGGGACTGAAGGAAATTAAATCGAAATTGGACGAGGCTGAGGGAAGCCCCAGGGCAGCAGTAAAGCCGTGAAGAAAACGAGGCATCCACAACCTTTTACGCGTCCTCATAACTAGATATGGGAGCTTTTCTTGACGCGGTCATGGACCTGATCTTTCTGGCCGGTGTGGTTTGGACGATATCTCGGACCATTCGGGGCATGATAGGCGGAGCATCGAAGAACGTCCACAACAACCGGCAGAGTGGTCAGGGCCGGCCAGCGAGTGCCCGCAAAGTGCCGACGGTCCGCGACCCCGTGTGCGGAATGTTCGTCTCTACTGAGGTTTCGCACAAACTGACGATCGGCAAAGAAGTTCTGCACTTCTGCTCGCGGGAGTGCATGGAGAGCTATGAAAGGAAAGCGGCCAAGGTATCCTGAATGGCGTTCCCGTCGGCCGCTCAGTTACATCTGAAAGAGTCAATATCGTGTTGAACGAACCCCCGCCAGTTGCGATGTCAATTTCGGAATTTGATCCCTCCGGGCAGTCGGGAATTATCGCCGACATTAAGACCTTTGCGGCACATAACTGCTACGGCGTTGCGGTCGTCACTGCTCTGACGCTTCCTCAGCCCGGAGGCAAGCCAAAACTGCACACGACACCTTCCGAGTGGATCAAGGAATCAATTCTTTTGCTCGTTCGTGAGCAGAACGTTCGCGCCATCAAAATCGGAATGATGTGCGGGCGGGCTTCCGCCGAGGCTGTTTGCGAGGTTCTGGATGCAAACCCGTCCATCGCGGTTGTTGTGGACCCGGACTTGCGCGGGATGGGTGACGCAGCGGGAAGCGAGCCCGCAGCCGCTGAAATCGTGCGAACGCTGCTGGTTCGCCGTGCGACTGTCGTGACGCCGAATGCCTCCGAAGCATCCGCGCTTGCGGGAATTGAAGTGCGGTCACCCGCGGAAATGAAGAGCGCAGCGGCGAAGCTGGTTGAAATGGGCGCCCGCGCGGCTGTCGTCACCGGCGGAGCTTTTGAGAGACCATTCGATGTTTATTATGACCAGGAGTTCAGCGAAACCCTCGCCGGCGAACGCTTCAAGGTTGAGGCTCCTTTCGGACCGGGATCGACGTTCGCCTCCGCAATCGCCGCGAACCTCGCGCACGGACGGCAACCACACGACGCCGTCGTGATGGCCAAGGCCTATGTTACAGAGGCCATCCGAAAGGGTTATGCAACACCATCAGGAACGGTCGTGCTGAATCACTTCTACCGGATTCATCAGGCTCCTCGCGTTATTGAGGCGGAATCCGGAATTCCCGAGCCTGCCTGAAGGCCTGGCCCGTTGCGCGTTTCCGAATGTAAATTCCACAGGAACCAGAATTGCGCGGCATAGCGGGCCGGCAAGTTAGCAATTGAGTCTGCTTGCGGGTCTGGTATAATCCTGCGCGTTTATGCCGATTCCTGAGAAACGCTGGCAGCATATTATTCCGGTCGCGTTTATTATGTACACGATTGCATTCGTGGACCGGACGAACATCTCCCTCGCACTGCCTTCCATAAGCCACGAACTCCACATGAACCCGGAGCAAGCCGGGAGCGCTGCCGGCGTATTTTTCTGGGGGTATCTGCTGCTTCAGATTCCCGGCGGCCATCTGGCGGAACATTGGAGCGCCAAGCGGTTCATCAGCATCCTGCTGGTTTGCTGGGGCCTGGCGGCCGTGGCCTGCGGGCTCGTGCACACCTGGCGGGAGTTTTGGGTCATGCGCCTGGTATTGGGAATCGCGGAGGGTGGCGTGTGGCCCGCGACGCTGGTGCTGCTGGCACATTGGTTTCCTAGGGCGGAACGCGCACGGGCCAACGCCTACTGGATGCTCTGCCTGCCGACAGCGGTGGTGATTTCATCTCCTGTCTCGGGCTGGATTCTGGGCCGTTGGGGCTGGCGCGTGATGTTGGTTTCGGAAGGTGCGATACCATTTGTCTGGCTGATCATCTGGATCATATTTATTGCAGATCGACCGCACCAGGCCAATTGGATCTCGGTGGAAGAGCGCGAATTCCTTGAAACCACCCTGGAACGCGAAGGCGCGGAACTGGATTTCCAGGCTTCTGAGCCCTACCTCAAGCTCCTGCTGAGGCCGCAGGTCCTTCTGTTGGTCCTGATTTACTTTCTTGTGAACAGCGGCAATTACGGATATCTCTTCTGGTTGCCGAGCGCGCTCCACAGCGAAAAGCGTTTAAGCGACCTTGTAGTGGGAATCCTGTTTGCGATTCCTTTTATTGTTACAGGCATTGGCATGGTGTTGATTTCGCGCCACTCTGACAAAGTGCATGAGCGCCGAAGGCACGTGGCGCGAGCGCTGGCCTGGGGCGGAGTGTTTCTGCTGGCCAGTGTTCTGCTGAGCCCACACTCCTTCGCTCTTTCGTTTTTGGCCATCACTCTGGTAGGTGCCGGGTCGTTTGGTTCTCTCGGGCCATTCTGGGCTATCCCTTCGGAGACTCTCCCGCGATCGGTGAGCGGCTCCGCGATGGGTCTGATCAATGCTCTCGGCAATCTGGGCGGCTACTTCGGACCGGTGATCGTCGGATACCTGAACAAACGTACCGGAAACTTCGTTTACGGTTTCGCAGCACTGGGCGCTGGTTTCATTTTGGGTACGATGCTCACGTCACTCGTTAAGACCCAGAGAAAGCCCGCGGTTCCTTGAGCAGCTTCGTTAGTGCTCGTACCGGGGCGAGCAGGCCCGGCGAATCTCATCTGCGCAGCGATAGGAGGTCATAATGGCTGACCGTAGAACATTTATGCGTAATGTTATTGGAGGAAGCGCGGCAATAGCGGTTTCAGGATTGGTTCCTTCGGGGAAAATTCTGGGTGCGAATGATCGCGTCCGTTTCGGGCTGATTGGTGCCGGCGAGCGCGGAACGGCGATCTTCAAAGCCGCCATCAAAGCTCCGAACACCGAAGCGGTTGCCGTGGCTGATATTTATACGCGACGGCTTGAAGAGATCAAACGGGTTGCACCCGGCGTGAAGACATATTCGGACTTCCGCCGCCTGCTGGATGACAAGAGTATTGATGCTGTGCTAATCGCGACGCCGCAACACCAGCACGCGCTCAACTTCGTACCGGCGATTCAGGCGGGCAAGGACGTATATCAGGAAAAGACCATGGCGTTCAATCCCGATCACACGCGCCGTATGCGACACGCATTTCTTGCATCAGACCGCGTGGTGCAGATCGGCATCCAGTCCACCAGCAGCGCGGCGCAGGCCCGCGCGCGGGAGCTTGTTCATACGAAGGCGATGGGGCAGATCACAGCCATTCATGCGCACATGTACCGCAATTCGCCCTACGGCGGATGGAAGCGGCCGATCCCAGCGGATTGTACGCCGCAGAACGTCGAATGGAAGGCCTTTGAGGGTGAAGCCGCCCTTCATCCGTTTGATCCAAATCGCGTGATCAACTGGCGGTTCTACTGGGACTACTCCGGCGGCAACGTTTTTGAGAACATGGTTCACCAGGTGGGCTTCTGGTTCAAGGCAATGGACCTCGATATTCCTGAGCGGGTGACGATGAGTGGAGCGAATTACTTCTCGCCGGAAATGCAGGTGCCGGACACGATGGATGTTTCCATGGCGCTTCCGAACAAGATTCTCTTCACCTGGAATTCCGGCTTCGGCAGCAGCTATTATCATGCCGATGAGGTTGTGCTGGGGACAGAAGGCGCAATATCGCGGCGGGGCCATGAAGTTGTAACTTACGTTCCCAAGCGGACGCGGCGCGGCACGTCGGCTGAGGCAGGCGAGGCGATGCCTCCGGATATCGTGAGCGGTGGTGACGAGACGGAACTCCACATGCAGAATTTCTTCGATTGCGTCCGCAGCCGCAAGCAGCCCAATTGCCCATTTGAAATTGGTTACCGCTCTGCTATCGCATGTCAGATGGCCGTGGCTTCTTATCGGCAGGGACGGGAAGTGCGCTGGGACCCGGAATCAGAACAAATTGTTTAAACACTGCATCGGAACTGTTCGTCTGCGACGCTTGAGGCACTCTTGCGCGGCCAGCCTGGCACTTTTGATGGCTGCGCATTCCAACTCCAATGGTCCATAAAGCAAGCGGCGGAATCAGCCGCAGGGAATTTTTCAAGAGCGGCGTTGCGACCGGGGCGGGAATAGCAACTGCTGGCGCCATCCCCTCCGCACGCGAAACTGAACAATCTCCGTCAAACGAACCGCGTGGGCTCAAGGTCTTGATCATTTCTGACATGGAGGGCGTGGACGGGATTTTCAATTGGACGGACCAGTGCAATCCTCTGAAAAGCCCTCGATGGGCGGAATCGCAGAAGCTTCTGACGGGCGAAGTGAACGCTGCTGTTGAAGGCTTGACAGCCGGCGGCGCCACGGAAGTCGTTGTATGGGACGGGCATGATGGAGGTGAGGCCCTTTCAGCGAGCGACATTCATCCAAAGGCACGCCTGCTGATCGGTTCGCCCATCCCGCCTATCCGTGAATTTGACTCAACGTTCAGCGCGATTGTCTTTGTAGGCCAGCATGCCATGGCCGGGGCAAAGAACGCCGTGCTTCCGCACTCCTTTTTCTTCAATATCCAGAACCTTTGGGTGAACGGCAGGCTCGCGGGAGAAATTGGAATCCGCGTAATGGTGGCGGGTGAGATGGGTGTGCCGGCGATCATGCTTGCGGGCGATACTGCGGCCTGCAGTGAGATTCGCGAACTGGTTCCGCAGGTGGAATGCGCGGAGGTAAAGTCCAGTGTCAGCTCGACGGCGGGTTACACGTTGCCTCACCCCGTCGCATGTGATTTGATCCGGGCCAAAGCGGAACGAGCCGTGACGCGCCTCCATGAGTTCAAGCCTTACCGCATCGAAGGGCCGGTTGAAGTGAAAGTGGAATTCACAACGTCCGCTGCACCGGGGCCCCGTATTGGACGCGCCAGCGAGCGCCTCGATGAGCGGACCCTGATCTATCGCGGCAAGAACATCATTGATGCGTGGTTCAAGTTCGGGAGGCTATAGAGGCGTGGTTCCTGTGGCCGCGTTGCTCAAAAGGTTGCTGAAAAACGGATGTTGCGGTTGTCATCGTGACAGCGGCGAACAATCGGCGTATTTATTTTCATAGAAATCAGTGATGCTTCGCATTGCTCAGCATGACCATTGGGCTCTTTCAGCAACTTCTTAAACTGAAATGGAGGGCATCCCTTTCCTGTCTGAAAGAAAACCGTCATGCCTGCACTATTTTTTCTCTGTATTGATTCAATCTCCCCATGGCATTTCGCGTGTCAATGATAAGCTGCGCGTGGCGCCCGATGAATTCGTAATCGTAGGATGAGTGGTCCGTGGCAATGACAACCGCGTCGTATCGCGCCAGTGATTCCTCCGTCAGGGGGACCGACTCCAGCCCGAAATCGTACTGGCGCATCTTGTGCAGGCGCTCGAAATACGGGTCGTTGTAATCAACGACCGCCCCGCCGTCCTGGATCAGCTTGATGATCCTGAGCGATGGCGATTCGCGCAGATCGTCAATGTCCTTCTTGTAGGAAACGCCGAGGACAAGAATGCGGGATCCATGCAGGCATTTATTGCGCTCGTTCAGCGCCCCTGCGAGCCTTTCCACCACGTGATGCGGCATCGAGGTATTGATTTCCCCTGCCAGTTCGATGAAACGCGTAGGAAACTCATACTCCCGCGCCTTCCACGTGAGATAAAAAGGGTCGATAGGGATGCAGTGGCCGCCCAGGCCCGGCCCCGGATAGAAGGCGGAGAACCCAAACGGCTTGGTCTTTGCCGCGCCGATGATTTCCCAGATGTCCAGCCCCATGCGCTGGCACAGGAGCTTCAATTCGTTCACCAGCGCGATGTTGACGCTCCGATAGATGTTCTCGAGCAGCTTGGTCATCTCCGCGGCGCGCGAGGAACTGACCAGAACCGTCTTGT
>Ga0209810_1005576_pt1 | contig 11316 bp, 9 predicted proteins | sample Coa_R1_7_FD_187159 | JGI IMG/M metagenome (GOLD analysis project Ga0209810, IMG submission 187159) | Surface soil microbial communities from Centralia Pennsylvania, which are recovering from an underground coalmine fire - Coalmine... | ecosystem: Environmental > Terrestrial > Soil > Unclassified ...
GTAACGACCTTGCGGAACAGCAAGGATCAGACCGTCATTCTCCATGTCGGCGACCACCCGTTCATCCGGCACGAGTCGACCATCTTCTACGGCGACGCGATGATCGTGGATGCGCAGCGGCTTGAGGCCAGATTGTCGCCGGCCTGGCGGTTCGCCGGGAGAAGTGCCCTGCGGCGACGCTCAAGCTCGTTCAGCAGGGCGTGGGTGCATCGCCGTTCACCAGGCCGAAATTCTTGCGGTTCTGCCGTGAGCAGTGGAGCCGGTAGTGGCGGTCAACTCAATCTGGAGTCTCGCAGCCACCAGCAATTTCGACTTCCGGAAAATCTTTCGGAAGTGCCGGCTGGCAACTTATGGGCAATTGCCCACAAGTTCACACAGGCGCGGCACTAGCCAACCCATTTTGAGCCGGTGCGGAAGTCAGTCGAATATGGGTTGGCTAGACGCTTACGCCCCATTACCCTTTTCATGACCGCACCGTGGTCGTCACCAGTTGCGGCCGCATCTGCCTTCCCAGAAAGAAAATCAACTTTTCCAAATCCCTCCCTGGACAGGCCGTCGGTATCCGCGAGGTTGAAAACGGAATTTGGCTCGTCAGCTTCATGAGCTATGACCTCGGCTACATCGATCTGGAAAAGAAAACCCTGCAGCCTCTCGAGAATCCCTTCGGACCCCGCGCCGAGCCTACCCCCAGTGCGGCGGAATCGCGTAGCACGAAAACATCCGGTGAAACGGAGGCGAGCAATGCTGGAGAGCAACTCGCCAAGGGCTAACCGGTGCGACTCATCGCGGCCGATGAGCAGGGGCGCTGCGGCGCCTCTCGTCTTGCCCGTTCACAAAAAAAAACACATCGGACCGATAGATCGCCCATGCCTTCGAAAACTCACTCGGCTCCGCAGACGGCATTTTCTGGTAACGCCGGGCCGTCCTGCGCAGACAGCTCCGAATGTGTTACCTATGTCTCAGGAACGATCTGTCACCCATGTGTCCGGGGCTGGACACCCATTCGGATGGTTGCGGGGGGTGGATTTGAACCACCGACCTTTGGGTTATGAGCCCAACGAGCTACCAGACTGCTCCACCCCGCAGGACTATAGTAGCGTAGCTTCGGCGAAGGGTCAAATTTTCGGACCGTTCGGCCTGCTTTTTTCTCTGCGGCCTGTAGTCTATTGGTGCTGATGGGGCGAAGGCTCCTGGTGATGTTGGCCGCATGCGCGGCGTGGGCCGAGGACGTACCGCGCGGCCAGATCCTGGACGCCGTGAAATTCGCGCAACGGTCCCTGCGAAGCAAGCCTGTGACCGCGGCCAACGCCATGATGGCGGACGCCCCAGACGTTTCTCGGTCGATTCCAGGCGCATGTACACGGCCGGGTTTTCAGGTGGCGCCATGTGGGAATCGGCCGAAACGGAGACGCCGGTCAATCCGGTTTCGGCAAGCCATTCCGAATCCATCATTTTGCCAGTGTCTCCCTGGAAACACCCTTTTAATGCCGAGTACCGGATAACCCGGAGCAATCACGGCGGGCGACATGCTGGCACGGATCGGATGTCGTCTGGACTCGGCATTATCAGAGGGTGTCGAGGAAGGCCAACAATGCGTCGCCGGGCTGGAACCGCAGAGAGCCCTTTCCGGCTGGCGTCACACTTCGCAGAGCCTGTTGCTTGGTCTTCAGATCCGCCTCGACGTACATGTGGGTAGTCTCCGGACTTTCGTGGCCCAGCCAGAGCGCGATGACGGTGATGTCCACTCCGGATTGCAGAAGGTGCATCGCCGTCGTGTGGCGCAGGACGTGAGGCGAGACGCGCTTGGCCGCAAGGGTGGGGCACGACTTTGCTGCCTTCCGAAGGGCCTCTTGCAGGAGGTAGTTCACGCCGTCGCGCGACAAAGCTGTGCCGCGGCTGCTGGGAAAGGCCGGAGTGTCGGGCGGCGCCGGGGATGCATCCAGCCAGCACTTTAAGGTGCGAGCGGTCCTCGGCCATAGCGGGACTTCTCTCTCTTTCCGGCCCTTGCCGCGCAGTTGGAGGAAGGAAGTGACGCCCAGCCGGACCTGACTCCGCTTTAAGGTTGTGATCTCCGACACGCGGGCGCCGCTGTTGTAGAAAGTGAGCAACAAGACGTAGTCGCGTTGGCCGCGCCAAGTCGTGCGGTCGGGAGCGCCGAGAATCGCGTCCATCTCGACACGTGTCAGGTAGCCGACCAGCCTCTTGTCAGAGCGCTTTGAGGGAATCGCCAGCACTCTGGTCGCGACATGCACGCTGGCGGGGTCCCGCAACGCCACCAGCCGGAAAAACGAGCGGATCGCCGCCAGACGCACGTTGCGCGACTGGATCTGATTGTTGCGCTGCTGCTCGATGTGGTCTAGAAAGCCCAAGATCGCCGGTGCATCGAGATCGCTGATTCTCAGGCTGGCGGGTTGTTTGCCGGTGGTTTGCTGCAAGAAACGAAGCAGCAACCGGAACGTGTCCCGGTAGCTGTCCACTGTCTGCTGGCTGGCGCGGCGATCCGACAGCATATGTTCGGTGAAGAAGGATTGCAGCAGCGGTCCGGCGAGCAAGGATTGCGAATCGGCGCCGCTCATCGGGGGCCTCCGGATTCCGCGTACTGCGCGAACCGATCTCCGGCGAGGGTTAACAATTCAGGCGTGGCCGACAAGTAACGATACGTCTCCTCCATTCCGACGTGGCCTAAATAGACCGACAGGCGAGGCAACTCCGCCCTCAGGTCCGCCCCCGCCCGGTACCAGGCGAGCAGGCGCTCCACGGCAAAGCTATGGCGCAGCGCATGGATGGCTGGCCCGCGCCGCCCCGGGCATACCTCCTTGATGATTCCTGCCTCACGCTGGGCCTCAACAACGGCCTTCCAGACCAAGTGGTAGCGAAGGGGCCGGCCGTGATCATTGATGAAGAATGTCGTGGCGGCAGATCCGGGGATATGCCGCCCCCGCTCGGCCAGATACTCCTGGAGTTTGACCGCAGCGGTGGGGTGAAGCGGCACGAGGCGGGACTTGTGGAATTTGGTATCGCGGATTTCCAGATATGGCGGGTCATGATCGAGATGGGCCTGATCCAATGTCAGCCGGAGAGCTTCTCCAATGCGCAAACCAGTGCTGGCCAGCAGTCCAACCATGGTGCGGAAGGTCCTCTGCCGAAACGAGCCGGGCTCCCATGACCTGTGCAGCGTGGCTTCCATCATCCGATGGATCTGTTGTGGCGAGTAGAGGTGCGCGTTGGGGCGGCGGATACCCGCTACGAGACCCGAAGGCGGGACTTCCGTTCCCGGTTCGAACGCCTTCAGGTAGACCAGGAAGCCGCGCACGATTCCGAGACGGGCTTTGGCTCCGGTCTGGAGGCAGCGGGCCGAGGCTTGGCGCGCCCAATCCAGTGCGGCTTCGGCGCGAATCGGCCAGGGCTGTTCTTGGGTCGCGAGGTACCGGGCGAAGCTCTGGAGCGCATGCTGGTGAGCAGAGGTTCGGTAGCCGAAGGACTGGCGGAGTTCGAGATATGCCTTCACGCGGGCCTGCAGCAGGTCGTTTGTCACAGCACACCTCCCGGCCATGGCAAAGCGACCTTTGCAAGTGAAACCAGATCGAGCTTCGCGTAGATGCCCGTTACCCCAAGGGTGTGATGGCCCAGCACATCCGAGATCGACTTGAACGCGGCGCCGCGGCAGATCATCTGCGTGGCGACTGTGCGGCGGAACAGGTGAGCGCCGGGGCGGGACGCCGATACACCAGCATCGCGAAGCGCCCGTGTGGCCACCGTCCGGACAACTTGCGGACTTCGTAGAGCGCGATAGGGCGGACACAGGTTGAGGAACACGGCCCGCAGAGGGCTGGCAGGACGGCCGTCCTTCAGGTAAGCAGCCAGCGCCTCGCCGGGACCATCGAGCAACGGCAAAACGCGCTCCCGGTGATTCTTGCCGGCACGGACCAGAAGTTGCCCTTGCCGCCAGTCGATATCCTCCAAACTCAGACGAACGACTTCACCGGCGCGAAGCCCCAAATGGGCCAACAGGAGCAAGATCGCGCGGTTGCGAAGGCCCTGGACCGTACGCCCCCAAGAAACCGCGAGCACTCTCTCAAGTTCTTCTGCGGAAAGGACGGCTGGCAAGACAGCGTGCCTCCATTGCCGGAAGCGCGGTATGGCGTGCTCCAGACTGGCAGGAAGCATTCCTTGACTGGCAAGATAGCGCAGGAACGCCCGCAACGGCGTCACGAAATGACGGCGGCAAGTGGCGGACAATTGTGCCGCGCGCGTCGTGACGTAGGACACGACATGCTCGGGGCGGACCCGCGACCAGTCCGTGTCGCCCGCCGGAAAAACATGCGTGAGAAAGCTGCGGGCTTCGTGCAAATAAATGGAACGAGTGCCAGGCGCGGCGCCCCGAACGCGTTCCATATATTGGTCGAAGTCACACAACCGCGAGTCGGGAACGATTCCGGGCGGGCAGGCCGCCGGCAAAACGCCCGAGATCTGAAGCAAATCCAGGAGCCGCGCGAGACCGCGGGCGTTGTGCGGGGTGTATCCCTTTGCATAGCCAGCACGCGCGGAGCGATGGAGGCCATTGATATAGCGGCTGACAATCTCGCCAGTGATCGCGGCCAGGGGTAGTTTCTGATGGTCCAGCCACGAGCCAAACGAATCGGCGTTGCGGAGTTGCCGCCGGATGCTCTTGCGCGAATACTCTTGCGCCTCCAGTCCGGCCGCCAGCGTGTCCAAGTAGGGCGCCATGAGACCGGAGCGCATCCGGTTCAGTACCCTGGGCGCAGTGAAATACGATTCCAGCATGTCTTTCTCCTTCCGGCCCAGTTGGCCGGTAAGAGAAAGGTCTCAGGATAATGCCGAGTCGTGCAATCACGGAATCCGCACCAGCACTGGCTCACAACTGTGTCCGGATGGCCGACTCCGGGTTATCCGGTACTCGGCATTAAAAGGGTGCTTTGGGGCCTGGAGGCACTGGAGAAGTGATTGATCCGAAATGGCTTGCTCAAACTTGCCGCGCCACCATCTCCAGTTCGGCCGCTTCCAGGAGACTTTTCAAATCCTCAAAGGCCGAAAACGGGTACCAGGCTGACATGATCGAGCCAGACCTCACCTGTCTGATCGCCGAAGAAGAAGCCTATTCGTCCATCGGGAGCGGTCTCCGTAGCCTGAAAGAGCACCGTATAGCGCTGCCAATCCTGGCCGAGCGAGAAGGTTGTGGAAAGGCCGTACAAATGACTGTCGCCTCCACCTTTGTACACGTTGACGTGCATCGTTCGAGCATTGCTGGACTTGGCCCAGAACTCAAGCTGATACGTGGCGCCCTGAGCGAAGGGGAGATTTGACTGAAAGAATTGCACCCCAGCAAAGGCCGGGGCGCCCGTCGTGGCGGCGGCTACGGTGGTTACGGAGATGTGGGCTGCAGAACTGCCGTCGAAGCTGGAGGACGCGGGCAGGTCGACGATAGCCACAGCATCTTGGCCCACGTACAACCCCCAATCAGTGCCGATGGGAACTGAGAAGCCGCCGTTGCGGATCAACTCGCCCTGGACACCAGCTTGGCCTAGGACGGGTATCGAAACGATATTGCTGAGCTGCCCGCCAGCGCGCATCAGCACCGGAAGATCACCAGTTCCTAAGCCGTCGGGCACAACGACATTGAATTGATAGAGTCCCGCAAAGCCCGGCGTCAAGCCTGCAAATTGCACGGTGGAGCTGCGGCCACCAATGGCGACCACCGGCGCCGGATTCATTGTAGAAAGCGGCGAGCTGCCGGCCGGCTCGCCCGTCGCGGGCAACGGCGTCACGGGCCCGAATCCCGTTCCGTAAAACGTGATGACGTCACCAGGCCGCGCCGGACGTTGACTCGTAACCAGCGAATAGTCTGAGTGCACGGCTACAGCACGCGATCCATCCGTGGTGATGATCGCTGGTTGAACATCGTAGACTTGAGCACGCAGGGGAGAACTGAGCGAACCGTTATTCACCACGACTACGGTAGCGGTGCTCTGCCCCTTGACTTCGTAGGGTACTTGGAAATTGATCTGCTCCTGTCCGCTGATGTTCGCTAGGGCGAACACCGGGGCCGGCATCCCGTTCACGAGCACTGAAGTGCCCTGAAGGGTCGTCGGCAGACCGTCCGCCGTCGGCTGGACCACACCATTAACGCCGCGTGTCAGGCCCGCGCCGATAATCGAAGCGATCGATCCCGGGGAAAGACCGAGTTCATAGCTTGCCGCATTCACCACCGCGGCTTGGCCCAGGAAAGCGGGTTTAGGGTACGCGAAGGAGGGCGCGGACCCCGCCCACCCAATCTCGGTCGAACGATAGCGTCGGATTTCGATTGGTGATTCCTGGCCCAGCGTCAGAGTGGCGCGCCACGGAGCGCTGAAATCCAAGCGGATCGTATCTGTGGTCGCCGTGCAGACGGGTCGTGGTAAGCTCCCGTCCGGGTTGACGGCGGCCGAACAGACGGTCAGGTTGGCAGAGAAAGCGCCGGCCGAATTCACGGATCCGGTGCTCGTGAACCATGCCGGACGGCCTGTGGAATTGTAAAGGAGGCCGCCGACGAGGAGCGTGTTGCCCTGGACCTCGAGGAAGTAGCCACGCCCCGATTGATCCGGCCGGTCCCACCAGCCGCTGCGCGCAGCGTTCAGCATCGGCGAAGCCCATTGATCGCTGAATTGGTAGCGTTGTACGGGGATGGATTGATTGCCGATTTGCAGAGACGCTGTCGCGGCGCTGCTGAACACGATTGTCACCATCGGCCCATCGACGATGCCTGATGGCTGGGTAGGTGCCCGGTTCAGAGCTTGGCCGCCGGTATACTGTTCGAACCTGCCGGAGTACCTGCCAGGTGCGACTTGAACGCAGCGGGCCAAACTCCACTCCGGATTGCCCTGGGCGGAAAAACTGAAGCTCGCGAGGCGCACTACGCCGTTTTCGGCCTCGAGTGCGTATAAGATGCCGGGTTGCGCCGGGTTATACCACCATCCGTTAGCCGGAACAGTCTGCGGTTTCATTGCCTGATACGCCTGCGTGAGTGTCTGTAACGCCGGTTTCCCGCGAATGCTTTCGCCAGGCGAACCGAGAAATGGCGCGGTGAAGGCATCTTTCCATGCGTACGGAAGTCGGTCAAACGAATCAAAGACCACCCCCAACATCCAGTTTGGATCCAGCGTGGCCATCGCCTGGAAGAATGCCTGATACAGGTTTACCTGCTCCTGGTAGTCCACCTTAAACGGACCAGGTGACTGGTAGAGTTGCTCTTCGCCCAGGTTGGCGCCAGAGAACGACCCGTATGCCACATCTGTAACCAGGATTGGCTTGCCGTAAAGCGCGTGGAGATCCGTTACGCCCTGCAAGCTGTTGAGGCCCACCACGTTCTTTTGGTACGAGGCAACGAGTTCGGCTACCGTGGGGTTTGCGTGATCCGTGTACTTTGGGAAAAAACCGATGCCGAACACATCCAGCAGCCCTATAATCTGCGGCTGGTGCCGGTAGGTCCACCCATTGGGTTGGCCGGACCAAGATGAGGTCGACGTCAACCTGCCACTGAAAGCCGTCCGGACCCGATAGATTGCCTCGGTCCATAGGTCGGTCAGATTGGGATCGGCAACCAGGTGCTCGATTTCATCTCCAAAAATGCTGAAGTACTCGCAGCCCCCGCTCTCGGCGAGCCGCGCCAGGGTAACAAGGCGCTGAATATGCTGAGTTAGCCATGCACGCCGGTCTGCGGGGTCAGGGCGATCGCCCCCCGTGTCGGAGGAGCCGGAAATGACATTCTCCACATGGGCGAACGGCTGCATAAGGCACGGAATCCCCTGCGCCGCTAACTTTTTCCCAAACGCGACGATGTCTTCGGGCTTGCCTTCCGCAGGAAAGGGCACCGCAGGGTCGTACGCGTTGTCCTTGTAGCTTTTTAAAGACCCGGATGACAGGGTCAGCTTTACCAGGTTCGTTCCGGTGGCCTTTAGTTCTTCGGCGATGGTGCCCGTCGTGGGGACCGAATAGCGGGTACCATTCACGGACACCTGGGTGGTGGTGTCTGTGAAATGCATAGGCCATCCCGAGATCTCCACATACGAAAGACCGTTGACTTGGAACACACCCTTCTGCGCCGGATGGAGAAAATCCGGAGCCTGCGCCGAGGCCGGATTGAGAACGACGAGCACTAAAACGACCGGCCTTACGGCCGCGCGAAAGGATTCACCGGATCGATACTGTGGCATCCGATTGACTCCAAATCCCCCCAACGGATATTCCTAAGGAATGCGTGCCGATTGCCTGTGGCCGGTCCGGAACGCGCATGTTTACCTGTATAACACCCGCGACGATGCCAGGCGCCGGGCCTGCATAGAGCAACTGTACCGGCATGCAGCCGGGATCGGCGGCACATGAGCTCGAAGCCAAGCCATACGACGCGCCTTTGAAATCCAATCCGGCTTCACAGGGCAGTTTCATTCCCCCGGCGTCGGTAGCCACGATCCCATCCGAGGACGGAGGATCAGTTTGCCCTGCGCCCGTGAAGTACGCCACGATAATACCTCCGCGTTGTGCGGGATTCTGTGGAGTGTTCACACTTACGGCACCCGTCACGGAGTCGACATTCAGAACCGCCGCTGGGCCGCGGCCGCTGCTATCCAACGTGAACAGTCCCGGCGCGCTGGGGGCGACATAGATGGAAACCGGAGGCGACCGTTTTCCCTGAAACTCCACCACTACATCGGCTCGCGTCTTTGGAACCACGCTGAACGGAACAATCGTGCTTACTGCCGCTGGCGAAGTGTAGATAATGGGCGCAGGCACATCATTGAAGAGGACTCGAGTACTTGACAATTCCTTGGGGTATGCACCGCCGTTGGGCGAAGCGACAGCAAGCGTTTCCGGGCCCAGATTGCGGCCAAAAATGGTCACGAGTTGACCTGGTGCCAGCGCATCAGCGGAGAAACTGGCAGCGTTCAGCACGCTACCTCGCAAAAAGAACGGACCGTCCGGTAGGGGAGGTATCAGATCCGGCGGCAACGTGAACTTCTTAATCGAGAGCCACGTTTCCAACGCGAGATCGCGTTGACAGCATTCGTCTGTCCAAGCCGTAATATCTGGCGCGCCATCTCCATCGAAATCCGCCACGGCGAAATGATTCGCGGAGTCGGGCAGAAGCTCAGTGACTTCCACCAGGCGTCCGCCGCCGACCGGCCCAGTGTTCAGAAACAGGCGTGATGGTTGGCTGACGCCCTGAACCAGCAGGTCAACGAAGCCGTCACCATTGAAATCCACCGGGAAGACCGGATCGACGTAAACGGGAAGATCAGAGAACAAGGTTCCATGCCGCTTCCAGGGAGGCTGCTGGATCAATTCTGTCGCGTCGCGAAAGGTTCCGTCGTGGTTGTTCAGTAGTATCTGCACGGCGCCTTCCGCGTAGTTCGCGCCGTAGGGGGTTGTGATCAAGTCCTGCCAGCCGTCCCCGTCGAAGTCGGCCACACGAATGCAAGTCGTGCCCCAGTTCGCGCCGCCATATCGGGTAGGCAGAGCCGTGGCTGGCGCTTCCGCGAAGAAACCACTGCCGTCATTGAGCAGCAACAAATCGCGCGATTGATTTTCAAAGTGGTTCCGGCCCAGGAACAGATCGAGGCGCCCATCGCGGTTGACATCGATGAATTTGGCAGTGATGATGATGCCGGATCGGACAATGGCCGGTAATCGCCTCGCCTCCCCTTCGGTGAAACGGCCGTGACCGTCATTCAAATAGATGGAGGGGGCCTTAAGTAGGTTTTGATAGTAAATGTCCATATCTCCGTCCCCGTCAACATCGCCGGTCGCGACATTGTGAGTGAAGATGCGCCCTTGAGGGAGTCCAGCGGTTTCAGTTGCGTCCTCAAGTCGTCCGTCGGCTGTTTGCAGGAGGAGTCTGCTCTGGCCGCCATTGAATGGACAACCGGGACATTCCCCGGTATCGGCGATGAGCACGTCGGCGCGGCCATCGCCGTTAAAATCCGCTAGCGCGTAGTCGCGCGCGGTCTCAAACCTGGGAGGATTCGGGCCTAGGACTCGCCTCGTAACGTCGCTGAAATTGCCTTTGCCATCGTTGCGAAAGGCCGCGCAGGGTTGGGCCGTTGGCACGTTGGTCTGTGGGCATACAAGCAGGTCAACTTTGCCATCTGAATCGAAGTCGAACGGAATTGTCAGGCCCGGCACGATACTGCTCTGGGGAACCGTAAGGCGCCCTACCTGGAAATATGGGCCACCGTCCACTATCGCGGTTCTCCTCCAGACCGGAAACGAGATCGTAGCGATGTTGTAGGTCTTTACCAGGTGCAATGCCAAGTGGTTCGGTCCGAGGTCGCGGATTCGTTCGCCTTGACCGTCATCCATTGGCCAGTCCGCAATCAAGCCCGGCTCGCTGCCGGAGAGCAACCTGCCTGCAAACGACGTAATTTCGGCCGCGCTGAGCGCGCGGTTCCAGATCCGAAACTGACGAAGGCTGCCGACGAAACCGCTGCCGAATGCTAACGGAACGGAATTGGTCGGCGGCGGACCAGCAGCCTTAAACTGGGCCTGCTGCTGCCCGTTCAGATAAATGGTGACGTCCAGGTTGTTGCTGACGATCGCGATGTGATACCACTGCCCAGGGCTGAGCGATGTCCCGATCGCGGCGCCACGGACACTGCCAGGACTCCCGGTAGATTGGAAATAGGAGAGCGTGCGCGTTCCCGAACTCAGGCTCAGGTCGTAGGCGGCAAACGGATCGCCGTCGTTCGGCAGGCCCTTACCAAAGACGCCCATGGGCCGATCAGGCGCGTTAGGATCGAGCATCATCCAGAACTCAACGGAAAACGTGGCGCCCAGGCTCAGCGTGGGTTCATTCGGACCGTCTGCTATTGCGAAGCCGTTGAAGCCAAGAATGTAGGTCTGGTCCGGTGGTCTGATAGTTGGCGTGGATTGCGGGCGAACAACTACTGCCAACAGAAGCAAGGCGAGTACGCACAGAGACAGCCGACCGTGTCCGTTGCTCACGACTCCTCCGGCTGATTCCCAGAATACGGGGATTATATCACGTCTGGCGTACGGTGCTGCCGCGTTGAGCCGGCGCCCGGTTTCGTCCCTCGAGCCCTGTCTCAACGTCTTCTTGGACACCAGCCTATACGGAGGCAAGTCCGGCAAGCGTGCAGATGTTCCATGCGGCCGGCGTTGGTCTCTGGGAACTCTATGAACGTGATCGCGCTACGCGTTCCTGCTTGCGGTTGGCTGCTGGATCTTCTTGCTCCACAGCTTCCTCCAACTCTTCCGGCCGGTTCCTCGTTGGCTGGCCGGGCTCGGAGCACTGGGCGCCTCGGG
>Ga0209810_1005585_pt1 | contig 11298 bp, 7 predicted proteins | sample Coa_R1_7_FD_187159 | JGI IMG/M metagenome (GOLD analysis project Ga0209810, IMG submission 187159) | Surface soil microbial communities from Centralia Pennsylvania, which are recovering from an underground coalmine fire - Coalmine... | ecosystem: Environmental > Terrestrial > Soil > Unclassified ...
CATGCCCCGGCTCCTTTGCCACTTCCACGGCGTAGACCTGCTCCGCACCCGACATATTCGAGCGAAAGACAATCCACTTGCCATCGGGAGTAAAGTTCACATTTGGCTCCAGCGCGTAATCGTGCTTTGACATGTTCACCAGCTTCTCCGCCTCGAATGCTCCTGCTTCAATCAGGTCTTTTTCCTGCACCCCCGTGTTTGGGACCGGTTTTGGATGAAACAGATAGATCCACTTGCCGTCAGGAGCATGCGCCACCATCTTACTGTCTCCACCGTCGCCTGCAAAAAGAGTCCCGTCAGGCGAGACGTTGAAGTGCACGGACCACTCATTGCGCTGCAGGTGCCACCATGTACGGTGTCCGTCATAGACGTTATATCCGCCCACCCAGAAGTCTTCTCCGCGAGGCGTCTGCAAGTCATACCAGATGGTCTTGCCGTCCGCTGACCAGAACTCGTGCCCGGCAATTTCCATCTGCATACGGCGCTTATGGACGAGCATCAACCCGGAACCATCCGTATGGATCAGCCAGATGCGGTCAACCTTCTGCCATGGCCCTTCATGGCAGAACATCAGCAGGTTCGGGTCCGTCGGCGAGAAGAGAAGATGGTTCAGCCATTCCGTGCTGCGATTCAGTACTTTCACTTCGCCTGTTTTGATGTTCAGTGTGAAGAGCGCCATGGGCAGATGAGCATTGTAGCGTTCTTCCAGCATGTGCCCCCGGCCATCGCGTGTCTGCGGCGGCGGTGAAAGATGCTGCGCTTTTTCGATTCCCTGCGATTCAACGTACGTGCCCGCCAGCAGCGTTTCGTCTGCATTGACAGTGGCGATGCTGCCGTGTGGCGGCATGTCGGCAACCTTTGTCTCTTTCTTCGTCTCCGGATCCAGATACCACACTGCGCCATCGCGCGCAAAGTATACGCGCCCGGTCTTGTGTCCCACCATGATGGGGTGCGCATGAGGATCATGGTTCAGTGGTTCAATCCTGCGTGTGGCCAGGTCCACGAACGCCATCCCATGCGGCGTCGTAATCAGTAGCTTATCGCCGTTCGGAGTGTATCCGTTGAGATTGAAATAAAGGCTGCCGCTGCCCGGTTCTTCCGAAAGCTGGACAATGCGGTGCCCTGTGTCCGGGTCTACCCACTCTTTGGGCGTTTGTTGCGCCAGAACAGCAAACGATGAAGACACCAGAGCAAGAACAGCAGAGCATTTTGCCAGGAACATAGAAGTTTTCATAAAAGTTTTTCTCAGACCAGGGAAAAGCCGAGGATATGCTTTTCACAACGGTTGCATCACGATCCATTTCCGCAGCGCACATCCTCTCTCCAGCAAACACCAGCGCCGAAGGCGCGCCCGCCTGGACGGCCAGTCCCAAAAAAGTGCGGGGCCTCCGATGTCCTGAAAGGCCCCGCGTATTAGCGGGAGGCTAAAAATTGATCCGTCCTGAAAACTGCCAGTCGCGGTTGCCTCTTGCCGAACCGACGGTCCCGAATGTCGTCGAACCCGGTCCCCAGGCTGTACTGATTCCACCCTTAGTGTTGTGGTTGAACACATCCGAGCAGTCGGCGCGCACCACAAGCTGCCAGCGTTCCGTCAACTGGAAGGCCCGTTGCATTGTTGCGTCCATGTTCCAGTCGCTCGGGCCCCACAGCCCCCATGGTGCTGTACGCGGTGCATCGCCAATTTTGTAGATGGGTGTCTTCGTCGCATTTCCAAAGGTTGCAGGAGTGCTGAACGCGTTCACATCAATGTACTGGATGGTCGAGCCGAGCTGTGCCGCAGTAATGCCTTTGCCCCAGCTCCCGTTTTTGCGCGCCGAGCCGCGACCGAAGAAAGCAGGATTAACGTCCGGCATACACTGGCCTTGCCCCGGAGCAGTGCAGCCGCCCCATGTAATCGCCAGCGGCGTGCCTGAATGATAGGTATAGATGCTCGATAACTGCCACCCGCCTGCCAGCGCGCGCACCAGTGCGCTGTCATTGCCAATGCCACCTTTGCCGAACGGAAGCTGATACACCCCGAACGCTGACAGCGTCTGCGGCATGGAAAGCGTCGTATAAGACCGCTCTATTGCATCCATTTTGTATGACCTTCCGTTTGACATCGCCGCACCCGGAATGGCAAAGCCGCTGCGGAAGGTGCCGTCATCGCCCAGGTTTTTCGAGTAGGTGTAATTCACCATATAGCTCAGTCCATGCCACGGTCTTTGCTGGAGCGAAAACTGGAACGAGTTGTAGCTGATGTTCGCGCTGTTCTGCCCCCAGGTGTCGCTTACTCCGCTGTACTGAGGAAATGCGCGCAGAACAGTCGCAATCGTCGCCTTCGTGTTGTTGTTGACGAATACGGAAGGAATATTCAGTCCCGGCATTGCCTGTTTAGCAATGGCGACATTTGCCGGAGTCGCTGCATCATTCAGGATTGGGTTCCCCTTCGCATCCGCCACACCTCCCAGCGCGGCCAGATAGGCCGGATCGAGCTGGTTCGACCAGTATCCACGAATATTCGAGCTGCCAGGGACTACAAAATGGCTTTGCGTGCCTACGTAGTTCGCGCTTGCCACCAACGTATCGGTAATGGCGCGTTGAATACCGAAACTGTAAAAGATGAATTCAGGCGCGCGCCCGGAAAGATAGGGGTCCGCATACCCAGGGGCCGAGCTTGCCGTTACAAATTTCCCCGTAGAGGGGTCCACATAGTTCCCTGTGCTCAAAGTCAGGCTCGCTGTGCCTGGCGCTGAAGGCGTAGGCAATGCGAACCCCGGGCCACCAAACGCTGTATTCGCCAGCCCGATAGACTGAAAATACGGACTATTGTTCAGATAAAACGATGGTCCGGCACCTGAACCCGTTGTAAGCTCTATCGGGGCGGTTGCGTTCACCGTGAATCCCAGCTGTCCGGTACCATTGCCTGCACCTGCGCGTCCGCCCACGCCGCCGGCATGGGAATAAGCTATGGCAAACCCTCCGCGCACCACAGACTTCGGATCCGGCTGATACGCAAAGCCAATACGCGGCCCGAAGTTCTTCCAGTACGTGTGCACCGGAGTCCGGCAATTGCAACTAATGTCCGCACCGCGATGTCCGGCAAATTCCAGAACACCAGGCGTGCCCGTGGCTGGATTGATGCCCGTTGGATTCAGGAAGCTCCAGCGATCCAGCACTTCTTTAAACGGTGGGAAATAGTCCCAGCGTAGTCCCAGATTTACCGTGAGGTTTTTTGATATCTTCCAGTCGTCCTGGAAATAAGGGGAAATCGGATGATAGCGTCCGCCTGTTTCGCTGAAAGGCTGGATTGCGATGCTTGGCGAACCACCCACTGCCCCCAGCAGATAGCTCGCGTAAGAATACCCTGAGGTGTTCGTGGCCAGGCTCGTCGAGCCTGGGGCAAAGTTCGCCGTGGAATTTGCATTGTAGCCCATCGTCAGGATTCCCGAAGGACCGGCCAACGGCGTCAGGTTGTCCTGCAGCCATTGCATCTGCACCCCGAAGGTCATCGAATGGTTGCCCTTTACCCATTGCAGGTTGTCCACCAGAGTAAAGGCGTTTGGTACCGTATTCTGCGTCGCACCCGACGCGCCATTGGCCGTCCACGCCGACTGTACCAGAGGAAAGAGAGTGCTCGCGCTGAAGCTCGCCCCGGGAAATTCCGTTGAGGCCTGCCCCTGCGGCAGGTTCGTAATGCCGGCCGTCACAGCTTCCCACTGTTTCACTCCATCCGTAATCGCCGTCACTGGTTGCGCAAAGCGCGTGTATCCAAACTTGAACTGATTCACCAGGTATGGCGTGATCACGATAGAGTGCTCAATGTCCGCAAACACCGGCTTGATGATCGCCTTGCCGCCATTTGTGTAAGGAGGGGGCAGCACCACGCCACTGTTGCCCACCGTGAACGGAACGTTCTCGCGGTAGCCATATGCAAACACTCCCGAGAGCTTCTGGCTGCCCGTCAGGTTATAATCCACCCTCGACGTGATCTCCCAGTTGTCATATCCCGAAGGCACGCCACCCAGATAGTTGTTCGTGATCTGCGAGTTGGTTGGCTCAGGTAAGAACTTCTGCATGTACTGCGCGATGGGCGAAAGATAAGACTGGGGAATCACATTCGGCGACCCCGTTGGCACGGGATTTCCATTCGGCCCCGGGATGCCGCCATATCCATATCCAAACTGGTAGCGGCACGGCCCGTTCGTGCTGTGCGCCGTGCAGGTGGCCTCCGATGTTGGATCGTAAATCTGCCCCGTCGTAATGCCATTCGTGGTCGTCAGCAGTTCACTGAAGTCACCCTGCCGCATCTTCATTGTTGGCACGGTCAACGTGTTCGGGTTGACACCCGAGCGGCCGTGATAACGGTCGTAAGCCACGAAAAAGAAGCCTTTATTTTTTGTGAATGGAATCGGTCCACCCACTGCGCCTACCAGCTCATTCTGATGCTCATCTGGCTTGGGAGCGGGCACTGTCTGTCCCGCTGCATTTTTCACTGTCAGCGCTTTGGCAGAGAAGCCCCAGGTATCAAACATGCGCGCGCGCACAAAGTCCGCCACTGTTCCGTGATACTGATTTCCACCAGACTTTACCGTAAAGTTCATTAACCCGGCACCCTGGTACTCTGCACCCGGAACACTTGTTACCACCTGGAACTGGTCTACTGCCTCCACAGGAACAGCATTGAAGATCACGCGGTTGTCACCCTGCTGGTTGATCGTCGTTGTCGGGATGCCATCCAGATAGACCTCCGCCAGATAGTTTCCCGTCCCACCGATCACCGGCGCGCGCGTGCCTCCCTGCGTACCCGGCATCAGAGTGGCAAATGCAGTGGGATCGCGTTGCTGCCCGCCCATCAAAATGGGGAGGTTCTGGTACTCCCTGTTTTCCATGACACCGCCCAAGGTCGCGGTCGTGGTCTCTAAAGCCGGAGGCGCCGCTGTCACTGTCACCTGTTGCGTCTGCGATCCCAGACTCAATTTCACATCCAGCGGCGTCACAGTCAGTGCGTTCACCGTCAGGTTTTCTTGTTTAAAAGACTGGAAGCCAGCCGCAGTTACCGTTACCGTGTAGGTCCCAGGCAGTACGGGCGATATCACATACAACCCATCTGAAGAAGTGGTGCGCGTATATTGCGTTCCGCTGGCCGTATTGACCGCCGTTACCGTCGCATTCGGAACCACCGCGCCGCTCGGGTCTGTGACCGTTCCTCGAATCGCGCCCTCACCTGCCGTCTGCGCCCAGCCGGAAACGCTAAAGCACGCAACCGCCATCAACCATAAGAAAAGCACCCACTGGTCAGACCGTAACCCGGAGAACTTCAAGCTCTTATTCGACCTCATACACCAGCCTCGAAATGAATCCGCGCAGACCGTCTGTTGTCTCCATCTTTGTTCCGGCCCGGCTTTGAATTGAATTGACTGCGAAAAAGCTACGTGCCCGTGAAAACGATTGTCAATAAGAAAACAAGTTCTCATTTGGTGTAGAGTGAAAAAGCATTCAAAAAAGAGGCCGATTGTACCGCTATGTGGTACGACCTCTGCATGGAAAGAGAAAACGTCGTCTCCATCCTCTCGCATGTCGAAAGGATAGAGACCACGATTGCAAACTATGGAGCTCGAGCGGACTGCTTTATTTAGATACAGGGACTCCACCCTGTGGATGATTCTCCTTACGCTTGTTCTTTCTGCTTCTGCCGAGCGCCGCATCTCTGTCAACGATTACGGCGCAAAAGGCGACGGCATCGCTCTTGACACGCACGCCATTCAGTCGGCCATTGATGCGGCTTCCAAGGCCGGCGGAGGCACCGTCACCTTTCGCCCCGGCACATACATCTCCGGTTCCATCTTTCTGAGGTCGCACGTGCATCTTGAAGTCGGAAACGGTGTGATCATCCGCGGTATTCAGGACACAAACCAGTACCCGATGATGCCCACCCGCGTAGCCGGAATCGAAATGACCTGGCCCGCCGCGCTCGTGAATGTCTACAAGCAGGAAGACGTAAGCATCAGCGGCCCGGGCACCGTGGATGGCAACGGCAAATACTGGTGGGACGCCTACTGGGCCTTGCGCCATGAATACGAGCCGAAAGGCCTGCGCTGGGCTGCCGACTACGATGCCAAACGACCGCGCCTTATCCAGATTTTTGATTCAAAAAACGTCAGCCTGAAGAACATTCGCCTGGAGCGCTCCGGCTTCTGGACCGTCCACATCTGCTACTCGAATGATGTAACACTAGAGGGCATCACCATCCGAAATAATATCGGCGGCAAAGGCCCCAGCACCGATGGCATAGATATTGATTCCTCGCGTCACGTCCTTGTCGAGCACGCTGATATCGAAGTCAACGACGATGCCCTCTGCCTCAAAGCCGGACGCGACTGGGATGGCCTCCGCGTCCATAGGCCGACCGAAGACATCGTCATCCGCGACTCAACCGTCCGCGCCGGGGCCGCCGGATTCACCATCGGTAGCGAGACCTCCGGCGGCTTTCGCAATGTGGATGTCTACCGTCTTACAGTGCTTGCCCCCGTACCTTCGGGAATCCTCTTCAAATCAGACCGCACGCGCGGAGGAGGCGCTCAGGACATCCGCATTCACGACATCACGATGGACGGCGTTGCCATCCCCATCCACTTCACTATGAACTGGAACCCGAAATATAGTTACGCCACGATTCCCGCCGGCATCACCAATCCACCAGATTACTGGAAAACCATCACGCATCCGGTCGAACCGCCTGAGCGTGGCCTGCCGCACTTCCGCGATGTAAAGATATGGAACATCCGCGCCACTGGGGCAAAAAAGGCATTTGTCGTAAGCGCCTACCCGGAAGCGCCTTTAACGGACTTCGATTTTTCGCACATAGACATCAGCGCGCAAAATGCAGGCTCCATTACCGATGCAAAGAACTGGAAATGGAAGGACGTAAAAATCCAGACAGAGGACGGCAGTAAACTGAAGCTGCCGGAATAGCTTTTCTGCATTCCGTGTCTTCAGGATTTGTGACATTTACCGTCGCGTCTTCGCAATCTCCGGCCTGAGCGCCATCTCGTCGTCTGCCTCCGCAGCCTGCTCTTCCGGCAGAAGATGGTTCTTCGTCAGCCCATCCTTTAATATCTGGAACGCCTCTTCAGGAGTATCCGCAAACTGGAACAGTTCTACATCGCGCGGCGAGATGGCCCCCTTCTCTACCAGCACGTCAAAGTTCAGCACCTTCTTCCAGTAAGCCGAACCGTAGACGACAATCGTCATCTTCTTGGCCAGCTTTTGCGTCTGCGCCAGCGTCAACAGCTCAAACATTTCATCGAGTGTGCCAAAGCCTCCGGGAAAGACCACCAGGGCTTTCGCCAGATAGGCAAACCAGTACTTGCGCATGAAGAAGTAATGAAACTCAAAGTTCAGCGCAGGTGTGATATAGCGGTTCGGCTGCTGCTCAAACGGCAGCTTGATATTCAGCCCGATGGTCTTGCCTCCGGCTTCATATGCGCCGCGGTTGGCCGCCTCCATAATGCCTGGGCCGCCACCCGAAGTCACCACAAAGCGGTGCCGCCGCGACTTCAACCCCTTGGCCCAGTCCGTCAGCAGATACGCCAGCCGCCGCGCATCCTCATAGTAGTGCGCCATCTCCACAGCGGCCTCGGCGCGGCGAAGCTGAAGCTCCGTTACTGCGCCGTCCGTTGCAGGCTGCTCTTCCTGCGGGGCTGGACGCTGCGAGCCGGTATTTTCCAGCAGCTCCAGTTGATGGTTCGCCTCATCGAGCGCGCGAAACCGCGCCGACCCGAAGAAGACAACCGTGTCCTGGATGCGCTCGCGCCGGAAGCGCGCCAGCGGCTCCAGATATTCAGAAAGGATGCGGACAATCCGCCCGTCCGGGCTGTTCAGAAAAGCCGGGTTGTCATAGGCAAGGGGAGCGCTGGCAAGCTGTTCTGGGTCGAGTTCAGACATAAATCAAGGCTCACGATAATGGATGGCGTCGGTGATGGCAATCCAGATGTTCAGCAGCCCCAGTCCGGACACCACACCGCGCACTGCTCCATTCGATGCCAGCCACGCGACCTGCGAAACAAGGTTGAACAGATGGTTTTCCGTCCAGAGATGTGTCCAGGGCAGCGCCACAATCAGCAGTCCGAGATACAACCGCACTACGACGCGCAGAAACAGATCTATGCGGCGAAGCCACACAGGTGTGCGGTGCTCTTCAGGAATTGCGGGTTTGCTCTCAGGACCAGCCGGGCCATGCGGAGTGTTCGACGAAAACAGGTTCGGCTGATACGACATGCGTCTTTTTTCAAGCTATCACAGCCGTCTCCCGAGTCTCACACCTGGCGCCTGCATCTCTTCAAGAAATGTGGACCAAATGCAGGCTTGTTACAATTTTTTCTGCCTCACTGTCGTGCTATGATAACGGGGTTCGGGAACTGTCCCTGATATATCTTTCTCAGTAAAGGAGCACCCATGCCCCCGGCCTTTGCTGGTAATATTCAGGTCCCCACGGCACCTGTAGACCATTCCTCAGACCACAAACTCCCCAACCTGCGCAGCCTGAATCCGTCGGCCATCCATACTACCGCTGCGCTAGGCGGCACGATTGGCCCTCATGTGACGCTGGTGCATGGTGATGAATGGACCATCATTACAGGTTCAGAGAAGCGGACAATCCAGAACGACCAGACCATCGAGATTAAAGGCAACGAGGCTCATACCACCACGAAGAACCTGACCTATAAAATCATTGGCCAAACAGTGGACACCCGCATTGGCGCACACTATCAGACAAACAATTCTCCCCGGTTTGAGACCTACGTGCACACTCTGACTCAGGACCATCACGAAAAGATGATTGTGCACCAGCCAACAACGCTCATGGACATTATCAACTTATATTTCGGTCGAAAGTGGGTTTCGCTGAATGCGACTGGGGCGAGTTTCAGCGCAACAGGTACTTCTGCTTCTCTGACCTCGCTTAGTGGTTCCGGAACCGTAATGAGTGCTTCAAACACGGTCTTTTCATCCAGCAGAGAATCTTTCTCTATAAAGGACCTTGATATTGGTTTACATGTACGCGGAATGATCACGGAGTTGAAAGCCATGAAGCTTAAAGCGGCACTCGCCCACCTTAAGGCAATTATTGGAAACTTCAATGCTGGCATTGCCGCAAATATGAGCAGTCCGTTCAGTTAAATATTTGCCTTCGTACAATACGAGTACTGCGGGGACTTACATGCTTGGATTCAGCGTCCATGTCCTGAATATGGGAGACAAACTGACGATTGCCGTGCCGGCAGACCTGCCTTTGTTCATCATTTTCTTACTTCCACTGCTCATTCTTTTTGGCGTTTACCGGGAGATGAATACGTCCCGTGGCCGCAAAAAATGCGTTGTCTACATGCTCATCAACATTGTCATCCTGAGTATGATTTTCACCCCCGCAAAAGTAGAACTGGACGCCAGGCAAGGAACAGCCACCGTACGAACCGTAATGTTTTTTGTTCCCCGGCATCATGTTATTCCACTCTCCTCTGTTCAAGGTGCAATGGTAAAAACATCAGAGCTAACCGAGGCCTTGGCGCTTGTTTTGACTGATGGACACGCGATGCAACTCACTCCTTTTGACCAGGTACGTGGTACGGATGTCGCAGCTGCGGCCATCAATGACTTTCTGCGCACACACGGAGGAGTGGGGAAACCATACTGAAATGCACACATGCCAATTAGTCTTACGGATTCCTGCTGATGATGGACATGTCCCTCCGTAAAAAACGTAGCCGCATTGATCCCATTCGGCCAGTAACGGATCTCTCTCCTTTTCTGAGAGCAGCGCAGATCACCGACTTCTCGCTTTACTGGGCACCTGTCACGGAGTACCCAGTCCCGCTGAACCAGCGCGAATGGATGCGCGAATTCTTAAAACGTCTGGCGGGGCATCTGAAACAGAAAGACGAATTACGCGAAGAATGGTTCCTACAGTTCAAGGCGCTCTATCCACATCTGATTGACCGCTTTGTCGAATGCGCCAGCCACTATGTTCCGGTGACGGGACTGGGATTTGTACCCGGCGCTGTTCCTGCCGAATTACCTGATTTTGAGGCTGTAAAAAAAGAAGTAGAGAAGGCCAGTAAAGACGGAAGACACGTCGAAGTACAGCAGTGGATGCCAGACCATGTGCACTGGTTTGCCGCCAAACAACCGGAAGAACAACGCCGGGACTTCTTTGGACATGGTGGCATGTTCGCGCTCTACATGAGACCAAACACAAAAGCAGCTCGTGTCTTCCCTCAACTGCCGCGGTTTATGACCACCCATGAAGCCTACACTCCCGACCTGGAGCGACAGTTTGCCATGCTGAATTCTTTACAAGATGATTTTCTTGCGAAAAGCAAGGAGATCTTCGGCACGCCTTTTCGTCAAAAGCCCGGTTATCGTGGATTGGCATTCATAGTGCCACTGCTTTCCAGCAGAAGTTTTCTTGACTCTACCCCAGAGCAACGCGGCACTTGGTTTCGCTTGTTTCAGGGATATTTCATCGAAAGCAGACAGGACAATGGTGTTCTGTTTGCATCCAGTGATTTTGAATTTGATGAAGATTTGATCTCGATTCTGGAAGGAATGCGGAGTGACGGGTTTTTCTATCGCACATAGCACGAAAAAAAACTGGAAGGTTCGCGTTTTTCCATCGGAAGGTCCCTGGCACTATGCCAGCCTCATGGTTCCCGGGTTCCCACTCAAGTCCCCTCTCAGGGAAGATCTGCGGAGTACTCTCTGGACAGCCATCGAGGCGGTACGTGGCGCGCAGATATTGCAGCTTTCAGTATGGCTATTAATGGATTCTCTGCATAAAGACGGTGCCGTCCATGCTCTAAGCAGGCATGGTGCGGAGTGGTTGCCAGACTTCGGCTTCGGCCTTTGGCCTGATCGCGAGCCGCCCCGCATGTATGAAGAAAGAGATTTCCTTGATCTGGAATTTGGTGCGGAAATGCCCAGATTGATGCACTCAGTCGCCCATATCACAACAGAGAACCAAGATACCGTAACTCACGCATGGGAAACTATGTTCGGCACTGGTAGCACTGTTCTTGCCCTTTCAAGCGTTTCCGCAGACAACATTCTGGCCACCATGCGGGTAGCCGCACTTGAAAAAATTCAGGATGAAACCTTTCGCAGTTTTCCATGGTATTTTTCTCTGATTGGACAGAAGGCGATGGAAGCAGGTCCAGTCTTGCTTGATTCGTGGCTCGGCCCAGTCGAGCTTTATGTCCGCGAGAGCGAAGAAGATGGTTCCATCGTCTTGCTGGGCCGTTCTGATTTCAGTCTGGCGCT
>Ga0209810_1005588_pt1 | contig 11297 bp, 7 predicted proteins | sample Coa_R1_7_FD_187159 | JGI IMG/M metagenome (GOLD analysis project Ga0209810, IMG submission 187159) | Surface soil microbial communities from Centralia Pennsylvania, which are recovering from an underground coalmine fire - Coalmine... | ecosystem: Environmental > Terrestrial > Soil > Unclassified ...
GCCACCTGGTCGAGTCCTTCGACGGCTTCGACAAGGAGGGCGGCTGGGCCATCCCCTTCCGCGACGAGAGCGGGGAGGAGCTGGTGATGCGCCGGCCGGTGGTGGTGGACCGGCTGCGCTGGCGCCGCAGCATGTGCGGCGAGGAGTGGACGTACCTGCGCGCCCGGGCCCGGCGCCCGGGCAAGGTGACCATGCTGAGCGCCCAGCAGGCCGCCGCCTACTACGACCCCCAGAAGTCGGGCGGCGCCTACCCGACCCGCGACGCCTACCTGGCCGACATCGTGGACCACTCCCGACGCGAGGTCGAGGAGCTGATCCGCCTGGGCTGCACCTACATCCAGATCGACGCCCCCCAGTACGCCGCTCTGCTCGACCCGAAGATGCGGGAGGGCTACCGGCAGCGGGGCAGCGACCCCGAGGAGCTGATCGACCGCTGCATCGAGATGGACAATGCCATCATCCAGGGGCATCCCGGGGTGACGTTCGGCCTCCACATCTGCCGCGGCAACAACCAGAGCAAGTTCTACGCCGAGGGCGACTACGAGCCCATCTCCCGCATCTTCGAGCGGACCCTCTTCCAGCGCTTCCTCCTGGAGTACGACGACCAGCGCTCCGGCGGCTTCGAGCCGCTGCGGCACGTGCCCGAGGACCGAACCGTGGTGCTGGGCCTGGTCAGCACGAAGAAACCGCAGATGGAGAGCGAGGAGGAGCTGCGCGCTCGCATCGAGGAGGCGAGCCGCTACGTGCCCCTGGAGCGCCTGGCGCTCAGCCCCCAGTGCGGTTTCGCCTCCACCATCGAGGGCAATCGGATCACCCCCGAGCAGCAGCGACAGAAGCTGGAGCTGGTCGCCCGCGTCACCCGCTCGGTGTGGGGTAACGCCTGAGGAGCCGGTCCGGACGGCTCCGGTGCACCGGAGCCGTCCGGCCACCACGCCCCCGGCGGCGCCGGCCGAGACCGGGCGGCGTCACCGAGCGGTGAGAGCGCGATCCACCCGGAACAGGGCAGCCGGGAGCGGCTGCGGATTTCGGAGGTGCCTGCGAGATGAAGACGAGAGCGGCGATCCTCAGGGGCCCGCACCGGGACTGGGAGATCACGGAGCTGGACCTCGACCCGCCCCGGGAGGGCGAGGTCCGCATCCGCTACGTGGCCGCGGGCCTCTGCCACTCCGACCAGCACATGCAGACCGGGGACGTGAGGCCCAGGTTCCCCATCGTGGGCGGCCACGAGGGCTCGGGGATCATCGAGGAGGTGGGGCCGGGCGTGACCACGGTCGAGCCCGGCGACCACGTGGTCTGCGCCTTCATCCCCTCCTGCGGCCGCTGTCGGTTCTGCTCCACCGGCCAGCAGAACCTGTGCGACCTGGGGGCCAACGCCCTGACCGGGGTCCTGCCCGCGGGCGGCTTCCGTCTGCACCGCGACGGCGAGGATTTCGGTGGTTTCGCCCTCCTGGGCACCTTCTCCCAGTGGGGGACGGTCTCCCAGCACAGCGTGGTGAAGATCGACCGAGACATCCCCCTGGACGTGGCCGCCCTGGTCAGCTGCGGCGTGCCCACGGGCTGGGGCTCGGCCGTCTACGCGGCCCGGGTGGTGCCCGGCGACACGGTGATCGTGTACGGCATCGGCGGCATCGGCATCAACGCCGTCCAGGGCGCTCGCATGGCCGGCGCCAAGCACGTGGTGGCGGTGGATCCGGTGGCCATGAAGCGGGAGATGGCCGAGCAGCTGGGGGCGACCCACAGCGTGTCGAGCGCAGCCGAGGCGCACCGGCTGGTCTGGGAGCAGCTCTCCCCCGGGGTCGGCGCCGACCACGCCATCGTGACCGTGGGGGTGGTGGACGAGACGGTCGTGCGCGCCGCCTTCGACGCCATCCGCAAGGGCGGCCAGGTCACGATCACCGGCCTCGCCCATGAGGAGCTGGAGACCGTGCACGTCCCTGGCTCGGTCCTGACCCTGTTCCAGAAGCGGATCGTGGGCTCGGTGTTCGGCTCGGCCAACCCCGTGCACGACATCCCGAAGCTGCTCGACCTCTGGCGGAGCGGCCAGCTGAAGCTGGAGGAGCTGATCACCCGGCGCTACAAGCTGGAGGAGATCAACCAGGGCTACCAGGACATGCTCGAGGGCCGGAACCTCCGCGGCCTGATCGTCCACGAGCACTGAGGGCCTTTGGGTCCCGCCGGGGGCGGCGCTCGACGTCCGTCCCCGGCTCCGGCCTCCGGGCATGAGAGCGACCCGCTGATCGGGATCGGAGCCGGCCACGGTCTCGGCCGGCGGGCGCGGCCGGGGCGGCGCCGCCGCCCCGGCCGATGGCGGCCATCCGTCCTCGGTTGCGCTCCTCACCCCGGAGAGCGCGACCCGGAGTCCGGACGCCTCCCGGGCGGCGACCGGTTGCCGAGCTTCGGGACGCACCATGGCCCGTGTCGTCCCTCGGAGGGACGACACGACCTCGGCCGGATCCTCCCTGGGGAGGACGACGCACGCCCCAGCCGACCATACCGTTGGTGCCGGCGTCAGTCCGCCCTATCCCAGGGAGTGAACGAGCGAGGAGGGACGAACCGATGGACTCCACCAGGGAGCTCGAGCGGGTGAGGCCGGCCCGCACCTCAGGCGGCGGCCGGCGGAGCGTCGGCTGGGTGGTGATGACGGTCATGGCCGTCGGGTTGGCGCTCTACTCGGCGCGCTACTTCAGCCTCAACTCCAGCCTCTTCCTGCCGGCTCAGAAGGCCGTCTACCTCGCCCATCTGGGCCCATTGCTGCTGCACGTCGGCGGCGGTGTCGTCGCGCTCGCACTTGGGCCGTGGCAGTTCGCGCGCCGGATTCGGTCCCGCCACCCCCGCGTGCACCGGTGGACGGGACGCATCTACCTGACGGCAGCCCTGACGGCCGGTGCGGGAGGGCTGCTGTTGGCGCCGCTCTCACTGGGCGGACCCCTGGCCCATGGCGGCTTCGCAGCCCTCGCGATCCTGATGCTGCTCACCACAGCGAGGGCCTACCTGGCCATCCGGCGTGGGCAGATCGCCGTCCACCGGGCCTGGATGACCCGTTCGTACGCGCTCATCTTCACCGCGGTGACCTTCAGGACCTGGCTGGGCCTGGCCTTCCTCGGCCTTCCCTACGCCCAGGTCTACGCGGTGGGCGCGTGGGTCTCGTGGCTCATCAACCTGTACCTCGCGGAGCTGTTGATCGCTCGGCTGAACGCCGGGGCGAATCGGCGCTCGCCAGCCGGTGGGACCGGGTAGGCCGAGCCCGGCCATCCCGTCGGCAGCCCTCGACCGGCGACCGTACGCCTGGGCGGCCACCCCCTTCGTGCGTCTGGCCGACAGGGCCGGCGTGGCCGGACCGGCGCCCGACGTCGCCGAGCCCCACGCCAGCGCTCCGGAGGAGGCCGGGATGCGGGACGGCCGGTGGTGGTCGCGCCACGGGCCGGAGGGGCGGCTCCGCTCCAGCCCGAGCTGCTTCCAGGCCGACCCCGCGCCGCTCCCCCGGCGACCGCTTCGCGGGCCGGCCCACGACGGCGTCCGGAGGGGCACCGAGGGGGCACGGTGAAGGAGACCGGCCGCCACCTGGGCGGGCCCGGCCCTGGCGGTCCACGGGGCCGTACCGGGTCTCGCCCCGCAACTCGTCGTCGAACGTCGGTCGCCTGGTGGTGCTCGCCCTGGGCGTGCCGACCGTCCTGCTGGCGCCGGTGCCCGTCGTCCTCGGGCTGCGGGACACCCCGGGCTGGACCCCGGTCCACCGCCCGATCCGGAGGGAGGCCTGCGCCGACCGGCCACGGCCGAGCGTGGTCGCCGGGTAGCCCTAGGGCCTCGGGTACTCGGTCTCCTTGGCGGTGATGAACTCCACCAGGGCGGGAACCCCCTCCTCGGTGCGGCGGATGGCCCGGAGCAGGGCGGGACGGATCTCCCCGGGCTCGTCGACCCGTTCCGCGTGGGCGCCCAGGGCCCGGGCCAGGGCCGCGTAGTCGCCGGTGATGTCGGTGCTGCGGTAGCGCTCGGTCGAGATCGGCATCACCGGCAGCTCCACCGCCATGCAGGAGTTGTTGAGCAGAACCGAGAGGATGGGGATGCGCTCCCGCACCGCGGTCTCCAGGTCCATGCCGGTGAAGCCGATGGCGGCGTCGCCCCAGACGTTGACCACCAGGTGGTCGGGACGGGCGAGCTTGGCCCCCAGGGCGAGGCCGAGCCCGTAGCCGAGCTGGGTCGACTTGCCCCAGCCCAGGTAGGTCAGCGGCTCCCGGGCCTGCCAGAAGGGGGAGAGCTGGTCGCGAGGGCTGCCGGCGTCGTGGGTGATGATGGTTCGGGACACGTCCACCGCCCGCATCAGCTCGCTGATGACGCGGTAGGGGGAGAGCGGGCGTTCGTCCGAGGTGAGCCTGGGCGACCAGCGTTCCATCCACCGTCGGCGGCTGGCGGCGATGCGCTCCTCCACCTGCCCGGCCCGACCCCGGGGACGTCCGCCCAGGCGCTCCCGAATCGCGGCCAGCAACGCCTCCAGCACCAGGCGGGCGTCGCCCAGGAGCGCGTGCTCGACCGGCACGTCCTTGCTCAGGTCGGCCGGGTCCAGGGTGGCGTGGACGATGGTCTTGCCTCGGGGGATGGCCACCCCGTAGGCGGTGGTGGTGAAGCTGCACCCGATGCCGAAGATCAGGTCGGCGTCGCGCAGGAACTCGTGCACCGGGCCCGGCACCGCCCGTCCACCCGATCCGAGCGCGAGCGGATGGTGCTCGGGGAAGGCGCTCTTGCCCTGGAGGCTGGTGGTGACCGGGGCCTCGAGCAGCTCCGCCAGCTCGCGTAGCGGCCCCCAGGCCCGGGCGTAGTGCACCCCCTGCCCGGCGTACAGGACCGGGCGCTCGGCCGCCACCAGCGCCGCCGCCACCTCGTCGACCGCGGCCGGATCGGGGGCGGTGCGCGCCCGGGGGACGGGCCGGTAGTCGAGCGGCTCCGGCAGCTCCTCCTCGAACACGTCCGCTGGCACCTCGACCAGCACCGGCCCGGGGCGGCCGTTCTTGAGCTGGGAGAAGGCCCGACGCATGGTCGCGGGGACGTCCTCGGCCCGGGTCACCTGCTCGGCGTGCTTGGTCACGTGCTGGTAGTTGAGGAAGGCGCTGAAGTTGGGCCGGACGCCGACCAAGCCGCGCCGGTAGCCGGCCGGCAGGACCAGGACCGGGGCCGAGTCGGCGTAGGCCTGAGCCACGCCCCCGAAGGAGTTCTCCGCTCCCGGCCCGTGCTGCATGACGAAGACGCCGATCCGCTCACCGGAGGTGACCCGGCCCATGGCGTCGCACATGTGGATGCCGGTGCGCTCCTGGCGGACGATGAGGGGACGGATGCCGGCGGCGGCCGCGGCCTCGATGATGGGGTTGACGGGATAGCCCACGACCAGGGACACCCCCTCCCGCCTCAGGATCTCGACCACGGCGGCCGCGACCTTCACCGGCCCTCCTCCCAGGCCAGCCCCAGGACGGCACCGTCGCGCAGGCGACGGTAGCCACCTGCCCAGATGCGCAGGAAGGGGATGGCCCCGGTGGTGAGGACCTCCAGGCTCAGGACCGGGTTGGGGACCTCGCAGCCCAGCTCCCGCATCGCCCGGTTGACCCCGGTCACCTGCTCCACCACCGTCGCCATCGGCTCGGTGCTGTAGAGGCCGGCCACGGGAGCGGCGTACTCGGCCAGCACCCGCCCGCCGCTCGCCACCACGACCCCGCCGCGCAGGTCCCGCAGGCGGCGGGCGGCGACGACCAGGTCCTGGGGACGGTCGCCGACCAGGAGCACGCCCGGGCACTCCCAGCCGGAGCTGATCGCGACCGCCCCGTCGCGGAGGCCGAAGCCCCGCAGCAGCCCACGGAAGCCACGGCCCCCGCCGTCGCGGTCCACCACCGTGCAGACCAGGTCGGAGCGGCCGTCGCTCTCGACCTCGACCGTGACCAGTGGGCCCCGCAGCTGCATGGCCCGCCAGCGGCCGGCCGGGGGCCGGGTCAGCAGCTCCGGCCGGAGCTCGGGCAGGCAGAGCGTGTCCAGCATCCAGTCCGGGTAGCTGGAGGGCGGGGAGGGCTCCGGCCGCCGGCCCCCGACCAGGACCAACCGGGGACGGAACCCCCCCTCCCGCGGCACCACCACCAGGTCAGCCAGCATCCCCGCTCCCAGCCCGCCCAGCCAGCGTCCCAGGCCGAAGTGCTCGGCCACCGTCCGGCTGGCCATCCGTACCGCCCGGGGCAGCGGCAGCCCCAGCTGCACCGCCCGCTCCACCACCGCGTTCAGGGTCTCGCCCTGAGCCAGGACGTCCGGCTCCACCCCGTCCGAGACCAGGCCGAGACGGCTCAGATCGAGATCGCGGTGGTCCCGCCAGAGGGCGGCGATGGCCTCCAGGTCCTGGCGGGTCGCGCCGTGGCGGGCGAACGCCACCAGCCCGGCACGCAGGCGTGCCAGGGTCTCCTCGGCGTTGGTCGCCTCGTGGTCGGAGCCGACCCCGAAGGCGGTCAGGGCCAGGAGCGAGGCCGGACGCGCCCCCGCCCCGTGGCCCTCCACGGCCAGGCCGCGGCGCAGCGCCGCCTCGACCAGGGCCTCGGTGCGGGGATGGCCGCGGAGCAGGTCCGCCCAGTAGATCTCGCCCAGCCCCACCACCCGGGGATGGTCGAGCAGCGGCATCCAGTCCTCGGCCCGGAGGCGGGCGTCGAGGGCGGGGTCGATGCAGATCAGGCCCGAGACGGTGTAGAGGAGGCGGCCGGCCACCCGCTCGGCCTCGTCCAGGAACGCCCTCACCCCCTCCGGGCCGACGATGAACGACAGCTCCTGGCTCTCCACGATGGTGGTGGTGACGCCGCAGGCCACCTGGCGATCCATCATGTCGGAGACCCGCACCCGGGTCAGGTGGGTGTGGCCCTCGATCAGTCCGGGGGCCACCAGGTCCCCGGCCAGGTCGACCCGCTCCGTCCCCTCCCCGGCCCGGGCCAGCACCTCCTGGTCGGGGCCGAGGAAGGCGACCCGGCCGTCCGCCACCGCCAGCCCCCACCCCTCCTGGACCTCCTCGGTGAAGACGTTGACCAGCGCCCCGCCGGTGACCACCAGGTCGGCCGGCGCCCTGCCCTGGGCCACGGCAGCAAGGCGGCGCAGGGTGCCCAGGCCCGGCGCGAGACGGGCTCCGGGGCCACCTCGGGAAAGGCCAAAGGCCGACGGCGCTGCGGGAGCGGTGGTTCCGGGCCCGTCCTCTTCGGCCGAGGTCGCCCCCGTCCCCTCCCGCTCCGACACGGATCCCAGTTGGTCCACCCGGCAGATCGGCCTCCGTTGAATTTACCGACCGGTCGATTCAATCATATGCCCGGGCACCGGGCGGCGAACCTGTCGTTGACAATCTACCGACGAGTCGTTCTAATTAAGCCATAGGCCGCGCCACCGCGGCGCCGGGAGGTGCCTCCACCGACCATGATCGTCCATCCGGCGAAGGACGCCGAGCCTCCTGATCGACCGGGAGGAGGGCAGGCCAGGCGGCGACCCGGGCGGCCTCGTCTGGAGGCGCCCAGCGTCGAGTACCTGGAGCGCCGGGAGGAGATCCTGGCCAAGGCCAGCGAGGTCTTCGACGCCAAGGGCTACGACGCCGGCACCCTGGAGGACGTGGCCCAGGCCATGGGCATGCGCAAGGCCGGGCTCTATCACTACGTCCAGTCCAAGTCGCACCTCCTCTTCCTCCTCTTCGACCGCGCCTGGGAGCTGGGCTTCCAGCGGATCGCCGACCTCTCCACCATCGAGGACCCGGGCGAGCGACTGGCCGAGCTGATCCGCCGGCACGTCGGCCTGGTGGCCGAGCAGAAGAGCCTCTTCACGGTCTTCTTCGGGCACCGGCCCCGGTTCGACGACGCGGCCGAGCGGACCTTCCTGGAGCGGGAGCGCCGCTACGTGGGCGTCTTCGCCCGGGCGGTCAGGGACGCCGCCGAGGCCGGGCTCATCCCCCGGGTGGACCCTCGCCGGGGGGCCATGGCCCTGCTCGGCATGACCAGCTGGGTCTACAAGTGGTACGACCCGGCCGGGGCGTCGCCGGAGCAGATCGCCGACGACTTCGTGCTGCTCGTGCTCCGCGAGCACGCGCGGCCCCGGCGCCGGGGGCGCCACGAGGCCCGAGGGACCGGCGCCGACGGCGGCGAGGGGGCGACCGGGCGCCGATGACCCGACCCGGGACGGGACCGCGGGGCCGGTGGCTCGAGACCGGCGGGCCGCACCCGTAGGCCGTGGCCGACGGCGGGTGCCCGACGGTCGTGACCCACACCAGGGAGGTGAGCGGATGAGGGGGAGCGCAGGGTGAGCCGGGGAGGACGGCCCGTGGGAGCCGACCGGACGGCCGGGGGGCGGGCCGGAGGCGCCTACCTGGAGGGGGCGCTGCCCTACCCGCCGGAGGTGATCGAGGAGTACGTGGGCAACGGCTGGTGGCCCAACCAGACCTACGTGGACCTGTTCGAGCGGGCGGTGGGGCGGGACCCGGAGCGGGAGTCGCTGGTCGACGATCGCCGCCGGCTGCGCTGGATCGAGGTCGAGCGCGAGGTGGCCGCCCTGGCCTGCGCCCTTCGGGATCGGGGGCTGGGCCGCTACGACCGAGCGGTGGTGCAGCTGCCCAACCGGGCCGAGTACCTGGTGGTCTTCCACGCCCTGCAGCGGGTCGCCGCCGTGCCGGTGCCGGTGGTCCCGCGCCTGGGGGTGGCCGAGCTGCGGGCGCTGATCGAGCTGACCGAGCCGGCGGCCTGGTTCTTCCCGGCCCGGGACCGCGGTCGGGAGTTCGCCCCGGTGGTGGAAGCGCTGCGACGGGAGCGGCTCCTCCCCCCGCTCTCGGTGGTCGTGGACGACGGCGAGCCGGCGCCGGAGGGCACGGTCACCCTGTCGGAGCTGGTGCGCGGCCACGACCCCGACCGATCGCGCGAGCTGGTGCGCTCCTTCCCGCGCCCCGACCCCAACGACGTGGCGGTCATCTTCCTCACCGGCGGGGCGACCGGACGCTCGAAGGCGGTGCCGAGGACCCACAACAGCTTCCTGGGCAACATGATGGCCATCGCCGTCAACCGTCGCCCCGACGACGTGCTCATCGCCTGCACCCCGGTGGCCCACGGGATGGCCAACCAGGGCCCGCTCGGCGGCTGGCTGCTCTCCGGGGCGAGGCTGGTGCTGGTGGGGACGCCGCGGGCGCGGGCCATCCTGGAGGCCGTCAGCCGGGAGCGCGTGACCTCCATGGTGCTGGTGCCGGCCCTGCTCAAGGATCTGCTCGAGGAGCCCGACCTCGACCGCTACGACCTGAGCTCGCTTCGGACCGTCGGCAGCACCAGCAGCCACCTGGACCGGGAGCTGGCGCTGCGGGCCCGGCGCTTCTTCGAGGACCGAGGCTGTACCTTCATCGGCTCCGCCTACGGCTGCACCGAAGGGCCGTCGATCGGCCACGCGGCCGACGAACCGCTTGACCGGCTGGTGGGCACGGTCGGCCGTCCCACCATCCCCGGCCACCGCTGGGTGGTGGTGGACCCGGAGGGGCGCGAGCTGCCGCCGGGCCAGGTCGGGGAGCTGGCGGTCCGCGGCCCCAGCGTCTTCACCGGGTACTACCGGGCGCCCGAGGAGAACCGGCGCATCTTCACCCCGTCCGGCTACTACCGGACCGGCGACCAGGGGTTCATCGATGCCGAGGGCTACGTCCACCTCACCGGCCGGCTCAAGGACATCATCCAGCGCGGCGGCGAGGCGGTGGTGCCGGCCGAGATGGAGGAGCTGATCCTCCAGCACCCGGCCGTCTCCCGAGCGGCGGTGGTGGCCATGCCCGACCCCCGCCTGGGCGAGCGCGCCTGCGCCTACGTGGTGCTGCGCCCGGGGTCCAGCCTGACCCTGGAGGAGCTGGTCGACTTCCTGCGCTCACGGGGGGCGGGCCCACTCCAGTGGCCGGAACGGCTGGAGCTCATCCCCAGCCTGCCCGAGACCGCCGCCGGCAAGCTCGACCGCGTGGCCCTGCGGGCCGACGCGGCGCGCAAGGTCCAGGCCGCGGGGCCGGGGGGCACCGCCCCGGGCGCCGCATCGCAGACGTCATTCACCCACAGGAGCGAGCCATGAAGCTGGGCCGGTTCGTCGTCGACACCCACGTCCACGCGCAGCGCTTCGCCGCGGGCGCGGCCTTGCGGGAGCGGCGGGCAGCGCCCGGCCAGGAGTGGGAGGCGCTCTCCAGCGTGCTGGGGGCGCTGGAGCCGTACGACAACTCGGAGCGGCTCCTCTACGACATGGAGTGCTACGGCGTCGACATGTGCGTGCTCCTGCCCGCCTTCGGGATGAGCAACGAGCTGAACGCCAGGATCGTCGAGGCCCACCCCGACCGGTTCGTCGCCGTCTGCAACGCCCACGAGTACCTGGAGCGCGTCCGCAAGGGCGAAGAGGAGTGGTCGATCGAGGGGGTCTGCGCCGAGCTGGACCGGCTGCTCTCCACCGGCAAGTACGTCGGCATCGGCGAGGGCAGCCCCTACATGCCCTTCCCGCCCAACCCCCGGGAGCCGGTCCCGCAGGAGACGGCCACCCGCAACATGCTGCGGATCATGGAGGTGGCGGCCCGGCACGGGGTGCCGGTGCAGCTCCACACCGGCTGCCCGATGGGGTACGGGCCCACCACGTACTCCACCGGGGCTCTGGGCGGCTTCAACCTCAACCCGCTCTGGGCGCACGACCTGGCCGCGGCCTTCCCCGACGTCCCCCTGGTGCTCAACCACGGCGGGGTGCAGGGCTGGTGGTCGGAGAAGCTCCAGGAGGACTGCCTGCACGTCGCCGCCGCCCACAGCAACGTCTACCTGGAGTGCGGGCTGTGGTGGGCCGAGCTGTACGAGCGCGCCCTGGCCGACCCCAACATCGGCCCGGAGAAGCTGCTCTGGGCCACCGACTGGGGGGCGAGCATGCCCTTCCACTACCAGCCCGGCCGCTATCCCCCCGTCTACCCGGTGCAGATCCGCAGCCAGGGCGTCGTCCACCACCAGGTGGACTACTGGGGGTGGAGCCTGCGTGAGCTGCAGCGCCTGCGCATCCCCCAGGACGACCTGAACCTCATCCTGGGTGGCAACGCGGCCCGCATCTACCGGCTGCCGGTGAAGCACACCCGCCTGTTCCGGCCGCCCGTCCCCAGATGAGCGCCGGCGATCCCGGCGGTGGGGGCGGGGCCCACCTATGATGGCATCGACGAGATCGAGGATTGGAGGAGGACGATGACGACAGCGGACGTGGTGGAGTTCGATCCGCCGTACCTTCACCCGGACTACCGGGCGACGGTGCTGCGGGCGCCGAGCCGGCCGCTGGTCCGGCTC
>Ga0209810_1005592_pt1 | contig 11292 bp, 6 predicted proteins | sample Coa_R1_7_FD_187159 | JGI IMG/M metagenome (GOLD analysis project Ga0209810, IMG submission 187159) | Surface soil microbial communities from Centralia Pennsylvania, which are recovering from an underground coalmine fire - Coalmine... | ecosystem: Environmental > Terrestrial > Soil > Unclassified ...
TTGCATGGGACACATACGCGGCGTGATTCTCGACGTCGATGGCACGTTGATCGACAGCAACGATGCCCAGGCACGCTCCTGGCTTGAAGCAATGGCACAGTACGGCCATTTCGTTCCCTATGAAGAACTACGCTGGTCAATCGGTGAGGGTGGCGACCAGTTGATGCCACGATTGATCGGCCTATCCGCGCAGAGCAGCGAGGGGAAAAAGATTTCCGCCCGCCGAAAGGCTGTCTTTAACCAGATATACCTGCCGACACTGCAACCCTTCCCTGAAACACGCGCGCTGGTGCAGCGCATGCGCGAGAGCGGGCTGAAAGTGGCTATTGGTAGCTCCGCGCCGCAGGAGGAACTGATGGCAGAACTGCGCCTCGCCGGTGTCGAAGACCTGGTCGATGTGATTGTCTCGGCCAGCGATGTCGCGCATTCCAAACCCGGCCCTTCCATCGTGGATGTAGCCTTAAAGAGGATGGAGCTTCCCCCCGACGAGGTAGTGATGATCGGCGACACTCCTTACGACATTGAGGCAGCGGCAAAAGCGCATGTCAGCACCATCGCCATGCGCACCGGCGGCTGGACCGACAAAGAACTCGCCAGAGCCATCGCCATCTACAACGACCCGGCTGACCTGCTGGCGCATTACGCCACCTCGCCGCTCGCGCCGTGAGCCTCGTTCTAACCCGATGCTGCTCTCATTTCAGTGCAGAGAGAAGGAAAGAAGATCATTTCATCTTCCCTCTGCCTGTTCATCGATCTATCTATTTCTCTGTCTCTTTAGTAGAGTTTGCGCAGGGAAAGCCATTTCCGCCAGGGTGAGATATGATGAGTACACAACACGAAAACGAAATCAGTACAGCGCACATCCGGGAGAGCAAGCCTCAACCCATGCAGCAGTTCTCGCCGATTGATGAGAAACAGGATGAGCAGCCGGGGCATACGACGAGCAAGCAAACCGGTCTGCCTGGTATCTGGCGTTTCCTGCGCGACTGGTTTGTGATAAACACCTTCGCCCCTGCCTGGCTTCCCACAATGCTGCGCCATCCAGCCCTGGGCTATCTTGCCGCCCTTCTGCTCCAGGCCACGGCAGTCATCATCACTGTTGTCATTACCCGGTTCTTTCCCACCTACTCGTTTGTCGGCCTGCCGGAGGCGCTGGCCCTGGTACTGGTGGCTCTGAGCTGGGGAGGCGGTCCCGCATTCTTCGCCACTCTGGTCGGCGCCGTGCTTTTAGAGTTTGCGACACTGCCGCCGGTCTTTAGTCTGAAGCTGGATACAAGTTCTGAAGGCGTAGGGATGCTTGTCTTCCTGCTGGTTGGCTGCGCCATCAGCATCGGGGCCAGCCAGACCGAACGCGCACGCCGCCAGAGCGAGCAACTGGCCCAATCCCTGGCGGCAGAGCGGACGCGGCTGGCAACCATTATCGATACTGTTCCTGATGCCGTCTCCATCCACGATGCAGCGGGTACGATTGTCCAGCTCAACCGGGCAGGCCAGCAAAACTCAGGGCCGCAGGGCGGCAATGAGACGTTGGAGGCCGCTCACCACAAATACCAGGTACGTAGTGTAACGGGAAGGCCCATGTCAACAGACGAGTTGCCGGTGGCGCGGGCGCTACGCGGCGAGACGGTCACGAACACCGAAATTATCTTTCTCGATACCGACGGCCATGACCGACAGGCGTTGCTCAGCGCGGCCCCTCTGCTCAATGAGCAAGGGGACATCGATGGCGTTGTCCTCATCACGCGCGACATCACCGCCCTGCGTCAGACGGAACGCGAACAGCAGAACCGGGCCAACGAACTCATTGCAACCTTTGAAGCGATGGCCGATGCCATTTTCGTTTTCGACCGGCAAGGCGGCGTGCGCCAGATGAATGCGACCGCGCGCCAGTTTTTTGCCCTCGACCCCGATTTCGATTATTCGCGCCCGCAGGCCGAACGCGGCTATCGCACCGTCGTCCTGGATGAAAACGGACAACCTCTGCCGGAAGAAGCCTGGCCCTTCGCGCGTGTCCTGCGCGGGGAGACGCTGACCAGCGCCAACGCAGTGGACATGCGCCTGCGCACAGCCGATGGCCGCGACCTCGAATTGAGCGTGAGCGGCTCCCCCGTCCTCGGCCCGGATGGCAGTATCGTCGGAGCCGTCTGCATCTGTCGCGACGTTACCGAACGCCGCAAACTGGAACGGCGCACCTCCGAGGCGCTCCAGGCCCTGCTCACGATGGCCGAGACGCTGGTCTCAACCTCCAGCAGCGCAAAAAGCGGCGAGCTTCTCCCCAGCCCGGGTGGCAACGTCTCGCATCGTCTGGCCGAATTGACCTGTAGCATCCTCAATTGCCGACGAGCCGGTATCATCGCCATTGATGAAAGTAACCAACTCGTACCCGTTGCCATCGTCGGCCTTGCTCCGGAGCTTGAGCAACGCTGGTGGCAAGATACTGCACAGGCGCGCCTGGAGGATGTGTTCGATGCCTCAGCCCTCGAACGCTTGCAACACGGGAAAGTTTTCTTGCTGGACACCAGCCTCCCATCTCTGGCGAGCGCGCAACAGGTTTACAGACTCTCTTCGCTCCTCTGCGCGCCTATGAACCTCGGCGATCAATTGCTGGGCTTTATCGCTCTCGACTATGGCGGCGCAGATCACGAATACACAGAAAACGAAAAATCTATCGCGAAGGCGATTGCCAGGCTCACAACGCTGGTGATTGAGCGCGAGCGACTGCTGCGCGAGCGCGAGGAGGCCCGTGCCAGCGAACTGGCCCTGCGCGAAGCCAACCGCCGCATGGAAGAGTTTCTCAGCATTGCCAGTCACGAACTGCGCACCCCTCTGACAACCATCAAGGGCAACACGCAGCTGGCCATCCGACAAATGCGCGCTACCTCTGAGGCACTTGACCGTATGCTCAAACTCTTTGAGGGTACCGACCGCCAGACCCGGCGGCTAAATCGGCTGGTTGATGACCTGCTCGATGTCTCGCGCACACAGGCCGACCGACTGGAACTCTTCCCCGTCCCCTGCGATCTCGCCGATATTGTGCGCGAAGTTGTCGAAGAACAACGCTCCTCCTGGCCCCGACGCACCATCACGCTCAATCTCTCCGATGACGTGAAAGCGCCCATCTTCGCCGACCCACAGCGCGTCGCTCAGGTCATCAGCAACTATCTCAATAACGCACTCAAATACTCTGAAGAGGAAAAACCTGTCTCCGTTCGCCTGCAGGTGGAAGGAGAGCAGGCGCGTGTCTCCGTGCAGGATGAAGGGCCGGGGCTTTCCACTGAAGTCCAGACACACATCTGGGAACGCTTCTACCGGGTTCCGGGCATCGAGGTGCAAAGCGGCTCCGGCGTGGGTCTGGGCCTGGGCCTGCATATCACGCGAGCCATCATCGAACAGCATCACGGGCAGGTGGGTGTCGAATCAACGCCGGGGCAGGGGTCGACCTTCTGGTTCTCATTGCCTGTTGCTCCATCCCCCTGATGTCACAGGCTCGTTACCCTTCCTTCCCCGTGCCGTCTCAAGAAACAGAGAACATCATCGATTATCTTACATAAAACGAAGAGATTATCTGGACGGAAGGAAGGGGAAAGCGTATGCCACAGGGAACACCATTGCTACCACCCATGACGCCTGAAGAGGAAGAGTTGCGCCAGCAACGGCGCGAGGCCCGCATGCAGCGCAAGCGCCAGCGCCGGAGAGCGCGCATCCTGCTTGCCTCAACCGTCACGACCTGTGTGGTTCTCGTGGCCCTGCTGGGCTACTTTCTCCTGCGCCTGCAGGCTTCGCTCACTCCCGCCTACCCGCCCATCAACGGCATTACCTGTGACTCCAATATGAGTATCACCTATCACATCCATGTGCATCTTACCATCTATATCAATGGCAACCCGGTTACTATCCCCCAGGGCATCGGCATCCCATCCGGCGGCAACTGCTTCTACTGGCTCCATACGCACACTCCCGACGGCATCATCCATGTCGAGGCCCCCAGCAAAAGCGATACCTGGCTGGCCCTCGACGATTTCATCGCCATCTGGCACGACGGCTTCGCCAGCCTCAACTTCCCGCCGCAGCTTGAGCAGCCCGGCTGGAAGCTCTACCTCAACGGCCAGCCCTTCACCGCCACCACTACCCCGGCCAGAGCAGAGATCCGTTTCCGCTCGCACAACGTTATCACCCTTGAATACGGCGCCCCCTACTACCCACCCGACCGCCCCGATACCTACCACTTCCCCGCCAACCTGCCAACATAAACAATCAGGCCACCCGCAAAAGTGGCCTGATTCTATAACAGCTATTCAACGTATTGCCAGCATGTTATTGAAAACGTCCCCCAACGTGTCCTGCGGGGCGGCAGCGAAGCATCTGTGCATGCTCTACTGAGCCATCGGTTGGCACAGATGCTTCGCTGCCGCCCCGCAGGACACGCCCACGATATTCATAGCATGCCGAATAATACGGAACAGCAGTCTTTGACTATTGACAGCAGACCCCCGCTATGGTAAGATAGTCCTGTACTAAGGAGAGGTCGCATAGTGGCCTAGTGCGGCGGTTTGCTAAACCGCTGAGGGTTTATCGCCCTCCGAGGGTTCGAATCCCTCCCTCTCCGCCAATACTAAAGCTCATAGTCCTCGGTCCAATGGAACCGGGGATATTTTATTTCCTCATGCAGCAACGCGGTACAGGTCATTGCCAGCGCCTACACAAACATCTGAAAACGAACAGATTTTGTGAATCCAGCCGCGAAAACTCCGTCGATGGGCTTGACAAACGTGGCTCAGCCTGCTATTATCATGGCACAAGCGGAGGGGCATAGCTCAGCTGGTAGAGCGTCCGTCTCCAAAACGGAATGTCGCGGGTTCGAATCCTGCTGCCCCTGTCGAAAAGCCTGAACAGTCAACTGTTCAGGCTCTTCTTTTTACCCGTAAACCCATCTTTTTAGCTTATTCCTTTGAAAGGCTACCTGACAGGTAGCTCCACAAAGAAGGTTGTTCCCTGGCCCTGCCGGGACTCGCACCAGATGCGACCGGAGTGGCGTTCGACGATGTCTTTGCAGATGGCGAGGCCCAGACCCCAGCCGCTCTTCCGGGAGGTCTGAGCCTCCGGCGTGCGATAAAACGGGTCGAAGATGTGTGCCTGCTGCTCCTCTGGAATAGCTGGCCCCTCGTTGTGAACCTGAATAAGGGCTTTGCCGCCGGTCATGCTGATGTTTACCTGCACCGTACTCTCCGATGGCGAATACTTGAGGGCGTTGCTCACCAGATTGATGATAACCTGACTCAGGCGATCTCCGTCCGCCTGCAGTACAAGCTTCGCCGGAGCATCCACATCGATAGAGCGATCGGTCAAGAGGCGCTGATCCTCTACAACCTCACGGCATATTTCCACAAGGTCACACTTCCTGGCCTGTAATGCCAGTTTCCCGGAGCGCAGTCCGCTGAGTATCAGCAGGTCTTCTACCAGAGCGTTGAGGCGATGCGTTTGGTAGTCGATCTTTTCCAGAGTCGTTTGCACTTCTTGTAATTCGGTCGGCAGTTCTTTTTGCTTCTTCAGACGCCTCAAAGACAACTGCACCAGACCACGTATGGTGGTAATAGGTGTCTTGAGTTCATGTGAAGCGACGGAGATAAAACGATCTTTATGCTGGTTAAGTTCCCAGAGTTCTTCATTTTTCCCGGCAAGTTCTTTCGCCTGCTCCTTTGCCAGTTGTTCAGCAAAGAGTGCATGGCGACGGGCCAACTCACGCTGTCCGGTGATAATGGCAATCATAATGCCAAAGATAAGGAACGGCAAGATTTGCAGCAGTGTGCGCAGGCTGGTAAGATCAAACGCCTTCAAAGAAATGTGGTTAAGGTAGTCGAGGATCAGCGTGCTGAGAAGCACCGTCCACACAGCGGGACCAACTCCCCAGAACAGGGCGATCAGAAAGACCGCCAGGAAAAATGGGGCGTCAGGAAAGGAGGGCAGAGGTAGCCAGCCTTGCATGGTGGTGAGCAAAAGAAATGCCAGACTGACCACTGGCAGGGCAGCAAGATAGCCGACCAGAGGGCGACGCCACCAGGGAAGCTGGGAAAGATACCGCTGGTGTATTTCTATTGTCTGTTGCAAGCGTACCAGTCGGAAAGGCCGCTTTTGTCTGCTCAGGAGCTGGTTATTCATCACGTACCTGGGATAACCTGACAGGGATGGCGTTTTCTGGTTTGTTTTCGTTGGCCATGAACCGGTCTTGCGCGGCGGCATCGTGCATGGCGAGCATGGCGACTTCGGGGTGACGGCGGGCGAAGTGGTGCAGGTCGATGAGCGTCTGACGAGCTGTGGCGTCATCGGCGGTGACACGCGACCAGATGAAGGGGTGCATGGTGGCCGGGCGCAGGTAGTTCTGAGAGACCCAGGCGGCATCGCCGAGCAGGAAGAGGCGCGGCCCGTTGGCGCGATTGATGAACATGCCCGTGCTGCCCGCTGTGTGGCCAGGCAGGGGAACCAGAACGACCGAGCCATCGCCGAAGAGGTCGTGGCTGGCGCGGAAACCTTCGTAGGGCGGCCCATCAAGATCAAACAACTCGACCGGGTTTTTGCCCATCAGACGGCGCACAAGGCCCCCGTTTGCATCGAGCAAACCTGAACGCGCTGCATCGTACTCGACGCGATTGACGCGCAGAGGCAGGGCGGGCAGGTCGGGAATGCCGCTGACATGATCCCAGTGCAGGTGCGAGAGCAGCACAAAATCGAGATCGCCCGGCTCCAGTTGCTGCTCCACGAGGTGACTGCGTAGCGATTGCACGAAACGGAAGTTTGCCAGCGTCTTACGGAAAAAGAGCGACTGGCCCTCCAGGAAACGGAAGATATCGGAGCAGAGGCCCGTATCGAACAAAAACGTGGCGCGGGGATGGCGCACCAGCACGGCGCTGTGGGCAATGGTACAGGGAGCCAGCGAGAACGAGCCGCGCACAGCAATCGGTTCGGGAATGGTAATAGTGCCACAGCGCAGGAACTGGACTTCCACCTGCGGCCACCCGGCCCCGGTTATCGTTGAACTATCTCCCGTTTCTGTCTCCGGCCAACGATAGGTGTCAAAACGCTGCGGCAAGAAACTGCTGATCGCCAGCGCGAGAGCGGCAGCGCCAGAGGCGACGCCGCCGAGAACGAGCCAGTTACGTACCTTCATACCCTCTATCCTGTTCTATCCTGTTGCTGTCAAGACGCAGCCAGGTAGAGCAACTACTTCGCCACCAGCACGTCTCGATGAAATAACGGTACAGATTTGTATCAACGTGAAGATTGTAACAGGAAGAGACAAAGCAGGTCAAGTTGCTTTGCTGGCATTGGTGCGCTGCGCGTGTTCCTGATTAAGCGCCACCATCAGGTCGTGGAAGGCGCGTACCAGCATGTGGTTGTTCAGGCGATAGTAAATGGCATTGCCCTCACGGCGCGAAGTGACCAGCCCGGCGCTGGCAAGCTGGCGTAAATGGGCAGACACAGTGCCAGGCGAAAGCCCCAGCATCCTGGCGATATCGCCCGAACGCCGCTCCAGGGGTGAAACATGTTCGCTCTGCGCCGCGTCTTCTGCCGGATTGGCCAGCAGTTCGAGAATTTGCCGACGGCTGTGGTCACACATGATCGAGAGGAAGTGGTCCACAAAGCGATCCAGCTCGGTGGGGGGCAGTCCATTGTGTTCCGGGTTCTGCGATGCTGTGGATGCATCTGCGTCATGGGTAGACATATCCTATCCTCCTGATAGAAAGTGGGTAACGCTGAGGGCTATGCGCTTTGAATCCCTCCTGAACGCCAACCCGATTTGTGTAGATTATATCCCATCCTCATAAAAAGTGCAGCAACTTTTCCCGGCACAGGGATAGCTCTCAAAGCAACACCCTGTTAAGAGAACAACACAGGGGAGTGCAAAAAGAGCCACCCACATATTCCATGGAGTATGTGGGTGGCTCTTTCTGTCTATCTCAAGCAGTCTGGGTCACAGGCTGCGCCTCGACGGCAACTTTGCCGTCGCGCACCACCAGGTGTGCAGCCTGACCAGAGGTAATTTCATCGGCCATCAGCGCGTCGGCCAGCGTATCGTCGACGTAGGTCTGGATGGCACGGCGCAGGGGCCTGGCGCCAAAGGCTTCGTCGAAGCCCTCGCGCAGCAGCAGATCGCGTACTTCGTCGCTGACCACCAGCTCGATGCCCTGCTCGCTCAAGCGAGCGCGCACCTCGGCCAGGAGCAGGTCAACGATACGGTAGAGTTCGCTCTTGCCCAGCGCGCGGAAGACCACAATCTGGTCAACGCGGTTGATGAACTCAGGCCGGAACATCTGCTTCAGATGCTCCATCGCCTTCGAGCGCATCGCCTCGTGCTGCTCGTCGCGGATATCAGCATCCTTCTTCGCCGAGAAGCCGATTGGGGTTGCGCGTTTGAGATCGGAGGTTCCGGCATTGCTGGTCATAATCACAACGGTGTTCTTGAAGTCAACTGTGCGACCCTGACCATCCGTCAGGCGACCGTCGTCCATGATCTGCAGGAGCGCGTTGAAGACTTCGGGATGCGCCTTCTCGATCTCGTCCAGCAGAATGACGCTGTACGGGCGGCGGCGCACCTGCTCGGTCAACTGGCCGCCCTCGTCATAGCCCACGTAGCCTGGAGGGCTACCAAAGAGGCGGGAGACGGTGTGTGGCTCCATGTACTCCGACATATCCAGGCGAATCATGTTATCTTCGCCGCCAAAGAGTTCCCTGGAGAGCGCCTTCGCCAGTTCCGTCTTGCCAACGCCGGTTGGGCCGAGGAAGAGGAAGGAACCAATCGGGCGTCTGGGGTCCTTCAGACCGGCACGCGAGCGGCGAATAGCACGCGCAACGGCGCTGATCGCTTCGTCCTGGCCGATGACATGTTTGCGCAGATCCTCTTCCAGGTTACGCAGGTTCTGACGCTCGCTCTCCAACATCTGGCTCACCGGCACACCCGTCCAGTTCTCAACAACCCGGGCAATATGCTCCGGCGTGACAATCAATGTCACCGCTCTGGCAGACTCGGCACGGGCCTGGTCGAGCTTCGCCTGCACCTGCAACTCTTTCTGGCGCATCAGGGCCGCCTGCTCGTAGTTTTCCGCGTTGGCTGCGGCTTCCTTCCTGGCCTGGATGTCCGCCAGTTCCGCTTCCAGATCGGCAATCAGGGTCGGGCTGATAACGCCCTGCTCCGTCGCCTCAAGGCGCAGGGCGGAGGCAGACTCGTCCATCACATCGATGGCCTTGTCTGGCAGGAAGCGGTCGTTGATGTAGCGATCGGCCAGCTTGACGGCAGCCTCAATCGCTTCATCGGTGATGCTCACGCCGTGATGGGCCTCGTAATTGGGTCGCACCGTGCGCAGCATCTCGATGGCCTCTTCCACCGTAGGCTCATCGACCATCACCGGCTGGAAACGGCGCTCCAGCGCGGCATCTTTCTCGATATGTTTGCGGTACTCGTCCAGCGTGGTCGCGCCGATACAACGCAGCTCGCCGCGTGCCAGCGCCGGCTTGAGCATGTCAGCCGCGCCAACCGCGCCTTCGGCAGCACCGGCTCCAACGACGGTATGCAATTCATCGATGAAGACAATGACATCTTTCGCCTCGCGCAGTTCCTCAAGAATAGACTTGATACGCTGCTCGAACTGGCCCCGGAACATCGCTCCGGCCACCATACCGCCAATATTTAACGTCACAATGCGCTTGCCGCGCAGTGTGGCGGGAACTGTTCCTTCGTTGATGCGACGGGCCAGACCCTCCACAATGGCCGTCTTACCAACACCCGGCTCACCGATCAGTACCGGATTGTTCTTCTGACGGCGACCCAGTACGGTAATCACCCGGCGCAGTTCCCGCTCGCGTCCGGCGGCGGGGTCGAGTTTTCCCTCTGCGGCTTCGCGTGTAAGATCACGGCCATACTGATCCAGTGTGGGGGTTTTACTGGTATTTTGCGTCTTCCTCTCAGCAGTCGTTGTATTTCTACCCTGTGGAGAGAAGGGGGGACGATTGCCTGGGCCAAATCCGAAAGGAGCACCTGAGATTTCCTGGCCCTCGCCGAACTCTTCCGACTGTTCCATCGCCGCGCTCATCAACTCATCAAAGCAGGACTGGCAGAGGTAATGCTGCTCTCGCCTCCCGTTGACCAGCTGATCAACGCGCACGCGGGCGGGGTTCTTTTGACAACGTTCACATTTTTGCATATATCTTTTTGCTCCTCACTATAGACGTTTTCTTTTCCGTCCAGTTTTAGCAAACTCGCCAGGTGACTGCCAACATTGTAGCATATTCCACCACCTTTGTCTAGCACTCATCTCTCAAGATTGCTAACTCACCCTTTACAACACCCCCAACAGATGAGAAATTCCCTGTTCGTCTGTAATTACGTTCTATATACAGAAGACGTTGCGAAATTGCGTAAAGAGTCAGTCATCAGATCGAGCAAGGGAAGAGCGCATAGCGAGGTTTTTCTTTCTTTGTATCTTTTATCGTCCTGGCACTTACTTTTTCATAGTTGAAAACACGCGCTGCCTGTGGCTTATTCCCTTTCCTATGGGAATCTTTCCGACAACTCTGTACAAAATAAGCTCATGATAGTGTATAATACAGACACAATGATGAAGACCGAGATACAAGAACTGATATTTCCGTTCGGGCAACCGGAAGATATCTTACGACTGGTGGAGCAGCGCATATCGGCATATCCGGCCCAGTACAGGCTGCCCGCCGGGGCGGTGCGGGTATTGATTCTCGATGCGCGGCAAGATAGGGCCGGATATGTGGCGCAGTTTCTGCTGCTCAAAGGGTATACTGTCCAGATCGCCGCCAGCGGCGTGGAAGCGTTCACGCTCTTTTTGCGCGGCGTCGTAACCCCCTTGCTCATTCTTACGACGCAGGAGCCGCTGCCCGACCACTTTTTTCTCCAGCGGCTCGCGCAGCAGATGCGGCAAAAATATAGCTGCGAGCCGCTGCTGGTTCGGCTGCCAGCCGGGCTGATCGATCTTCTCGTCCCACACATTACGCAGCCGCTCTCGCCTGCCGCTCGTACCTCATCGCAAACAACGGATGCCCTCTCGTTGGGCTATAAAACAACTGAGCAACAGGCCGGAGGAGCCATGCAGGCCGCGACGGCAGGGAAGAACATTTCGCTGACCGGGCAGAATCTCGGACGCTATCAGATCAATGACCTTATTGGAGATGGTTCCTGGGGAGCCATCTATCTCGCTTATGACCGTCTGCGAGAGCGTGATGTCGCGCTCAAAGCTGTGCAGACGGACGCTTCCGCCTACTTCTCACAGGAAG
>Ga0209810_1005593_pt1 | contig 11292 bp, 9 predicted proteins | sample Coa_R1_7_FD_187159 | JGI IMG/M metagenome (GOLD analysis project Ga0209810, IMG submission 187159) | Surface soil microbial communities from Centralia Pennsylvania, which are recovering from an underground coalmine fire - Coalmine... | ecosystem: Environmental > Terrestrial > Soil > Unclassified ...
ATAGAGCGTTGCAATGCTCGAAGCCCCGCTCAGCGTATAGCGATTCGCCACGCCGTGAAACTGCATGGCCTGATTGACGATGCCATTTCCAGCCGGCGTGGACGCGTCGACTACAAGGTAGGCGTTTGAGAGCGTAGACCCCGCAGAAGTCAGCCCGAGCAGGCTGTTGAGCTGGGAGTCGGGTTGCATCGCGATTAAATTGCCGCCGGCGTTCACCCAGCTGCTCAGCATGGTGACCTGAGCCGCTGTGAGCGCAGCCGGAGCGAGGATCACCACATCGTAGGCAGTCAGCGTCGCGGCGGTGACTGCTCCGATGTCCATAACGGCGAATTCATTCAACCCTTCGGTTCGCAGGATTTCCGCGTAATACTTGCCGTAAGTGGAGGAGGCGGACGTGATCACAAGAATAGGGCCGCCTGGACCTTGAGTGGGGTCTGGCTGTGCAGCGGCCGGGCAAGCCAAGGCGAGCAGCCCCATGCATACGATGACTGCTTCATTAAGACAACTGATTACTCGCCGTAGATAGGTCATTTTTGCGAAGTTCGTGATCACAGCAGCATCACGGAGCCGTCGGCGCCGTGATGGTTAGCAGTTGAATTCCGGTCGCCACATTCCACAGGGTGATCTTTCCTGCATCTGTGGCGCTCGCCAGAAATCCGCCTAACGGGCCCGGGCCAAACAGGAGGACATTAATCGCCCCGGATGAGCCCACGAGCATTTTGAGCAGCGCTCCGGTTGCGACGTTCCACACCAGAATTTGAGCGTCCTGCCCACCGCTTGCGAGGGATTTGCCGTCAGAGCTGAAAGCGATGGTTTCGACAGGCGCGGCGTGCCCTCTCAGGGCATAGCGCTGCCGCCCGGTGGCCGGATTCCACAAGTGAATAACTGTATCCTGGCCAGCGCTCGCCAACGTTGTCCCGTCAGGACTGAATGCCACCGCATCCACGGGTCCGGAATGGCCGAGCAGCGTGTATAGAGATTTGCCGGCTGCGACATCGAAAATAATGACGCGGGCGTCTTCACCCCCGCTTGCCAGCAGCCGGCTATCCGGACTGAAGGACAATGCGTTTACAAAATCCCTGGATCCGTAAAGGATCTTGCTCAATTTGCGGCTGGCGAGATCCCACAGCAAAATGCGGCTGTCTTCGCCCGCGGTAGCGAGGTATTTGCCGTTCGGACTCACAGCGATAGCCCGGATGGACTGCGCATGACCGTTCAGATTGGCGAGCAACGACCCTGTGGCAGCATTCCATATGCGGACGACGCTGTCTCGGCCGATGCTGCTCAACAGCGCGCCGTCGGGGCTGAACACGACGCCTGCCGGAAAACCGGCAGAATCCGGAAAAACAAGGGTTTGTCGTCCTGTGAGAGGGCTCCAGATGCGGATCTTGTTGTCCGTACCGGCAGTCGCAAGAGCGCTGCCGTCTGGCTTTATGGCAAGAGCGGTGACGCCCTTACGCACAAACGGGCGAACCACATTCAGATTGACGGGTGGTCGCGGCGTCTGCGCCAGCTGCGCGCTTGACATCGGGACTGCGCTGCTGGTCCGATCAGCGCTCGCGAGGGCGCGAGCCGGCTGGATCTGCGCAGTCGCCGTCTGCCGCTCTGGCCTCTCGCTGTTTGACAAATCATCCGCAGCGCCGCAGCCCGCCGTTGCGCCGCCGTTGTTATACGCCTCGAGCATCCTCGCCGCGCCGATCATCTTTTCCCGGGTCAGTGAAGACGACGCTATGCGGTACGGCAGCTTCCCGTCGAATGCCCGGAGCAATTGGTCCGCCTTCACGATCGCACTCAGCACTGGCGCTCTGTCGGCGCCGCGAGCCAGATTGAGCCGGGCTGTAATCAGCTCGGCTGCGAGCGTTATACTGGCATCCTCAACCGCTCCGGTCATGCCGGAGGCGCTGAGCACGGTCAACAGTTCGCGTTTCGTGTAGATCTGACCGCCCACGCCGAGAACCGAGACGGGCCAGGTCTGAGGCGCGCTGGTCCAGAAGGCTCGGCCCGCAGGGCAGCTATATGGCGCAACCGGAACTCGATTCCCTCCCAGGATGTCGATATAGAAAGCCGTTGCGATAGGATCAGCGACGTATGAAGTTCCGTCCCAACTGCCGTCAACTTTCTGGTGTTTTACGAGCCAGTGGTTGTAATCTTCTGACCACGTGCACGTAACTGCCCCGGATGCATCTCCAGGCGCTTCGTTCGTGCTTCCGCCGCAGTCGGTCAGCAGATTTACGATCCGGGCGGCGTCCGTCAGACCAATGGCCGCTTCCAGGCCAGTGTAAATCGCCCACATCGCCGCTGGACGTCCGAACGTCGCCTTCGATTCGCCGCCAGTTCCTTGCCAGTGTTGGTTGAGAAATGCCAGCGCTGACTGCAGTTGCGAATTGGCTAGGTCATAACCGGTAAGCTTCATGGCGAGCAGCATCGCCGCCATGTCCGCCGGTCCGCACGGCTCAGCGCCAAGCCGGTAACATGCCGGAACTGACCCATTCTGGACGCGATTCAGCCAGCTTTTCAGCTCGTTCCTGATCGCCTCCGGCGTAATCGCGCCTAAAGCTTCGTTGTACAGGAGCGCCGTCAATACTAACTGCACATTCGAGGAATCAGGAGCTCCACTGGTCGGAATGAAATACGGCCAGCCACTCTGCCCGCTGCCGTTATCACTGCGATATGCTGCAATTGCGTTCGTAATTCCTTGTGCAATCTCGCCCCACGTCATGCCCGCCAGCGGGCCGCTCGGGGTTGCAACGGCGTCGCGACCCATGATCAGGCCGTAGGCTGCTATCGCCGGCGCCGCCATCGCGGTGGCATATATCGACTCCGCATTGTTACTCCAATACACTCCTTTACAGGATCCTGCGGCGCCAGGGCATATATTCAGGCCGTCATTGCCCGGGCTGACATCCGAAACGGTCGCCGATTTCAACAGATACCCCATGGCCTTTTCGACCGCGGCTTGATAGATTGCGGCGTTGTCCCCCCACTTGTCCTGTTGACTGAGAAAAGCAAACGCCGCCGCGCCCGTCGCGGCCTTCTCGTTGTCTGGAGCGCTCCAGTATCCGCCAGCCTGCTGCGTGTTGTACAAATACGCGAGGCCCCTCTGGATTGCCGTAATCTTTTGCTCCTCAGTCGCCGCTCTGGCCGTTTGTATGGATACTGCACACGCCAGGAGGATCGCGCCAGGCGCGAGTATTGCTGCTTTGGTCAGAAATCACCTCCACACATGCCCACCTCCAGTCTGAGCACTGGTCGCCTCCGGCGATGTACGACGGTCGGATATCGTTCGACGTTGCATTCGAGCTACCAGTGTCCGCATTGTGACGATCTGGCGTCTGATGGTTGACCTGCGGCGAGACGTCGATCAAGCAAGGCGCACGCAAACAGTCCCGAAGTGTTGGGCCGTTTGGGTCAACCTCGGGTCCTGCGCTGTAGTACCGCATGCCAAATCGATAATTGCCGCCGTACTAGTACGGTGGGCTTCAGCGTCGCTGCCAGCGCCTATGAACTCTACCTCTCACACAAACGCGCAGTGTGTTGCATTGACCGATTGCGTTGATCTGGCCCATCATCGCTATGCGAATCAGGAGTACTGGTTTTTTGATCGATGCGGCAGGCTGACGCTGGGCTGGCTCGCGCTGCCCTAACAGCGGATCGGATGATTTCGCTGGTGTTGGAGACAAAACTCAACTCTTCCGGCAGGACGTTCAAGATCGACCGCGCTTATCCCAAAGCTTTGGCTTTTTTCTTGTCCTTTTGGGATTCTCAAGGCGACGCTGCCGCAGGACTTAAATATTCTCACCGCGGAAAGCTGAAGAACGGCGATAACTGGCCAGTTCACTTTGGGCAATCACGTGCTCATGAAGACAGCGACATCAGTTCACATTCCCTGTGATTAAACCGGACGTTGTATTAGGAAAGAATACTGTCATTTTTCAGCCGGATTTGGTCAACCTTTACGGCTGCCGGATTGGCGATGGAACCCGTATCGGCCCCTTTGTGGAGATTCAGGCGGATGCGGAGATTGGCCGCAATTGCAAGATTTCGAGCCATAGTTTCGTCTGCTCCGGGGTCACGATCGAAGATGGGGTCTTCATCGGCCATGGCGTGATGTTCATTAACGACATGTATCCCTGCGCCGTGACTGCGGATGGCGCGCTTCAAACTGCGGCTGACTGGACGTGTATTCCGACGCGAATCCGGCGGTTTGCATCGATCGGCAGCAATGCCACCATTCTTGCGGGCGTCACCGTTGGCGAGCGCGCCCTCGTCGGAGCTGGCGCCGTGGTCACGCATGACGTTCCCGACTTTGCCATAGTTGCCGGCGTGCCGGCCCGGATCGTGGGGGACGTGCGGCATAAGCGTATTCAGCAACAGAGCGTGACCGCGTAATGCGGCGCGGCTGGATGCAGTGGGAGGCTTTCGTTGATTCGACTTGGAGTTATTGGATACGGCTATTGGGGGCCGAATCTTGTCCGGAATTTTTTTGAAACGCCGGATATCGAGGTAGTCGCGGTAGCAGACCTGAAAAGCGACCGGCTGCAGGCTGTGCAGCGGCGTTATCCCTCCATTGAAACTACCACCGACGTACGCGGTTTGATTTGCGACCCGCGCATTGACGCCATCGCGATTGCGACGCCGGTATCGACGCACTTTGAACTCGCACGTCAGGCGCTTGAGGCCGGCAAGCACGTCTTTGTCGAAAAACCGATGACGGCAAGCTCGGATCAGGCCTTGCGGCTGATCGAAGAGGCTGAGAGCCGGAATCTTGTTCTCATGGTCGATCACACCTTCGTCTACACCGGCGCCGTACGTAAAATTCGGGAACTGATTGACCGGGGAACGATCGGCGAGCTGTATTACTACGACTCGACGCGCGTGAATCTTGGGCTGTTTCAGCGCGATGTCGATGTGATCTGGGACCTGGCCGTTCACGATCTCTCAATCATGGACTACATCCTGCCTGACCTGCCCACGGCAGTCTCAGCGACCGGAAGCAGTCACGTCAAAGGAGCGGCGGAGAACATTGCGTATGTGACCGTGTTTTACGACAGCTCTCTGATCGCTCATCTGAATGTGAACTGGCTGTCGCCCGTAAAACTCCGGCGCACGCTCATCGGCGGCAGTAAACAGATGATCGTCTACGACGATATGGAAAGCAGCGAGAAAATCAAGGTCTACGACAAAGGCATCACTGTCAACAACGACCCGGATGCATTGTACAAGCTGCTCGTCGGATACCGCTCCGGCGACATGTATGCGCCGCAGTTGGATATCACCGAGGCCTTACGCGTCGAGGCGCAGCATTTCGCCGATTGCATCCAGCATGGGCGTACGCCGCTCACGAGCGGGTATTCCGGCCTGCACGTGGTCAGCGTGCTCGAGGCGGCTACTCGGTCCATGCGCGAACGCGGGCGCTCTGTACCGCTTCAGTCCTATGCGCGCCCCCAGGCCGCATTGGCGTAAAGGCCGCATTGGCGTAAAGGAAGAGCATGACGGTTCCGTTTATAGATCTCAAAAGACAATATTTAGATATAAAGGACGAAATACTGTCCGCCGTCGCCAACGTATTTGAATCAACACAGTTCGTGCTCGGGAAAGAGGTTGCCGCTTTCGAGGAGGAATTTGCGGCGTACTGCGGCGTCAGGCATGCGGTCGCGGTTAACAGCGGCACCAGCGCGCTTCACCTGGCGCTGTTGGCCGCCGGCGTCGGTCCTGGAGACGAGGTCATCACTGTTGCGTGCACCTTCGTCGCGACGGTTGCCGCCGTCGTGTATTCGGGAGCAAAGCCGGTTTTGATCGATGTCAATCCCGTCACGTATACCATGGATCCGGATCGCATTGAAGCGGCGATCACGCCAAGAACAAAAGCGATCTTGCCGGTTCATCTGTACGGCCACCCGGCCGACATGGATCCAATACTGGAGCTGGCGCGCCGGCGCGGTCTGACCGTCATCGAAGACGCTGCGCAAGCGCACGGCGCCGAATACCGGGGCCGTCGTTGCGGATCGATGGGCGAATTGGGCTGCTTCAGCTTCTATCCCGGCAAGAATCTCGGCGCATATGGAGAGGGCGGGCTGGTGACAACAAACAGCCCGGAGCTGGCCCGCAAACTTCGCATGCTCCGCGATTGGGGCGCCGAGAAGAAGTATCAGCATGTTCTGAAGGGCTTTAACTATCGAATGGAAGGGGTCCAAGGCGCCGTCTTACGAGTCAAGCTCCGGCGCCTCGAGGCCTGGACAGAAGCCCGACGCGCTCATGCGCGCGCGTACTCCGAACTGCTTCGCGATTGTGGCCTGAAATTGCCGGCCGAAACCCCAGGCAACCGGCACGTTTATCACATCTATCCGGTTCTCACGCCCCAACGCCAGGCGTTTACGGACGCGCTCAACCATGCGGGCATCCAGACCGGCATTCATTATCCGATTCCGGTGCATTTGTTGCCGGCATACGCGGATTTAGGATACAAGCCAGGCGATTTGCCCATAACCGAACAGATCGCCGCTGAAGAAGTCTCTCTGCCGATGTTCCCGGAACTGACCAGCGCTCAGATTCACGCCGTCTGCCAGGCCGCTAGCGAGTTCACCAGTGTCTACCAGTGTTGATCAACTTTCGAGGACAGTTGCGGCTGTGCACGGCAAGCGCGTGCGACGGCCGGATCCGCCGTTCGAAACCGCCCTCTCGCAGCACTTGCGCGATGCATATTCGAGCAGTGCGCTGCTTGAGCAGTACCAGCGCTTCGCAATCGGCGATGGCGAACTCGACCATCTGATGCGCCGCGCGATCTGGAGAGCCGTAGCCCGGACCTTCGGGCACGATGTCCGGATCGGCCCAGGCGTCGGATTCAAGCATCTCGAGACGTTCGAGATTGGAGATGGCGTCTTCATCGGCGCGAACACTTATATTCAGGGCCGGTTTGACGGCGTCACGCGAATCGGCAATTTCGTGTGGATCGGACCGCAAGCTTACTTCGATGCGCGTCATCTCATCCTGGAAGACTACGTCGGATGGGGACCTGGCGCGAAAGTCCTGGGGTCGGTGCATTCGGGCGTCCCCATCGATCAGCCCATCATTCAGACCGATCTCGAGATCCGGCCTGTCAAGGTGGAAGCATGGGCGGACATCGGAACTGCGGCGGTTCTGCTGCCCGGAGTGACGGTGGGGAAGGGCAGCATCGTGGGCGCCGGCGCTGTTGTGACGCGCGATGTGCCGCCATTTGCGATCGTCGCGGGCGTTCCTGCGCGATTCGTGCGGTGGCGGGACGGATATACGCCAGATAGCGAGGGGAAGTGAAATACAGAAGAGCGCTTATTACCGGCGGCGCCGGCCTCATCGGGTCGCATATCGCCGATCAGCTTGCCGCCCGGGGATTGGACGAAATCGTCGTTGTTGACAACTTTACCCGGGGGCGCCGGGAGAATTTGGCGGAAGCCATGGCCGCCGGCAATCTCACTATCGTCGACGGGGATATTCGCGATCGAAGACTGCTGACCGAGCTAATGGCGGGCGTGGATGTCGTATTTCACCAGGCGGCAATACGCATCACCCAGTGTGCGGAAGATCCGCGGCTTGCGCTGGAGGTGCTCGCAGACGGGACATTTAACGTACTTGAGGCCGCCGTCCAGGCCAACGTGAAAAAAGTGGTTGCGGCCTCCTCAGCCTCGGTCTACGGACTCGCCGAAGAATTCCCTACTCCGGAGCGTCACCACGGCTACGGAAACCGTACGATCTATGGCGCGGCCAAACTCTTCAACGAAGGTTTGCTGCGCAGCTTCCACGACATGTATGGACTCAATTACGTCGCGCTCCGGTACTTCAATGTGTACGGCCCACGAATGGACATCCATGGCGTCTATACGGAGGTGCTGATCCGTTGGATGGGCCGGCTCGCCGCCGGTCTTCCTTGCCTCATCTTTGGCGACGGCAGCCAGAGCATGGACTTTATCTTTGTTGAAGACGTCGCGCGGGCAAACGTCCTTGCCGCCGAAGCGGACATTGCCGATGAAGTATTCAATATTGCAAGCGGCGTCGAGACAACGCTCCACGAATTGGCGACGTCGCTCGGGCAAGTCATGGGTTCGACGCTCAAGCCCAGCTATGGGCCCGAACGGAAGGTCAATCCCGTCCCACGCAGGTTGGCCGACACTACAAAGGCGGAACGCTTGCTCGGATTCAAGGCGCGGGTGACGCTGGAAGAAGGCCTTCGGCGTTTGGTGGATTGGTGGCGCCGAGAGCAGGCGACGGAGCCGCAACACACGGCCTCCTTCGGTGCAAAAGCGTGATACCGATTATCAAACCCTGGATGGATGAACGCGAAGCCGATGCTGCCCGTCGGCCCATCCTGTCAGGTTGGATTACTCAAGGGCCGGAGGTCGCCGCATTCGAGCGGGAATTTGCAGAATTTGTGGGCGCTCCACACGCCTGCGCGGTCTCCAACTGCACGACCGCGCTGCATTTGGCGTTGCTCGCAGCCGGCGTCAGACCGGAGGATGAGGTCATCACGGTCAGTCACTCGTATATCGCCACGGCGAATGCGATTCGCTACTGTGGCGCTGTTCCGGTCTTTGTCGATATTCAGCCGGAAACGTTCAATATCGATCCTGAGCTGGTCGCTGCGGCGGTTACGCCCCGCACCCGTGCGATTTTATGCGTGCACCAAATGGGTATGCCCTGCGATCTGAGTAAACTCGCGCGCATTGCAACAGCGCACGGGATTCCACTGGTCGAGGATGCAGCCTGCGCAGCCGGAAGCGAGATTTTCTGGAACGGCGCCTGGGAACGAATCGGCCGGCCGCACGGCGATGTCGCGTGCTTCTCTTTCCACCCGCGAAAGATCGTCTCAACCGGCGACGGCGGCATGATTACAACCCGTCATCGCGATTGGGACGCGAAATTCCGGCTGTGGCGTCAGCATGGGATGTCTGTGCCGGATACGGTCCGCCACGGTTCCAATCAGGTGATCTTTGAAACCTATCCTGTGCTCGGATACAACTATCGCATGACAGACATTCAGGCCGCCGTCGGCCGTGAACAATTGAAACGTTTGCCACAGATTGTGCAGCGCCGGCGCCAACTGGCCAGCGCGTACAGGCGTTTGTTGCAGGACATCCCGGGTCTCCTGCTCCCGGATGAGCCGGACTGGGCGCGCACCAACTGGCAAAGCTTTTGTGTGCGACTGCCGCAATGGTGCGATCAACGGGAGACGATGCAGACAATGCTTGATCACGGCATTGCCACGCGGCGCGCCATTATGTGCTCACATCGCGAGCCTGCGTATAAAAACGAGAACTGGCGCGCAAGCGGAACACTCGAGCACAGCGAGCGAGCTCAGGATTCAGCCATCATCCTACCGATGTTCCATGAAATGGATGCTGAACAACAGAAGTTTGTGGCTGATACGCTCCGAGCCTCGGTGGCGATGGCCTGCCAATCCCCGGCTTGTACGTCATGATCCTGATCTCAGCATGAGATTGCGCCTAACCTCGCGTACCGGCGCACACCCCCAAAGAGCGATCCAGCGGCATTGAATCATATTCCGCTATCCCATCTCAAGCGGCAGTAGGGCACGTGTAGGCGTATCTAGTTTTGTAATGGCCATTTGTTATGGCACGGTTGCGCCATATAGACGCGACTGTGAATGATCGATAAGAATTGTTATCGTTCATTACTAAACCGTAAAAACCGACCGGAGCTTTCCTGCGGCCGTGCGTGCAGATACCGCCCGGTCGTCGTGATACTGGCGTGCCCCAGCGTCGCCTGCACCAGATGAATCGGAGCGCCATGGTCGAGCGCATGGGAAGCGTGTGCATGGCGAAACCAGTGCGGCGAGACCGGCAACTCAATTCCGGCGCGCGCTGCGGCGCTGCGCACGATTCTCAGCACCGCAAGCGGCCTTAAACGACCCCCGCTCTTTTTCTTCCGCGACACAAACACGGGATCCTCCGCCGCCGCCCGCAAGGGGCGTAACCGGACCAGGAGATTCCAGACGGATTCAGGCAACTGCACAGTGCGCGTCTTGCCCCCCTTGCCGAACACGGTGATCTGGCCGCCCTCGCCGTTTGACTGTACGTCCCGCCAGCAAAGCCCGCACAATTCACTGACCCGGACTCCGGAGGCATACAACAGCGTCAGTATGGCGCGGTTCCGCAGGTTCGACTCGAGGCTTAGGATGCGATGGAGGTCCCCTTCGGGCAGAATGCGCTCGTTGAGACGGTTGCGGACGGCGGGAAGCCGCAGCGCGCGGCCGACGTCAAATGCCAGGTATCCGATTTGATGGCCGAACCCTAGCAGCGACTTTATCGCCGACAGGGTGCGGTAGCGGCTGGCCGGCGAAAGACCGCCCAAGGAGTCCGCAAAGTCTTGCAGATCCAAGAGAGTAACCATATGGAGCGGCTTCCCCGTCGCAGCGCGAAACCGTTCGATGTCGGCCCGGTAGGCGCGCACGGTATGTTCCGACCGGCCGTGTAGCCAGATTTGAACGAGCTGGTCATCCGAGGAGGCTTGCGGCGCCTCCAGCTGCCCCGAATTCGTGAGTTCTGCGCTCATTTCGTCGACTGTATTACGAAATGAACAATTAACACCGATCCCTCACGCCGGTTGCGAAGCGCTGCGCGGTTTGCCCACCCCGCGCATGATGACTTCCGCGGGATTGCCCATCGCCAGGCAATACGGCGGGATATTCGTTACCACTACGCTGTATGCCGAAACGATCGCGCCTTCCCCGACGGTAACGCCTTTCATGATTTGCGCGCCGCGGCCGATCCAGGCGTGGCGACAGATGCGGACCGGACGAATGTCGCGCTCGGCAAGCGGAGCGTTCTGGGCGCGCAAATCCGCGGCTCGCGGGTGGCCGTCGTTATCGGCGACCACGCAGTTGTTGCCAATAATCACATCCTCCTCAATGATCACTTCCTTGTTTACGGAAAGGATCGTGTTATGACCGATCCTGGACCGGTCCTTAATAATAAGGACCGGATTGTCGGTAAATCTTCCGCTGTAAATGCCGGCCTTCCCAGTGAATGTCACGTCATCGCCCAGATAAATCCTGGCGTGCCCTTCCACCTCCGGCATGCGCTCCAGCCGCAGCCGCCGGCCCACGGATTCGCACCGGCCGCGAAACAGCGGTTCGCGATACAGGAAAGTGATCATACGCTGGATCAGACCATACATGCCAAAATGCAGCCTGTACAGGAGCCCCAAAAAGGGCAGCAGAACGCGCGGAACGGGCAGGTTCGCCTCCCGCACAGCCTGCGCGAACCTCTTGATTGCCCGATAGAAAGGCGTGTCGCCGCGCCT
>Ga0209810_1005600_pt1 | contig 11282 bp, 9 predicted proteins | sample Coa_R1_7_FD_187159 | JGI IMG/M metagenome (GOLD analysis project Ga0209810, IMG submission 187159) | Surface soil microbial communities from Centralia Pennsylvania, which are recovering from an underground coalmine fire - Coalmine... | ecosystem: Environmental > Terrestrial > Soil > Unclassified ...
GTTTGACGCCCGAGGCTCCGGGTCGCCCGCTGGGGCAGGGCTGCCCGCAGGGCGATCGACCGGCGCCGGGCGAGCGTCTGTCGGTCGGCAGGATCGTCAGCCGGCCGTAGCGGCTGAGGGGTGGGCAGGGGCGTCGCCACGCGCGACGTCCCCGCGCGCCCGGCGTCCCCGCGCGCCCGGCGCCCGCGCGCCCGGCGTCCCCGCGCGACCAAAACGTGCAAGTCAACCCTCCGAACCGAGCTTTGGCGCGCGTTTGCGCCTCTCTGCGGACTCAACGTGCAAGACACCCGCCCGCTGCGCAAGCCCTGCACGTTTGGTCAGAGAGGGACGGGACCCCGCACAGCCCGCTCTTGGGCAGGGGAGGCCCTCTCTCCGCGTTCCATCCGCGCAGTTCGTAGTCTTTCGGGTCAGTGGCCAAGTCGATCTCGTTCGCCCGTGGGGCCCCCTCGCTCGACATCATCGATGTGGAGGGACTGAGGTCGGCGGCGCAGCGGGCCTTTGAGGCGGATCCGGGCGGCGTCACCGCGTACGGGACCGCGATCGGCTATCCGCCGCTGCGCGAGTGGATAGCACAGCGCCACCACGTCGCGCCCGAGCAGGTGATGGTGACCAACGGCTCGATGCAGGCGGACGCGTTCCTGTTCGACGCGCTCGTCGACAACGGCGACACGGTGATCGTCGAGCGGCCGACGTACGACCGGACGCTGCTGTCGCTGCGCAATCGGGGCGCCGACATCCGGATGGTCGAGCTCGAGGACGATGGTCTCGACGTCGCCGCGCTCGAGCAGCTGCTCGACGCCGGGGCCAGGCCGAAGCTCGCCCACATCATCCCCAACTTCCAGAACCCCGCTGGCTGCACGCTCTCGCAGGCAAAGCGCGAGGCGCTGCTCGAGCTCTCGCGCAAGCACGGCTTCGTCGTGTTCGAGGACGATCCGTACGTCGAGCTGCGGTTCGAGGGCACGCCGCTGCCGACGATGCTCTCGCTCGACCCGGAGCGCGTCGTCTACGCGTCGTCGTTCTCGAAGACGGTGTGCCCGGGGATTCGCGTCGGATACCTGGTCGGGCCGGCGGAGCTGATCGCGCGGATCGTGAAGCTCGCGACCAGCACCTACATCTCCCCCAGCATGGTCTCGCAGGCGATCGTCCACCAGTTCTGCCTGTCAGGCGCGCTCGAAGCCTCGATCGAGACGGTCAAGGACGCGCTGCGCGAGCGGGCGCACACGCTGTGTGAGGCGCTTCGTCGTGAGCTTCCCGAGGGCCGGTTCGTCGAGCCGGAGGGCGGCTATTTCCTGTGGCTGGATCTGCCGCAGGGGACCGACGTCGAGGCGATCTTCAAGCTCGCCGCGGACCGCGGCGTGCAGTTCGTCAAGGGCTCGGACTTCGTCCTCGAGGGCGCGGCGTCAAGCCTCCGCCTGGCTTACGCGGGAGTGACGCCGGAGGAGATCGAGGAGGGCGTCAGCCGCCTCGCGGAGGTCTACCGGGAGGTCACCGGAGCGGAGCCAAGCGCGGTGGCGGCGGGGCACGGCGCCGATGCGGCGCGATGAGCTAGCGGCGCTTGGCGAGCTGGCTGGCGACGCCGCCGGCGGTCTGGCCTCGCAGATCCAGCAGATGCACGCCGGCATCGCCCAGCGGGTCTGGCGTGCGGTCGGCCCGGCGTCGATCCCGGTGAGGCTGGTCCACGACCGGGTCGCCGAGCGGGGGTACTCGGCGGCGCGCCAGCTCACCCGTCGCGTGGTGAGCGACGGCGTACGGGCGCTCGGCGCCGGCCAGCCGGACGACGGCGAGTCGATCGAGCGGACCGTGATCGGGCGGGCCGCGATTGGCGCGCTCAACGGGATCTGGGGAGACACATTGGCGCGCCGCGAGAACCGGCTGGCGTTGACGATGACGCTCCGCAGCGGCGGCCGCGACCTGAGCATTACCCGCGCGGGGCTCCGCCAGGCCTATCCGCACGCCAGCTCCCGGCTGGCCGTCTTCATCCACGGCCTGTGCGAGACCGATGACGCCTGGATGCTGGGCGGCGAGCGCCACGTCCCCTACGGGTTCCGCCTCCAGGCCGAGCTCGGCTACACGCCGCTGTACGTCCGCTACAACACCGGCCTGCACATCTCCGAGAACGGCCGACAGCTCGCGCAGCTGCTCGATCAGCTCGCGCAGGCTTGGCCGGTGCAGGTGCAGGAGATCGCGCTGATCGGCCATTCGATGGGAGGCCTGGTCGCGCGGAGCGCCTGCCACTACAGCGACGGCGCCCGGTGGTGCGGGGCGGTCCGTCATGTCTTCACGCTTGGATCGCCCCACCTCGGCGCGCCGCTCGAGCAGGGCGCCAACGCGATCACCTACTACCTCAGCAAGCTGCCGGAGACCCGTGCGCTGCTGGCCGCGCCGCTCAACCTGCGCAGCGTCGGCATCAAGGACCTGCGCTACGGCTACCTGGTCGACGAGTGCTGGCAGGATCAGGACTGCGACGCTTTCCTGCGCAACACCTCACGCGAGGTCCCGTTCCTGCGCACGGCCAACCACTACTTCATGTGCGCGACGCTGTCGCGGGACGCCGACGGCCTCGCCGGGCGGCTCGTCGGCGACCTGCTCGTGCTTCGCGCGAGCGCATGGTCGCAGCGACGCGGCGAGCGGCTGCTCTTCCGGATCGAGCACTACGGTCATCTCGGCGGCGCCAACCATTTCGACCTGCTCAACCATCCCGCGATCTACCGCCAGATGCGCCGCTGGCTGGCGGCGCAGCGTGCGTTGCCGGCGCCCTCAGCCGAGGCCACGCCAGGCGTCGAGCACCCGCTCGGCCATCCGGCCGGCTGAGTAGCGCTCGGCGACGGCCCGGCCGGCGACGCGGGGATCCTCCTGCTCGAGCAGCGGCACCAGCCGCTCGCGCCACAGGACCGCGTCGAACGGGCCGCAGTAGGCGCCCTCGACCCCGGCGAGCGCCTCGGGCGCTATCCCCACGGGGGTCGCCAGCACCGGCACGTCGCAGGCGAGCGCCTCGAGCACCGTCAGGCCGAAGCTCTCCCGCTCGGATGTCATCAGCACGGCGTTCGCGGCGTTGACCCACAGCGGCACCTGTTGCGGATCGACCGCGCCCAGCGTCAGCAGCGGCGTATCGCCGGCCACCTGGCGGGCGCGGTCAAAGCGCTTCTCGGCTCGCCCGGGGTCGGCTCCAAACAGCAGGTAGGGGCCGGCCTGATCGAGCGCCAGCGCCCGCCGTGCCTCGCGCCGGCCGATCCGGTCAAAGCGGTCGGTGGCGACCCCGCACGGGAGCACCGCGAGCTCGCTGCGCCGCAGCCACCGTCGCGGGATCAGCTGCTCGAGCGGCCGCGACACCGGCGCGACCAGGTCCATCAATGGCAGGCCCGCGAGCGTGATCGCGCGCGAGCGGGGATGCACCAGGTCGGTCCCATGGAGGGTCACCGCGCGGGCGCCCGCTCGGACCGCGAGCCCCGGCCACAGGTTGAGACCGAAGTGCGCGTGGACGACATCGAACGCGGCTCCGCGGTAGCGGCGGCGGGCTGACGCGGCCGCCTCCGGGTAGGCGAGGGGTCCGAGCGAGTCGAACGTGAACAGCTCGAGCTCGAGATCCGGCAGGCGCCGGAGCGCGGCCACCTGATCGCGGACGAAGCTGCCGCGCACCGGGTCGCGGTCGCTCGGGTACATGTTGGTGAGCACGAGCGCCCTCATGGCGCCGCCAGACTAGACGGTAGGCTCGCCCTCCCGGATGAGGATCTGGTTCGACATGACTGCGTCCGCGCACCCGGTCGTCTTCCGGCCGGTGATCAAGCGGCTGCGCGAGGCCGGGCACGAGGTGCTGATCACCGCCCGCGACTATTCGCAGACGCTCGGGATCCTCGACCGCTTCGGGCTCGACTACATCGCGGTCGGCAGACACGGCGGCGCGTCGCGCGCGCGGAAGCTGATGGCGCTGGTGCAGCGCACGACCAAGCTCCATCGCTGGGCCCACGGCTCGTTCGACCTGGCGGTCGCGCACGGCTCAAACGACCTGGCGCTGGCGGCGGCCTGGGCCGGGATCCCGGCCGTGAACATGTTCGACTACGAGTTCGCGACGCTCCAGCACCACATCGGCTGCCGGCTCGCGAGGACGGTGATCACCCCTGACGCGATCCCCCGCTCGCGCCTCGCGCGCTTCGGCGCGACCGGTGAGAAGCTCGTGCAGTACCCAGGCCTCAAGGAGGAGTACTACCTGGCCGACTTCGAGCCCGACCCGGGGATCCTCGAGCGGCTCGCGGTCGACACCGCGCGGGCGGTGGTGGTGGTTCGCCCGCCGCCCGACGTCTCGCTCTATCACCGCAAGTCAAATCCGCTGTTCCCGCGCGTCCTCACCTATCTCGGCGACCGCGAGGACGTCCACGCCGTGGTGCTGCCGCGGACGGCCGCACAACGTCAGATGGTTTTGGCGCTGAACCTGCCGTCGGTGATCGTGCCGGACGGCGCCGTCGATGCGCAGAGCCTGATCGCGGCCTCGGACTTGGTCGTGTCCGCCGGGGGAAGCATGAACCGCGAGGCCGTCGCCCTCGGGGTGCCCGTATACACGACCTACGGCGGGCGCCTCGGCGGGGTCGACGAGGCCCTCATCCGTGGGGGCAGGCTGCGACCATTGACCGACCCCCGTGCACTCGTGCTGGAAAAACGGACCACCACCCTCGACTGGCCTCGCCGCGACCCGGGCGTGATCATCGACATGATCCTCTCGACGAACCGACGATGAGCACCAGCGCAAAGCGACAAGTCAGGCCCCGCCGCCCCGCCGCCACGCGGCTCTCCCGCGTGATCGCGGGCGAGACGCCGCCCGCCCCGCTCGAGCACCACAACGCGCTCGTCGAGCAGTACGCCGCGATGTCGCACACGTTCCAGCCCCGGCCGGTCGATCACGTGCTGCGGCTGCTCGACCTGGTGATCGCGGGCGCGGCCGTGATCGTCAGCTCGCCATTGATGGTCGCGATCGCGGTGGCGCTGAAGCTGAGCTCTCCGCGCGCGCCGGTGATCTATCGGGGATGGCGGGTCGGCCGCGGCGGGCACCTGTTTCAGATGCTCAAGTTCCGCACGCTCGCGCCGGACGCCGAGGATCGGCTCGGGCCGTACCTGGGGCCGCAGCTCACCCAGCTGACCCAGCACGAGGTGAGCTGGGTCGGGCGCCCACTGCGCGCCTCCCGGCTCGACGAGTTGCCGCAGCTGCTCAACGTGCTGCGCGGGGAGATGAGCCTGGTCGGGCCGCGGCCGATCCGCCCGACGTTCTTCGGCGAGCTCTGCCAGGGGATTCCCGAGTACTGGCAGCGGCTGGTGGTCCGCCCCGGGATCACGGGGCTCGCGCAGCTACGGCTGACGCGCGAGATGACATGGGCCGAGAAGCTGGCCCACGACTTCGAGTACATCGCCGACCGCTCGCTGCGGCTGTACCTGTCGGTGATCCTCACGACCGTGTGGCTGATCGTGTTCCGGCCCGCAAACCGCCGGGCAGCACTAAACCGGCTGCCCTGATCGGCCGGCCGGATGTGCGGGATCTGCGGCACGTACGAGTACTCGGGTGCCCGCTCGGTCGACCGCGAGGTGCTCGAGCAGATGAACGCGACGCTGATCCACCGGGGCCCCGATGGTGGCGGGATCCATCTCGACGGCCCGGTCGGGCTGGCCGCGCGGCGGCTGGCGATCATCGACCTCGAGCACGGGGACCAGCCGATGTTGGCGGCCGACGGCGAGACGTGCGTCGTGCAGAACGGCGAGATCCTCAACCACCTCGAGCTGCGCGCGGAACTGGAGCGCGAGGGCGTCAGCTTTCGCACCCGCTGCGACACCGAGGTGCTGCTGCACCTGTATCTGCGCGAGGGCCCGGAGTTCGTCTCCCGGCTGCGCGGCATGTTCGCGCTGGCTGTCTGGGATCGGCGCGAGCGGCGGCTGCTGCTCGCCCGTGACCGCTTCGGGATCAAGCCCCTCTACTACGAGCTCGGCGCGGGCCGCCTCAGCTTCGCCTCCGAGCTCAAGGCGCTGCTGCGCGCGCCGTGGTTCTCGCGTGAGGTCGACCCGGACGCGCTGCACTCGTTCCTCGCGTTCAACTCGATCCCGGCGCCGCTCACGATCTTCCGCGACGCGCGCAAGCTGCCGCCCGGACACCTGCTGATCTGCGACGGGCGCGGCGCGAGCATCCGCCGCTACGCGCGGCCGGCGCCCGCCGCTGCCGAGGAGCTTCGGCGAGAGCCCGCGCGTGAGCTGGGCGCGGAGCTGCGCGATCGCCTCGAGGAAACGGTCCGTGCCCACCTGCTGGCCGACGTGCCGGTCGGGGTGCTGCTGTCAGGCGGGATCGACTCGTCGGTCCTCGCCGCGCTGGCCGCCGGCGTCTCCCCGTACCGGGTGTCGACCTTCTCGATCGGGTTTCGCGAGCGCTCGTTCAACGAGCTCGATCTGGCGCGGCAGGTCGCCCAGCGCTATGGCACCGATCACCACGAGCTGGTGGTCACGCCGCACGTGGCGGAGCTCTTGCCGAAGCTCGTCGGCGCGTTCGATGAGCCGTTTGCCGACTCCTCGTCGGTGCCGACATACCTGGTGTCCGAGCTCGCGGCGCAGCACGTCAAGGTGGTCCTCTCAGGCGAGGGCGGCGATGAGCTGTTCGGCGGCTATGAGACGTACGCGGCCGACCAGCTGGCGCTGCTGTTCGGCGGGGCCGCCGCGCGGCTCGCGCCGCTCATCGAGCTGCTCCCGAGCTCGAGCGGGCGCGTCCCGCTCGACTACCGCGCCAAGCGGTTCGTCCGCGCCTCGGCGCTGCCGCCGCTCGAGCGCCACCACGGCTGGAAGGAGATCTTCTCAGCCGCGCAGCGGGCAGAGCTGCTTGCGCCGGACTGGCGGGACCCGCCGGGCGATCCCCTGGCGGTATGGCGGGCTCGCTTCGACGAGACGTCCGGCGCGCCGCTGCTCGCGCGGCTCCAGGACGTCGACCTCGGGATCTACCTCGCCGACGACCTGCTCGTCAAGACCGACCGGATGAGCATGGCCCACAGCCTCGAGGCGCGCGTGCCGTACCTGGACCCGGTGGTCTCAGAGCTGGCGCTGGCGCTGCCAACCCGCCTGAAGGTCCGGGGGCTGTCCAAGAAGCGGCTGCTGCGCCAGGTCGCGGCGAGCCTGGTGCCGCGGGAGATCGTGCGCGCGCGCAAGCGCGGGTTCTCGATCCCCGCCGCGGCCTGGCTGCGCGGCGAGCTCGAGCCATTCGCGCGCGAGCTGCTCGCGCCCGCGCGCACGCGAAGCCAGGGGTTCTTCGAGCCGGCGTTCGTCACCCGGCTGCTCGACGAGCACGTGGCGCGCCGCCAGGACCACAGCCGCCAGCTGTGGGGCCTGATCTCGTTCTCGCTGTGGGCCGAGCAGGTCGCGAGCGCCGCCGGCGTGCAGGCGGCCGTCGCTCAGCGGCCGTAGCGCTCGCGCCCCAGCACGAGCTGCTCGGGCAGCGCGATCCGCGGCGGCGGCGAGGGGTCCGCCAGCACCGACACCGTCTCGGCGACGCTGGTGGTGACGGTCGCGGTGCTGCCGTCGTGGTCGACCGAGACGAACTCCCCGTCGTTGGCTGCCACGCGGCCCTCGAGCCCCGGCTCGATCCCCGCCCGCTTGAGGTAGTGCAGAAGGTCCTCGGCCTCGTTCTCGAGCCGCAGGATCGTGACCCGCGCGCCGGGCTCGCAGTCGGCGAGCGGCACGCCGTCGATCCGTTCGCCGACCCGGATCGGGTGCCCGTGCGGACACGTCTTCGCCTCGCCGACGGTGGCGCGGACGTAGGCCTCGAACCGCGGCGTCATCGCGTGCTCGAGCTTTTCGGCCTCCTCGTGCACGTCGTCCCAGGGAACGCCGACCACGTCTGTCAGGAACCGCTCGATCATCCGGTGACGGCTGACCAGCCGCTCGGCGTGCTCGCGTCCCTGGTCGGTGAACGCGATCGTGCGCTCCTCGTTGCGGGCGATGTAGCCGTCGCGCTCGAGGCGTCCCAGCATCTCGTGGACGGTCGGCGCCGACAGCTGCATCGCGCGGGCGAGGTTCGCGCCCGTCAGCGGCAGCCCGGCCTCGTACAGCCAGAAGAGCCGCTCGAGGTACTCCTCCTCCGCCGTCGTCGCCCGCTCGTGGGCCATCGAGTGATCGTAGCGGTGGGGCCGCGCCGCGATCGCCTAGGATCGGCGCCCGTGACGCTACCGCTGAGCCCCCCGATCGCGCCCCAGCTCGCCCGCGCCAAAGGCGAGCTGCCGGTCGGCGAGCAGTGGGCGTATGAGCCCAAGTACGACGGGTTCCGCGCGATCGTGTTCGTCGACGGCGAGGCGACGATGATCCAGTCGCGCGGCGGCAAGCCGCTCGCACGCTACTTCCCCGAGCTGCGCTTCCCCGGCGGTCGCTACGTGATCGATGGCGAGATCGTGATCGACGATCCCGACGGCGGCGAGGACTTCGACGCGCTCTCGAACCGGATTCATCCCGCCCAGTCACGGATCCAGATGCTCGCCGAGCAGACCCCGGCGCGATACGTGGCGTTCGACCTGCTCGCGGTCGGCGATCAGACGCTGCTGGAGCAGGCCTTCGAGGATCGGCGCTCGGCGCTCGAGCAGCTGGCGCAGGACCCCGTCGCGCTGACGCCGCTGACCCGTGACCCGAGCGCTGCCGAGCCGTGGCTCGGCAGCGGCGAGGGCGTCGTCGCGAAGGACCTGCGCGCGCCCTACCGGCCCGGCGAGCGGGTCGGGATGGTGAAGGTCAAACGGGCGCGCACGATCGACGCCGTGGTGATGGGCTACCGCCCCGGGAAGGAGCCCGGAACGGTCGGCTCGCTGATCCTCGGGCTCTATGACGAGGCCGGCAGCCTCCATGTCGTCGGACACTCCTCGGGGCTGCGCGCGGGCGAGAAGCGCGAGCTTGTCGGCAAGCTGGCGCCGTATGAGACCGGCAAGCGCGGCCACGGCGATCCCAGCCGCTGGAAGAACGAGAAGGAGCTCGAGTGGATCGAGCTGCGTCCCGAGCTGGTGGTCGAGGTTCGCTTCGACCACGTCAGCGGCGGCCGGATCCGTCACGGCACCAGGATCCTGCGCTGGCGCGAGGACAAGCCTCCGCGGGAAGCTCGGCTCGAGCAGATGCAGGCCTGACGCTGGCTCAGGTTCCCTCCACGGTGCTGGTCGCGCCGGACTCGTTCAAGGGGACGCTGTCGGCGGTGACGGTCGCGCAGAGGATCGGCCGCGGGCTCGAGCAGGGCGGCTGGCCGGTCGATCTGTGTCCTTTGGCCGACGGCGGCGAGGGGACGCTCGAGGTGCTGCTCGACGCACTCGAGGCAGAGCTCATCACCGCGTCCGTTTCAGATCCGGTCGGACGGCCGGTCGAGGCCCGGTTCGGTCTCGGCAGCGATGCCCGCGGCGAGCGCGTCGGGGTTGTCGAGATGGCGGCGGCGAGCGGCCTCGCGCTGCTCGCGCCCGGCGAGCTTGACCCAATTGGGGCCAGCACCGCCGGCACCGGCGAGCTGATCCTGGCGGCGCGAGACGCCGGGGCAAAGACGATCTACGTGGGCGTCGGCGGCAGCGCCACGACCGACGGCGGCAGCGGCGCGATCGACGTGATCCGCCGGGGCGGCGGCCTGCGAGGTGCCCGGCTGGTGGTGCTCTCGGACGTGCGGACGCCGTTTGAGCGCGCGGCCAGCGTGTACGGCCCGCAGAAGGGCGCCTCCGAACGTGACGTGGCCCGTCTGACGCGGCGACTTCACGCGCTCGCGCGCCGCTTTCGCCGCGACCCGCGGGGGGTGCCAATGACCGGAGCCGCGGGCGGATTGTCCGGCGGTCTCTGGGCGGAGTTCGGCGCGGAGCTGCTCGCGGGCGCGGCGTTCGTGCTCGACGTGGTCGGCTTCGACCGGCGGATGCGCTTCGCCCGCGCGGTCGTCACCGGCGAGGGCTGCCTCGACACGCAGAGCCTCGCGGGGAAGCTCGTCTCGGAGGTGGCGGTGCGCGCTCGCCAGACGGGCGTGCCGTGCCACGCGATCGTCGGCAGGCGTGAGCTCGACTCGTTCGGCGCGCGGATCCTCGACCTTCAGGCGATCATCGAGGCGAGCACCGTGCGGCAGCTGACGGCCGCGGGCCGGCGGCTGGCGCGGCTGATCTGAGCGCCCAGGTGCGCTCAGGTGTGGGAGAACGCCTGGCGGCCCTCTCCCGGCATCGGCCGCTCGAGCGACTCGAGGAACTCCGTCTCCCGTTGCAGGTGGTCGATCAGCCAATCGCCCATCTCGCTGGTCATCCCCGCGCGGACCACGATCCGCAGCACCGCCATGTCCTGGAGGTTCTCCGGGAACGTGTAGGCGGGCACCAGCCAGCCGTTCTGGCGCAGACGGTCGGACACGTCGAACACGGTGTAGTTCTCGACGTCCTCGCCCAGGCGGAACGCGAACACCGGCAGCTCTCGGCCTTCGGACAGCAGCTCGTAAGGCCCCATCTCGGCGATCGCGCCCGACAGCTGCACCGCTACGTCCTGGGCGCCCTGGATCACCCGGCGGTAGCCTTCGCGCCCCAGCGCAGTGAGCATGTAGTACTGGGCGATCACCTCGCTGCCGGGCCGCGAGAAGTTCAGCGCGAACGTCGGCATGTTGCCGCCGAGATAGTTGACGTTGAAGATCAGCTCCTCCGGCAGCGCCTGATGGTCTCGCCAGACCACCCAGCCGACGCCCGGGTAGACGAGCCCGTACTTGTGGCCGGAAGCATTGATCGAGTGGACCCGGGGGATGCGGAAATCCCACTCGAGCTCCGGCTGGATGAACGGCGCGACGAATCCGCCTGAGGCGCCGTCCACGTGGATCGGGATGTCGAGTCCCGTCTCCTCCTCGAGCCGGTCGAGCGCGGCGGCGATGTCCTTGATCGGCTCGTAGCTGCCATCAAACGTCGACCCGAGGATCGCGACGGCGCCGATCGTGTTCTCGTCGCAGCGCTCGACGGCCTCCTCGGCGCCGAGGTGATAGCGGTCGGGCTCGACGGGCACGTGCCGGGGCTCCACCTCCCAGTAGCGGCAGAACTTCTCCCAGCAGACCTGGACGTTCGAGCCCATCACGAGGTTTGGCTTATCGCCTGACTTGCGCGCATCCTCTCTGCGCTTTCGCCACCGCCACTTGAGCGCCATCCCCGCGAGCATGCACGCCTCGCTCGAACCGACGGTCGAGGTGCCGATCGCGTTGCTCTCGTCGGGGCAGTGCCAGAGGTTGGCGAGCATGTTCACGCAGCGTGACTCGATCTGCGCGGTCTGCGGGTACTCGTCCTTGTCGATCATGTTCTTGTCGGCCG
>Ga0209810_1005603_pt1 | contig 11268 bp, 10 predicted proteins | sample Coa_R1_7_FD_187159 | JGI IMG/M metagenome (GOLD analysis project Ga0209810, IMG submission 187159) | Surface soil microbial communities from Centralia Pennsylvania, which are recovering from an underground coalmine fire - Coalmine... | ecosystem: Environmental > Terrestrial > Soil > Unclassified...
GGCGTGGGGAGCATTCAATAGCCCTGAATCTTCAGGGGCAGCAGATACTTGCGCGAAAGGTGTAGAATAAGGACAATCGATAGATAGTATTTTGACCATCGATCCGTCGAGAGCGGAGCAGAGCAGGGAACAGTAGATGAGCACATTTCTACCCAGGCCCAATACGCCAGTAGATCAGCAGCCGTCACACGAGGCCACACCGCGCCGATTGATTGTTACCGCCAGCGTGGTCACGTTCGCGGTGCGTAACTGGTCGCTGTGGGTTTTGTTGCGTGATGGCCCCTGGGGACCGCCGATGCGCCTGGTGCTTGGCTCTGAAACGGTAACTGACGCGGTGGAGCGTATACTGGAGGCGCTGCTGATGTGGCCCGCGCAGGCGGCTCTGCTCCAGCTCAAGGCCGGCTGGCAGGAGCAGCAGGTTCACGTATGGGGGAGCGCCGAGCGAGGGGCCGCCGTTTCGCTGATCCATAGCATGCTGCTGCGGGCGAATCGCGACGAACTGCGTCCCAATTTGCATAAGCAGCCGGTGCCGAGCTTGCATGTGAAATGGGTGCCGGTAGAGGAAATTGAATCTGGCCGCCGAATCCTCGATCCAGAGGTGCAGCCGGGATTGCAGTCCGCGCTGCACACTTTGCGCTCTCAGGTGCAGCGCGATCCGGAGATTATACTGCGTTACCTGGCGGATATGGGCGCTGTGCATGCGGTAGAATACCAGACAGGAGATGAACCCCTGCCGTGGTGGCAGCGCGATACCGATGGGCCGGTCAGCAAGGAGACGCGCCCGCTCAATGTGCTGAAGCCGCCGGTGCCCGGCGATGGGGTTTTGACGCTGGCCGAGGCGGCGCTGCTCTATCGGGCCTTCTTTCCTCCCGACGAACAGATCGATCTATCGAACCTGCGGCGGCGTTTCCTGGCGACAAACAGGTTAGAGGCTCTCAATGAGGAGCGCCCGGTGCGCGGGCGTGAACTGGACTGGCGGCGCGTCAGCCGCGCCTACCGCTATCGAGGATAGCGGTAGGCGCGGGGGTTCTCCCCCGGAGGCGTGAACTGTATGGCTCTGGCATGTCATCCCGAGCGCAGCGCAGGATCTGGCGGCGCGCAGCAGCAGCGCGTCCGTCTGGTCCCCGGCAGACCAGGAAGGGGCATGCAGATCCTTCGCGCCATCATGTCATCCTGAGTGCGGCTAAGGGTGACATGGCCGCTTTTACACGGCATGTAAATTTCTTATAGACAGGGGAAACATATGGCAAAGGTGACAACAGGCAGCGGCGACACCGGCTATACCGGTTTATTGGGCGCGCAGCGCGTTCCCAAATACGATCCACGTCCCGATACCTTCGGTACTGTTGATGAGGCTACCTCCGCTCTGGGCCTGGCGCGGGCAGTCGCGAAGGATCAGAAGGTAAAAGAAATCATCTATAGCGTTCAGCAGGAGCTGTATCTGCTTATGGGCGAACTGGCAACGCCGCCAGAGAACTACGAACAGATAGGACTGCGCATGACTGCTGAGCATGTGCAGCGCCTGGAAAAGATCGAGGACGAGTTGAAACGCGAGGTCGAGATCCCTAACAGGTTTATCATCCCGGGCGATACGCTCGACGGAGCCGCGCTTGACCTGGCCCGCACCATTATTCGCCGCGCCGAGCGTATGGCCGTGAAGCTGCTGCACGATGGTGTGATTCAGAATGCCGAGGTCATACGCTATCTCAACCGGCTCTCTGATCTCATCTTTATTCTCGCCCGCTATATCGAGGTGAAATCATCGCTGGCGGAGTTGCCTCCCGAACCGTAGTTTTTTAGAAAAGAGAACTTCTCGGGTCCGCTCAAGAGCGGGTGGCACAGCGCCGCAGGTGCTGTGCCATTGTTTGTATTTGCTGCGTGTGGTGCGGACTGCACGCAGCAAATACAAACAGACAGGCCACTGAATGCCGTCGGCAGAATAGCATACTTTTCCCCCCTTGCTTTCTACATCTCCATATTTATCTACAAAAATGTGAACTAGTTCATAGTCTCATGCTCATTTCTTCCTGCATAATAATCAGGGGTAATGGCTTCTGATGGCAGACAGGCGCCTGCGACACCCGCCAGGGGGTTAATAGTGAGGTGCACTGGCGCGAGAAGCCCGAAATCAGAAATATTCATAAATATGAGATTACTCACGAGATAAAATCGTTTGGTAATGCATTAGTATGAGTAGAGGATCTTATGCGATCCCTCTGCCTGGATGATGGGATTACATGAACGTCGTTGATGATGAATCCCGCCTCACGATTGAGGCATGCCAGGGTTCGATGGCAGCGTTTGAGGCCCTTGTGATCTCCTATGAGCCGCGCATCAGACGTATGCTCTATGGGATGACTCATGATGTGCAACTCACGCAGGATCTCTGCCAGGAGACCTTTCTGGCGGCATACCGGGCCTTACCGCGCATGAATGGCAGGGAGTTGCATTTTGCACCCTGGCTCTATCGGATTGCGCTCAATCAACTGCGCAGCGAATGGCGGCGGCGCAAACATGTCACGGTAATCCCATTCTCGCCCCCACAGGGGGGAGATGATGATATATTTGAGGAGTCGAGCGAGGATTATCTGATGAGCGAGGAACCATTCGAGGAGCGTATCGTGCGGCGTGATCTGGTAGAGCGCGCGCTGGCGCAGTTGCCGTCCTCCTCAGCACTCTGCCTGCTGCTGGATGCCGAAGGCTTCTCCTATCGTGAGATCGCCGAGGCGATGCAGGACTCGCTCTCGGCGGTGCGCAGTCGGCTCTCGCGCGCTCGACAGGCATTTCAACGTATTTATGCCAGTCTCGATCAGGAAGGAAAAGCATGACGGATAAGCTCCCTGGTGCTCACAGTTTCGATCTTCCTCCATGCTCGCTCAGCGCTCACTGCTGGCGCATGGTTGATGAGCTGGACGGATACGATGCCCCGGGTTGGACGGCAGTCGACGTATTTGAGGAGGATAGCCGCGATGTATTGCTGATAGAGCAGCTGCGTGCGCATGTGGAGTATTGTCCGACCTGTAGCGAGACGCTGAGGCGTGCGCGCAGATTGCGCACTCAACAGCGCAGACTGCTGCGCGACCTGCTTGCGGAAGGCGAACGGAAGGTTCCCCCGACCACCGATCATACGCTGAGGGCGATCAGGCGTGAGCCAGCGCTGGCGCGAAGCGGACAGGCTGTAGCACATGACGTTGAGCGCGCAGGAGCGGAGAGCGCCGCCTGGCGAACCCTGGCGCCCGTTGGTGAGCGTCCCCGTCGTGCGCCACGCCGATCCTCCAGAATACTGCAAGGGGCGCTCTCGCTGGTCGCCGCAGCCGCTCTCATTATCGCCTCTCTGAGCCTGTTCAGCCACCTTGTGATGCTCCGTTCAAACCCCGCTGGCAGGGTAGTGGCACCGCGCATGGCCCCCGCGCCGGCGCCGGTGTCCGGCTGGTCCTCAGTTGTGATGACCTTTGTGCGTGACAACAGCCTGATGGTCGTCAATGAGGATCCCGCCAGCAACACTGGCGTCACCCTGGCGTCCGCAGCGACGACGAAGACTATTGACCTCGATAGCATCTCTCATGATGGTGAGCGGCTGCTCTATCGCATCTATAACAGTCAGCGGACGAAGACCACGTATACTTTCCAGCCACAATCTCCAGGCCCGGCGCTGTATATCCTCCCTGGCATGGGTAGCCACACCGTATGGAGCACCGATGATCGCTATGTGTTCATCAGCGCGCCACATGGCGTCAAACAGGTTGATGCGCGTTCTGGCGCGCTGGTACAAGATATCCTGCCCTCTATTCCATCTCCTGATATTCGCTTCTATTACGGAGGATACCTCTACTACCTTGTCCCCAGAAAAGGCATCGCGGGCGTTTTAAACCGCGTCAGTATCGCAGGCGGAGCTACGAAATCGGTAACGCCCTGTCTCCTCGGGCGCGATTTCTGGTTAAGCCCCACTGGAACGACGATCTATTACCATTGCGACGGCCAGAACACGCTCTATGCGGTCAATGCCGATGGCTCCAATGCGCGCGTCGTGCGCGGCAATGCCGGCTGGCTGATTGGCTATGCCGCCGATAATAGCCTGCTGACGCTCAGAAATATCGGCGCCCGCTATCAGGTGGTGAAGATGGGCGCGAAACCGGCGCAGGATCGTGTGTTGCTGGACGATCTGGCGCCGGGTGCTGCGTATATCGCGCCCGGCTCGGTTGCCGTGGCCCCCTATGGGCGCGCGCTCGTTGCAAGGGCGCTCTATGCCGATGGTCATGAAGAACTGTGGTATGGCGACCTGAGCAGCGGCAAGCAGTTCCGGCTCTCGATCCCCGCCGGCGCGAAGCTGCTGGCATTGAAGGGCTGGGACCGCTTGCAGGTTCCTGCGCCTCCCATGTCGCGGACCTTTAGCGATTGGCGCAGCGTGCTGGTTGCCGAAAATAATGATAAGATCGGCTGGAGCGGCATCGTCAATATCGATGCATATAGCGGAACGAATACACTGCTCACCGCCGCGAAACTTCCGCCCGACACGCGCGTCGATGGCGTCTCCTCCGATGGCAATACCGTGCTGTACCAGTATTCGAGCCAGGGCAAGGCATTCTACTGGCGATTGCCGCGCCCAGGCGGCAATGGAGCCTTTTATACGCTGAACGACGGCGTGGCCGGCAATGCTATCTGGATGCCCGATAGTAGCCACGCGCTCGTCCTGGCGGCGGGGGAAGGCGTGATGGAGGTCGATACCCGGAGCGGACAGAGCGTCAATATCATCCCCTTGCCGGTGAGCAGCCAGTCAGGGCAGCAGGTCGAGATAGCCCGGCTCGCGTTCTATCGCGACGGCTACCTCTACTTTGTGGGAGGACAGGGAGCCTGCGAAGGCGAACTCTGTCGCGTCCAGGTCGGCGCCGCTGGCGCGGCAGCGCATCCCGTAACGTTTCGCGTCTCCAATACGAGCTACTGGCTCAGCCCCGACGGCACCACAGTCTATTTCTCCAACAGGCAGGGGCCAGCCGGACGGGCCGGCATCTATGCCGTCAATAGCGATGGCACGCATATGCGGCTCCTGCGGCCTTACGCCGATGCCGTGCCCATCGGCTACGCCGCCGACATGTCGCTGGAGATCATGCGCTACATCAACGGCAAATTCGTGGTGGTGAAGCTGGGTGCGACGCCGCAGGCCGATAGCGTCGTGCTGGCCGATGCCGCGCCGGGGGCCGTCAGCCTTTGCAACTCCCCGAACCCGCCCGGCGTCTCACCAATCTGCGATAGCAACATCGCCCTGGCACCACTCGGCGGCATGCTCCTGCTCAATGCCGTCTACCCCGATGGCAGCTACAAGCTCTGGTCCATCAACCTCCAGACCGGCAAACGCGTCCAGGTCGCATCGCCTCTGCCACAGCCCGGCACCCAATTGCAACTGATCGGCTGGGACCGAATCACAGTGCCAGCGGGATAACGTCGGCAGGGGCCGGATTTATCCGCCCGCCTGGGGAGACGGAGCACCCATTTTTGGGGCGGATAATGAGTTTTAACGACCAGAATCGGTAAGGGGGAAAGCCATGTCATCCTGAGCAGCGGCGAAGGATGACATGGCTTGCTCGCTCTTTCAGAACCTTACCGCTCTATCTCCGATGAAACGCTCGTACTGCTGTACCTCAACGCCACGTGAGGAATATGAATCGCGAACGGACGAGCACTATGGCAATGCTCGGCAAGCGAAGGATTGGCGAGACTTTGCGTGCATTCGTGCTCCCGAATCACCACCATTGCTATCAAAGCGGCAGCTATCGCGAAGCCAGCACAGACAAAGATAGCGCTTTGAAATCCTCCGACCAGCGCGGCCCCGCTACTCGCTCCACTGCGCAGCAGTACCGTTGTACGGCCCGTCGCGATAGTGGTTGTGATCGCTAACCCGATAGCAGCACCAACTTGCTGTGCGGTGTTGAGCAGTCCCGAAGCCAATCCTTGCTCGTTATTGCTCACACCTGCCGTGCCTGCAATAAACATGGCCGGAAAAACGCAGCCAAGCCCGATGGCTACAATGAGCATTGCTGGCAGTAGCATACCGAGAAAGGTGCCGGTGGTAGACATTCGCGTGAAGAACAGCAGGCCGAAGGTTATAATTACCATTCCGCCGACGAGAACGCTTTTAACGCTGATACGAGCAACCAGGCGCGAGGCGAGGTTCGAGACCACCATGAGCGTCAGAGCCATTGGCAAGAAAGCCAGTCCTGTCTCTACCGCTGAATAACCAAGTACCTTCTGCATGTAGAGCGTAAGCATAAACAGCAGAGAAACAAAAGCGGCAGGGCCTAAAAGGCCAACCATATCCCCTCCACTCAGCGTGCCCAGGCGAAAGATGCCGAGCCGGACCAGTGGAGCCGGAGAGCGCAATTCAATGCTCACAAAGGCGAGAATCAGCACCAGAGCGAGCACAAAGAGGCCGATTGCCTGCCAGGATAGCCACCCCAGAACATTGCCCTCACCAAGTACCGCCACCAGCGCGATAAGGCCAGTCGTAATAACGACAGCTCCAAGCACATCTATATGCCGCTGCTCCGCTTGAGCGCCACTTTCCTCCAGAAGAATAGGAGCGAGCGCAATTGCCAGAACGCCAATCGGCACGTTGATAAACATTACCCAGCGCCAGCCGGGGCTAGCTACAAGAAGCCCACCCAGCAATGCTCCTACAGCGAAGCCGGACGAAGTGATAGAACCCATAATCCCAAACGCCTTATTGCGCTCAGGGCCTTCCGCAAAGAGCGTCGCAATCAGCGAAAGCGTCGTTGGTGCAACCAGCGCGGCGCCAAGCCCCTGAATAGCGCGCGTAGTGATGAACCAGATACTGCTTGATGCAAAGCCCCCGGCGAGTGAAGCGAGAGAGAAGAGCGCCAGGCCCACTATAAGCAACCGGCGTCGTCCAAAGAGGTCGCCTGCGCGCCCGCTGAGCAACAGGAAGCCGCCGAAGGTGAGCGAGTAGGCGCTGACCACCCACTGTAGCGCCTGAGTTGAAAGGCCCAGATCGTGCTGCATCGATGGCAATGCCACATTTACGACCGAGGCATCGAGCACAACCATGAACCGTGTCAGGCAGAGTAGAACGAACGCAAACCTCTGGCGGCGTGCGGTTTGCGCAGTCGTTAAAGCGACGCTCATCAAATCCTCCTTAGCAGCAGTAAAGTGGAAAGAACGTATACCCCCATCGTCTCTTATATGCCTTCACTGCTCTGGGAAGGCTGTTCACAGGTAGCTGTAATCACGAAAAAACTGATTGTTCAGATGGCCTTCGCGAAGGCCAGCAGATCGGCAACGGTAAAGTCGCCCTCGCGTGTACCGGGCAGTTCGGGCCGCCACTCCTCGTCGGCATTGCGATAGGAGCCGGGATCGGCGTCGATCAGGCCGAGCAGGACCTCGGCTACGATGCGTCCTCCTACCGCGCCCAGGTGCTCGCCGTTATGCCGAACCTCGGCCTCCTTTAAGATGTAGTACCAGAGCGGCGTTTCGCTTTTCCAACCCAGCGCTGCCAGGCCGATCTCGTCTCTGGAAAGCGGCTCTACGTCCATCGCGTTCGCAACGGCCTCGCCCGATGGCAGATCGAGCGCCTGGCCCCGCACAAGATCGCGATAGGCCAGCGAATGCTCCTCCGGGATCGTCGTTGTGCCGACCACAGAGGTGGGCAGATCGATGAGCGCATGGGCGAGCAGTGTATCGATGCGTTTGCTTGCCTGCGGCGGATGCTGAGCGTTAACCTGGAAGAAATACTTCCAGTCTATAACGTGGTCATGCGTCACAGGACAGGTTCCTGCGCAATCTGGGAAGATCTGCCCCTTCGTGCCCAAATCGTTCAGGGTGTAGAATGATCTGATCTGGCTATGACCATAGCGATATGCCGCATCGGCGAACTCTACAGGGATATAGGCAGCATCGGTATAGGTGTAGAACTTCAAGCCATTACTCAACACGTCTTGCATGAGGTCTTCCCCGACGGTCAGCGGAAGGAACTCATGCACAACGATCCACTGGTAATGCCAGCGCACGAGACGTTGGGCCTCGCCGAACACGTTTGCCGCCGCGACTCCCTGTGAGCGCAGGTGATCGACAATGGCATTGTGAAATTTGAGAAAGGCCAGGTGCCACTGTGCGATGAGCAGGTGCACATCGTCGCGCGGATCACCCAGCAGCGCACGGCCCTGGCGATTGCGCGGCAGATCATTGAACTCTCCACGATCATCAACGCCCAGGAGAAATTTGTCTGGATCATCGAGATCGTAGAGATAGGGCGAGCCGCCCGGCCCGGCGGAATACACGGATTCCAGATCGAGGCGAGGGGAGCGGAAGTTGCGCAGTTCGTTCAAGCGAGCGTGGTGCAGTAACAGGCTGCGATCAGCCGTGATATCATGCGCGACGAACTGGCCCAGGATCGTAAAGCCGGCAGGGATGCGCGGATTATCTATCGCTGCCCCGTCGCTCGTTCTTGCGGCTGCATCCATTACCGACTTGCCCAGCGTCAACAAGATGTTTTCGTCGGTTTCCGGGCACGGCAGGTCGGGAAACATCCTGCCATACTTGTCGGTTACGGAGAGCGAATCCTTCAGGTGTGGTGCGATAACGCAACTATGGGTACTCATACGTGCTCCTTATAAAGTATATCCGCGTTGCTAGAACATAACCTGGTCGATGTAGCACCAGCGCCAGTCCTCGCCAGGCTCGAAGGACTGTATGATCGGGTGATGCGTCGCGTGAAAATGCTTCGTCGCGTGCTTGTTTTTGGAAGAATCGCAGCAGCCGACGTGCCCACAGATGAGGCATATGCGCAGGTGCACCCAGGTATCGCCGGTCTTCAAGCACTCCTCACAACCGTTCGCGCCGGGGGTAACGTCTCTGATCTGGTCGAGATGCGTACACTGTTGAGTCGTTTTTCTTCCTCCTCTCATATTGGCCGTCTCTGAAATAGAGGCTTAAAAGGGTCTGATGCTCAGCGTCCTCGCCCACGAGCCGGGTCCCTGTGCGGCGAAACCGCACCGTGGATGTATTTGTGTTGTGCAGGGCATGCGCTTCGCGCATGCCCTGCACAACACAAATACATCACGCGAGCGCCGCAGGCGTGAGCACGCGATATCGTAGATTTCGTTGCATTTAATTAATGCAACAGACCACATTATATACTGCGCAAAGCCATTCATGGAACTGTCTATTTCACCGGTTAGTCATCCGGCAAAATAACCAGCATCGTCACCTGGCAAAATAGCCAGGAGGAGCAATGTTGAGGTTGGCGAGACTTTCTCACGCGGTAAAGTCATCCCTTGTAGTCTCGCTTTTTATGTTTTATAGTAAATTTATGGGGTTGTGTGATTGCTGCTCACCAATCTTCATCACGCAACGCATACCTTTCATGTTCCCCTGCTCACTGGAACTGGCAGGGCCGTATTCTCACGAGTAACCTGGCACTGGATACTCAAAACGACCGTAATGGTCGCCCCTATGGAGGTACAACCAGCTATGTGTGGCATCGCCGGAATTCTCTTCAAGCATCATGAGCAACTTATCGGAGATTTTCTCATCAAAATGCTGGCCGATCTCAACCGTCGCGGCTTCGATTCAACGGGGGTTGCTCTCTATGGAACTCCCTCCGAAGGAAATCTCGTGGTGCGCGTCAAGGTGGAGGAGGAAGCAGAGGCGGAAACGGTACCCTGGGAGGGGAACATTCGTGCCATCGCCCAGCAATTCGGCGAGGTCAGGCAGAGCAGTCGCGTGGGACAGTATGTGCGCCTCGTAATGGAGTATGCGGGCGATTACGAGACGCTGGCGAGGGCGCTTGAAGCCTCTGGGAATGGCGTCGAGGTATTCAGCATGGGGCGGCATCTTGAAATCATCAAGCAGATGGGCTGTGCGCAGCCGATGGATGCGGTCTATGGCATCTCTACCTTTATGGGAAGTCATGGTCTCGGCCATACGCGCATGGCTACCGAGAGCCGCGTCGATATCAGCCACTCGCATCCGTTCTGGGCGCGTCCCTTCCCCGACATTTCGGTCGTCCATAACGGTCACATCACCAACTATTACAAACTGCGCCGCCGTCTCGAAATCAAGGGCCATCGTTTCAGTACGGGTAATGACTCGGAGGTTATTGCGGTATATATCGCGGATATGATGCAGCAGGGAGCAACCCTTCACGAAGCCATGAAAAACAGCGTCACCGCGCTTGATGGCTCTTTTACCTACCTCATTGCTACCGCCGACAGCATTGGCTATGCCCGCGACCAGTTTGGCACGAAACCGCTCATTGTTGCCGAGACCGACGATTTTGTGGCCGTCGCTTCTGAAGAGATCGCGCTGCGGCAGGCTTTCCCCTATGAGCTTGATACCCGCGAAGCCGCCGCGTGTGAAGTGCGCACCTGGAACCTTGCTCAGAGCGCTTATCCAGGCGTCGTATATGCGCAGTAGCGTCAAGGAGTTTATTTTGATGACAGCAACCATCGATTGCGCCCGGCACACGACACGCGAGATCAACATGACCATCAAGCAATTGATTGCCAGCGGCGAGACTGAGATTCACCTGCTCAATCCTGCGGCGCGCCATAACCTGGGCGTCGCTATCTTCGCGCCGGTCAAAATTGTGGTCGAGGGAAGCGCCGGCTACTACTGCGGCGGCATGAATGATGGAGCGAGCTTTCACATCAAGGGGAATAGCGGATGGGGGGTGGGCGAATGCATGCTCTCCGGCGAGATCGTCGTCGAGCGCAACGCCGCAAGCTTTACCGGAGCTTCTATCCGTGGAGGGACCGTGGTCGTGCGCGGCCATGCCGGAGCACGTACAGGTATCAGCCAGAAGGGAGGGCTTATTATCGTCGGCGGTGATACGGGCTACATGACCGGATTCATGATGCAAAAGGGGACGATGATTATTTGTGGGAATGCCGCCGAAGGTCTGGGCGATTCTATGTATGCCGGGACGATCTATGTTGGCGGTGAGATCGCTCAGCAGGGCAATGATGCTGTCATCAAAGAGATGACGGAGGAGGATCATCGCTTCCTGGCCGGGGCGCTGGCCCACTACGATCTGAGCGATAGATGCGCTATCTCGAACTTCAAGAAAATCGGCTCGGGCGGAAAGCTGCATAATTTTTCTAAAGCCGACTTTGAATTATGGCGCGTCGCCATGTAAAGGGAGTATTTTTCCTATGGTCGAAAAACCACTTATCCGTTATGGGCAGCTCTGGTCCCCAGAAGCGATGGAGGATGTGCAGGTCAAGGCCCAGCTAGGGCGCTACCGCATTCGCGGCTTTA
>Ga0209810_1005604_pt1 | contig 11266 bp, 9 predicted proteins | sample Coa_R1_7_FD_187159 | JGI IMG/M metagenome (GOLD analysis project Ga0209810, IMG submission 187159) | Surface soil microbial communities from Centralia Pennsylvania, which are recovering from an underground coalmine fire - Coalmine... | ecosystem: Environmental > Terrestrial > Soil > Unclassified ...
ATCTCACTCCTGCAGAGACCCTGCGCGTCCTTATTGAGGTCAACGGGGAGCAGGTGAAAGCGGAGGTCGATGCCTGCCGCGTGTTGATAGAGGGCTGGAATCTGAGCCAGCACATTCCCGTGCTGGCGGAGCGAGCGAGAGAGCGGCAGAGGCGCAGTGTCTCCGCACTCAGCCAACTGCTGCAAGCGGGCATTGCCGTTGGAGAGTTTCGCGCGGATATCGAGGTGGAGACGCAGGCACGTATTCTCACAGCCACGCTGTACGGTCTGATGGTGCAGTGGCACTGGCAGCCGGGAAGCATCGACTGGAGCAGCATCGCCGAGGAAATCGTGCGGGGGCTGCGCCCGGATGGTGGGAGATAAGGAGCGCGCTACGTCTTCCTCGCGCTGCCGAACCTTACAGCCTCACCCTCACTGACTGAAACGGTCCCTGACGTCGATGGGAGCGCCGTGAGTACCAGCGCCAGCCGTCCACGCAGTATGAGCCAGGGGCAGCTCCGGTCGCACATCACCCTGTACTCGCCATATGATGAAGGTGGGTACTCAAGCGTGACGGTGAGGACCTGGAGGTATTTCTCCTTCGGCGCTGACTCCTGTTTCTTGTCTCGCGTCTTTCGCGCAGCTCTGGGCCACCAATCGTCCCACATAGGCGGCTTCCTCGACCGAGAGCAGTATTACCTCTGAATGGGCAGCCAGAAAGGTCGAGGCAGTCTGCTCCGACTGGAAGAAGAGCGACTGCTGGCAAAAGGTGGCGCGCGTGCAGTCGTCACGGCTGGCTGGCACGATCAGCGACATCACACTGTTCGCAGGGGAAAGGTCCTTGATGCTCCCTTCCGGTGTGACGGCAAAGGTAACGGGCTGACCGCTGACGGGACACGTCGACTGAACGTGCGCCTCGACGTGCAGCGACGGCGGGAACAGAACCGTATCAAAGGCGCACCAGGTGTAGAGCAGTTTGCCCCCGACCTGAAACCGATGGGGAGTCGGCACCAGTGTGGCTCCCAGGCCGACAATATTGCCAGCCTGATCAAATTCGACCTCTGGCGGCAGCGCAACCAGGCGGCGTTCCAACTCGTCCTGGCTCAGCCGCAGTGAGGCGCGGAGAGCGGCTGGCGTCACCGGTTTGCCGCGCGTCACCTGCTGGATAATGGGACGGCACAGCTCCTCCTGCTCGCAGCGTAGTTGCTCTGACAGGAGGGCGGCAATTGTTTCAAGTGATGGGTGTGGCATATATCCCTTCCTGAATTTCATGCTGTTCTGGCTTCTCTGACAAACAACTTCCCCTGCATTACTCCTCTGCCGATACTGGCAAGGATTCGTTTGATCTGCACAGGCATCCCTCACTAACTGGCACAACAACTGAGGTTGCTCACATCTCTGCTAAAGGAGATGGCGACAATCTTGAGCGCCTCGGCCATCGTGGGGTAGACATGGATCAGATTGATGAAATCATCGACAGTGGCATGGAAACGCAGGGCCATAGCCGCTTCATTGATCACCTCTTCCGCGCTCACCCCAAGCATGGAGACGCCCAGCACCCGGCGGCTCTCTCGTTCCAGCACCATTTTGATAAGGCCGCGTGTATCATGGATGATACTGGCTCGTGGAACCACATCCATCGAGACGGTACTCGACTCACTTTCAAGCCCGCGAGCCTGGGCCTGCGCCTCGGTCAGTCCGACGACGCCCAGCGGCGGGTCGGTGAAAACGGCTCGTGGAATCACCATCAGATCAACGACCTGCCCGGCATCGGCCAGCGCATTACTGGCGGCAATGCCTCCCTGCTGAGCGCCGACCGGCGTGGCCATCTGGCTGCCCACTTCGTGTCCGATCACATCGCCTGCCGCCCAGATATGCGGCACGCTGGTTCGCAGGGAGCGATCAACCTCGACGGCTCCCTGAGCATCCAGGCGCACCCCCACGCGTTCCAGACCGATGCCGCTCGTGTTGGGTCGCCGACCGGTCGCCAGCAGCAACTTGTTGGCCTGGAAACGCCGACGTGCGCCACGCACCAGCGCGGCGACCTGCACCCGCTCGCTGTCGCCGCTGACCTGCTGCACCTGCACGCCGGTCACCACCTGGATGCGCTCCTGACGCAGAATAGAGGTCAGCGCCTGGCTGATCTCAGGTTCGTAGTCCTTGAGAATACGCTCCGATGGCGCCAGAAGCGTCACCTGGGCGCCAAAGCGCGAGAACATCTGCCCCAGTTCCAGAGCAATGTAGCCCCCACCGGCGATCAGCAGCGTATCGGGCAATTCGTCGCTTCCCATGTCCTCCCGGCTGCTGAGCAGGTCGCTGGTCAGATAGGGGGTTTCAGCCAGACCGGCAAGGGTCGGGATCGATGGGGAGGAGCCGGTGGCGATGAGAATCTGCTCGCCCTTCAAGTGACGCAGTGAGCCATCAGCAGCCTGCACTTCGACCGTGTGGGGGTCTACCAGTGCAGCATGACCGTACACGACTCTGGGGCCGGGCATTCCGTCGTGGGCCAGCAGGCTGGCGTAGTGCTGCTGGCGGTAGGTGCGGATCAATTCGTCCTTCTGCTCCACCAGTGCGGGCAGATTGAAGGTCATGGGCGTGGCCTGCAAGCCCGCATAGCGAGGGTGGGCTGAAGTGTAGACGATGTGAGCCGCTCCGATCAGATTCTTGGAGGGCAAGCAGCCCCGGTTGAGGCAGGTTCCTCCCAGCGTGCGATCTTCGGTCATCACCACGCTCTTGCCCAGTTCTGTAGCACGGACAGCGGCGGCAAAAGCGGTTGAACCGCTGCCCAGAATCGCCAGGTCATAAGACTCCTGTGTTGAGGTCATAGTAGCTCCTCCTTCGGTGCAGGCTGGTTCTCTGGTTACTCCGCCTGTCGTTCAGGGCAGATCGAGCGTCTCTTGCTGGTTGAGCGCATCGAGCATGGGACAGCGCCCGGTCGGCCCTTGCCCGTTACAGAGGGAGTGAATCTGGAGCAGGGCCTGACGCATCCGTTGTAACTCGATGATTTTGCGCTCCACCTCGGCAATTTTCGCCTCGGTGTACCCCTTGACCTGCTCACAGGACGTCTGAGCGTCCACGCGCAGCAGCAGCAACTCGCTAATCTCTTTGAGCGAGAAGCCTAATTGTTGTGCGCGTTTAATAAAGCGCAGACGGCTGATTACCTCCTCAGGGTACTGCCGGTAGCCCGAAGCCCGGCGCGGCGGTTCCTCCAGCAAGCCCTCACGTTCGTAGAACCGCACCGTTTCCACGCCAACCCCGGCCCGGCGCGCCACCTGTCCAATCGAGAGCGTCTCCATCTCCGTCCTCCTTCCAAAAAAGTATACACTCTGTAGTATGGTACAGAGTCAAGGGCTGAGAGGACGCAAGCATCTGGAACGCATTCCAACTCATAGCCGAGGCCAAAGAAGTCAATCGCGTAGCCCTCCTGGCGAAGGCCGCCCGCTCGCTCAATGACTACAGGGGTCATGCCATACTGATGAAGAAAATGCGCCAGTGTGAGTCCGGCGATGCCGCCTCCTGAAATTAACACGCGCATGATCACAACCATCCTCTCTGCTCAGCCAGTCGCGCCGCCTCCATGCGATTATGCGCGCCCAGTTTCTGGATGGCCGTTGAAAGATGATTGCGGACCGTTCCCTCTGAGAGTACAAGCTGCATGGCGATCTCTGCCAGACTGGCTCCTGAAAGCGCAACGGCGAGTACCTCGCGTTCGCGCGGCGTCAACGGATTGTTTCCTTCGGAGAGCGCGGAGAGAGCTAATTCGGGATCAACCACGCGCTCGCCCTTTATCACCCGGCGTATCGCGATGGCCAGTTCTGCTGCCGGGGCATCTTTGAGCAGAAAGCCGACCGCTCCACTCTCCATCGCCCGGCGCAGATAGCCGCTACGTCCAAAGGTAGTGAGGATCACGCTGCGGCAAGTCGGCAACGCCTTGCGCAAGGCTCGCGCGCAGTCGAGTCCATTGCCACCGGGCATTTCAATGTCAAGCAGGGCAACATCCGGCTGCGTCGCCAACGCGACCTGCACCACCTCATCGCTTCTTCCCACTTCGGCCACCACTGCGATATCCTGTTCCCGGCTCAGCAGGGCGACCAGCGCACCCCGCACCATCGCCTGGTCTTCGGCCAACAAAACGCGTATCATGACGCTTCCTCCTCAAGGACTCCTGCCTTTCCATCGATCTGGAGCGGCAATTCCACCCGGAGGCGAAAGTACTCTTTGCCCGGCAACGCCAGTGGACCTGCTTCGAGACGCCCACCCAGCGCACTCACACGCTCACGCAAACCAGCCAGTCCCAGACCCGCTCGCTTCGCGCTCTCCGCCTCTTCGCGCCGACCTCCATCGTTGAGAACCTCGGCTACAATCAAGCCGTTCTGGTGCAGAAGCTGAATGCGACACTGCCGTGCGCGACTGTGTCGAAGGACGTTGGTGACCCCTTCGCGCACCGTCCAGGCCAGCGTAGCATCGATGGCCGACGGCAGAATCTCGTTGAGAGGGGCGATCTCGGCGTCGATTTCGGCGGCTTCTAAGAGCTGGCGGATCCCCTCCAGTTCGCTCGTAAGCGTTGGCTGCCGGTATCCAGCGATCGCCTCACGCACCTCGCGCAGCGTTTGACGGGCCACGCGCTCCATCTCGAAGAGTTCCTGGACGCAGCGGTTCGGTTCCTCTGTGACCAGATATCTGGCCAGTTCGCTCTTGAGAGTGATCACCGAGAGGGTCTGCCCCAGTAGATCGTGCAGGTCTCGCGAGAGACGCTCCCGTTCCTCGATCACGGCCAGGCGGGCCAGTTCTCGCCGGGCCGCTTGCAGTTCCCGGATAGCCTCTCCCATACGTGCCACGCCGATCATATCCAGCCCGAGGCCGCGCACCAGCAATATCAGCGCGATGAGCCACCACAGATCGACCCCTGCGATCCCTGCATGCGTGTCAAGCGTAATGAAGAGGGGGAAAAGAGTGAAGAGTACCACTACGGCAAACGCACGACGCATAGGCAGCAGCACCCCGGCAATGGCGCTCGTCCCAATAAAGAGCCAGAGCCAGGACGGACCATCTATGAGGCTGAACACCGTGACCAGCAGCGTGAGGATGACAAAGAGAAGCAGCGCGAGGCGGGATCGCCTACGCCCTCGCGCTGCCTGGCTCGCTGGATGCGGCCACATGAGCCAGGTGTAGCTCGCCGCAAAAAAAGCCAGGGCGAAGAATCCAACTACGAGACGCCACAGAGAGATCGGCTCACGTATCAGGGAAGCGGAGGGGAAGAGGAGACAGACGAGCCAGGCATGCTGGTAGAGTCGCCACAGGTGGAAGGTGAGGCCACTGGAAGCAATGCCTTCATCTGACGGCGCAGTTCTGCCAGGGTTCGTTGTACTCTCTACCTTTTCTCGCGTTAAGAGGCCGTCTGGTGTCTGCATGTGAGAGGGACCTCCTTTCTCTGGCAACAGGTATTCTTCTCACGCTCCTATTCTACCACTGCCTCGCCCACAAGGAATCTTTCAAGAAGGGATCGAGATCTGCGTTGTTCACTCCTCGCGTTCAATGACGACGGTTCCGGCAGTGCCATCGACGGTAATGCGGTCGCCAGTCTTGATGCGCTCTGTCGCCTGTGGCACACCCACCACCGCCGGGATGCCATACTCGCGAGCCACAATGGCTCCATGGGCCATAGCTCCCCCCACCTCCATCACCAGGCCAGCAGCCGTGAGGAAGAGCGGCGTCCAGCCAGGGTCGGTGGAAGGGGCAACCAGAATCTCGCCAGGAACCAGTTCAGCATCCTGTGGGTCAAGAATCACGCGGGCGCGAGCCGTGACCCGACCTCGCGCAGCGGCTGTTCCCGGCAGGACGCCTTCTGTCAGGGTGGCACGCTGTGGCAGGGCTGAGGGTTGCGTCCCATCGGAGAGCAGGACGAGTGGGACATGGCGGCGTCGGCTTTCCCGGATATAGGCCGCTCGCCGCTCATCAATCGTCGCCTGCAAGTCCGTTCCGGCAAGGGCCTCATGCGCTTCAGCCAGCGTGAGGAAGGAGACATCGGCTGCCTGAGAGAGCCGTCCTTTGCTGGCAAGTTCCTCTCCGGCGAACCAGAGGTGTACTCGCACCTGTGCCAGCAGAAGGGCGGCAACGAAACGCGGCATCTCGCGAGAGCCGGCAAGCGTATGAGCGCGGCGCAAACAGAAGCTGACAACCCGACCGAGCAGCCAACTTTTGCCCCTGGCTCGACGCGAGAGAGTGGCAATCATCGTCTCGGCCTCTGCTGCCGCCTGTCGGTATGCGTGATCTGGCGCCTGTACCGGGTCCTGCACTGTTTGGAGCCGCGCGAGGCTTGCCAGCACCGGACCCGGGTCTTCCGACCAACGCGGCGCACCTGGATCGAGGTCGGCGATGCCCAGGTGTCCGTATTCTTGCAAGAAATGAGCCAGCCCCTGTTGCAAAGAAGGGGGCAAGACTCCGGCCCGATATGCCTCGGCCAGTTGAGCGGCAGGAGTCCTTGCGAGCAGGTGCGCCGTTGCCGGTTCGCCACGAATGCCCTCAGCGAGGGTCCAGAGAGCCAGGTTCATGCGCACCGTCGGGTTAAAAGGGGAACCTGCGAGAACGACCTGGCACTCGGCCTCGTCGGCGAGGGTACCCAGCAGGCGGCGAGCCAGAGCGAAGAGCTGCATCCCGGCAACCATGAGCGGGGAGACCCGAAAGAGCGTCTGCGGGCTTGCAGCCAGGAGCCGTTCAGCAGCCGCGAGATGAAAAGCCGCATCTGTCCGGGTTTCCGCCCGGGGAAGCTGCCGTAGCTGCTGGATACGTCGCTCTACCCGCGCCTGCGCCGCTGTGGGTGAGAGGACGGCTTGAAGCAGATACCATGGGAGGCGGGAACGGATCAGCAGCAGGGCGAGGGCGCGCAGCAAGGGCCAGCGCGGCGTCTGAATCAGGGAGAGACGTGGATCGATGAGCAAACGCCGGAAACTCTCGGCGGCGTGAACTTCGGCCTGCGCCATCATCTGAATAAGCAGGGGACGCCCAAAGGAACTGCGCAACGCCCCCGTCACATCCAGGAAGGGACGGCAAGCGGCTTCTGTGAAAAAGCGAGGACCTGCCAGCGCGTCGGCAGGCGGAGAGCCAACAAGGGCCGAGAAGCTGGACGCGATCAGACGGAGCGCGGAGAGGCCCATAGGCGTAAAGGGCCGGTAGATGCCTTGCTGGACACCAAAGGCGAGGTAGACGCGCAGGGTCTCCCCGACAGACGGCGCGCCAGCGGGGAGCGGGAAGAGCGTGGTAATGGGACGCGCCTGAAGCAGGAAGAGCTGCCCGGAGGCATCAATGGCCCATTCGATATCCTGGGGAACGCCAGACAGCGCCTGGGCCTGCGCTCCCAGGCGAACAAGTTCCTGAATCTGAGCGTCAGAGAGGCAGGCTTGAGCAGGCGCATCGGCTTCGACCCTGCGCGTTCCCCCTTCGGGAGCAGCCTGAATGATAACCTGCTTATCACTGAGACGGCGCTCCACGATCTCGCCGCTGGCCGTCCTGACCACAAAATGGTCGGGGTTGGTCGCCCCGGAAACCACGGCTTCTCCCAGGCCCGGATTGGCCTCAATCACGCTCTCTGTGCGGTTGCCAGTCAGGGGGTTGGCAGTAAAGAGAACGCCGGCCACCGAAGCCTGCACCATCCGTTGAACCACGACCGCCAGCCGCACATTGTGGGGATCAATGCCCTGTTCGGCACGGTAGCGCACGGCCCGCTCCGTCCACAGGGAAGCAAAGCATTGCTGAACAGCCAGCAGGACGGCCTGGAGTCCTCTCACATTGAGAACGGTGTCCTGTTGCCCGGCAAAGGACGCCCCCGGCAGGTCTTCGGCGGTGGCCGAGGAGCGCACAGCGACCGGTTCTGCTGCTCCCAATGCCTGATAGGCAGCGGTGATGGCCTCAACGGCTGCTGCCGGTAAGGGCGTTTTGAGCAGGGTGGCACGCATCAGCGCCGCCAGTTCCGCCTGCCGCGTGGAGTCGCCAGACCCTAACCGGGAGAGTTCTTCCACCATCGGTTCGAGTCCGGCACGAGTCGAAAGCTGCGCATAGACAATGGTGGTGAGACAAAAGCCTGGCGGTACCGCGAAGCCCGCACGGATCAACTCGCCTAAGCGAGCGGCTTTGCCGCCGACGAGCGGGAGCAAGGATTGATCAAGCGCGCTCAAGGGAAGCACGAGCGCATCATCTGGGAGTTGTTCGCTCCCTGCCTGTAGTTTGCTGTCATGGGTCATCATCTGATCTCCTCTTGTTGAGGCAACACAACGTGGGAGCCGTATCCGGCACCGCGCCAATCAGGCATCGCGTGTTTGCCTTTCACTTGAAAGTGTAGTGAGAGGGAGGCAAAGTGGGAAGTGAAGTTTCTCCTGATCCGGGCATGACAAATGTCATGGGTGCCTTGCTTGCCCCTGTAGGACCGTCTCTCGCCTCTTCATATGAAGGCGTTTGCTCTTCTTTCGGCAAACAATGGCAATGAGCCATGACGACGCTGCGTCCTTTTTGAAAACGGTGCGTCTCTCTATGAAACAATTCTTTCTTTGAAAGGAGATAGGAGCATGACAGCATCAGAGATGACGAAGGAAGGGGCTTGACCTTCCAGCGGTGGGAAGGTGTACACTTCTTTTGAGAAAGGAGGTGAAGCTTCAAGATGTCTCACCAACGGGCAACAAAGCAGTGGGAAGAGAGCCAGCCGCGAGAACAACTGAGCATTGGACAGCTTGCTCGTCGAACATTGGTGCCTGCGAAGGCCATTCGCTACTACGAAAGCATTGGACTGCTTCCCTGTCCACAGCGTCGGGAGAATGGCTATCGCACCTACACCCATGTCGATGTGAACCGGCTTATCCTGTTACGGCGTCTCCGCCTCCTGGGTGTTCCGCTGTCTGCACTCCAACCGCTGTTGGCCGCAACCTCAGACGCCCGTTGCATCGATGTCCAGCACGAACTGCTGGCGCTGGTAGAAGCCCGGCTGACCGTTCTCCAGCAGGAGATTCAGGAATTACACCTGCTTGCGCAGCAGGTCGAAGGCTATCAATCTCAGCTTGCTTCTTGCCATCCTGACCTTTCCCAATCATTTGGAGCCTGTCCCGATTTAGCCTGTCTCGCCTTAGCAGACGAGGGTTCTTTTGTAAAGGAGGAAAAAGATGTCCAGTTATCCAACGCTTGATCAAACGCTTGAACCATGTCCGTGTGGCTGTGGTTGCCCGTGCGGCTGTGGCTGTTGCGGCTGTTAGGTCACATGCGCGCTGATCTGTGAGAATGGGAAACAAGCCCCATTCTCACAGATCGTGCATTTCATGCTACAATGGAAACAATGCTCCTGGTAAGCAGAGTGATAGTGACAGCTCATTATTTCATAAAGGCTGATCATGTCTGTTCTCCTGGCACTCGTTGCCACGTTCTTGACGTCGTTTCTGCCCATTCTCAACAAACAGATACTCCGCGATGCACGGCCTGCCCTGGTCGTCTGGGCAATAAACGCGGCTTCCCTGCCGATCCTGGCGATCGGGACGTTTGCGCTGACCCAGTGTACGTTCACGCCTCTCTCCTGTACGGTCCAGCTTCCACATGTCGATAGCATCTTTGTCGTGGCTCTGCTCGCCTCCGTTGCGCTCAACTGGGCGGCTACCCTTCTCTCGACAAGAGCGTTGGAGAAGGCTGATGCCTCCCTGGTCAGTCCACTCCTCACCTTCAACCCCGCCTTTACCCTGCTCATCGCATGGTTCTGGCTCGGGGAGGTTCCTGGTGTGCGCCAAACCGTTGGTGTGGTCGTGGTACTCTTCGGGGCCTATCTGTTAGAAGTGGAGGAAGCGCGCACGGGATGGCTTGCCCCGATACAGGTACTCGCGCGCCGACCCGGAACGCTGCTGGCCATTGCAGCCTCCGCGCTCTGGGGAACCACAACGGTTCTGGAAAAGCTCGCCATTGAGCATATGTCCCCGCCGAGCGGTCCGCTGGTGGCTCTGACGGGAACCTTCCTTATGGTGTTGCTGCTCACGCCTGGAGCTTTGCGGTCTTCTCAGGAAGAGGCCGCACCCGTTAAGCAGAAGTGGTGGAAGGGGTTGCGCGCCCATCCACGGGCCTTCGCCCTGGCCGTACTCATTGCAGGTGTTGCTCCGCTCTCTGGCTTTACGGCGATTGCCCTGGGGGTTGTGGGATATGTCACGACCCTCTTCAAGTTGAGTGCGGTGTTGACGATCCTGTGGGCATGGCTCTTTCTTGGCGAGGGACAAATCCGCCAGCGACTGCTTGCGGCCAGTGTGATGGTATTGGGTGGCATCCTTGTGGCGCTCTAGAACATCGGTCAAGTAATCAAGCCATCTGCGCCGGTTCACTGAAACAAGCGATCACACACAGGTGATGAACGAGGGAACAGCAACGCAGACCGAAGAGGTTTTTGCGCATGCCTCTGTGATGAGAGCGGGAGACGGGACTCGAACCCGCGACAGCCTGCTTGGAAGGCAGGAACTCTACCAACTGAGTTACTCCCGCTTATTTGAGCGTTGTGGATAGTGGTTGGATATGCTGGCCGGGTCGGGGTGCGCGGACTTGAACCGCGGACCTCCTGCTCCCAAAGCAGGCGCGCTACCAACTGCGCCACACCCCGTCGAGTGGCCTGATCCGGTGAACCTCACCATCTCGCGCTGCTCTACAGGCGAGTGACTGCACTATAGCATGCCTGTGGTGATCTGTCAAGTCTCTTTCAGTCCTGCTTCGCTTCGCTTCGGCTACTTCAATGGTCGCGGCGGCGGCGATAGCGCAGTTTGAGTACGAAGAGGTGCCAGCGCGTCGCCAGGTTGCTCAAGGGATTGCGGCTAATGGGAGTCACTTTCATCGGCGCGTAACGGCTTGAGCGGGGAGAACGCGATAGCAACGGGGTAATAAGCACCAGCAGCAAGCATATGGCGCTGATGATGGCCAGAACACCGGTCACGAGGTTGCTCCCCAGATGGTCAGGAGTGGTCTGCGCATAGGCATAGCCGCCCGCGATAAGCGCCGTGACCACCGCGATCAGCAGAAACCACTCCGCGAGTCCGAAATGGATGGTGGGAAAGCCACGCGGGCGGTTGCCGCTACCTCCCGCCTTGCGCCGATTGCGCTGAGCGGAGCGCGGCCCTCTCGTTGTTCTGGATTCAGCATTGTCTAAATTGCGAAGGATTTCTTCAATCTCGCGTTCGTATCTGTTTGGCATGGTCCTCTGCTTCCTTGAACTCGCCAAATCACCTCATATCTAATGATACCAACTTTTGAGCCTGCACACAAGTGCTTTTTCCATCAATTTTATC
>Ga0209810_1005610_pt1 | contig 11262 bp, 14 predicted proteins | sample Coa_R1_7_FD_187159 | JGI IMG/M metagenome (GOLD analysis project Ga0209810, IMG submission 187159) | Surface soil microbial communities from Centralia Pennsylvania, which are recovering from an underground coalmine fire - Coalmine... | ecosystem: Environmental > Terrestrial > Soil > Unclassified...
GAAGAACGACGCGACTGCACCATTTCCGCGCTCATCCGAGCGCGGCCCCATTGAAGCACGCTTCCCGGATCGGCATCGGCCGAGGGAATGAAATTTCCGCGCTCATCCGAGCGCGGCCCCATTGAAGCGGTGACGCCGACCTGCTTTGCGAGCTGGACAGAGGAGATTTCCGCGCTCATCCGAGCGCGGCCCCATTGAAGCGATTTGCAGACGAAATCGAGCAATCTTCCGCTATCGCCATTTCCGCGCTCATCCGAGCGCGGCCCCATTGAAGCATGCCATCATCGAGAGCGACACCGTCATAAACGGAGCATTTCCGCGCTCATCCGAGCGCGGCCCCATTGAAGCGGAATCGCAAAGGATGAATCCTAACATGCTCCCGAATTTCCGCGCTCATCCGAGCGCGGCCCCATTGAAGCAACAACGCAGGGACTCAACCCGGAGTGTGGGATTTCATTTCCGCGCTCATCCGAGCGCGGCCCCATTGAAGCTCCACCATGCTTACGATTTCAATGGGCTGCTGCGAGTATTTCCGCGCTCATCCGAGCGCGGCCCCATTGAAGCCTAGTTCTGGCGGAAGGGTCGTTTTCGCATTCCTACATTTCCGCGCTCATCCGAGCGCGGCCCCATTGAAGCTTCGGATTCCGGCGGCATCGGCGCCGCAATCCGATCATTTCCGCGCTCATCCGAGCGCGGCCCCATTGAAGCATCTGACACCCATTGTATATAACTATCGTTGCTTTGTCATTTCCGCGCTCATCCGAGCGCGGCCCCATTGAAGCGGCAACACGGCACGGGCTGTTTGCGGTTTCGCTCCATTTCCGCGCTCATCCGAGCGCGGCCCCATTGAAGCCAGTGACTGCTTCTCTTGGGGGGAAGCCACGTCGTACATTTCCGCGCTCATCCGAGCGCGGCCCCATTGAAGCCAGATCTCGGAATGCACGCAAGAAGAAATTGAGTCTATTTCCGCGCTCATCCGAGCGCGGCCCCATTGAAGCTTTGCCGCAAGCGGCCGCGGAATCGTCGTGGCGTGAATTTCCGCGCTCATCCGAGCGCGGCCCCATTGAAGCCACGCCGAGCGCAAGCAGATCGGCGAGGTCTTGCGAGATTATTTCCGCGCTCATCCGAGCGCGGCCCCATTGAAGCCAGAGCGAGCCTCGACGATGTAGTCGCCGACATCGTACACATTTCCGCGCTCATCCGAGCGCGGCCCCATTGAAGCCAATCATTCCTCCTCCCTCGCTTCGTTGCGCTCTGCCATTTCCGCGCTCATCCGAGCGCGGCCCCATTGAAGCACGGTTGCTGTAGTGCCGAGTGGTCCGTAGGCCGACGAATTTCCGCGCTCATCCGAGCGCGGCCCCATTGAAGCTTATCGTAGGACAGAATCATCCTGCCCGAACCCATCAGATTTCCGCGCTCATCCGAGCGCGGCCCCATTGAAGCAGCGTCGCTCAGGCATCCGGGGCAACTGCTAACAGGTATTATTTCCGCGCTCATCCGAGCGCGGCCCCATTGAAGCCAGGTCGGCTGCTTCCCGGACGCGCCTATGGCGGTGAATTTCCGCGCTCATCCGAGCGCGGCCCCATTGAAGCTTCGATGTTCCGTTGAAGAGTGCAAAAATGAATTTATTTCCGCGCTCATCCGAGCGCGGCCCCATTGAAGCCCCGATGCGTCCTTTCCTTGAACATTTCCTAGTTGCAATTTCCGCGCTCATCCGAGCGCGGCCCCATTGAAGCTTGCCGCAGGCGGCCGCGGAATCATCGTGGCGTGAGATTTCCGCGCTCATCCGAGCGCGGCCCCATTGAAGCCAGCAGATGCCGCGTTAAACAGCGCGGTTTTCTGGCTGATTTCCGCGCTCATCCGAGCGCGGCCCCATTGAAGCCGGCAAACTATGGGATACCGCAGACAAGGGAACGTATTTCCGCGCTCATCCGAGCGCGGCCCCATTGAAGCTTTAGCTTCCATTGGCGTGAAGTGCTTGGACTTCGGATGATTTCCGCGCTCATCCGAGCGCGGCCCCATTGAAGCCAGAGCTGCATTGCGGGTGTGCCTGCGGATGTTTATATTTCCGCGCTCATCCGAGCGCGGCCCCATTGAAGCTCACCGCCCCTTCGAGGGCTTCTATTTCGGCGGCGGTCATTTCCGCGCTCATCCGAGCGCGGCCCCATTGAAGCAACACATATTCGCGATCGGGCAGCTCCGGGGTATCATTTCCGCGCTCATCCGAGCGCGGCCCCATTGAAGCGGAAACAGCGCTAGCGCATCGGCTCTCACTTGCTCGATTTCCGCGCTCATCCGAGCGCGGCCCCATTGAAGCGTTTTACTGCGGCGGTCCGATTCCCCATGCGGAATGCATTTCCGCGCTCATCCGAGCGCGGCCCCATTGAAGCTTTGGTCGTCTTGATTAAATTTATTGGCGGCTTCCAATATTATTTCCGCGCTCATCCGAGCGCGGCCCCATTGAAGCGGCCATCCCTCGGAACTTGTCAATCCACTCCTGCCATTTCCGCGCTCATCCGAGCGCGGCCCCATTGAAGCCCATCAGCAAGCCCTTCACATTCTCTGCGACGAAGACATTTCCGCGCTCATCCGAGCGCGGCCCCATTGAAGCCAGCCGAAAAGACGGACCGCGTGAAGGTAAAGATTTTCATTTCCGCGCTCATCCGAGCGCGGCCCCATTGAAGCTTCAGCGCATCCACTTCTCCCAGCACTCGCGATTCCGATTTCCGCGCTCATCCGAGCGCGGCCCCATTGAAGCTCGTGAGCGCATGGAGTATTCGCCGCGCCAAGGAAATTTCCGCGCTCATCCGAGCGCGGCCCCATTGAAGCGCCGGTAAATCTTAGCGCCGTGCGCGTGCTGTGGCATTTCCGCGCTCATCCGAGCGCGGCCCCATTGAAGCTCCATCGCCGCGCCAGCGGGAGCTTCCACTTCTCAATTTCCGCGCTCATCCGAGCGCGGCCCCATTGAAGCCGTCACGCGCGTCCATTCGCCACGGATGCCCGTTCGATTTCCGCGCTCATCCGAGCGCGGCCCCATTGAAGCCGATAGCACGGCCAGCAATTCGCTCGCGCGAGTCGTATTTCCGCGCTCATCCGAGCGCGGCCCCATTGAAGCTTGCAGCTCCGCCATCTCCCACCGCAAAATTCCACATTTCCGCGCTCATCCGAGCGCGGCCCCATTGAAGCGCGCAATTCGGGAATCCGCCGGTGCTTGCGGATGCATTTCCGCGCTCATCCGAGCGCGGCCCCATTGAAGCAACCCGCCGGTGAAAGCATCTCCGAGAAGCGCTTCCATTTCCGCGCTCATCCGAGCGCGGCCCCATTGAAGCGCTAATGCTACAATCCGGCCAAGGCCCCTTCTTCCGCATTTCCGCGCTCATCCGAGCGCGGCCCCATTGAAGCGGCCACGGAGATTTTGAGATTCTCAAAATTGGCGCATTTCCGCGCTCATCCGAGCGCGGCCCCATTGAAGCCAAGCCGAGCTCGACAAGCGAGGACTGAGCGAGGAACATTTCCGCGCTCATCCGAGCGCGGCCCCATTGAAGCTTGGCCTCCTCCGGCGGGAGTTAAACCCGCCGGGAGAATTTCCGCGCTCATCCGAGCGCGGCCCCATTGAAGCGCCCATCGCAACTTCCCTAGCTTCTGCGCGGCTGGATATTTCCGCGCTCATCCGAGCGCGGCCCCATTGAAGCGGAATTGCGAAGTGGCCGGAGGTGCAAGTGATGGAAGATTTCCGCGCTCATCCGAGCGCGGCCCCATTGATGATGAAGAAGGATGAAGGGCGGGAGCGTATTGTGAGCGCCGTGAAACCGTGAAAGGTGAAAAGTTCAAAAGTTTGAGGGTTCCGGCCCGATGACCTGCTGGGAAATTCAGTGAGCCTGCCCGCCGAGGAACGCTAGGGATGGTTTGGACTCACGCGCAGATACGCGAATAGCAACTGCTTTCCGCTTGGGTGTGGGCTTCCACCATTGGGCTCCACTGTCACAAAAACGGCGTCAATGTCTTCCAGGGTTTTCGGATCGTTCGCTTTCAGCACCCAGCGCTTCTTGCTGACGTTGTCCTCGTAGAAGATGCCGAGGTTCCGGGCCTGTTGTTTGTCTGGCCCGCGCCGGCCCCAGGCTTGGAACGTGCTCGCGTTCCGAACCCCCGGCTGGGCGTCCAGATCGTAGGCATAGAAGATCAACCGCTTCCCTTTCGTGTAGAAAACGCGGCCATAAGTCTTATCGGTTTGCCCGTTGCCGGCAACGTCGTGCACTTCGGCGATGTACAGGTCACGAGCACCCATCAGTTCTCGGATGTCGCGGTCATGCTCGAGCAGGTCCTGCTGCTTGGCCACCTCCTCCTGCTTCTCGTCCAGTTCCCGGTCGCGATCTCTCACCAGTTGAGTCAACTCGCCGACCTTCGCTTCAAGTGTAGTAGCACGTGTGGTGGCTTCGTCACGCTGGCTTGTCAACGCATCGATCGTCCTCTGTAGTTCCGCTAACTTGTCCTGAGCTTCGGATAACTCTTGTGCGCGGGCTTTGCTGTCACCAAGGCCTTGAACCGGCGCTTGCGACCCGGTTGCATGCTCAGCCCTGCTGGCGGCCGTCAACGCGCTCACGGTTTTCTGTTCTTCCGACAATTGCCGCCGTAACGCCGCAATCGTCCGGTCTTGTTCGGCGACCTTCGCCAACAATTGAGCGCGCTCGTGGCCCGCATCGCTCAGCTGCTCTTCCAGCGTCGTTTGAGAATCGTTCAGAGGTTCGGGTCCTGTTCGTGCTACTTCTGTCCCTCGCCTCATGCCTGTCCGATAGGCGGCAATGCCCAGCGCCAATGCCAGCAGGATGGCCGCCGCCAAGGGCATCCACACCTCACGCCAGCGAATCTCCGATGGACGGTAGGTGAATCGTTGTCCCTGTTTGACCCCGGCGCCTTGAACCTCAGTTGCGGATTGCCTTATGGCGTCGATTCGCTGAAATAGCTTCGTTTCGGCTTCCTCAAGAGACCAGGAACCCTCTGATTCCGCTTCGGTTGGAGCCGGTTCGGCGGCAAACCCAGCCGCGCCGCGCCGCGCCGCCATTTCGTACTCCGCCATGGCACGTCGACAGTCGGCGCAAACAGCCAAGTGCGCGCCAAGCGTGGCTTGCTCAGCGGGAGTCAGTTCGCTCGCAGTCGCCGCCGCACACAATTCCAGAAATTCCTCATGTACATTCACCAGACGCCTCGACTCCCCATTCGGATTTCAGCTTGTAGCACACAGCTCATCGCCGGCTCAAAGGATTTTGCGTTAGATACCTGCGGAGCTTTTCAAGACCTCGATAGTGGTGGTTCCTAACATTAGCGTAGGACTGGCCAAGCGTCTCGGCGATCTCCGCGAACGTAAGCCCTTCAAAGAAATGCAACCTCAGCGTCTCCCGCTGCTCTTCGGTCAGTGATTCCAGCATCTTCCGCCAGCCCTGTCTGCCGAAAAGGCCTTCGGCGGTTTGATCGTAGTCTGCTCCCGAAATCGCGGGCGATTCAATGTCATTTCTGCTGTCCACAATCCCAGACGCCCAGAGGCCCCCGGATTTCAAACGCCTCCTGCGGAGAAACGCTTGCGTGTAAGCGATTTGGAAAATCCAGGAGCGGGCACTGCTCTTTGAACCGTCGAAGATAGCGGCCTTTCGATGGATATAGAAAAACACGTCTTGGACAAGGTCATCCGCTTCGGCAGCATCCCGGAGGATCTTTCGTCCTACGCGATGTACGATATGCGCATATCGGCGGAAAAGAATCGCGAGACCTTCTTCGCGACCACGGATTATGTTTTCAAGGAGGAATTCGTCAGGAGAGTCGCCCCATACCGCAGCGGGCTTGGTTTCGATTTCACATCGGCCCTCTGAATGCGCTTCTGACACGATTCGCAGATCGGGGAGCGAAAGCGAATTTGCGTCGTTTATCATCACAATGTGTTTCCCTTACTCCCATCCAACAACGGTGCCGCAGCCGAAAGTACCCGCAGCATATCACACTCATCGTGTGTAGACTCATAGTGGTAGTCTTTTGATCATTGCGGGGTGCAGGTCTCAGACCCTCGCATAATTTTCGGAAGGCATATTCGCCAGATCCGGCTTGATCGCGACCTCTCCCAAGAGAAGCTGGCCGAGTTGGCAGACCTGCATCGCAACTACGTAGGTGGGGTTGAGCGAGGCGAACGAAATATCAGCCTCGTCAATATCGTCAAGCTCGCTCGCGGGCTTCGCGTAAGGCCAGCCAAGCTGCTCGAGCCAATTCATTGAAGTTCCTTAACACCCCTCAGGCCTTCCAATCCCAAAACCCAACCGACGCTTGTCCGTAATCCCAGACGCACAGCGTTTCTGGTTTCCGTCGGCAAAAAGGCATTCGATCATTTGGGACGCAAACGAACCCAATGCTGATCTGGACGACATTCTTGCCTCGCTCACAACCTCTTTGGCTTCGCTTTAGCTCTTTGGCGACTCTGGGTATAGCGGTGAGCCTCCTCCTAATGACTCTGCTTGTTGGCAGGCAGCTTGTCACTTCGCTTTCCGCCGTCATTATCTCTCTGGCCGCGGCGACTCTATTCGTGGCGACGTGCCTCATAGCCTTTTCCCTTCGTCACATATGGACAGAGCACCGGCGAGCAGAGCGCGCTTTCTCAGCAGCATCCTGTGAAAGCACGGCCATGTTCCATAATGTCCTCGACGGAATCCTTATTACCGACAACGAAGCGAACTGCCTGGATGCGAACCCAGCCGCAGCGGCCATTCTCCGAGTCACGCGTGATGAATTGATTGGCAGGAGCCTCCGCACGTTCCTGCCAAATTGCGATGCCTTCACTCTGGAATGGCAGCGCTTCCTGCAGCGGAGCCAACAGCGGGGGAGAGCGGAACTAGTCGCCGGTGACGGAGCCGCCGTCGTTGTCGATTTCACTGCGGCTGCAAATTATCTCCCTGGACGGCACCTTCTGATTCTGTGCGACGTCACGGAACGAACGAAGGCGGAAAGAGCGTTGCGGGAAAGCGAAGAGCGCTTTCAATATGTCGCCGACAACATCCACGAAATCATCTGGACCATGAATGCCCAGACCAAGGAACTGGTTTACGTCAATCAAGCCTATGCTACCGTGACCGGCTACAGTATTCAGGCGCTCTATCAAAATCCATCTTCCTACCGCGAACGCATTCATCCGCAGGACCGAGTCCGCGTCCTTTCCAAACTGCACGAAGCCGCCGCAAGGGGAACTTTCGATGAGGAGTTTCGTTTCTTGCACGCCGACGGCTCCGTGCGCTGGATTTGGGTGAAGGCGCATCCCGGAAAAAACAGTCACGGACGCTGGATCGTGGGAACGGCCCAAGACATCACATCGCGCAAGGAAGCGGAAAGGCAGATTGCCGAGCACCTGGACGCGACTGAAGCCGCCCGCGCCGAAGCAGAAGCCTTGCGCAAAGCAACCCTCGCATTAGGCCAGAATCTGGCGATGGACGCCGTCTTGGATACTCTCCTCCAATGCATAGGCGAGCTGATTCCATTCGACAAAGCCAGCGTGCTGTTTGTGGAAGATACCGCCCATTTGATGCTCGCGCGCGAGGCAACTCAGACCGAATCAAGCAGAGCGGGCCTTGTGCTCAGTGCGCTGGAAAACCCATTTCTCCGGCCAATTCTCTTTGACCATACACCCGTGCTCGTATCCGACTGCACCGCAGAAGCCGGTTGGAAAGACTGTCCACCCTTTGATGGTATTCGCTCCTGGATGGGGATCCCCTTGACGGCCGGCGGAACGGTGATCGGTATTCTCTCGCTTTGCGCACATCAGCCGAGTGCCTTTACGACCGAGCACCTTCGGCTGGCCACGAACCTTGCCATTTCCGCCGCCGTGGCCATTCAGAACGCGAGAGTCCACGAGCGTGCCGCAATTTACGCCGCCGAACTTGAGGCCAGGATCCAAGAGCTTCACCAGACGCAAGCCGTCTTGCGCCACGTGCGCCGAACGGCAGCGCCGTCCTAGAGACTATCGGCCACCCGCAATACGCACCCGCCCCACAAGAGCTTCGACAGCCATCCTGCTGCTTTGAAATGCGGCTTCCGCTAGCACACGGCCGCGCCAGGTAAACATCACCTGTCACGCCCGTTGCCATCCGCTTCAGCCGCACCGCTAACGGTTCCGTCCTTTCGGAGAACCGCTCGATTTGGTTCCTGTGCGCGGTGAAGGAACCAAATCTCACTCACCGAAAGGACAAAAAATGAAATCAGAGCAAATCAAACAAATCACCAGCAAGGCCATCGGGCAACTCGCGGCGGACCTGCAAGCTGGCAAGAGCGAGGCGCTGACCAGTTATCTGACTGCGATGGCACGCTTTCGAAAGTATTCGCTTTTCAACCTGATGTTGATTCTGCAGGCATGCCCGAAGGCGACTCGCGTCGCAGGCTATCGCACATGGCGATCTCTCGGCCGTTACGTCAAAAAAGGCGAGAAAGGCATTATGATCCTGGCCCCGGTCTTCCGTGGGAGTGCCGACGCCGACGTGGAAGGCGGCAGTGCCGACCAGACACGGGTGCTCATAGCCTACCGCCCAGTATTTGTCTTCGATGAGTCCCAGACCGTCGGTGCGGACCTTCCTCAGATTGGAGCGGTAAACGGCGACCCGGGTTTGTACCTTGCTCGCCTCGAGGGATGGGTTCGTGCCCAGGGCATCGTTCTCGACTATTCGCAGGACATCGCTCCCGCCAAGGGCATGTCCGAAGGCGCAAAGATCACCCTCCTGCCCGGACAATCCGCCGCCGAAACGTTCTCAACGCTCGTGCATGAATACGCACACAGCGCCCTTCATTTTGGAGATCGCCGAACCGAGACAACGAAGCGTATTCGCGAAACGGAAGCCGAAGCCGTCGCGTTTGTGGTGTGCAGCGCCATCGGCTTACAAACAGGCACCGCGGCGCGCGACTACATCTCCCTCTATCATGGCGACGCATCGCTCTTGCTTCAAAGCCTCGAATACATCCAGCAAACTGCAACTCGCATTCTCGACTCCATCTGCGGGGATCGTTCATCAGCCGCCCCCGCCTAGCGCGGGGCCGCACGTTACCGCGCCGCTTGGCGGTCCGCTTCGGTCCCTGGCCTCCCCAAAACGCCAGGCTTCCGAAGCTTCGCGCTTCCTGGTGCGGAAAAAACAGAACGAAAAATTCACAGACCGCCGCAAGACGCTCTTCCTTGACGCTCGCAAAGTGGGCTACCTCGGCGACTGCGTTCACCGCGGCCTATCGGATGAGACATCGCGGATATCGCTCGCACCTATCACGACTGGCGCGGCGAAAAAGATCCGGACAAATAGAAGGACGTGGCCAGATCCCGCACAAGCACGGCGACCGATGAAATCGTGCCGCGCGTCTCGCCAAAGACCTCCATCCGGCGCACGAGCGTGGGCGCGAAGATCGGACTCACGGATCAGAAACTCGCTCTTTGCCATGCCATCGGAAGAACAACGACAGCGCCGTGAACCTAGTTCGGCCACGAGGCCCTGAAGGCCGGACCGCGTAACTCCGCGCTCGCCAGCCCAGGGCGGCGGGGACCAGAACCTCATTCTGAATTCGCTTGTTCCTCTGTGCTCGCAGCCGCTCCCGCGAATCCTCGCCTGAGTGCCTGACTTCCCGTCTTCGCCGAAGCATTGGCCGATTGCAGATTCGTTCCCCATTTCCGCCGCCCCTTTCCTTGGGCACGGCTTCGGGATAATTCCTGCGCCCGGCAGCTTCGCGTCTTCTGCTTTCTCGGTTCCTCCCTGCGAGCCCTGGGGTCCCTCCCAGAATGCAGCCGCTTGCTTTGGGAGCAGTATCCGCTCCGCCCTCGGGTGCCCCAAGGAAATGGGGCGGAAATGGAGAAACAAATCATGTATCTCAATCACGTCCAACTCATCGGCTTTCTCGGCAAGGACCCCGAGAAGCGGCAAGTTCGCGGCAATGGCGCGACCTTCACCGTGTTGTCCGTCGCGACGCAGCAGTCGTGGAGGGACGCCAGCGAAGAGTGGCAATCGAAGACGGAGTGGCACCGGGTCGTGGCGTTCAATCGCCTCGGCGAATCCATCGCGCAAACCCTCCACAAGGGCGACCACGTGCTCGTGGACGGCATGCTCGTCAGCTCGAAGTACGAGCGCGAGAATGGCAAATCCAAAAAAAGCAAAGCGGCGAAGCACGTGGTCTTCTGGAGCGTTCGCGCGAACTCGGTGCGGCGGCTGAGCCGCGCCGAGGCCGAGGCGCCGGCGACCATGCCATCGGAACCCGGTGCCGGTCCCGGCGATGTGCCGTTCTGATTGCGGCGCTGCGAAGGCCCTCTGGCGTGCGCTGGAGGGCCTTTTCTTTTGTCCTGCATCCCTGCCGCTTCGAAGAAAACTGGCGCTTCCCTTTGGAACCTGCCCCACGATACGCCTCCTTCGCGGACCGCTGCGTCTTGCGGATCGCCGGTTCGGTCCCCGCCGCCGGCGCCGGAAATCCTGTTGCCCATTGCGGCTGAGAGACTGTCCCCGCTCTCCTCCACGGAATCCGTGTGCGGCCTGAAGAGAGGGGATGTCCATGCCTTCGGGACCAACCTGCCGGTGTTTGCTCTGCCGGATCGAAACGCAATTGACGTTGGAGCTTCGTTCGTCGGCCGCTGTTTACGACACCTTGCGCTCGTCCGCGCCGAATGGCTTAGCCGCATTTGTCTCCCCGTTCGATCTCTTGTCGCATCTGAGAGCCACTCAAGCCGGGCCGTCCTCGGACGGCCTGCTCCGCCAGTTGCTGGCGGCTCGTTCCCTCGAGCCGCGGCTCATAGAAACCCTCCTGATCCTGGCCTTTGTTCCCGTCCTTCACGGCACGGTCCGGCGCATCGCCAAACGACAGTCCGGGCTTGCCCGCGCCGACATCGTTCAGCAGGCAGTGAGCGTCTTTCTTCAGGTGCTCCGGTCCGGCCAAATCCTGAAACGCCAGTCATACCTTGCGTTCGCCATCTCCCGGGCCGTCAAACGGCAATTGTTTGAATGGGCCGCGCGGGAAGGAACGGTTCTCGACTCAGCAGCGCGCACAGACACCAAAACGCGCTCCGAGGCCGGAGACGACGACGAAATCATGGAGCGCCACGCCGCGCTCCGGCACTTTCTGCATCGCTGCCTCGTGAAGAACCTTCTCAACGACAGGGAATTGAGCCTGCTCATTCAACTGAAGCTCGACGGCAACACGGGCGAAGAAATCGCCGAGTCGAATTCGATCACGTCAAACGCCGTCCGCCAGCGAATGAAGCGCCTCCTGGCTAAACTT
>Ga0209810_1005613_pt1 | contig 11257 bp, 8 predicted proteins | sample Coa_R1_7_FD_187159 | JGI IMG/M metagenome (GOLD analysis project Ga0209810, IMG submission 187159) | Surface soil microbial communities from Centralia Pennsylvania, which are recovering from an underground coalmine fire - Coalmine... | ecosystem: Environmental > Terrestrial > Soil > Unclassified ...
CATGCCCTGCCTGCGCGCCCCACTGCAAGCCCGAGCGATGCAAGAACTGGAACTAATAGTTCCCAAATCCAGGATGTGCCCCATTCCGATATCCAGAGACTGCCCAGAAACAGAAATGCCACGAATGCAGCCGGACGTGTGAGCAAGCCGAGGACCAGCAGGATTCCCAAGGTTATCTCCGTGAACCCTTGCATGGGTGCCGCCATTGCAGCGTGGCTTGCTGCCAGTCCCATTACCGCTTTCCACGCTGCGGGCGCGTGGCTTGCCTTGATGTAATAGTTGATCAGGCTTGAGTAGCCGCCGGGCGTATAGAGACCTTTACCCAGATTTTCAAAAAAAACCCACACAAACATTGCGCCAATTGTCACGCGAACCAATGCCAGGCCGTTTGCCGCAGAGGATTGTCCGGTGAAGCTGACTGTTGCATGTTGTGCTTGACCAATATTTGTTGCCATCATCAACTCCCCTCAAGTTCCACCGCTACTCAGTGCGCAATCTTAAACTGTTGGGGCCAGATGTGCCAGATGGGATGTGTCTGAGAAAGCTATACCTTATCTTACGGCTGAGTTTTGAGGAGCAAGTAAAGGGCCGGTTCTAAGCTTATTGCTGGCTCCAGGTTAGGCCGCTGCTGCGCTTATAGCTACTCTTGATGAGCTTGGTCCTTAAAGCGCGCAGAGTCGCGCATTTGGTCCTGATTTCTTCAGCCAGGTTTCGGATGCCCTGTGCATCATTCCGCAAAAGAACGCTTTCCTTCCGCACCTGTGCACATGCATTACGCAGGGCTTCCCTATCTTGATTGGTAGGTTCGTACCGCCGATTCATCTGCATAGATTTATTACATGTGTTGCCAAATATAGATGCAGAGTCGCTGATAGTGTTTGCCTTTGTTCTACGGGTTGGCTTTCGCTGTTAATTCGCCTTTCCATGTTCGAGGAAAGCGCCAGTTGAATGGTGAAGTGAGGTTAGAGGATATGCATCAAAAAAGAGCTGGGATTATTATTTACGGTGAATTGGAGAACGACGCAGTCTGCAATCGACCTTTTTATCTATCTATTGACAGATCCTCATGCGGCTGTGGGCTGAGCTCCAGCGGAGCTGCTGGGAGCTTCCGCTGGAATGCTCTTTTTTATTTCCTGGATTCGGTTTTGGACCATCTGTATTTCCATTCCTAATCGCTGCAATTTTTGCCCAAGTCTTGCCAATTCCATAACCGGATCATCAATTCCAGAGACGCACTCATGGTTGACGGTAAGCAGCCACTGGTCCAGTTCTGATCGAAAAGCCATGACCGCGCTTCGCGCTTTTTTTCGCGGTCTCCGTACTGGCAACTGTAAATCAATCTCCCATCGCTGGACAGTCCTGGTTCCCCGTCCCAAATACGTGGCGATCTCTTTCCACGAATTCAGAATTTCTGAATGCTGTTGCATACTACCTTTCCCGCCCTGGGATTTCATTGTCAAATGTGGTGTGTTAAAGCAGATGCTTTTACCTGCACACGGGTTGCGCATTTATCATTGGAACCGCTGGAAATAAAAGGGTTTGAGAGGGTTATTGCTTCCGGGTACTTGCCTATATCCATGGGCTGGCTTTCCTTTCCGCATGGGTGAGTTGAGCACGGGCTTGTGCTTTCCATGCTTGTCCGAAAATTGATATTAAAGGATGTGTCTTTTTATGTGCCTGCAACGCGCTGCGGTTCTGCCTGCATTCTTCTCGATAAGCAGCGCACTCCTGGGCGGCGGCAGCAAACTGCGTGGTCTGCTTTTTACCGGCAATATAGGACAATCTCACAACAGCGTGGTGGAACTGCGCCACGGCCTTTTGCTGGCCCTGAATTAACCTGCGGCATGTATGGCAAAACATGGTGCATTCCTCAATATTGATAAACGGCTTAGTTCCCACTCTTTAACAGTCAACATTAATCCTAAAAATGTGTAGCGCTACCCGTCTGTCCGCTGAATAACATAACGTCAATATATGCCAAAAATTTCTCTGTCCTACCTCAACGTCATTTATGTCATCCAGATGACATAACGAGGTTTTATGCGATCAGAAAACATGCTCATAGCGAGCCTGCCGCCAGAAGAACAAAACCGGATCAGGCCTTACCTTGAGCGGGTCGATCTTGCAATAGGTGAGGCACTGATTGAGTCAGATCAGCCCATTCGGTGGGTCTGGTTTCCTACGAATGCTGTTACTTCTACCCTGCAATTGCTGGAAGATGGAGAAAGTGTGGAAGCGGGCCTGATGGGCCTTGAAGGCATGATAGGCATCCAGCTCTGGCTCCGCGTGCCGAGTACGCCATCCAAGACCGTTGTTCAAGTGCCGGGAAGCTCCCTTCGGATGCATGCCGATAACTTCATACGGCAAGTAGTGAATGTTCCTGAGTCGCCTTTGAATACGCTGATCGCCAGGTATATTCACGGGTTCTTGATGCTGACCTCCCAGGCGGCGGCATGCAACCGCATGCATGAGGTGGATGAACGTCTGTGCAGATGGCTACGAATGGTGTACAACCGCGTGCCTGAACGTACAGAGATCCCGTTACGGCAGGAGTTTCTGGCGCAAATGCTGGGGGTCCGGCGGGCCACCGTCTCAACCGCGGCAAGCATTCTGCAAAAAGCAGGATATATAGAATACAGCCGTGGTCATTTGAAAATTCTCAATCCTGAAGGTCTTGCCCAGAGCGCATGCGAATGTTACAAAGTGATGGAATCCCAGTTTGACCGCATCTTTTCCGAACCATGGCGGCCTAAATAATTTCTGCCATAATTTCCATCAGATAACGGCACGTTGCGGTGCATGGCTGCTTTGCTGGCCATCTTTAAAATTTGTGCAGATATTGTATTCACCGCAAAACCCGTGAACATCAACAGAAAAATTGGTACATACGATCAGGCGGGAGCCGTTATCTTTTGTCATGATGGCGCAAGAGATGAGGACCGGACGCAATGAGTAAAGCAGATCGTCAAGGCACGGCAGACCGCTTCTCCAAAGTCATCGCGAATTCGCTGGATACTCAGGTGAAAACGCAGGATCTAGCGCGACAGGCATACCAAAGCCGGACGCAGTTCCACAGGTTATTCCGGAGTGTGATTGAAGAGACTCCGGGAGCTATGCGGCGGCGGTTGTTGCTGGAAAGAGCGGCATATCAACTGGGGCATACGGGAATGTCGGTCACGGATGTCGCTCTGGACGCTAACTATGGTTCATTGGAGGCGTTTACTCGAGCTTTCCGAAAAGCTTTTCGGATTTCTCCCAGCCTTTACCGGCGCATGCGTAATCAGCACTTTCATTTGCCGGCATCCAGCAAAATTCACTTTTTTGCTCCTGGGTCCTCAATAAGCCTCTCTACCAAAGGAGGGAGTGATATGGATTTATTTGATCGTTTTGCAGGCAATGACTCCTGGCACACACGGCGTTTGCTGGAATACGCTGGTACTTTGACAGATGAACAATTGGACAGGCCGCTGGCCACGGTAGTTGAACTGCTGCCCTGGCGAGAGTCGAACAAGACTCTGAGACAGCTCCTGGAAAATATTGTCTTCACGAAGGAAGTCTGGACCGCCGCGCTGTCCGGAGCCGAGATGGACATGAATGGCCCTCCCCAATCGCAACGCTCTCCGCAAGCAATGCTCAAAAGGCTTGAAAAGACCGATGCTGAACTACACCATATTTTCAGCGATATCCGAAAGCGCTCCGCCTGGGATGATACGTTTGTTGACGCTCTGTGCGAACCGGCGGAGACCTTCACCTTCGGCGGCGTCTTCGCGCACATCATGACCTTCAACGCCCACCGGCGATTGATGGCCCTGGATGCTCTACGCCAACTTGGCATCCAGACTGAAGGTTTTGGTGATCCCATGGAGTATGAAGAAAGCGTAGCGCCTTGGGCCGAGCGTGTACCGATCAAAACGCCATAACCAAAAAAGAATATCCGTGCCGCTTTAAGTCTGTTGAAGCATTGGCCTTCTACTTGAACCCGTGGACAAGGCTGGGTTGCTGAGAGTAGAAGGCCAGAGATCGCATGAAGAGAGTGCTTGACTGTGCGCTTCCACTATTTCCAGAAACATCTTGTCAATCTATAGCTACCTACCAACTTGAATAGAGCCAACATTAGAGATATTCCTATTTTGGGACTTCCTCGAAAGAAAGCTAATCTTTTATTAGACAGGCTTAACCATAATATACTCAGCAACTACCGCAGGATAGTCTACACTAACTAGCCCCGTATAATTCCCAATTTGGGAATTAGATATTACTAACAATTTCTTGACGCAAGCTATAAATGCCCCTAGCATCTTTGGTAGTTGTAGCAACTCGCACGCCAGATAGGTCCCATCGGTTTGTACATCCTAGCTAGGCCGAGCGGTCCCCGCGTTCAGAAAGGAGAAACACCAATGAAAAAATTCACAGTCCGTGAAGTTGAGACCTTGAAGACCACTGCAAATTGCTATTGCAGCTGTCCAGCAGCAAACTAGTCTCTAACCACCTGGGAGGCCACTCTCAAGGTGGCCTCCCAAAAACTACTGGGTATCCAATGCAGAGATTCTCCCGTGACGTAACCGTCATTCTCAACCAAATCACATATCAGACGGAAGGTTCTGATGTGATTGCCGGCCGTGTTGATACCGGCGTTTTCCTTGCTATTCCCGCTGAAGCAAAAGAAATACTTGATTTGCTTGCTCAGGGTATGACGATTGGCCAGGTTTCAGATCTTTATCAACAGAAATATGGCGAAATTCCAGACCTTGAAGATTTTCTTGTTCTGTTGGAAACAAAAGGCCTGATTTCCGTGGCCGGAGAAAAGCCTAGAGAAGCTACTGCAGCGCCAAAGAGACAGCAGATGAAGTACCACTTCAGCAACTTTCCCCAACCTATGGCCAGGCTCTTGTTTGGAAAAGTGGCTCTTCTCGTCTATGGCTTGATGATTCTGGCAGCAGTTGCTGAGATCATAATAAATCCTTCACTCATGCCCAGTGTCAGTTCTCTTTATTTCCCTTCAGACAGGGCCCTTACCTGGGGACTTGTTGCGGCAGCAACTTACTTAAGTCTTTTCTTGCATGAGTTAGGACATTTGATCGCGGCACGTGTGCATGGAATTAATTCACGGCTTGGGATCGGGCATCGGTTGTGGTTTCTTGTAGCCGAAACTGATCTGACCGGTCTATGGTCAATCCCGCGAAATCAGCGGTATGTTCCTTTCCTTGCGGGAATGATATGGGACAGTGTTATGTGTGCGGCACTTATCGGCATGTTGGCCGCCCAACTACATGGAACGCTTGTTTTGTCGCCCTTGCTACTCAGGTTTTTGCGGGCCTTGTTCTTTACCTTAGTTATGCGGCTGGCATGGCAATTCTTTCTCTATATCCGGACCGATATTTACTATGTAATAGCCAACGCTCTGAAATGCCGCAATCTTCTTGGAGATACGGAAGTATTTCTTCGCAACCAAACCTCCCGTGTCTTTCCTGCCGTTCGTAAAGTAAACCAGGACGGCATTCCGAAATATGAATTGACCATTATCAAGGTGTATTCGATCATCTGGATTGTTGGCCGCATTTATGCATTCATTCTGTTGTTCACGGTCACTCTTCCGGTGGCACTGCATTACGCACGGGACCTTCGCGACGTTTTCATCGCCGGCTATTCTTCAAGCCCGTCAAACTTTATTGATTCTTTTGTTCTCTCCATGTGCTTTTTTATTCCTCTGAGCATTGGCGCCGCACTCTGGATACAAGATCTAATCCGTCGGGGAAGGACTCTTTCATGGTTATCGCAATGAAACAAGAACCAGCCTTTTTTATTCTTGAAGCAAGCGAAGAATCTGCCAGAACCAGTTTGCTTGAGCAACACGCGAAAAGTCTTGCTGGTCCGGGTGCACGCACGTTTCTTAATGACTGCGCATTTGAAACGGGCGGGCCATGGGCAGGCGTGAACACCTTCTTTGCGGCAATATTTCCAGAGATTGAGTCCGAGCGGCCTGACTTAGTGGAGAAACATATTGTTGAACTCGTGTATGTTCTGCCCCATCAACGGCGCCGTTATACAGTAAAGCATCGCAATCTCACGGATCTTGCCCCCAGGGAAGAGCGTTCAAGGTTTTTTGCCGCAGACCGTGCCTATCGCGTGCTGCAGGGCTTGATTGATCTAATCCAAAAGTGGAAAGGGGAGAAGGATGCAGATGTTCCATGGGTAATCGCTTGCGATAGCTATGATAGAGCCAGCATCATGAGCCGGACATTCTTTAAAGAACTTTCCCGGCGGCTTGGCACACAGTTGCATATCACGCTCGTCCTTGGCGTAACTCCTGGCGCAGCACAAAAGGTCCAATCATTCTTCCCTTCTCATCTCACCAGCATTGTAGTGACACTGAACGCACCTGCAATATCCAGGCAGTCCATTGAACCCACAGAAGCCGAAAGACAAGCATCGTCCCTGGAAGCCAGCATTGCCGGTGACAGGATTGAGATGCAGTGTAATCTGGCGCAGCTACTCCGATTGTGGGGCTTGTCAGGGCGCAAAGATAAGCTGCTCGAATACCGGCATTTTGGCCTGGAAACCTATAACACCCTGGGTCTCTATGAAGATGCCTTGTATTACGGCACAGGCCTGCTGGATTTGGCGCTGGAGGTTGCACCGTCTGAAGAACGCCTTATCTGGTCCATCATCGTCAAGATGATGATGTGCTATATGGGACTTGGTAATGCTGATGTTGGAATAGAGTTTGCAGAGACAGCGGTGAAAAATATTCCTGCTACGCGCCATCTCTGGCGGGCACAATTCTTTTATCTGGTAGCAATGTTTTATGCCAGATATAGTAAACCACGAAATCTGACTCGTGGTGAAGAATACCTGGAGCTCGCGCTTCAGGAACTGGAGGCAGGCGAGTTGCCTGAAGACTTACGTCATTTTGAGACCGTCTTCAACCGCAACGGCCTTGCAATGATCAGAAGCTTTGAAAAAAGGCACGAAGAAGCAATAGATCTTTGCAAAACAGGGTTGGCCAGGCTGAATGAGCATCTTGCCGCGGATAAACACATGCTCCATCGCTCCATATTGATCTATAACATCGCGCAGGTGTACTCATCGATGGGCGAAACAGCGGAAGCCATTCAATATTACTCTGAAGCAATCGCAATGGATCCGAACTACTCCGAATACTACAATGAGCGTGGCAACTTATATATGCGGGAAGGGCGTCTGGATGAAGCCTTGGCTGACTATTTGCGCGCCGTTGAGCTGAGTTCACCTTACTATGAGGTATTCACAAATTTGGGACAGTGCCAAAGAAAAATGGGCGCAATGCAAGATGCTGTCGCGGCCTATACGCGTTCACTGGAGCTTGAGCCCTTGCACACACTCGCGTTATTGGGGCGCGCCCAGGCCAATGAAGCACTTGGAAATCAAACCGAGGCAATCCGCGACTACACTGCCGCACTCGACCAGGATCCAGCACAGTGGGACGCCATAGCCTCGCGCGGCGTCCTTTATTACGAAATGGGCCTCCTTGAAGAGTCATTGCGGGATATTGAAGCTGCCAGCCTGCTGAACCCGAACAATGCTGATCTGCATGAAAACCGCGCCATTGTCCTTAATGATCTTGGCAGGTACGACGAAGCAATAGAACAGGTGGAAAAGGCCATTGATCTTTGCTCTTCTGATCCAGAACGAGAGAGCTTGAGAAACAGGCTCAACAGTATAAAAACGGAACGGCAAAACAAAGCAGCAGCTGCGGGCGCCACAGCAGGCATGTTGCGTCCGGCATAAATTTGAGGTAGCCGAATAGAACAGGAGATGCAGCGATGAAAATATTTATTATTTTGCTCTTAAGTTTAGCGCCGTTCGGAGTTCGCGCCTCAGCTCAGGCTACCACGCAAGGCTATCAGCCTGTGATGCGATTTGACCCTAAACGAAACGGTGCCCAGGACATCAGCGATGCCGTGGAAGAAGCAAAAAGAACGAACAGGCGAGTCCTTATGGAAATTGGCGGTGATTGGGCAAGCTGGTGCCACACAATGGATGAATTTTTCCAGAGCCATTCTGATCTTCGCGACTTCAGAGACAAGCATTATGTCACTGTATTTGTAAATTACAGCGTGGAAAATCAGAACCGCCAACTATTATCAAAATATCCAGCTATTTTTGAATATCCTCATTTTTTCGTCCTTGATAAAGATGGAAAAGTCCTTGCCTCACAAGGGACCAGTGTTCTTGAGCAAGGCGAAACATATAACCCAGTAAAGATGAGGGCTTTTCTTCAACAGTGGAGCAATTCGGACGATAATCATCCTTCTTCTGCCAAAAACAAAGCGTCATTGAAATGATATTTCCGTACGCTACAATACGAGTCACCGTAATTACGAACGGAAAGAACTCGGGTCATGTTGTTTGACAACCTTCGATATGTACTACGGGGTTTCAGGAAGCGCCCAGGCATTGTTCTGGCAAGCGTGCTTACGCTCGCAATAGCCATTGCAATCTGTGTTTCAGTTTTCAGCACGGTCGATGCGGTGCTGCTCAAACCTTTACCTTATCCAAAACCTGATCGCATCGTCTTTCCTTGGCGGCTGGTTCCTGCCGGGCAGGATGTTGGTTATGCTGAAATTCCCTGGGGCTTGACGGAGGTTCGCCGCTTTTGGTCTGAAAGCCGGAATTATGAAGCGATAGGCGCTTTCAAGAGCGACTCATTCAACATGACTGGCAATGGCGAACCAGTCTTTGTGGAAGGTATTCGCGCTTCATCCGGATTTTTTTCGGCTTTAGGTATAAACCCAATTTTAGGCCGTGTTTATTCCGCCGATGAAGACAAGCCAGGCAATGAGCATGAAGTAGTGCTTGGCTACCATTTATGGCAAACCAGATTTAGCAGCGATGAACATATTCCAGGCCGTACTGTTGATCTTAATGGCCAGGCCTATACCGTGTTAGGCGTTATGCCTGAAAACTTTGTCTTCCCACGCGCGGAGGAAATGCCCGGAAGTTTTGAATTCCCCAAAAAGGCTGAATTATGGGTCCCGCTTGCATTGCCGCAAGCAGTAAGCGGACCGGCTGATCCTGATGAACTTGCGGTGGTTGGGCGTCTCAAGCCTCAGGTCACGCTTAAAGAAGCACAGTCGGAGATGGATATTTTTTCTGCGGAGGCAGACCGCCAAAACCCGCGGTCTGCGGGCTGGTTCCGGTCCCGTGTTACTTCATTTTCAGAACAGGTTTCCGGGCGCATGCGGCAACCATTGCTTCTCCTGCTAAGCGCTGTTCTGGTTGTGCTAGGGGTTGCGTGCAGTAACGTCGCCAATCTTTTTCTTGCCCGCTCAATTGATCGCAGAAAAGAGTTTTCTTTGCGCGAAGCACTTGGAGCAAGGAACTCTCATTTGTTCCGCCTGCTTTTCACCGAGAGCTACTTACTCTCAGTTGTGGGCGGGATAATTGGCCTGATTCTGGGAGAATTGGGGATTATTCTGCTTAAACGCCTGGCTCCTGTTGATATTCCCAGGATTGGTGAAGTTGCGATTGACTGGAGAGTGCTGCTATTCGTCATCCTCATTGTGATTGTGTGTGGGATAGCATTTGGGCTGCTATCCGCCCTCAGTACTTTGCAGAACAATGTAATAGAAGAACTGAAAGAAAGCGGCCCCCGTGCAAGCACCGGACGACGCTCACAGAAGCTGCGCGATTTTGTATTGGTAGGCCAGATTGCGCTCGCACTTGTTCTTACTATGAGCGCGGCTTTGTTGACGCGTACATTTTCCAATTTATTAAAGGTGAATCCGGGTTTTCAGGCGGACAAGGTACTCACGTTTGAACTTTCCCTGCCACCAGTCACATTCAAAGATTCAGCAAACATTGTAAGGTTTTATCGGGAATTGCTGGATAAATTGAACAGCTTAGGTGAAATCAAAGCTGCTGGATTAGCCGAAACCGTCCCCATGAACGGCGCTGGTGATAGTACAGTGATTCGCATCATAGATCATCCTACGAGCCAAAAGGAAGGCCGCCCTCTGGCTGGATACAACATTGTGTCTCCGCGTTTCTTTGCGGCGATTGGCACCTCTTTACACGAAGGCCGATTGTTTGAGGACACCGATACCGCCACTTCACAACAAGTCGTGATTGTGAATGAGGCAATGGCCAAAAAATATTGGCCAAATGAAGACCCAATCGGGAAACAGGTTGGTTTAGGAAATCCTAAAGCTCCGGTAATGGCGGTAGTCGGGGTCATTGAAAATATCAAGAAACAAACGCTTCATGATATTCCCGGGCCGGAGATGTATGTGCCTTATACACAGAATCCCTGGCCATCCATGTTAACCATGCAGTTTGCGGTGCGGACAGCGGACGATCCGGCGCTTGCGGTGAAGTCAGTGCAGAATGCAGTTCTTTCTCTTAATCCCGATCTGCCGCTGGCAAAGGTGGCAACACTGAAAACACTGCTCGCCAATTCGCTCATGCAGCCAAAATTCTCAATGATCCTGATGCTTGTCTTTGCCATTTCTTCATTATTCCTGGCAGCGATTGGTATTTACGGCGTCATGAGTTATTCGGTTGCGCAAAGAACTCAGGAAATCGGCATTCGCATGGCATTAGGGGCCCAGCAAAAGCAGATACTTGCTCTGGTTGTAGGGAATGGACTAAAGCGAACTTTGCTGGGAGTTGCATTGGGCCTAACTGCAAGTTTTGGTGCTGCTCGTGCTATGGAAACGGTACTCTACGGAATGCATGGAGCGGGAGCTCTGATTTTTACCGGAGTTTCAATTCTTCTTCTACTCGTTTCTGTTGCAGCAGCTTATATCCCTGCAATGCGAGCCACAAAAATTGATCCTTTGGTTGCATTCAGACAAGAATAATGGCGCCATCCGGCTTGAGATGGGAGGATGTATTTGAAAGACAAGAGAATGCAAGCACTTTATCTTTGCTGCATAAGTACATTTTTCTCGGTAGTTTGCCTCTCAATTTCAGATACAAAAATGGATACGCCTCAGATTTTTGCCCCCGGTGTAATTTCCACCAGCCACGAATTTGGAATTACCTTTACTCCTGATGGCAAAGAGCTATATTTCAGCCGGTTCGACGGCAAAAATCCGATTCATATTTTTCATGCAGCCATGATGAATGGCATATGGCAGCAACCTGAACGAGTAGCTTTTTCCAGCGATCAATGGTCGGATCTTGATCCCTTTTTAAGTCCCAACGGCAAGCAGCTGTTTTTTATCTCAACACGACCCGTTCCGGGAACACCTGCTGGAAGCAAGAACATGGATAT
>Ga0209810_1005615_pt1 | contig 11250 bp, 16 predicted proteins | sample Coa_R1_7_FD_187159 | JGI IMG/M metagenome (GOLD analysis project Ga0209810, IMG submission 187159) | Surface soil microbial communities from Centralia Pennsylvania, which are recovering from an underground coalmine fire - Coalmine... | ecosystem: Environmental > Terrestrial > Soil > Unclassified...
TCAACCACAGGAACCACCACCCGCTTCTTCATTCGAAGCGCCCCCCGAATCATCTCCTCCGTCTGAACCTCGGCGGCCGTCGCCAAATAGAAATGGATCGTCCGCGCCGAGGCGAGCTCCGGGGAGTCCAACAATTGTCTTGCGATTTCTTGACTTTTGAGGCGGCACTCCTCTTTGGAAAGGGTTCTTCTTTTAAGAAGAAGATCGGCCCGAATCTCCTTTTTATTCAAAGATGGACTCAAATGGATTGTCTCTATCCGTTTTTCAGGTTAACAGGTTGTTCTTCGGATTGTCAAGAATTCACGGGAGAGAATTCACGGGAGAGAACAAACGCGCTTTAGGCAGGGGGATGAGACGGCTCGGTCAGAATCGGATCAAAGAGGCCGGCGGTCCAGACCTCCAAGAAAGCGCCGACGATTTTCGGGTCGAATTGGGTTCCGGAACAACGCTTAATCTCCTCGACCGCCTGCTCCGGATCGAGCTGCTTCCGATAGGGACGGCTGCTCGTCATCGCGTCGAAAGTATCGGAAACGGCCAGCAGCCTTCCCTCAATCGGAATCGCCTCACCGGAGAGCCCTCTCGGATATCCCTTTCCGTCATAGCGCTCGTGATGATAGAGCACATACGGAACCAGCGCTTCCATGAAATCGATTCCTCGAATGATCTGCTCGCCGATCTCCGGATGGGCCTTCATCATTTCAAATTCTTCCGCCGTCAGTTTGCCGGGTTTGTTGAGAACGGCATCGGGGACGCCGATTTTGCCGACATCGTGGAGATGGCCCGCCAATTCCAAAACGGTCAAGCGCTCCTTCGACCAATTCAATTGCCCCGCCGTGAGCATCGCAAATTCCGTGACCCGATCGGTATGTCCGGCGGTGTAGCGGTCGCGCATCTCAATCGCCTTCGCCAGGGTGATGGCGGTTGCTCTTTGGCTTTGGACCAGCTTCTCGGTCTGCCGGCGCTCATGAAGATAACTCTTTCGAAGATCTTCGGCATAGCGCAACATCTGCTGATAGGCCGTCTCCAGCTCTCGGATCTTCAGTTTTTCTCTTTTCAGCAGGATCTTTAGATCTCGGAGAACGTAGGCGAGTTGGATTCCGGAATATCCGAATTCCTCTCGAAGATATCGCTCCAGCTCCCTATCAACGGATGAAAGTTCCATATTGCCCTTTCCGCGCCCGGGGCAGGATTGGAAATCACTTTTTACGGTTTAAGATTTTGCTGACGCAATCGAGCAGCTCGAGGGGACTGAATGGTTTGGTCAGATAGAAATCGGCATTCAAGGTTTTTGCCTCATTGTCCGAGGGCCTTCCTCTGCCTGTCAAAATGATAATGGAGATCCCTTTCGTGCGAGGATCCGATTGGATCTTTTTACAAACCTCCTCTCCCCCGATTCCCGGCATCATGAGGTCGAGGATCAACAGATCCGGTTTCTCTTCCAAGCATTTTTCGACTGTGTCCGGACCATTTTCGGCTTCGGCAATTTCATATTCGTCACTTTCCAACGTGCTGTGGATCAGGAGGCGAATCGGAATTTCATCGTCGGCGATCAGGATCTTCTTCATCGGCTGCTCCGGGTGGAAAAAGGATAACACAAAAAGACCTTTTGTCAACGAAGTGGCTGAAAATGGGACCTCCTTAAGGATTCACGCGATCGGCTCACCTCACGAGGCGACCTTGACAGAGGAGATAAAAATCTTTAGGATGAAGGCGCACGGAAGAGGTCTACAGGTGTAGACCTTCCTAGAAAGGATGTCGTGGAACCGGCTCTGACAAAACGACAGCAAGAGATCTTTGAATATCTGCAACAGTCGATTGACGCGCAGGGATTTCCGCCGACCATTCGTGAAATTGCGCGGCACTTTCGGTTGGCCGGACCCAAGGGGGTGAAGAAACACCTCGATGCGCTTGTTCTGAAGGGACTGATTCAACGTCTCCCCGGGCGGCCGCGCGCGATCCGGATCAACCGTTCTCCTCTGCGGAAAGGCCGCCTTCTCCCGATCGTCGGGACGGTCCGCGCCGGACTTCCCCTTCTCTCCGAAGAGAATGTAGAGGGGCACCTCCTGCTCGATCCGACCCTTGCCGTCGGAGAAGAATCTTTTGCCCTTCGGGTGAAAGGGGAGAGCATGGTCGGCGCCCACATCGTCGAAGGGGATTATGTCGTGGTGCAGGGACAACCGACGGTGGAGAACGGCGCCTTGGCCGTCATCCTCGTCGATGGAGAGGCGACGCTTAAATTTTTTGCGAAGAAAAAAGGAGCCGTCATTTTATCCCCCGCCCACCCAAAGATGAAGCCGATCGTCGTGAAAAAAGACCGATCGGTTCAGGTTTTGGGAAGGGTGGCTGCCGTATTAAGGATGATTCATGCAAGCAGTCAAAGAAAGAAAAATGGGTGATATGTCGTTTCAGGATTATCTGAAACGATTCTCCATTCCATACAAGGAAACATTTCAGACGAAAAAGGCCCCTCCCGACTACCTGATCGAGAGCCCCTACGGCGCCCTGGTCGCGGTTGTTCTGGAATATCACGCCTCCGCGGAGATTCCGGAAAAATTAAAGCTCGCCCAAAAGCGGGCGAAACAGATCAAAAAAGGGAAAGTCCCCTTCATGCCGGTCCTCTACAAAGGGGGACTCCCCGGCCTTGAACATCGCTACATTCAGGAGGCCCTTCAAGAAGGACATTATCCTCAAATCAGCGCGATCGCCCTACTGGAAGGGAAGCCGGGTCAACAGCGCCTTCGTATTTTCCATAATCGCTTCGCGAAGCATCTGCTCGATCGACGCATCTTCGATCATGGTCAAGACAAAAATCTCTTTCTGGCAAAGATCTTTCCGAATCATTTTTTCTGGATTGTCGAAGACGCCATCTAAACCGCACCCTCCGCCCATAGGCTTCTCTCTCTGAAGGAAGGGATCATCGGGCGAATATGAACAAGCCCCCTTCATTGGAAAAAAGCGATCGCCGTTCGATCAAGCGCATCCAGCCTCCCCCTGGGGCACGCCTCCCTTTTTGATTGAGAGCAGAAGTACAACCATTATTTGGCTCGAACGCATCAGTTAAGGAGACGCTTGCGGGGACACAATTCTAAAATGGGAGATAAAAAAGGTCATCTATCCGACATTCGGACGGAGGGTCATGATCTCACCTGCGCAAGATGTTTCATCGCATTGAGTCAGGTTATAACGCTTCGTTCAAGAAACCCCTGTTATTCTCAAACCGTGGAACGCTTTCGGGATTGGAGATAGCGGTAGAGCGAAGGCTGCTTTTCGAGGGTGAGGATTTTGTTGAATTGCACACCGTAGGAGAATCCGACTCCTCCGCGATTGACCGCCACGATCTTCCCTTCCACGACTTCTTTAAATGTCTCTTTTTGATATCGCCCCTCGATTTGAAGCGCCACGGCTTTTCCAAAGTCCAACCATTTGCGAGAATGAAAAAGGAGACCCGACAGACTGATATTGGTGATCATGACCTTGAGAAAAGGAACCTCGGAAAGGAGCATCGCATTGCTGACAACGGGAAGGCGGGGATGTTTCCGTTTATCGGGCCGGTTCTCAAGTGCCAAAATAAAACTGTCCATCTTTTCCCTCCTTACGCTGAATCGGATGAATCACGCAGCGCCTTCTCAGAAGATATCAGAAGATGAAGCGCTGTCAAGCAAAGGGGAAAAGATTTCGACTAAGGTCGGAAGGCGCCACATATCAACATACCGGCGCGGTTTTGTGTAAAATTGTCCTGGAGAATATCTGAAGTAATGGTGGGTGCGATCGACCTGGTTGACGATGCCCTAAACGACCGATTGGATTTGATCGTGAGAGAGGCCGGCGTCTTTCAGGGCCGCTTTGGCGGCGTCGAACGCCAGCTCATAGTAGGTTTTATCGGTCCAGCGGACTCGGAAGGGGTGGTCCTATATCCTAGAATCGCCACGTGCCGCAGCACGCATCCCTTTTACTTGAGTGGGGCAAAGAGGTCGGTCGACTGAGATAGCATGGTTACCAAATAATAGATATAAATTCCGGCAATCGCCAATCCAAGAAAAAAAGCGCAATACTTGAGTAGATCTTTCATTTATTCCTCGGTTGATTTGAGTCATTCGCGGGCGATGATCGGCTTTTGGATCTCGGCGGTCCCGCCACCGGTCGAGATCGGCCGGAAAGCGCTCTTCCCCGCCGCGGCCCTCGGCGCGCCCCCCGCGCGACAAACTCCCGGAGCGTTTGCTGAAGAAGTCGCTGCTCCTCCGTCAAGGGAAAAAGCATGGCCTTACTGTAGCGGAAGAGAAAGGATGTGTCAACGGGAGAGAATGGGGATTACGGCGCCAATTGCATCAATTTTCGGATGCGCTCCACATCCATTTTTTGGAGAAAGGCGGGGCTGCGGAACCAGATCGTGTTGAAGCGAAAGTCGAACATTTCGTGGATGGCATCTTCCGGCGTCCAGTTCTCGAAGACCATCCGATAGGCGGCGATGCCGTAGCCGGTTCGATCTCTCCCTTGCGAGCAGTGGACGAAGACCGGGCGGCTGTTGGGATCTTTCAGCGCTCGGTCGAGCTCTTTTAAAAAGAGGACCAGCTCCCCCTCTTCGGGATGCCAGGAGTCCATCGGGATGCGAACATATTTGAGCCGGGTCCCGCCGAGCAGCGGGAGATCGTCATGGTGTTCACGAAGGCTGATGACGGTCTTCACCCCGGCCGACGGCGATGGTGGGCAACCGCCAGGATGAGCAAACCTTCTTTTTCGATTGAGTAGATCAGAGAGTAGCGGAACTTACGGAGTATCCGTCTTCGGATGCCTGGTCGGATTTCTTCAGCAGACTCGGGAAACTGGGCAATAAAGCCCTCAGTCCTTCCGAATCTCCGCGAGAAAGCGGCGGCCAACCCTTTCGTTCGAGGTAGCCGATCTCATTTAGCAACTCTTCTTCGGCAGCCTCATGATACTGATGGGGATCATTCTAAGAGTTTTTTCACCTTTCGTGTACCGCTTCCGCCGGAACCCCCTTGGCGCGGCCTGCGCGGTATTCCTCCAGACGCCTTTGCGCTTCCTCCGCCCAAAGGCGTTCTGCCTCCTCCTCGCTCAACTCCTCTAGGCTCGCCAACAGCTTCTCTGCGAGAGCCGCACGATCATGAACCTCTAAACTCAAGGCATTTTTAAGAACATCGGATAGGTTCGGCATCACAACCTCCGTATCAAAATAAGTCCATGTCAGGCTCCGTAACTGACGGCACCCACATGACGCTACGCTCCTTTATATTCCAGTTTTTTTATCAAGTCAATGAATGATCCGAAAGGCGATGTGGCGTAGATTTGGATAGGCGAATTGTAAGGGCGGCCCCTATGGCCGCCGGTATTCTCTTCTAATAGGGCAGGCACGGGGCCTGCCCCTACAACTCTTGTGACGGCGGCTCTCCCTTTCTCAACTTATCCAGCGTAATCTGCGCTGCACGCTGCTCCGCCTCCTTTTTGCTCTTTCCGGTGGCGGTGGCGTAAGATTGGCCCTGAATGCGAATCTCCACTTCGAACAGTTTCTGATGATCGGGGCCGGTCTCGCGGATGACCTGATAGGTCGGAAGCGATTCGAATTCTTTTTGACAGAGTTCCTGAAGCTCGGTTTTGTAATCGACGGTGATTTCGGGGCGGGTGAGTTCTTGGAGGAAGGGCTCGAATTCGCGGATGACGACGTCGCGCGCCGCGGGCAAGCCGCCGTCGAGATAAATCGCGGCGATTACCGCCTCGGTCGCATCGGCCAGCAGCGAGCTCTTCTCGCGGCCGAGCGTCCGTTCTTCTCCTCGCCCTAGATAAAGATATCGGCCGAGGTCGATCCCTTTGGCGATGCGGGCGAGCGTCCCCTCGCTCACCACCCGCGACTTCATCTTGGAGAGATCCCCCTCCGGAGCGTTTGGAAAGCGGGCAACCAGCGCCTCGCTGATGATCAGATCGAGAACAGCGTCGCCCAAGAACTCCATCCGCTCATTGTCATCGATCGCTTTGTCTTTCGTTTCGTTGATGTACGATTTGTGGGTGACCGCCTGCCGAAGCCGCTCGGGTCTTTGGAAGGAGTAAGCAAGGCGTTGTTGAAGCGCGGAGAGATCTGCGGGGGACATGGCGGGCGGTTCTCTCAATGTGATCGTGCGAGAAAGGGAACGTTAGTTGCCTGAGTATTTCCGGAAAATAACCGTGGCATTGGTGCCGCCGAACCCGAAGGAGTTGGAGAGGGCCACATTGACATCGAGCTTCCGCGCCTGATTGGGAGTATAATCGAGATCGCACGCCGGATCGGGATTGTCGAGGTTGATGGTCGGCGGGATGATGCCGTCCCGAATGGAGAGGATACTGAAAATCGCTTCGACCCCGCCGGCGGCGCCGAGGAGATGGCCGGTCATCGATTTGGTGGCGCTGATCGGAATGCGATAGGCGGCCTCGCCGAAGACTGTTTTCATTGCCTGGGTTTCAATGGCGTCGGCCATGGTGGAGGTGGCGTGGGCGTTGATGTAGCTGACCTCGCTCGGCCGAATCCCGGCATCTTTCAAGGCGAGTCGCATGCAGCGCGCCGCCCCTTCTCCTCCTTCTGAGGGGGCGGTGATGTGGTAGGCGTCGGCCGACATGCCATAGCCGATGATCTCGGCGTAGATCCGGGCGCCGCGGCGCCGCGCGAACTCCAACTCTTCCAAGATGAGAATGCCGGAGCCTTCGCCGAGAACAAACCCGTCCCGGTCTTTGTCAAACGGGCGGCTTGCGCGCTTCGGATCGTCATTCCGTGTGGAGAGGGCACGGGAGGCGGAAAATCCGGCGACCCCAAGCGGGGTGATCGCCGCTTCGGTTCCGCCGGCGATCATTGCATCGGCATCGCCGCGCTGGATCATCCGAAAGGCGTCGCCGATACAGTTGTTGCCGGTGGCGCAGGCGGTCACCGCGCAGGAGTTCGGCCCCTTGGCGCCGAACCGGATGGCGATCTGGCCGGGGGCGAGGTTGATGATCGACATCGGGATGAAGAAAGGGGTGACCCGCTTCGGCCCTTTCTCAAGAAGAACCTTGTGCCATGCCTCGATCGCTTGAAGCCCCCCGATGCCTGAGCCGACATAAACGCCGACCCGCTCCGCATTCTCCGGGGTGATCTTCAAGCCGGAATCATCCATCGCCATCTGGCCGCCGGCCATCGCGTAGTGGATGAAGGTGTCCATTTTCTTGATCTCTTTCCCGTCGATGAAATCGGCGGGATTGAAATCATTGACCTGGGCGGCAATCTGACAGGGATAGTCGGTGGGATCGAATCGGGTGATCCGTCCGACCCCCGATTCTCCGGCAAGGAGCGCCTTCCATGTCTTCTCCACCCCAATGCCGAGCGGGGAAATCATCCCCAAACCGGTCACGACAACCCTTCTGCTCAGAAACTCACCCCCTTACTAAAAATTAAAAATGGATCGGATCGCATAAATTGGATCCAAATCGTACAACCGTTCCGACAACGACTACACTTTCTCTTTGATATAGTCGATTGCATTCTGAACGGTGAGGATCTTCTCCGCATCTTCGTCCGGAATTTCAATCCCGAACTCTTCTTCGAATGCCATCACCAGTTCAACAGTATCCAAAGAATCGGCTCCGAGATCTTCGACGAAAGAGGCTTCCGGAGTGACATCCTCTTCTTCCAAACCTAACTGCTCCGAAATGATTTTTTTAACACGCTCTTCGACTGCCAACGCTTCTCACCTCCTCATGAATTGAGTTGAACACTCAATGAATTTTTGTTTACGACGATTGACCTTGTCTCTCATCCAGCCATATACATGCCGCCGTTCACATGCAGAACTTGGCCGGTCATATAGCTTGCACGATCCGAAGCCAAAAAGACCACTGCATTCGCGACATCCGAAGCGCTCCCCAGACGCGCCAGCGGAATCTGTTTCATCAAATTCTCTTTTACCTCGGCGGGAAGAACTGCGGTCATGGCGGTATCGATAAATCCAGGGGCCACTGCGTTCACCGTGATCCCCCGGCTGGCATATTCGCGCGCCACCGTTTTGGTTAAACCGATCACGGCCGCTTTGGAGGCCGCGTAATTCGCTTGTCCCGCATTTCCAATCACGCCGACGATGGATGAGATGTTGACGATTCTCCCCCGACGTTGCTTGGACATCGAGGAGAGGACCGCCTTCATGCAGTTGTAGGTTCCCTTGAGGTTGACTGAAAGGACCGCGTCCCAGTCTTCGTCTTTCATCCGAAGCAGGAGGGTATCGCGGGTGATCCCGGCATTGTTGACCAGAATATCGACCTTTCCCCACTGAGAGATCACCGAGTCGACCATCGCCTTGACCTCTTCCCCGCGGGCCACGTTGGCCTGCGCGGCCATTGCCTTTTTTCCTTGCGCGGTCAGCTCGGCGACGGTCTTCTCCGCCGTTTCGCGATTGATGTCGGAGACTACCACACTCGCGCCGCAATCCGCAAGCAGGTCGACAATCGCCTTCCCGATCCCCTGCGCCCCGCCGGTCACCAGCGCCACATTCTCCTGCAAGTCGATAAAATCGCCCATTTACTTATAGGGGCTTGCGTCGCCCCCTCAACACTCGCATGTGCGAGCCGGTTTCTGATGATTGGGGGCTTGCGTCGCCCCCTCATCCGGCGAACCCGGATGAGCCTCCCCGTCAACGCTCGCAGTCGCTCGCTGGGGAGATGCTGACCTACTTCTACAGAAGCTCCTTCACCTTCTCCACACCGGCGGCATCTTCGGCGTTGGCCGTCGCGAGCTTACGATCGATCCGCTTCAACAGTCCCGAGAGGACCCGGCCGGGTCCCACTTCGATGAAGAGATCGACCCCCTCTTCGCGCATCCGTTGGATCGTCTCTTCCCAAAGAAGCGGAGAGGAGAGCTGGTCGATGAGACCCGCTTTGGCCTCATCCCAAGTCGTGATCTTCTTCGCCTGAAGATTATTGATGAGGGGGATGCGAAGATCCCGCCCCGGAACCTTCTCCAACGCCGCGGCGAGCCGCCGGCAAGCTTCTTTCATCATCGGCGAGTGGGAAGGGACACTCACCGCCAGTGGAACGACCTTCTTGGCCCCCCGCTCCTGCGCCAGCGCCATGCCGCGCTGAACCGCATTCGCCTCTCCGGCGATCACAACCTGATCCGGAGCGTTGTAGTTTGCCGCCGTTACCCGGCCGCTGTCATTGGAGGCCTTCTCGCAGAGATCCTCGACACTTTTTCGATCGAGGCCGAGGATCGCCGCCATTGCCCCCTGACCCTTCGGCACCGCTTCCTGCATAAATCGGCCGCGCTGCTGAACCAACCGGACGGCGTCGGGAAATGGAATCGCTCCGGCGGCGGCGAGCGCGGTCACCTCTCCCAGGCTATGCCCGGCGACAACACTCCCTTTTTCAATCGGCTCTCCGAGACACCGCCAGACGGCGATGCTGGTCACTAGCAGGGCCGGCTGGGTATACTCCGTCTGATTCAGCCGCTCTTCGGGACCTTCGAAGCAGAGCCGGCTGATCTCCCATCCCAATGCGCGATCGGCTTCGTCGAAGGTTGCCCGCGCCGTCTCGAACCGATCGTAGAGATCTTTCCCCATTCCGACATACTGCGATCCCTGCCCCGGAAAGAGAAATGCGGTTGCCATCTAGCGGTTGCCCCACGTGAATGGAGCGCGGCGGCCGAGGATGTATTTGTCGGAAAATGAAGCCACCTGTCTCATTTCAGTTCAATGATATTGATCAAAAAGAAACCTGAAGTCAACAAAAAACTTATTTCAGAAAAAGAAGGTTTAATCGACGATGAACTCGCCCCCATCGACGCAAATCACATTTCCGGTGACCCACTGCGCCTTGGGATGGGAGAGGAGCATGATCGCCCCCGCCGCATCTTCCGGGGTGGTCAGGCGTCCCATCGGATTTCTTGCGCTCGCCATTTTGATCATCTCTTCATGGCCCGGTATTTTTCGGAGCGCCGGCGTATCGGTGACCCCGGCTCGAATGGCATTCACCGCGATCCCTCTCGGTCCGAGCTCAAGCGCAAGCTGGCGAATGTGCGATTCGAGCGCCGACTTGGCGGCGGAGACGGCGCCATAACTTTTCCAAACGCGCGCGCTGCCGGCCGAGGTCATGGCGAAGATCCGTCCCCCTTCGCCGAGAAAACCGCGGGCCACGAGATCCTGCGTCCAGTAGACAAGGCTATTGGCCATCACATCGAGCGTCATCTCCATCTGTGCCTGCGCGATTGCCTCATTCGGCGTGTCGGCGATCAGCGGTTTAAGGGTTCCAAAGGCGAGCGAGTGGACCATGACCCGAATCTGCGATCGTTGCGGACCGGTCGAGAGGGTTTTCTCGATCTCCTCGAGGACCGCCTTTCTTTTTTCAGGATCGGCGGCATTGGCGTTGTAGAAAACCGCCTGGCGCCCCTTCTCTTTGATCTGGGAGGTGATCCGATCGACATTGGCCAGGGTTGCCTTCCGATCGAGGTGAACGCCGAAGATATTCATCCCCGCGCCGGCGAGCTCCAACGCGCAAGCCTCGCCAAACCCGCTGGAGGCCCCCAGAATGAGCGCCCATCCATCCAGAAATTGTCCGTTCACATTTTCCTCCATCTAAAAGCAGGGGTTGGGGGTCAGGGGCCAGGTGTCAGTAAAGATTTTAAGATATTTAAAACCGACCCCCGGCCCCTGACCCCTGGCCCCCATCATCACTACCATCTCACCAGCGAGGCGCCCCAGGTCAGGCCGCCTCCGAATGCCAGAAACAGAATGAGCTCTCCGCTTTTGATCCGGCCGTCCCGCACCGCTTCATCGAGCGCGAGCGGAATCGACGCCGCGGAGGTATTCCCAAAACGGTCGAGATTGACCACCACCCGCTCCATCGGGAGTTGAAGCCGATCGGCCACGGCCCGGAGAATCCGAAGGTTTGCCTGATGCGGGATCAAAAAGGAGACATCCGACGCCAAGAGATCGTTCGCCCGAAGCGCTTCCCACGCCACCTCTTCGAGGCTTCGGACGGCGACTTTGAAAGTTTCATTTCCCTTCATCTTGATTGTATTGAGTCGTTCGGCCAACATCTTTTCGGAGGGGGGAATCGCCGAGCCTCCCCCCGGCACACAGATCAGGTCCCAGAGCGATCCATCGGAATGAAGATGGGTGGAGAGGATTCCGTGCTCGGAGGTAGAGGGGGCGAGCAGAACGGCGCCGGCTCCGTCTCCGAAGATGACGCAGGTCGTTCGATCGGTCCAATTGATCAGGCGCGACATCACTTCCGTCCCGATTACAAGCACCT
>Ga0209810_1005622_pt1 | contig 11240 bp, 7 predicted proteins | sample Coa_R1_7_FD_187159 | JGI IMG/M metagenome (GOLD analysis project Ga0209810, IMG submission 187159) | Surface soil microbial communities from Centralia Pennsylvania, which are recovering from an underground coalmine fire - Coalmine... | ecosystem: Environmental > Terrestrial > Soil > Unclassified ...
CGTCCTCGCGAGCTTATCTTTCTGGCAATACCAGCGTATTTTAGCGCAGCAGGCAGCGGCGAAACAGACGGCGCAGGCGCACGCTACAGCCACTGCGAGAGCGCACGTCACAGCCACCGCGCACGTGGAGGCCACCGCCACCGCAAAAGCCGAAGCCACGCCCCCGCCCGTGAGCGGCAAAACAGTGACGCTACCCGATGGCCTGAAGTATATCGATATTAAAGTCGGCACCGGAACTGCCGCGAAAACTGGCAGCACTGTCTCTGTCCAGTATATCGGCTGGTTGGCCAGCAATGGCAAGAAGTTTGATAGCTCCTACGATCATGGTGGCCAGCCCTATCAGGTCACGATTGGGCAGGGGCAGGTCATTCCAGGCTGGGAAGTGGGCCTGGTTGGCATGAAACCCGGCGGCGAGCGCCGCTTGATCATTCCTCCCAGCCTGGCCTACGGCGCCAGCGGGCAGCCGCCCACCATCCCCGGCAACGCTACGCTGATCTTCGACATCACGATGGTCAGCGTGCAGTAACTGGCAATATCACAAAAAAGACTCTCTCGCGTGTCATGCTGAGCGCAGCGAAGCATCCGTGTAGGCCAGACTCACCGCCTGGTCGCCCCGGATGCTTCGCTGCGCTCAGCATGACACGTCGGGGCCACTTTCTGATGGCCTCCCCTGGATGCTTCGCTACCGCTCCGCATGACAGGTGAGAGGGTCTTTTTCATAGCATGCCGTAAAAAAGACCCTCTCTCATGCGGAGCGGGAGCAAAGCATGACGTGCCAGGCCGCTTCAAGCACGTTCTCTCAACAATTCTTCCTCAATCCTGGCGCGAATCTCGTCGCGCACGCGCCGATAGACCGCGAGTTGCTCTTTATCGCTGCCTGTCGCCTTTGATGGGTCTGCAAACGACCAGTGGCGGCGATGGGCGGCGCCCGGAAAGAACGGGCAGGTCTCAGCCGCCGTATCGCAGACTGTAATCACCTCGTCAAACGGTTCGTTCAGGTAGCGATCAAGCGTCCTGGATTGCTGTTGCGAGATGTCGATACCGATTTCCGCCATCGCCTGGATGGCAAGCGGACGCACAAAGGTGGCTTCGGTTCCCGCGCTGTACACCTCAAATTGCTCGCCTCCCAACGCCCGCAGTAACCCTTCCGCCATCTGCGAGCGTGCAGAATTGTGTGTACAGATAAACAGTATACGTCGTTTCATGCCGATTTACTCCTTCTTATTTTTCTCCGGGCTTGCGAGCGCGGATGAAGGCGCTGACAAACTTTCCATCCAGATCGCTACGTTCGGCCTCTGAGAGCGCGGCCACCGAGGCGCTGGCCCCGCTGTCGGCGACATCCTGTACAGAGTAGCGGCGCGTCACCTCAATATCGATATCGACAAAGCCCGCCTCGGCCAGCAACTGGCGGTAGGTCTGCTCTTCAAGCGCCCCGGCGATGCAGCCCGCCCACGCCTCAAGGTCGCGCTGGATCGGCTCTGGCAACCGGCCCTGAATGACGATATCCGAGACGGCAAAACGCCCGCCAGGTACGAGGACACGGTAAGCTTCACGCAGCACCTGCCGTTTATCAGCCGAGAGGTTAATGACGCAGTTGGAAATGACGACATCCACCGCTTCATCGGGCAGGGGAATGGCCTCGATCACGCCTTTCAAAAAGCGCACATTCTCTACTCCCGCCTCGGCGCGATTGCGCTCCGCCAGTTCCAGCATTGCATCGGTCATATCCAGCCCCCAGGCAAAGCCGGTCGCTCCCACGCGCTTCGCTGAGAGCAAGACATCGATGCCGCCGCCGCTGCCCAGATCAAGCACCCGCTCGCCCGCCTTCAATTCTGCCAGCGCGGTGGGGTTGCCGCAGCCCAGCGAGGCCAGAGCTGCTGCAATCGGCAATGTCCCCAGTTCTTCGCTGCTATACAAATCACTGGTAATTGGATCGCCCGATGCCGCTGTGCAACAGCCGCCGCTGCTCGTGTCTGTACTGCAACAGGTAGGGCCACAGCAGGCGCTGCCCTCAGTCTGATTTCCGCTCAGAACCTGCAATGCCACCTGCCCGTACCGCTCGCGCACAGCCTTGCGTAACTGCTCATCTTCCCGCGTAATGTCTGTCATCTTCTTTGACCTTTCTTTTCTGTGACGGGATTCTCCATCCCATCTTACCATCAAGACAGTTGTCTTGCGCAATGATCAATTGCTATCTTAGAGACGGGAAATGTGCCAGAAGGACGCAATGGGCAATTTGAAACAGGTAATACCTGTAAAAACGACATTTCTGCAACCCTTGACTTTTGGGCAATCTGCGGGTATACTTCTAGCAATTTGAGAACTGTTTGTAGCCGTTCCATGTAGTGGAAAAGGTAAATTTCGCGTGGCTTTTATGGCTCTTCGGCATCAGAAAATAGATCTCTGGCAGTGGCGGATGCGCCACCTGTTCCATCCCATCGATGGGCCTGGTGTCTTTTTTCCCGGAGGGCGATTCTTCCTCACCCCGTTGATTCGGGGGTGAGGAATTTTTTTTGCCCTGTTTCTTGCTGGCACTTTAAATAAGGACATTCTCTGTTGCATCCTGGTTCTGGCCTCACTTCAGGACTCAGCGCAATCTCCCTGCTCAGTTGGAGTAGCGAAGAAATAACGGATGACCTGTCGATATGTTGTCCTTAGAGAAAACCAGCAATGGAAACATGGTCGAGAGAGCGGTTGAGAGGTATCACCGATAGTTTTAGAGTTGGAGGATCGTATGTTGCAAGTCACAACGCACCGTCAGTTTGGGGTAATCAGGGATGAAGTTGAGGCAATTCATGGCAGGTTCAAAGGGAAGGATATCATCTCGTTCGATCAGTTTTCTGCTGAAGACCTGCGCATTCTCTTTACGCTGACCGAGAGGATGAAGCGTATCGCCGTCAACAACGAGCCGTCCTACCTGCTGGCGGGCCAGCTTGTCTCGCTGCTCTTCTTTGAGCCTTCCAGCCGTACATTCGGTTCGTTTGCAGCAGCGGTGAAACGGCTGGGTGGGCAGACGATTGAGGTGCAGAACCCGGAAACCGTCTCCTCTGTCTCGAAGGGAGAAACGTTCGAGGATACTATTCGCACGTTTGAAGCATATTCCAATGCCATTGTGCTGCGCCACCGCGTCTCCGGCTCGGCCAGACTGGCAGCCGAAGCCGCCGCATTCATCCCGGTGATTAACGCGGGCGACGGCAATAACGAACATCCCACACAGACGCTGCTCGATCTCTATACGCTCTATGAAAAATTTGGGCGGCTGCATGATCTGACGTGCCTGCTGGCGGGTGACCCGCTCAATAGCCGCACCATCCATTCGCTGCTGCGCGGCCTCTCGCTCTTCGCCAACAATACCGTCTACCTGCTCTCCCCGCGCCAGTTGCAGCTTTCAAGGGAAGATTTCCTCTACTGGACAAGGCGCGGTTTGCAGCTCTATGAAATCACGAGTGAGCGGGATATTCCGGGCAATTGCAACTTCTGGTACTGGACGCGCATCCAGAAGGAGCGGTTCGCCTCGCTTGAGGAGTATGAAGATGTCGTGCGAGATAAGTTCGTGGTGACGCCGCAACTGCTCGCCGAGTATGCTGGCAAGGACATGATCCTGATGGACCCATTGCCCAGAGTGGGAACTATCGATCCGGCGGTTGATCGCGACGAGCGAGCCGTCTACCTGCGCTCGCAGATCAGAAACGGCCTCTACACACGCATGGCGCTGCTGGCCTTGCTGCTTGGCAAGGACGAATCATAAGGGGATTGAGGATAAGAATGCACAAAAATAGTATAGAAAATGACTTGCTTATCGAGATTCAGGTTGAACAGAAAACACAGCAGGCCCTTGAGAACCGGCCTTCCCATGCCATGCTGAGCGGCAGCGAAGCATCTGCGCATGAGGTCAACATGGCTCACTCAGATGCATCGCTGCCGCTCAGCACGACATGGAGAGAGAGAGAACATGCCCCCAGGCGCGGTGTGCTGATACTGGAAGACGGCAGCGAGTTTGAGGGAACTTCGTTTGGCTACGTGGGAGAAACCGCTGGAGAAGTTGTCTTCAGCACCGGCATGGTCGGCTATCCAGAGGCGCTGACCGATGCATCCTTTAGCGGCCAGATACTGACTATGACCTATCCCATCGTTGGCAACTATGGCGTCCCTGAGAGCAGTCTGTGGGAGAGTGATCGCATCCATGTCGCCGGGCTGATTGTCTCCAACTATGTTGCTCAGCCCTCGCACTTCCAGAGTACGATGAACCTGGGGACGTGGCTGCAGCGTGAGCGTATTCCCGCGCTGGAAATCAAAGATACGCGCCTGCTCACGAGGCATATTCGCCAGCATGGCACGCTGCTCGGCAAGATAGTTTTCGATGATGATATTCCCTTCTATGATCCCAACACCGGCAACCTGGTGGCGCAGGTCTCCACAAGCGAGGTGCAGGAGCAGGGCAGCGGCGATCTCACTATTGCTCTCATCGACTGTGGAGCCAAGCGCAACATTGCGCGCAGCCTGCTGGCAAGAAACATGCGCGTGATTACCCTGCCCTGGGACTATGACCTGTTCCCGGCCAGCTTCGCCTTCGACGGTATCGTCATCTCCAACGGGCCGGGCAATCCGAAGATGGTGGGGAAGACCATTCGCACCATTCGCGCCGCGCTTGAACGCAAGATACCCACGCTCGGCATCTGTCTGGGCCATCAATTGCTGGCGCTGGCGGCTGGCGGGGATACGTATAAGTTGAAATTCGGGCATAGAAGCCAGAACCAGCCCTGCCTGCTGTATGAGCAGGGGCAGGCGACGCGCCGCTGCTATATCACCACACAGAATCATGGCTTCGCGGTCGGCACGCTGCCGCCCGCTTTCACGCCCTGGTTTGTCAACGCCAATGACGGCAGCAACGAGGGGATGCGGCATCACACATTACCCTTCCTCTCGGTGCAATTTCATCCAGAGGCAACGCCGGGGCCTCTGGATACGGCCTGGATCTTTGATTCGTTCCTGGAACAGGTGAAGGCAAAGTGACCACGCTGCACAAAGTGCTGGTGCTGGGGGCGGGCGCGCTTAAGATCGGGCAGTCGGGCGAGTTCGATTACTCCGGTTCCCAGGCGCTCAAGGCCCTGGGCGAAGAAGGCATCCGCACCGTTCTCGTCAACCCCAATATCGCCACCATTCAGACCTCGAAGCTGCTGGCCGACAGCGTGTACTTCCTGCCGGTAACGCCCTTCTTCGTGGAGAAGATCATTGAAAAGGAGCGGCCCGATGGTATTCTGCTCTCATTTGGCGGGCAGACGGCGCTCAACTGCGGCATCGAGCTATTCCGTTCGGGCGTGCTGGAAAAATACGGGGTGCGCATCCTCGGTACGCCTATCTCGGCCATTATGCTCACCGAAGACCGGCAGGCATTTGCGCAGCATTTACACGAACTGGACATTCCCACGCCGCGCAGCCGGAGCGCGGAGACGCTGGCCGAGGCCATCGAAATCGGCAAAGAGATCGGCTTTCCGGTGATGGTGCGCGCCGGTTTCGCGCTCGGCGGCCAGGGTTCAGGCATCGCGAAGGATGTCAGGGACCTGGAACGCATCGTGAGCGGCGCGCTGGCCTTCGCGCCCCAGGTGTTGATCGAGCAATACCTGCATCACTATAAAGAGGTCGAGTACGAAGTGGTGCGTGACGCTTATGATAACTGCATCACCGTCTGCAATATGGAGAACATGGACCCGCTCGGCATTCATACCGGCGAATCCATTGTCATCGCACCCAGCCAGACGCTGACCAACGACGAATATCACACGCTGCGCACAGCAGCTATCACCATTGTCAGAAGCCTGGGCATCGTCGGTGAGTGCAATGTCCAGTTCGCGCTTGACCCGCGCACCGGAGCCTACTACGTTATCGAGGTCAATGCCCGCCTCTCGCGCAGTTCGGCGCTCGCCAGCAAGGCCACCGGCTATCCCCTGGCCTACGTCGCCGCGAAACTGGCGCTTGGCTACGGCCTGACTGAGCTGACCAACGAGGTCACGGGCGCCACGCAGGCCTGTTTTGAGCCAAGCCTGGACTACGTGGTGGTCAAGATACCGCGCTGGGACCTTGCGAAATTCAAGGGCGTCGATGAAACCATTGGCACGGGCATGAAGTCGGTGGGCGAGGTCATGGGCATTGGACGCACCTTTGAGGAAGCCTATCAAAAAGCTATTCGCATGCTCGATCAGGGCTTCGAGGGCGCGACCTCTGAAAAAGCCTTTGCCGACAGCGAGACCATAGACGAAGTGCTGGCGCAATATCTCTACCGGCCCACGCCCAGACGCATGTTTGCTCTGGCGCTGGCTCTGCGCAACGGCCTTTCTGTCGAAGAAATCGTTGAAATCACCGGCATCGACGCCTGGTTTTTGCAGCGCATCAAGCATATCGTGGATATGGAGCAGCATCTTCAGGGGACGCAGAACCTTTCCGCTGACTGGCTGCTCAGGCTCAAACAACTGGGCGTCTCGGATAAGCGTATCGGGGAACTGAGAGGCAAAACGGAACTGGAAATTCGCGAACTGCGCAAGCGATACGGCGTGCTGCCGTCTGTTTTCCAGATCGACACGCTGGCCGCCGAATTTCCCTCGGACACCAACTATCTCTACATGACCTATAACGGTGAGCATGACGATGTAGACCCCATCGGCAGCGAGGGCGTTGTTGTTCTGGGTTCCGGCTGCTACAGAATCGGCTCCTCGGTCGAGTTCGACTGGACAAGCGTAAGTACGGTGGAGGCGCTGAAAAAGCACGGCAAACGCTCCATCGTCGTCAACTGCAACCCTGAAACCGTCTCAACCGATTACGATACGTCAGACAGGCTCTACTTTGAGGAATTGACCTTCGAGCGCATTGCCGATATCTGCGAGTTTGAAGCGCCCTGCGGCGTGATCGTTTCTGTGGGCGGGCAGACGCCCAATAACCACGCGAAGGCGTTGCATGGCTATGGCATCCCCATTCTGGGAACGCCGGTCGAGCATATCGATCAGGCCGAGGATCGGCACAAATTTTCAAAACTGCTGGACACGCTCGGCATTCGTCAGCCGGAATGGAACGCTTTCAGCAACGTTGCGGAACTGGCGCGGTTCGCCGAACGGGTCGGCTATCCCGTGCTGGTGCGCCCATCCTACGTGCTTTCGGGCAGCGCCATGAACGTGTGCTATACGCAGGAAGAGTTGGAGCAATGTTGCTATGAGGCGGCTGCCATTTCGCCGGAGCATCCCGTCACCGTCTCGAAGTTTTTTGAGAAGGTGAAGGAGATAGAACTGGACGCGGTGGCGCGGCGCGGTGAGATCAAAGCCTTTGTCATTTCAGAGCATATCGAAAACGCGGGCGTCCATTCTGGCGACGCGACCATTGTGTTGCCGCCACAGGATATCAACGCAGAGACGCGAGGCAAGATCGAGGCGGTTGGTCGCGCCATTGCCAGCGCCTTACAAATTACCGGCCCGTTCAACATCCAGTTTCTGGCGCGAGACAACGAGGTCTATGTGATCGAGACGAACGTGCGCGCCTCACGCACCTTCCCCTTCATCTCAAAAGTCACGGGCGTCAACTTTATCGAACTGTTTGTTGACGCGCTCTCTGGCGACGTACCGGTCGTCTCCATGCCGCCGCTGAACTTCGTTGCCATCAAAGCCCCGCAGTTCTCATTTGCGCGACTGACGGGCGCTGACCCCATCCTGCACGTTGAGATGGCCTCAACGGGCGAGGTGGCCTGCTTCGGCGAGGATGTGGAGGAAGCCTATCTCAAGGCTATTCTTGCCACCGGCGGCAGCATTCCCCGCAAAGGCGTTTTCATCAGTCTGGGCGGCGAGGAGAAGAAGGCGAAGTTTCTGGAAAGCGCGCAGTTGCTGGCGGCTCTGGGCCTGCCGCTTTACGCTACGGAAAAAACATGTGCCTTCTTGCGGGCGCACGGTATCGCGGCAACAATGCTCTACAAAATCCACGAGCAGCGAGAACCCAACGTACTGACTTGCTTCCGCGAGCATAAAGTTGACCTTGCTATCAACGTGGTAGACCGCTTTGTGCAGAAAGAAGTAGATGATGACTACGCCATGCGCCGCTACGCGGTTGACTACAACATCCCTCTCTTCACGAAAATCAAGCAGGCGCGGCTGTTTGTGCAGGCGATGACGGCGAAAGATGTGAATTTGTTGCCGATCAAATCATGGAGCGAATACCGATGATGGATGTCAATGGGAGTGTTGTATGCTGATACGTCATGGGCTGGTTGTGCTGCCGGAGGGGCTTGCTCGCCTGGATATTCGTACTGCGGGCGAGAAAATCGTCGCGCTGGCGGAACATCTCGCGCCTGAAACGGGGGAAGAGGTGATTGAGGCGAGCGGGCAGCTGGTGTTGCCGGGCCTGATCGATTCGCACGTCCATTTTCGCGAACCGGGCGGCACGCACAAAGAGGACTTTTTGAGCGGCACGCGGGCCGCCCTTGCCGGAGGCGTGACGACCATTCTGGACATGCCAAATACGCAGCCGCCGACTGATAGCCGGGAGCGGCTGGCCGAAAAAGCGGCCCTTGCTGCCAGCAAAGCAATCGTCGATTACGGCTTTTACCTCGGCGCGACCGAGAGTAACGTGGAAGAAGCCGCAGCGGCCTCGGATGCCGTTGCCGCGCTGAAGTTGTATATGGGTTCATCCACCGGCTCGCTGCTGGTGACAGAGTTTGCGCCGCTCTACCGGCATTTTTCGACGTTTCCGCTGCATAAGCCCATCGTGGTTCACGCGGAGGATGAACAATCGCTCAAATACTTCGGCTCCCTTCACCCGCGAGACCATAACCGGGCGCGCCCGGCCCTCAGCGCGCAGATAGCAGTCAGTCGCGCGCTGGCAATTGCCGAGAAGACGGGTCGGGCCTTACATATCGCGCATACTACGACGGCAAGGGAGCTTGAACTGATACAGGAAGCAAAACAGAAAGGCGTCCATGTCACATGCGAAGTGACGCCCTTGCATCTTTTCTTAAGTGAGGAAGACCAGCATCGCCTGGGCAACTCTGGCAAAGTCAACCCGCCCCTGCGCGCCGAAAGCGACCGCGCCGCCCTCTGGACATACCTTGACACGATTGATACCATCGCGACCGATCACGCGCCGCACACGCGAGCCGAGAAAAATCAGCCCTATGAGCAGGCCCCCTCTGGCATGCCCGGCGTGCAAACGATGCTGCCCCTGCTCTTGACGGCGGCCAGCGAGGGCAAGGTGACGCTGAACGAGATAGTGAAACGCTGTGTGGTGCATCCTGCGCGCATCTTCGGCTTGAAAACGAAGGGCGCGCTTGAAATCGGCAAAGATGCCGACATTGTGCTGGTCAACCCGGATGTGGAGTACGAACTTACGGATGAGCAGATGCTTTCTAAATGTGGCTGGACGCCGTTCGCGGGCAGGAAGGTCACGGGGCGCATAGAGCAGGTGTTTCTGCGAGGCTCTCCGGCTTATGATAGAGGGAAGTTCCTGCTCAAACCGGGCAGCGGCAAGCCTGTTCTGCTGGAGGGTTGAGGGAAAGACTCATGCTGTACAAATCGCTCATTCGCCCCGCACTCTTTCGCATATCGGCACGCGATCCCGAAATCGCCCACCACCGCGTGATGAACGGGCTGGCATTCGCCTCTCGCTATTGGCTGTTGCTCAAAATGCTTGAGGTCGCGAACGCTTACAGAGGGCCTGCGCTGGAACGTTCGCTCGCCGGTCTGCATGTTCCCAACCCGGTGGGACTCGCGGGCGGCTTTGACAAAAATGGGCTGGCGCTGCCTGCGCTGGCCGCGCTCGGTTTCGGCTTTCTCGAAGCAGGTACAGTAACGCGCTACCGGCAGGTGGGTAATGGCAGGCCGCGTATTGTTCGCCTGTCTGAAGATGGCGCGTTGATAAACCGTATGGGTTTCCCGAACGACGGAGTTGACGCCATTGCCGCGCGGCTGGCCCGACTTCCCCGGCAGTCTATTCCGGTTGGTTGGAGCATAGGCAAGTCAAAAATCACGCCGCAGGAGGAGGCGGTGGAAGATTATCTCTACTCGCTGCGTAAACTGCATGACTTCGCCGACTTCTTCACGGTCAATGTCAGTTCTCCCAACACGCCCGGCCTGCGCCAACTACAGGAGAAGCAGCCACTGGAGCAGCTCTTACGCGCTATCGTTCAGGAGACAGAGGTACTCGCAAGGCAGACGGGCAGGGAGACGGCCAGACCGGTGTTCGTGAAAATATCGCCCGATCTCACCGCAGGCCAGTTAGAGGATGTCATCGAAGTCTGTCTGCGCTGCCATATTCGTGCGATCATTGCTACCAACACGACGCTTGCCCGTGACGGATTGCGCGCTGATACAACCGAGGCCGGTGGCCTCAGCGGTCGTCCTCTCTTTCCGCGCTCGCTCGCTATTGTGCGCTTTCTCTGTAAGCGGCTGGATGGCCAGATACCCGTCATTGGCGTTGGCGGCATCTCCGATCCCGACGATGCCCGGCGCGTGTTCGATGCAGGCGCGAGCTTCATTCAACTCTATACCGGTTTTATCTACGAGGGGCCTGGCATCATAAAGCAGATAAATAAGGCGCTGGCTGCTAGCGGTATGCCATTGAAAATGGTCGCTCCCGCCGACGTGTCATGCTGAGCGCAGCGAAGCATCTGAGGCAACCATTTCTGAGAGGGCAACATCAGATGCTTCGCTGCCGCTGATCCTTCGCTTCACTCAGGACGATACGTCGGCGGGAGTCACATAGTAATGCCATGAGGAGGTTTATAATAATTGAACAATGCAGAAATCATGCAGGCGTTTGCTGATGTTGGAGCTATCATCAGCGACAGCCATTTTGTCTATAGTTCTGGTCGGCATAGTTCCGTCTACATCAACAAGGACGCGCTCTACCTGCATCCAGGCGTGATTTCGGCGCTCTGTCAGCGGATGGCGGAGCCGTATGACGCCGATCAGGTTGATGTCGTTGTCGGCCCCGTGCTGGGCGGCATCGTCCTTTCGCAGTGGGTGGCCTACTATCTCAATACGAGACGCGCATCAGGCGAGACGCTGGCGGTCTACGCGGAAAAAGAGGGTGATGGCCCCGGCAAAAAGTTCTTTTTCGGTCGCGGCTATGACAGAGCCATCGCAGGCAAAAACGTGCTGGTCGTCGAGGATGTGCTGACGACGGGCGGCTCGGCGCGGCAGGTGATCGAACTGGTACGCGCTCATGGCGGGCATGTGGTTGGCCTGAGCGCGCTCTGCAATCGCGGCAAC
>Ga0209810_1005623_pt1 | contig 11239 bp, 10 predicted proteins | sample Coa_R1_7_FD_187159 | JGI IMG/M metagenome (GOLD analysis project Ga0209810, IMG submission 187159) | Surface soil microbial communities from Centralia Pennsylvania, which are recovering from an underground coalmine fire - Coalmine... | ecosystem: Environmental > Terrestrial > Soil > Unclassified...
GCTGTTTCGGGTGGTGGCGCAGGCGCCGGCGGATTATGAGGCATGGCTGGGCGCGCAGGCGCGGCCCGCCGCAGCGGCCGCCGGCGGAGACGCGGCTCAGGGGAGCGTCCTGTTCCGGCAGATGACCTGCGCGAATTGTCATAACATCACGGGCCTGAACGCGCAGCAGCAGTTCGCGCCGGACCTGACGCATGTGGCGAGCCGCCGCATGCTGGCCGGCGAGCGGCTGGAGAACACGCCGGACAACCTGCGTGACTGGCTCCATCGGCCGAATATTCTCAAGCCCGGCTGTTACATGCCCGACCTGAAGCTCACTGACCAGCAACTGACGCAGCTGACCGCTTATCTGGAGACGCTGAAATGAGCGACGTTCCGCTCACGCCGGGGCTTATTCCCGCCGAAGCCGCACACGGCTCGCGGGAAGCGAGCCACTGGCTGGAGTGGATCGCCACCGTCGATCACAAGCGCATCGGGATCATGTACCTGGTCACCACGCTCATCTTCCTGATCGTGGGAGGGGTGGAGGCGCTGTTGATGCGCATCCAGCTGGCGTGGCCAGGGAACACGTTTCTGACGCCGGAGGAGTACAACCAGATTTTCACCATGCACGGGACGACGATGGTCTTCCTGGTTGTCGTTCCGCTGCTTCTCGGGCTGGCGAACTATCTCACCCCGCTGATGATCGGCGCGCGGGACATGGCGCTTCCTCGTCTGAATGCATTCAGCTTCTGGGTTTTCCTGTTCGGCGGCATTCTGCTGTACCTGAGCTTTATGTCCGGACATGCGCCCGCCTCAGGCTGGTTCGCCTACGCGCCGCTGAGCGAGAAGGGATATTCGACGCGCTACGGCGAGGACTACTGGGCGCTGGCGCTGCTGGGCATTGGCGTCGGAACGATCGGCACGGCGATCAACCTAATTGTCACCATCGTCAATCTGCGCACGCCGGGACTGACGATTCGACGGCTGCCGCTGTTTGTGTGGATGGTGTTCGTCAACTCGTTCCTGATTCTCGCCGCCATCCCGGCGCTGAACGCCGCGCTGGTCATGCTGCTGATCGATCGCCAGTTGAACGCCCATTTCTTCACGCATGTCGGCGGAGGTTCGCCGATTCTGTGGCAGCATTACTTCTGGGCGTTCGGGCACCCCGAGGTGTACATCATGGTGCTGCCCGCGTTCGGCATCATTTCCGAAGTGGTGCCGGTATTCTCGCGCAAGCCGATTTTCGGGTACGCGTTCGTGGCCGCCTCGACGGTGGCGATCGCGGTCCTCAGCCTGGGCGTCTGGGCGCATCACATGTTCGCCGTCGGGCTGGGCAAGGCGTGGGACTACGCCTTCGGCGGAGCGAGCCTTCTCATCGCCGTGCCTACGGGCGTCAAAATCTTCAACTGGATCGCCACCATGTGGGGCGGGGCTATCCGCTTCACCACGTCGATGCTGTTCGCGCTCGCATTCCTGTTTACGTTTACTATCGGCGGCCTGAGCGGGGTAAGTTTCGCCGCGTGGCCTCTGGACTGGCAGACCACGGACACCTATTACGTTGTGGCGCACATGCATTACGTGCTTTTCGGCGGCACCTTCTTCGCCGTCATGGCGGCCACCTATTACTGGTTTCCGAAGATGAGCGGGCGCATGTTATCGGAACGCATCGGGCGCGTGCATTTCGTGCTGATGTTCATCGGTTTCCACATGACCTTCTTTATCCAGCACATACTCGGGCTGGACGGAATGCCGCGGCGCGTGTGGACGTATCCGAACTATCCCGGCTGGGGCGTGATGAACATGATTTCGACCATCGGAGCGTTCGTGCTGGGCTTCTCCGTGCTCGTGCTCCTGTGGAACATATTCGTGAGCCTCCGTTCCGGCCAGATGGCGGGGGCGAATCCATGGGAGGCATGGACCCTGGAGTGGGCCGCGCCATCGCCGCCTCCGGAGCATAATTTCGACCTCGTGCCGCCGGTGCACGGGCGCAGGCCGCTGTGGGATCTGGCGCATCCCGGGGAGGCGCAGTCGTGACCCGTTTCAGCACGGGGAAACTCGCCGCCGCCGCTTTCATCGCTTCCGAGGCGGTGTTCTTCGCTTTCCTGATCGCGGCCTACATTTACTATCGCGTCAACATGCAGGGCCCGTATTACGGACGGACGTATCTGGATCCGCCGCGGACCCTGATCTTCACGATTTGCCTGCTGGCAAGCAGCGGCACGCTCTGGCTCGCCGAGCGGAATCTGGCGGCGTCGCATGCCTCGGGATTTCGCCTGTGGCTGGGCATCACCATTGCGCTGGGCGCCGTGTTTATCGGCGGGCAGGGCTGGGAATACTACGGCCTGATCACGAACAATGTGACACCGGAGCGCAACCTGTTTGGCGCCACGTTCTTCACCCTGACCGGTTTTCACGGATTTCACGTGGTCTGCGGCCTGATCTGCCTCGGCATTCTGCTCCTGCTGGCCTTCAGGAAACGGTTCACTGAAACGGAAATCACGGGCGTGGGCGCCGTGTCCATGTACTGGCACTTCGTGGATCTGGTGTGGATCGTGATCTTCAGCATCGTGTACCTGGCGGTGTGGATATGAGACTTTCGCGGTGCAGGGTCCCAACCCGGGGACGCTTAACGATCGGCCAGGCGGGCGTGGACGCCCGCCGCAGGACTGGAGTCCTGCCCCACCCACCGCGGCCGTATCCTGGAAAATTTCAGAGTTCCATATGACCTGGGATTTCAAACCGTCCGTCGTCATCGGATGCTGCGTCCTGCTGGGCGCGTACTTCGGTTTGGTGAGGTGGCGCGCGCGACAGGCGGCGCTTTGGCTCACCGGGGTGTTGCTCATCTTCATGGTCCTCTGCTCTCCGATTGACGAGTTGGCCGACAGCTATCTGTTCAGCGTCCACATGGCCAAGCACATCTTGTTAGTGCTCGTTGTCCCGGCGCTGCTTGTCATGGCCGTACCCGCGGACGTATTCGAGCGAGCGCTGCGATATGCGCCGGTGCGTGCGGCCGAGCGCGTGCTGCGTGTTCCGGCTATCGCCTGGATGGCGGGCGTGGGCGTCATGATCTTCTGGCATATCCCGGCGCTGTTCAACACGGCCCTAACGAACGAGCCTCTGCACATCGTGGAGCACCTCTCATTGCTGGTGGGCGGCACGATCTATTGGTGGCCCGTTCTGACGCCGTTGCCGCAGTCGCGCATGCGGCCGGTACCGCAGGCCGCGGCCTACCTGTTCACGTCCTGTCTGGCGTGCACCGCAATCGGAGTGGCAATCACCTTCGCTCCGGCGCTGCTGTATCCCGCATATGCGCATCCGCCCGCCGGCGCGGTCGCCGAGGCGATTCGGGGCCGCTGGGGCATTTCCGCGGCGATGGATCAGCAGATCGGAGGGCTGCTCATGTGGGTGCCGGCATGCCTCGTCTACCTGACGGCGATTCTGGCCATGTTCGCGCGCTGGTATCGGGAGGAGCCCGAACCGGCAATGGAGGTGTGATGGAGTCCGATCCGCTTCGTCCGGGCTGGAACAAGCCCCTTCCCGAACGCCTTGCGGGCCCGACGTATTGGCCGGCGGCGCTCGCTTTCGGCATGAACCTCGCGCTGCTCGGGCCGGTAACGAGCATGTGGCTGACGCTGGTGGGATTCGTGGTCGGCGGGTTCGCAATCGCCGGCTGGGTTGGAGACATATTCCATGAGCGATGAGCTTTCCCCCGAACGCCGCAAACTCATGACCCTGGTCAGCATCGGCGCGGGCTGCGCGGGCGCGGCGATGATCGGCGTCCCCGTTGCCGGATTCCTGCTCGCCCCCTTATTCGAGAAGGCCGCCCGCACGTGGCGCGGCGTCGGACCGGTGTCGCAGTTCGAACAGGGCAAGACCGTGGAGGTCCGCTTCGACGACGCATCCTCTGTCGTGTGGGCGGGCGTGACGGGCAGGACCGGCGCGTGGCTTCGCCATAAGCCTGACGGCAGCTTCGTCGCCTTTGCCATCAACTGCACTCACCTGGGCTGTCCGGTGCGCTGGCTGCCCGACGCCGAACTGTTCATGTGTCCCTGTCACGGCGGTGTGTACTACAAAGACGGGACGGTTGCCGCCGGGCCGCCGCCGCGTCCGCTGGTGCAGTATCCGGTCCGCGTGCGCGAGGGGCAGGTGGAGATTCTGACCAGCCCCACTCCCATCACCTGAGCGGCGCATGCGTTTCCTGAAGACAGCCTGGCAATGGTTCGACGCGCGGACCGACGCGTCGAAGGTGATCGGGCCCATCATGAAGCATCCCGTTCCGCCGCGCACGGGATGGATGTACGTGTTCGGCAGCGCCACTCTGTTCGCGTTTCTGCTGCAGGTGTTCACGGGGATCGCCCTGGCGACGGCGTACGTTTCCAGCGCCGGCCAGGCATACGATTCGCTGAAGTGGATCACCGACAAGGCGTTTCTCGGCCATTTGCTGCGCGGCATGCATTATTTCGGCGCTTCGGCCATGGTGCTGCTGGTGGGCATACACATGATTCGCACCTTCCTCACCGGCTCATACAAGTTTCCGCGCGAGCTGAACTGGGTGGTCGGCGTGATTCTGCTGGGGCTGACCATCCTGATGGGCTTCACCGGCCAGCTGCTGCGCTGGGACCAGAACGGCGTGTGGTCGACGATCGTCGCGGCGGAGCAGGCGGGCCGGGTGCCGCTGATCGGGCCCTGGCTGGCGCGGCTCATCATGGGCGGCCAGACCGTTGGAGGGGCGACGCTGAGCCGGTTCTTCGCTTATCACGTGTTCTTCATTCCAGCGCTGATTTTCGCAATGGTGGGGCTGCATCTCGGGCTGGTGCTGCGGCACGGCATTTCCGAGAAGCCGCGCGCATCGCAGCCGGTCGACCCCAAAACGTATCGCGCCTGGTACGAAAACATGCTGCACCGCGAAGGCGTTCCGTTCTGGCCCGATGCGGCGTGGCGGGATGCGGTGTTTGGAGCCTTCGTGGTGTTGTGCATCATGCTGCTGGCGTGGTTCATCGGACCTCCAAAGCTGACCACGGCGCCGGATCCGACGATCATTGAGGCTTACCCGCATCCGGACTGGTATCTGCTCTGGTACTTCGCCGTGCTCGCGCTGCTTCCGCATGGGGCCGAGGACTGGGTCATCGTGGGCGCGCCGCTGGTCGCGGGCGTGTGCCTGCTGATTCTCCCGCTGGTATTCAACAAGGGACAACGCGCGCCCTCGCGGCGGCCGTGGGCGGTGGCCAGCGTGATTATCATCGTCTCCGCCGTCGGCGTTCTTTGGGCCGAGGGCAATCGGACGCCCTGGTCGCCCGATTTCACCAATAAGCCGCTGCCGCCCGCGGTGGTGCAAGCGTCCGCGCCGGACCTCTCCACAGGCGCGCGGGATTTCCATCTCAAGGGCTGCGAGAACTGCCACGCCATCGATGGCTACGGTGGGCATCGAGGACCGGACCTCAGCACCGTCGGCGACCGCCTGACCGAGCAGCAGATCACTCTGCGTATTCTGAACGGCGGTTACAACATGCCTGCGTTCGCCAGCAGCCTTACGCCACAGGATCTGAGGGCCCTGGTGCAATTTCTGGAATCCCGCCGGCTCGCGCCACGCGGGGGAGGGCGCTGATCGAGCGATCGCAACCAGGTTCGTCCGTTTAGGTACGCTGGGTGATACACTATATCCTTATCTGTACTAGTGATGAGGATCAAGGACTATCCCGACCCTGAGGACCTGCTGCCGCTTGCGCCGGCGGTCTTTCACATCCTGCTGTGCCTCGGTGAAGGCGAACGGCATGGTTACGCGCTGAAGCGCGAGATTGCGCGGCGCACCGATGGGCGGCTGAAGCTGGGCCCCGGCGTGCTTTACGGGTCGATCAGTAAAATGCTCGAGCAGGGCCTGATCGAGGAATCTGACGAGCGGCCCGATCCGCATCTGGATGACGAGCGCCGGCGCTACTACCGGCTGACGGGCTTTGGGCGGAAAGTGGCGCAAGCAGAGGCGGCGCGCATGCGCGAACTGGTGCGGCTGGCCGCGGCGAATTTCGGCAAGGCTGCCCGGGCATGAGGAGCATATGGCTGTACCGGTTGCTGCTGAAGCTCTATCCGGCCGGGTTTCGGGAGAATTACGCGGGCCCTCTGGAACGCGAGTTTCGCGACGAGCGCGCCGAGGCCGGCGGCGCCGCCGAGCTTGCCCGGCTCTGGGTACGCACGGCCGTTGACCTGCTGCTCTCGGCCCCGCCGCAGATGATACGCGAGTTCGGCGAAGACGCGCGCCATGCGCTGCGGCTGTGGCGACGCCGGCCGGCGCACACTGTATTCGCGATCGCAGCCCTGGCGGCGGGCATTGGCGCGAGCACCGGCGTCTTCAGCGTAGTCGATGCGCTGCTGATCCGGTCGCTGCCGTTTCGCGAGCCCGAGCGGCTGGTGTCGCTGCCGCTGTTCCGACTGGCCGTCGATGTCGAAAGTCCCGCGCAATTCCATTCCTGGCGACGGCACAGCAACTACCTCGCCGACACCGCCCGGTACAACACCAGTGAGGTGAATCTGGGCGCGGTGCGTGAATCGGCGCGCGTGCGCATTACTGAGACATCGGCCAACTTCTTCTCTCTGCTGGGCTGCCGGCCATGGCGGGGGCGGATGTTTGCCGCCGACGAGGACACAGTAGGCCGCGATGCTGTGGCCGTGATCGGGTACGGCTTATGGCAGACCCTGTTCGGCGGCGATCCGAGTGCGCTGGGCGCGACCATTCGTGTCAACGGCGCCCCGTTCACGGTCATCGGCGTCGCGCCGCCCGGCTTCGACTATCCGCAGCGGACCGCGCTGTGGTCGCCGACGACCTTCGACTGGCGGCGAATCCCGAAATCCGGCGGCATTTTCCTCGAGTTCCTGGGGCGGCTGAGGAGCGGCCTGTCGTGGCCACAGGCCCGCGAGGCATTCGAAGCGGAAGTGCGCCGGTTGCCGCAGGGAAGCATTGATACTGATCCTGCGAACCGCCCGAAGCTGACTCCGCTTCAGGATCAACTCGCCGGGCCTGTGAAGAAGGCATCGTTTGTTCTGATGGGCTGTGTCGCGCTGCTACTGCTGACGGCATGCGCCAACGTGGCGAACCTGCTGCTGGCCAGGATCGTGGATCGTTCGGAAGAGCTTTCGATCCGTTCCGCGCTGGGGGCGAGCCGAGCGCGGCTGGTGCAGCAGTTCCTTACCGAGAGCGTGCTCCTGTCCGCGGTAGCGGCGGGCGCGGGCATGATCGTAGCCGCCTGGGCCGCGAAGATTGCGAACGCGGTTCAGCCGGCGCCGCTGGCGGGGCAGACGTACACCGTGCTCGATTGGCGCGTCCTGGGCTTCGCCGTCATTACTGCGCTGGTGACCGGCGTCGCCTTCGGCATTCTTCCCGCGCTGTATGCCGGCGGTTCGAAAGCATCGCCCATGTTCGTCCGCCCGTCAGGCAGCGGACGCGGTGGAACACGCGCCCGCCACGCGCTCATCGCGGTACAGATTGCGCTTACCGTGATTCTGTTCACCTGCTCGATGCGCCTGAGCGGCGCGTTTCTGGCGCTGATGGGAGTCGATAACGGATATCAGGTCCGGAATCTCGCGACACTCACCGTGTCGCTGGCAGGAACCGAATACGACGACAACGGCAGCCGGGCCATGGCGTATTACGAACAGGCGCTGCGCCGGGTTCAAAGCGTTCCTGGCATGGTGTCCGCAAGCGCCACGGAGTATTTGCCGCTGGATGCCCAGAAATTCATTGGCGGCGAGTTCCGGCTCGATGGGCGCAGTTCCGGCACGATCGCGCTGATGCTGCCGGTGGCCCCGGGTTTTTTCGCCACGATGGGCTCTCGCGTGTTGTACGGGCGCGAGTTCGAGGACGCTGATGCGAGGAGTACGGAGCCGTTGGCCGTAGTGAACGAGGCATTCGCCCGGCGTTTTGGCGACCCCGGCCGCGCGGTGGGGCGCTACCTGACCGGAGAGGACTGGTGGGGCAAGGCAAGCCGGGTAGTCGGCGTGGTCCGCGATATTCGCTACATGGGGCCGACGGCGAACGCGATCCCGCAGGTGTTTCGACTTACCCGAGCGCCGCAACATCTGACGATAGTAGCCCGGGTCCGTGGCGATGCGCGGCAGCGCCTCGCGGCCATCCGCGATGCCATACGGTCGGTGGACAGCCGCGTGCCGGTATTCAATGTGAAGACCATGAGCGAGCGGCTGGATGAAGCACTCGGGCGGCCGAGGTTCTACGCGACGGCGATGGCGTTCTTGAGCGGCTTCGCCCTGCTGCTTGCGGTGGTTGGCGTTTACGGCGTGATTTCGTGGTCGGTGTTGCAGCGCAGGCGGGAGATCGGGATTCGCCTTGCGCTGGGCACGACGCCGGTCCGTCTTCGGCGGCGTCTGCTGGGGAGAGCCATGATCCCGGTTGCGTGCGGAACCTCGGTGGGCATTGCCGGGGCCGTTGCTGCCGGGCGATTCCTGCAGTTGCTGATCGAAGGAGCGTCGGCCTCTGGCCCGGATCCGTTCGTGATCGCCGTCTCCGTGCCGGTGGCGGTTGCGATGGCCGCGATCTGGCTTGGGACCTGCCGCATCGCGCGGCTGGACATCACGACCATTGTTCGAGCTGAATAACGCGAGTAGCGCGAAGTCAGAGGCCACTTGACGGGTAAAGGGCAAAGTCTCCGGTTTTTTCTGCGTCGCCGAGAAGTCGTATTCCTAAGAATTGCGCGAACGGACTTTTTTTCTGCCGGGCGAGGATGCTGGGCGTTTTCGAACCGAAACCTCTGGCGATGGTGCCGGCGTTCTGTTGACCGCCGTTGCGGCATGCTCGTAAGCATCGCCGAGCCAGGCGAGTGCGTCATTCAGGTCCTCGGGTGAGGCTACTTCGAACGAGCACCAGCGGGCGCCGGGGCGGTTTGCGCCGATCCGCGGGTCGGCGGCCATCCGCTGGGCCAGCGCGGGCGGGAGCGGATCGAAGCGCAGGATGAGCGAGTTCGGTCCGCCGATCGATCGCGTGCGGGGCAGCGCCGCGAAAATCTTTTCGCCTCTGTAAAGCCCGGTCATCCCGAACATCGGCCGCAGAGAAACGCCGGGCCAGCCGCGCAGCTCGTCCTCGAGCATCGCCGCCACGCGCCGCATTTCTTCAGAAACTCGCGGCATTTTCATTCGGCGGGCTCCTCCTGTTTGCCCGGATTTCGGCGAGCGCGAAGCTCACGAAGCCGCTCAGCGATGCGCTGCTCCACGCCGCGATTTGTAGGCTCGTAGAACTGGCGGCCGGCCAGAGACTCGGGCAGGCAGCTCATGTCCGTGATGGCGTCCTCGAACTGGTGAGCGTGCTGGTAGCCCTTCCCGTAACCCCACTCCTTCATGGGACGGGTCGGCGCATTGCGAAGGTGCAGCGGGACCGGCTCGGCGCGGCCGCTTTGGGCCTCTTCGAGAGCCGCATTCAGAGCCCGATACGCGGCGTCCGACTTCGGCGCGAGGGCGAGATATATGGCAACCTGCGCGAGCGCCTGATCTCCCTCAGGCATACCCAGGAAATGCACGCATTCCTTCGCGGCCATGGCCTGTTCGAGGGCGCGCGGATCGGCGAGCCCGATGTCCTCGATGGCCATGCGCACCAGGCGGCGGGCGATGTACAGCCGATCCTCGCCGCCTTCCAGCATCCGCGCCAGCCAATAAAGCGCGGCATCCGGGTCTGAGGAGCGGATGGATTTGTGCAGCGCGGAGATCAGGTTGTAGTGCTCTTCGCCGCTCTTGTCATAGAGCAGCATTTTCCGCTGGAGCGAGTCCTCCACGGCCTGCTGGGTGAGCGCTCCATCGCGCGATGCGCCGGCGGCGATCTCGAGAATGTTGTAAGCCGAGCGCGCATCTCCGTTCGTATACAACGCGATCTGTCGCAGCAGATCATCGGATGCGGAGATGCCCACCACCGGCAGAGCGCGGCGGAGCAGTCCCACGATTTCGTCTTCGCTCAGTGCGCGCAGTGCGTACACCTTGGTGCGCGACAGCAGCGCGGACACGACCTCGAAGGACGGGTTCTCGGTGGTGGCGCCGATCAGGATGATGTCGCCGCGCTCCACGTACGGGAGGAATGCGTCCTGCTGGGCCTTGTTGAAGCGGTGGATCTCATCGACGAAAACCACGGTGCGCCGGCCGGCCCGCCGCAGCCGTTCGGCGTCGGCCATAACCGCTTTGATTTCTTTGATGCCACTGAGGACGGCGCTGAATGGCACGAACTCGCAGCGGGTCATGCGCGCGATCAGCCGGGCCAGTGTGGTTTTGCCGACGCCGGGAGGTCCCCAGAGAATTATGGAGCCAAGCTCATCGCGCTCGATCTGGAGCCGCAGCGGTTTCCCCGGACCGAGGATATGTTCCTGGCCGACGAAGTCCTCGAGCGTCTCCGGCCGCATGCGCTCGGCCAGCGGTCTGGTCGGATCACGGGCGGGCGCGGAGAGGGGCTCGGCATCAAAAAGGCTCATCGAGCGTGCTCACTGTGCGGCGCCACCCGCTGTGGAGCGCTGCCGCCGCGCTTCGTACAAAATGACCGCCGCCGATATTCCCGCGTTCAGCGAGTCCACGACCGCGGTTGGGACGGACAGGCTCTCGGCGCTGCCGGCAAGTTCCGGACTAACGCCGCGACCTTCGGCGCCAATGACAATGGCGCAGCGTTCGGTGAGGTCGCACTCGGCCACACTGCGCCCGGCCTGCGGCATCGCGGCATACAGCCGGCTCTGGTTCTGCTCCGCCAGGCTGCGCATCTCGGCCTGATCGACCCCGGTGATCAGGGGCAGCCGAAACACCGATCCGGCCGATGCCCGCAGCGCTTTGGGGTTCCAGGGGCTGGCCGTGCCCTTCAGAAAAATCGCGCCGCTCGCGCCGAAGGCCTCCGCCGCGCGCAGAATGGCTCCGGCATTCCCGGGATCCTGTACGCCGTCAACGACGACGGTAAGGGCGTCGCCGCGAAACACATCGTCCGCGGTCCAGGACGGCGGCCGCACGAGCGCGATTACGCCCTGGGTCGCTTCGGTGGAGGCCACGGTTGCAAAGAGCCGCTCGTGAAGCGGCACCACCGGAATGTCATTGAGGCCCTGCACGCGTTCCCGCAGCGCCTCGCGCGCGCGCTCCGTAACCAGGACTTCCTCGATATGGCAGCCGCTGCGAAGCGCTTCGGCCAGAAGGTGGAAGCCTTCGGCCACGCACAGGCCGGAGTCGGTCATGCTGGCGGCGCGCACCGCCTTGCGCACCTCCTTCAGAAGTGGATTTTTCGCGCTGGTGACCGTTCCCATAG
>Ga0209810_1005625_pt1 | contig 11237 bp, 9 predicted proteins | sample Coa_R1_7_FD_187159 | JGI IMG/M metagenome (GOLD analysis project Ga0209810, IMG submission 187159) | Surface soil microbial communities from Centralia Pennsylvania, which are recovering from an underground coalmine fire - Coalmine... | ecosystem: Environmental > Terrestrial > Soil > Unclassified ...
AAGTGGACATCTTGCGCAACGCGGGCGAGCTCGAACTGATGGACGAGTACGTGAAGAACTTGCGAGCGCACGCCGAGAGCACGCGCACGTCATGACGCAGGTCCGCCTGGGATTCTACGTCCTGTACGTGATCTTGGGATGCGTGATTCTGATGCGCCTGCTGAGCTCCGGCTTTCACTGGCAAGCAGTAAGCGGACTCGTGCTGGCGGCGGCGTTGATTGCTTTGGGAGTGCACCGCATCGCGCTCTACGCGCGCGTGCGAGGAGAGCGACGATGAACGCGATCACGGTTTCGCCTGCCGGGGCCGTCATCGCGCTGTTCTTAGCGGCGGCGGTCGGCGCGACGCTGTGGTGGATGCTGCACCCGCCGGCTTCGTTCGTGCAGCGGCTCGCCAAACGCGCGGAAACCGAGCTCGAGCGTTTGGTCGGCAGCATCGTCGTCGTCTTTTCGGCGGAGATCGAATCCGGGCATATGATGGCGCTTGCCACGAAACTGGCGCGCGGCGAGCGATCCGACGTACTGGCGATCTACGTGGTAGAAGTACCCTTCACGCTGCCGCCCGACGCGTCCATGCCCGCGGAGGAACGCGCCGCGTTGGACGCGCTGGGCGCAGCAGAGGAGCTGGCGATGAATCACGGCATGACGATCCGCACGGAGATCGTCAAAGCACGCGAAACGGCGCAGGCCGTGCTCGCCGTCGCCAAACGCGAGCGCGCGAACCTCATCATCATGGGTTCTTACCGCGAAGGCAAGTACACCGGCGCGCCGCTGGGACGCGACATCGAACAAATCGCGGCGGACGCCAAATGCGACGTCCTCATCGGCGTCGAAGGAAAGCACGGCACGCTTTTGGTCGATGCTTCAGCTCAGGCAGGCGGAACGGCGCCACCCCAAGTTTAACGTCTTCAACTCGTCATGGTGAGCCTGTCGAACCACATCGTCATCCCGAGCTCGTCGAGGGACGAAGCATGCATCACGGAGATATGATGAACGCTCGTAAGGTGCTCCTAGGCATTACCACAGCAACGCTGACCTGCGCGCTTTTACCGCTTACCGCCGCGGCGGCCGGCGCCCCCGCTATCGCGGCATTCGACGATGCGTTCGCGAAGGTGAACGATTACACCGTTACCGTGCGCGCGCACGAAGTGAAGGGCGACCGCGTTCAAGACCGCACGTATCACTACTGGTTCAAACGGCCGAACCTCGCCAAGACCCTGATCGTGTCGGGAGACGGGAGCGGAAGCGGCGGCGTATGGAACGGCGGCGATAAGGTCTCCGGTCACCAGGGCGGGATACTTGCGTTCATTCACCTCAAAGTCGATCTGCACGATCCCCGCGCGACCTCCCTGCGCGGATACACGATTCCCGACGGATTGCTTCAAAACGAAGTCGACCGGTATAAACAGATCAAAGGTGAATTAAGGCAGCGTCCGGGTCCCGAAATCAACGGTGTACAGACCGACGAAGTCGATTTGCGCATAGCCGATCCCGCGGCCAACGATGGAATCACGCGCGCTACCCTTTTTCTCAATAAACGCACGCACTGGCCCGTGCGTCAGGTGCGCTACGTCGGCGACAAAATCGTCGCCGACACGTCTTTTGAGGACTTGCGCGTCAACGTCGGCCTCACGGACAACGACTTCCCGTTCTAGGCCGCCCTGATCTCCCGAGCGTGAGGAGGCACAGCAGCAACTCGTTAGTTAGGCTAGATTTTGACTTCGACGCCGAATTCGATGACGTTGTTCGGCGGTAAACCCAGCGAATCGGTGAGCGGGCGCGCATTTCGCGCCATCCAGCGGAACAGATTCCGCTGCCAGTGCGGCAGCGAGCCGCGCTCGTGCGAATCTCGAATCTTGGGATTGGCAAGGTAGTACGTAGGCTGCGAAAAGTCGATGTCCGGCCGTTCTTTGCGCAAGTGCGCGAGGATGTCGTTGATGCGCGGTTCCTGCATGAACCCGTACCACGCCTTTACGCGCAACAGGCGCGGCGTGATTTCTTCTATCTCGAGCCGCTTTTCCGGGTGGACGAACGGTTGGGCCGCATGCATCACCGTAAGCAGCACGATCGTGTCGAAGATGATGTGGCTGCGCATCCATTGATGGTGCAGCACGAACGGAATCCCGTGCGGTTCCGGACTGAGGAAAAACGCCGTTCCGCTGACGACGGTGGGGGCCTTCACCTCGTGGAGGAACTGCTCGACGCTCATGGTGTGCTCGGTCAGCGCCGCCATCATGCGGCGGCGGCCGCGATTCCACGTAGTGAAAAGCGTAAAGAGCGCAAGCGCCATCGCGAACGGCACCCATCCCCCCGCGATGAACTTGGAAGCGTTGCCGACCAAAAAAGCGATTTCCCACGCGAGGAAGAGCGCAATGAGCGGCACGCGCTGCCAGGCGGGCCAGTTCCAACGCTTCTGAAGCAGCCGCGCGAACGCGATCGTCGTCGTGAGCATCGTAATGGTGACGGCCAAACCGTATGCGCCGCCCAAACGCTCCGACGAGCGAAACGTGACGACCAGGACGATGCACACGATGCCCAGCATCGCATTTATGGACGGCATGTAAATTTGACCGGCGAAATGACGCGACGTGTGCACGATACGGAAGCGCGGCGTGTACCCGAGTTGCATTGCCTGCTGTGTGAGCGAGAACACGCCGGAAATCAGCGCCTGCGAGGCGATCACCGTCGCGATCGTAGCGAGAAACACCATTGGGATGAGGCCCCAGCGCGGCACCAGCGTGTAAAAGGGCGAGGCGATCGCGTGCGGATCGCGCAGCGTGAGCGCGCCTTGACCGAAATAATTCAACAGCAGCGCGGGAAAGACCGCGACGATCCATGCCAGCGTAATCGGTTTGCGGCCGAAGTGCGCCAAGTCCGCGTACAGCGCTTCAACGCCCGTCACGCACAACACGACCGCACCCAAGATCAGCAGACTGCGCGCGCCGTTGCGCACGAAGAACTCGATTGCGTAGATCGGATTCAGCGCGGCGAGCACGTGCGGTTCCCGGACGATGGCGGCTCCGCCCGCGACCGCGAGCACGGCGAACCACACGAGCATGATAGGACCGAAAAGGTTGCCGATCTTTCCGGTACCCCGTTTTTGCACCGCGAACAACACGACGAGAATCGCCACCGAGAGCGGAACGATGAACGGGTGCGCCGCCTTCGTCCAAACGTCGAGCCCTTCGATTGCCGAGATGACCGAGATCGCGGGCGTAATCGCGCCGTCGCCGTAGAGCATCGACGAACCGAACAATACGAGCAGCGCAAGCGCTCCCAAGCCCATGGGCATCGCGGTGCGTTTCGGCGGCAGCAGCTGCGCGAGCAGCGCCAGCGTGCCCCCCTGCCCGTCGTAATCGGCGCGCAGCAGAAAACCGACGTACTTCACGCAAACCACGATGACCAGCGCCCAAAAAATGAGTGAAAGGATGCCGAGGACGTTTTGGGGCGTGACGGCCGCCGGAAAATCGCCGGTGAAACATTGCTGAAACGCGTAAAGCGGGCTCGTGCCGATGTCTCCGAAAACCACGCCGAGCGCGGCCAGCGAAAGGGCGCTGAGCGGTTCGGTGCGATGCCTGCGCGTGCGAACTACCGGTTCGTGCGCGTGCGAGTGCTCGACGTACGCAGCCATTATGCCTTACGCAGGTAGCGCTTGCGCAGTTCGTCGATGACGACGGCAAGCAAGATGACCGCGCCGAGCACGATCTTTTGCGTGTACGACTCGATACCGATCAGATTCATGACGTTGTAGAGCATCCCGATCAGCAGCGCGCCGAAAAAGGTGCCGACGATCGTCCCGCGCCCGCCCATCAGGCTCGTGCCGCCCACGACCACAGCCGCAATGGCCTCCAGCATCTCGTCGCCCGAAACGCCGATGTTCGGCGAGCCGGACCCGAATAAGGCCATGTAAAGAAAACCCGCGGTCGCGGCGCACATGCCGCTGATGACGTACACCATCGTCTTGACGCGCGACACACTCACACCCGCAAGACGCGCCGCTTCTTCGTTTCCGCCGAGGGCAAACACGTACCGGCCGAACTTCGTGCGCGTGAGCAGAATCGACGTGCCGACCAAAATCACGAGCATCCAGATGACGGGGTTGGGAATACCGGGCAGCGTCATGTGCCCGATGCTCACCGGGCCGAAAAAGAATCCGATGCCCGTGTTCTGAAAGTCGGATTTTGCCAGCGGTATCGGGCTGCCGTGCGAAAGTTTGAACGAGAGGCCTTCGGCGATGAGCATCATCGCCAGCGTAGTAATGAACGGCGGCAAGTTCAGCTTTACCACCGGGACGGCGTTGACGAAGCCGGCCGCAGCGCCCAGCGCCAGTCCCACGCAAAGCGTCGCGATGATGAGCGGCACGCCGCCGAAACCCATCGCATTTGCGAACAGCGCCATGACCACGCCGCTGAGCGACACGAGCGACCCGATGGAAAGATCGATTCCCGCGGTGATGATCACGAACGTCTCGCCCACTGCCAGAATGCACCCGTATGTAATCTGCCGCAAGACGTGAATGATGTTGCCCGCGCGCAGAAACTCGCCGCTCGAGGCGATGTTGACGAGTATTGCAATGGCAACCAGTAGTGCAACCGCGCCGGCCACGCGAATCCAATACGCGCGGGTTTGCCTGGCCTTGTCGTCTTTGAGCGTCTGCGCGAGTTCGGCCTGAACCTGTGCTTCTTCCATCGTGCTCTACGCTGCCGCTCCCGCGGCGGCGGCCATTACCGCATCCGGCGTGGCCTGCGCGCGCGAAAATTCCCGTACGATCCGGCCGCCGCGAATCGCCAAAATGCGATGCGACATGCCGAGCACCTCCGGCAGTTCGCTGCTGACCATCACGATTGCCGCGCCGTTTTGCGCGAGCTTGACCATGAGATTATAGATTTCGGACTTCGCGCCGACGTCGATGCCGCGGGTCGGCTCGTCGAAGAGAAACACCTTCGCGTTGCCGAGCAGCCACTTCGCGAGCACGACTTTCTGCTGGTTGCCTCCGGAAAGGTTCCTTACGGTCTGCTCGGGGCTCGGCGTGCGAATGCGCAGTTCGTCGATGTAGCGTTCGGTGATCTCTTCTTCCTTTGCTCGGTTGACGAGCAGGTCACGATTCACGAACTGCGCGAGGTGCGCGAGCGTAACGTTCTCGCGAACGGTCATGCCCAAAACCAATCCCTGCCCCTTGCGATCTTCCGTGATGAACGCGATGCCCGCCGCGATCCCTTCGCGCGGATTGCGCGCGCGCACGCGCGCTCCGTCGATTCGAACCTCGCCGGAGACCGGCACGTCGGCTCCCGCGATCGCGCGCACGATTTCCGTTCGGCCTGCTCCGATGAGGCCCGCCAGGCCGAGAATCTCTCCACGCCGTACTTCGAACGACACGCCGTTCACCGCCGGCGGCCGCGAAAGGTTTTGCACCGCGAGCACGACCGGTGCATCCGGCGCAACGGGCAGCAAATCCGGGAAGTGCGCCTCCAAACGCCTTCCGACCATCGCGCGCACGATATCCTCCGCCGGAAACTGCGCCAGCGGGCGCGTTTCGATGACGCGCCCGTCGCGCATGACGGTAACGCGATCGGCGATCCGCGGCAACTCTTCCAAGCGATGCGAGATGTAAATGATGCCCGCGCCTTTGGCCTTGAGCCTTGCGATGATTGCGAACAAGCGATCGATTTCGCGATCGGTGAGCGCGGCGCTGGGTTCGTCCATCACGATGATGCGCGCGTTGCGCGAGAGCACCTTTGCGATCTCGATCATCTGCTGCTGCGCCACCGGCAAACGCGAGGTTTCAACGTTGAGCGGGAGCGTGATCCCGAGTTCCGCAAACACGCTCGTTGCGCGTTCGCGCGCTGCCCGCTCGTCGATGAAAACCCCGCGAGAGGGTTCGTAGCCCAACACGATGTTTTCGATCGCGTTGAGCGTGGGGACCAAATTGAACTCCTGATAAATCATTCCCACGCCGGCCTGTTCGGCACTGCGCGGCGAGGCGATCGTGACGGACTTGCCGTCGATGAGGATGTCGCCGCGGTCCGCCTGCTGCGCGCCCGCCAAGATTTTCATCAGGGTCGATTTGCCCGCGCCGTTTTCGCCGACGAGCGCGTGGACTTCGCCCGCGTAGAGATCGAGCGATACGCCGTCGAGCGCGCGAACACCGGGAAAGGATTTCCCGATGTCCCGCATCTCGAGCAGCGGCGCCGGAGAAGCCAATCTACTTGCCGGCGTTCGCCTTGGTAAACGTGCCCACCGCGACGTCGATGCGCGCCGGCACTTTTTTGCCCGTAAAGTAATCGTGAATCGCGTCGATCGTCAGCACGCCGATTTTGTCCGGATGCTGAATTGCATCGCCGTACATTTGGCCGTTCTTTATCGCGGTGCGCGCCTCGGGCGTTGCATCGTATCCGACGACCGCAACGTTGGTCGCACCCGCCGCGCGAATTGCCGTCACGGCTCCCAGCGCGGTGTCGTCGTTGATGCCGAACACGCCTTTGAGGTCCTTGTGCGCCTGCAGGATGTCGCTCATGTCGGAGTTCGCTTTGTCGCGCGTGCCGCCCGAATCCGCGGTAGCGACGATCTTCACTGCCGGACATTTCTGCGCGATGCCCATCTTGAAACCTTTGACGCGATCCTGCACGCTCGTGACTTCCGGTTCGTCCAAGATCGCGATGTTGCCCGAGCCGCCCACGGCTTTGCACATCAGCGAAGCCGCCATTTCGCCGCCTTGCACGTTGTTTGAAGCGACGTGCGCGACGACTTTGCCTTGTTTGCTCGCGTTGGCGATGTCGGCGGTGAAGACGGGGATGTGCGCGTTGTTCGCCTCCACGATCGCGCTGCCGATGGCTTGCGAATCGTAGGGCGTCAGCACGATGGCGTCGACTTTCTTCGAGATGAAATCTTCGACTTGCGACTGCTGCTTTGCGCTATCGCGATTTGCGTCGGCGAATATCACGCGATAGTTGTATTTTTTCGCCTCGGCCTGCATGCCGGCTTCCATCTGCTGGTAAAATTGCGCCTCGAGATCCTGAATCGAAACGCCGATCGTCTTTGCCGCGGGACCGGCCGGCGCACCTGAAGCGGCATTCTGCGCGGCGTTGCTTCCGCCGCCCGAGCACGCCGCCAGGACGGTCGAGAGCGCGGTAACGGTAACGAATCCGGCCCATACCCGGCTTATGAAGACTGTATTCAAGTTTGTTCGCTCCTGTGAAATCACTCGACGGGGGTTAACTACGGCGTGTGCGGGCGCCTCCGTTTCGGCTCAGCCGTATCCACAGGACTTTGCCCAGGCCTGTGAGCCATGTGGAGAACTACCGCTAAACGACGGCTTCCGCCCCGGCACGCTTGGCGGACCACGTGAGCGTCGTAAGCCACACGAGCCAAATTACGCTGACCGCGAAGATCGCGGTGTACGCCGCCGCAGCTGCCCAGTGCGCGTACAGATACGCTCCCGTTCCGAAGAGGGCCGAGTACACCGCGGCAAGGCCGAGCACCCACCCCAAAAGCGCTTGCGGCAGGCTATCCGGTGAAGGCGCCGCACCCGTACGACGCCGCACGGGCGCCCATCCGCGCCCCGCCGGACGAACTTTCAGATAAAACGCGTCGAGCGTGCGATCGTCGACGGGCGGCGTGAGGAACGTCGTGACAATCCACACGACGGTAGTTACGCCGACGGTCGTGAGCAATACGACGCTATGATCGACGGCGTGGCCGCTTTTCGCCATGCCGAAAAACGTCGCGGAAACGAGAAACGACGCCGCCATCGCGCTGACTTCGGTCCACGCGTTGATGCGCCACCAAAACCAGCGCAGCAAATACACAAGGCCCGTTCCGGCGCCGATCGAGAGCAGCAAATCGAAAGCTTCTTTTGCGTTGCTGAGCAGCGTCGTCGTACCGCCCGCGACGATCATAATCAGCACGGTTACGATTCTGCCGACGAACACGTAATGTTTTTCCGTGCGCCCCGGCCCGATGAACCGGCGGTAAAAATCGTGCACGATGTACGAGGTTCCCCAATTCAAGTGCGTCTCGAGCGTCGAGCGATATGCGGCGAACAACCCCGCGACCATGAATCCTGCGAAACCCGCCGGAAGAAACGTGAGCATTGCGGGATACGCGATGTCGTCGCCCAGCAGCTTTTGTTGCACGTGCGGGAAGCTGCGCGCGATGTCGCTCACGCTCGGATACACGACCATGGACGCGAGCGCCACCACAATCCACGGCCACGGGCGAAGCGCGTAGTGCGCCGCTTGAAAGAGCAGCGTGCCGAACACCGAATCGCGTTCGGTTTTTGCCGAGAGCATCCGCTGCGCGACGTAACTGCCGCCGCCGGGTTCGGCACCGGGATACCAAGACGACCACCATGCCACGGTCAGCGGGATGACGAAGATCGCCGCGCTGGTTTTCCAGTCGGAAAAATCCGGCAGGATGCTCAAATACTGCGGATGCGTGTGCGCCACATGCGCAAACAGTCCGTGCAGACCGCCGATTTGCGGCAGTTTCACCGCAAAATACGCGGCGGCGAACGCGCTGCTCATCGTGATGCAGAACTGAATCATGTCGGTGACCATCACGCCCCACAACCCCGACATCGAGGCGAAAATCACCGGAAAAAGGCCACCGACAAGCAGCGTTTCCCACTGGGGGACGCCGAACAAGATGCCCGCGATCTTCGATGCAGCCAAACTGACGCTGCCGATGATGACGCAGTTGAAAAACAATCCTAAATAGATCGCGCGGAATCCGCGAACCACGGAAGCCGCCTTGCCGGAGTAGCGCGCTTCGTAGAATTCCAAGTCCGTGAGCACGCCGCTGCGCCGCCACAACCGCGCGTAGAAAAACACGGTCGCCATGCCGGTGAGCAGAAACGCCCACCATACCCAGTTCCCCGCGACGCCGCCTTGACGAACGATGTTCGTCACCAGATTCGGCGTGTCGGTGCTGAACGTCGTCGCAACCAGCGAGATGCCGATGAGCCACCACGGCGCCTGCCGTCCCGCGGCGAAAAATTCCGACGTATTTTTACCGGCACGCCTCGCGAGCACGATCGCCGGCACGAACATGATGCCGACCGAGACGACGATGATGACCCAATCTAGCGCGGTCAGATGCATGCGTCGCCTTTCCCACGAGAGGGCGCGGTCCCCTTGCCGCTCGCGCGCGCTGCGGGATTGAAACATGTGCTCTCACTCGCGTTTTCCGCCGCAATGCTCGGCATCGACGGCTACGTCGTGCGCGTCGAAGCGGACAGTTCGCCGGGCTCGCCCGCCCTCGCGATCATCGGGCTGCCGGATCGCGCGATCGGCGAAGCACGGGAACGCGTGCGCGCGGCGATTTTCAATTCCGGTTTAGCGTATCCGGCGGGAAGACTGCTCGTAAACCTTTCGCCGGCGGACGTGCGCAAGGAAGGGCCGTCGTTTGATTTGCCGATCGCGCTTGCGCTGCTCGGCATCGACGAACAAGTCGATCGTTTGGCGCTGCAAGGATTTGCGTCGCTCGGAGAACTCGCACTGGACGGCACGCTGCGACCGGTGAGCGGTATCCTGCCCATGGTGCTCGGCGCGCGCAACGCGGGGTTCACGAAACTCATCGTTCCGAAAAGCAATGCCGATGAAGCGGCGCTGGTCGAAGGCGTCGAGTTGTACGCGGTCGATTCGCTGCAGTCCGCGGTCGCAGTCATTCTCGGCAACGGCGCAAAATGGCGTATGCGAACGTCGGCGCCGGAGGTGTGTGCTCGCGAAGACGTGCAATACGGCGATTTCGCGGACGTGCGCGGACAAGCGGGTGCGAAACGGGCGTTGGAGATCGCAGCGGCCGGAGGACACAACGTGCTCTTCGTCGGGCCGCCGGGCTGCGGCAAAACGATGCTGGCGCGGCGGTTGCCGTCAATCCTCCCACCGATGACGCCGAACGAAGCGCTCGAGGTCACGAAGATCTACAGCGTAGCGGGGCTGCTCGGACACGCGCCGGCCATCGTGCAAGCGCGCCCATTTCGTTTTCCGCACCATACCATCAGCCAGACCGCTTTAGTGGGCGGCGGATCGTTCGTTAAACCGGGTGAGATCAGCCTGGCGCATCACGGCGTGCTCTTTCTCGACGAACTTCCTGAGTTCACGCGATCCGCGATCGAAGTCATGCGGCAGCCGCTGGAAGAAGGCTCCGTAACGATCGCGCGTGCGAGCGGCACGTTCACCTATCCGGCGCGCTTCATGCTGGTAGCGTCGATGAATCCGTGCCCGTGCGGCTATCGCGGAACGCGCAGCGCGGAATGCCGTTGCGACGATGCGGCTATAGCGCGGTACGTCGCCAAACTCTCCGGACCGCTGCTCGATCGCATCGATTTACAAATCGAAGTTGCGCGCGTTGCGTTCGACGACATGGCCCGCAGCGACGGCGCGGAAAGCTCCGCTGCGATTCGGAAACGCGTCATCGCGGCACGCGAACTTCAGCGAGCGCGCTTCGAAGGCAGCGCGATTACGTGCAACGCGGAAATTCCGGGAAGCGCCGTGCGGACGTATTGCCGGCTCGATACCGGCGCGATGGAGCTGCTTTCGCACGCCAGTTCGCGTCGTCAATTTTCCGCTCGCGCCCTCGATCGCATCGCGCGCGCCGCCCGGACGATCGCGGATCTCGCCGGCTCACCAAACATCGAACCGGCGCACGTCGCGGAAGCGATACAATACCGCAGCCTGGAGCGTCTCGACACCCGCGCCGCATAGTAATCGGGCGAACCGGTTGCCCGGGGACTCTCGCAGTTCGTTTCAACCACTAAAGACGTCGCGCCCAAAACTGTCGCCGTTGTCTGTCACGAGGAATCACGTGCGACGTCGGGTGCGCCCCTACAGAACGCGCGGCCGCCCGTTGAATATCAGCAGTTCTGATGGAACACGAGAAGGAAACGCCGCCGTGATCAATATCCGCGGGCTCCTTGCGGACGCTACAACTAGCCGGACATTCCGCGAACGCGTCAGCGCTCGCGGGCGTAACACGGTCCACACTCGTTCCACGTCGTGGTCCATCCGGCGGCATCTCCACGTCCCTCTTAAAAAAATGAAGCTCTACTGCTATATAGGCAAGCAAGTGCACCACAGTCCGACACACGTCGGCTAACTTGCGCGGAAAAAGGCTTCGGAAAGTTTCAGCGCGTTTGAGACCACGCGTCGCGCGTGATTAGTGTGCGATGCAGAGATTTTATGCGAACGCATGTACGATGTCAAGCGATCTGATTGAAGTTTTTGCACTTATATCGAAGGCGC
>Ga0209810_1005628_pt1 | contig 11231 bp, 9 predicted proteins | sample Coa_R1_7_FD_187159 | JGI IMG/M metagenome (GOLD analysis project Ga0209810, IMG submission 187159) | Surface soil microbial communities from Centralia Pennsylvania, which are recovering from an underground coalmine fire - Coalmine... | ecosystem: Environmental > Terrestrial > Soil > Unclassified ...
ATCCCCTGCGGGAGAAGCTTGAACACGAACAAGATGAACACGGTTCATTTACTACCTCTGACCGCCTTCCTCATACACAGTATTTTTTAGGAGTAAGATGGCATCAAGCTATACCGCAGCCTCCGAACTTACGGAACAATATATCGATTCAGTCTGGGAGAAGCTGCCTCGCCACGTGCGTCCAACTCTGCTGTTGCCGAGTCCAACACTCTCGACGCAGTTGAAGTGCCAGATCACTATTGCCACGGAAACGTTTCAGTATACTGGTAGCTTCAAGTTTCGTGCTGCCTATAACCTGCTCTCTAGCATCTCACAACAACAGATTGTCGCGGCCTCATCTGGCAATTTTGGACAGGCTGTCGCTTACGCTAGCAAGCTTCTCGGCAAAACCTGTACCATTGTGATGCCCGTGACTTCGGCACAGGTAAAGATTGCTGCGGTACAAGCTTACGGTGGTATTACTGACCTGATTGATGTGGATCAGATCAGTCGTGCCCAACGCGTCGCCCAGCTTTTGGCGGAACAGTCTGGAGCATTCCAGGCTCAGGCATATGACGATTATCGTGTTGTGGCAGGGAACTCAACACTTGGGAAAGAGATCTTCGGTGCGGATACCTTTGATGTTGTTGTTGTTCCCGTTGGAGGAGGTGGACTGAGTTCTGGCATCGTGATCGCCCGTGATCATGTACATGCACAGACAGAAGTTATTGGAGCAGAGCCGCTTCCTGGTAACGATGCAGTTCTTTCTCTGCGTAGCGGACAGTTGGTTCGTAACGAGCAGGAGCCGATGACGATTGCCGATGGAGCACGCACATTGAGCCTCGGCAAACTCAACTGGGAGATACTCCAGAAGGGTGTAGCCGACATTCTCGAAGTGCCAGATAGCTTCACCCTACAAGCGGTGCGACATTGTTTCCGTGCTGTCAATCTCAAAATCGAGCCTACGGGAGGACTGGCCATTGGTGCGCTCCTGGCCCATCCTGAGCGCTTCGCTGGCAAGCGTGTCTGTTGTATTGTCAGTGGGGGCAACGTTGATCCTACGTTATATGCCAAAATTATCACCGCCGACGATCCAATGAATTGACAACCGGATGCGATAATTCGGTTGTCAATTCATTGGGACCGAATTATCGCATCCGTAGTACGATACAGGATATCTCAGGGCCGCGATAGATCGGTTCAACCTACGCTTGTAGCGGATAAACGGCAAAATGGGAGAACGTCGCTGCGGCTCCGGCATGGGCATTTTGAACGTTCGAGACGAACAGCGCCAGGGAACCGCTTGTGTAGCTACTATCAGTGATGGTCTGCAATGCTTGCCCATTGACCACCAACGTCATCGTCGAACCTTTTGCAATGATGTCGATATGATTGAGTTTTCCCTGTTTTTGGATAGCAGAATTGCTCGTGTAACCGGCGATTTTGCTGGGCGTGCTTTTGCCGCTAGAATCTACATTCCCCTTAAACACGGCGTAGGTGCCGTCACCATAGAGTTCAAAGCGGTAATAGGTAGTCAGATTGCTATTCTGATCGAGCGAACCACGGATATACACACCATATCCATTCATCTGATCACCCTTTGAAAGAATGGCGTCAATGGAGAGTTTAAAATCACGGAAGGTTTTATTTCCAGGGACCAATTCCCACAGCAGTTTGTTGTCGTCGTCCTCCAATGCCATTCTTCCATTCCCGAGTGTCACGGAAAATTTGCCAGGACTGCCTTGCAGGTCCCATCCATTGGTGTTGTTATTGAACGCATCAGCAAACACAGGAGCTACTTTCGGGGTAGGGGTCGCCGGTACTGCAGTGGCTGTCTGAGTAACTTGTGCAGAGTGGTGTGCAAAGATAAATATATAACTGGCAATACCACCGCCGACAAGCACCACTAACAAGAGAATGATACCAACGATAAGCCCAGCGTTCGGTCCCCTGCTACGAGGCATGAGTAGCTGATTGCCCATCGTAGGAGGTGAACCATTCATAGTTCTCTGCTGAAAGCCCATGTTCATGCCAGGAGCTGCGGCAGGCGGGTAGAACGATTGCGGTGGGGTAGTTGGTCCTGCATAGTAAGAACGCTGCTGGCTTGCTCCAGAGTAGTAATTTCCGCTGTTTATTGTCGGAGCGGGAGGTCCATAATAGTTATTTGGAGCGGACTGGTGGACTGGCATATCGAATGAAAGCTGAGGGACAGGGTCCTGACCGTAGAAATTATTCTGGCCTGCGGGGACTTGGGCCGAGGGTTGACCCCATTGCTGACCCGCATATTGATTTTGGGAGCCATACGATGTAGGTGGGGCAGCTCCCCATGCTACATTAGCTGGAGCGCTTCCAGCGCCATCGCTGCCTTGAGCAGGCGTATTGTAGTACCCGCAGTTTCGACAATAAATTTCGCTGGGAGGGAGTGCCACTCCGCAACGTTGACATGGCTGAGCAGATACGCCGCCAGAAAGTGGATATGCTGAGGACATAGAAAACCTCCAAATAACAACCGAAGATATATTGCCCAGAGTATCTCATACGGAGGCGCTCTATGTCCAATACTATCCCCCTCTGTAGCAATTTTGGGCCAGGACCTGTGCATTTTCGTTATGCAAAACACGCTTAGCATAACGAAAATGCACAGGTCCTGCGGACAAAGCACTGTCCCCTCATAGGGCTATTCATACAGTTGCTTCTGCATGTTGTCCATGTGAGGGGCGTAATGCTGCCACGATTGCAGCAATGATGCTTAATACGAATGAGACAACAAATGCAAGGTGCAAGCCAGAGAGGAACAGCGGAATGACTGATGCAAAGTGACCCATGCCACCACCATTGATGAATACTTGCTGGATTGCCCCAAAAGGGATACTACTGAGGGCAAGTGGAAACACAATGGCAATACTGAGCATCTGACCCGTGTTGTTGAGCATGTTGAGAATACCAGCTGCGGCACCCCGCGTATGCGGCTCTACGGAGCTCATAATAGCATTGGTGTTGGGCGAAACGAAGAAGCCAGAGCCACCTCCCATAAGCGCCATATAGATTGCCAGCAACCAGTAGGGGGTAAACTGGGTGATAGTCGTTAGCGCAAACAATCCGATTGCAGAGACTGCTAACCCTATTGGTGTGAGTAGCCGTGACCCAACGTAATCGGAGAGCCGTCCACTCAAAGGACCAATCAGCATAAATGCGGCCCCAAAGGGAGTAAGCATGAGTCCTGCTGTGAGTGGGTCTTTCCCATATGGCCCTTGCAGGAAGAAGATCAGTAAAAACAGTACGGCTCCACGCGCAATACCGTTGAGCAACCCACTTAGATTAGCCAGCGTAAAGAGGCGACTGCGGAAGAGGCGCAACTGGATGAGTGGTGCCTTAATACGAGGTTCAATAGCGATGAATAATCCGAGGCTCACAATACCAACGATAAAAATGGTTACATTGACAGCCTGAGGGAGCATAGGAAATGCCAGCATGCTCAGTGCGAGGAGCACTCCAAACAAGCCAAGAGTAAGTGTAAAGCTGCCGAACCAGTCAATTGGCTGGCGCTCTAGTGGGCGCACCGGTTCACGCAAGCGCCAGATACCCCACAAAGCACCAAAGATGCCAAGAGGAACATTGAACAGGAAGACCCAGCGCCAGGAGAACTCAGTGAGGAGTCCACCAATGATTGGTCCGATCAGAAATCCAGCTGCCCCCGCAATTTGATTGACTCCTAATCCAAGTCCTACCTGACCTTTTCTAAAGGCGTCCGTCACAATCACGGTGCTATTTGTGATAAGAAGTGCCGCTCCTAACCCCTGAACGACCCGGCCCAAGATAAGGTCAGCACCATGTAACTGTGGCTGTGCCAAACCAGCAATGAGCGACCCGACCGTAAAGGTGATAAAGCCACTATTGTAGAGGCGCTTACGGCCCCAGAGGTCTGCCAGACGACCAACTAGTGGCGTGAGCACGGTGAAGAGCAGCAGATAGCCAAGCAGTACCCACATGATCGTGAAGAACGAGGCGTGCAGTTCGGCCATGATATTCGGTAATGCAATGAGCAATGCTGACCCTTGCATAGAGGCAAGGAGAGCCCCCACAGTTGTCACAGAGAGTGCTGTCCACTGATATCCATCATGCTGCTTTATCCCAGTATCAGGCTGTTCGCTCTGTTTGGCTGCAACGTTAGAGGAAGATCGCGAAAATGTCATAAGTACCTACCATTGTTACTAGCCCAAGTGAAATCACTATAGGGCGCTTCTAAGATTTCTTTAACCTTTACGTAAACGTATCAGGTGCATACTATAATAATGCATTACAATCCTCCATTTTGGCAAGAGTCTCACCCTGGCCGAGGGCAATATGAAGGCATCTCTTGCAACCTCTACTGCTCTCTGGCTCAAGAAAAGTATGTTACTTCTCTCACGTGAACACGTTTGAGAGAGTGAAAACAAGAACAAGAAATGGATGGATAGAGCTACGCATGGCAGTGCAACGACAACAATTTCGTTCTCCCATTCCTCTCGGAAAACCATCTTCACCGCCTGGTGCAGAATCTACTGAGCATTCACCTGGTAAAGGACTGCAACAATTTGTCGATTATCCTTCATTTCTAGGCAGGCAGTTGCCTTCAGGAGTAGAACCGCAAACGGCAAGGCAACCACCATTATCCTCACAGCAAGTGTCATTAGCAGGACAAAAATGGCAACCCAAACCACAAAAGGCGCATGGCAAGCGATGGCCACATTGGGTCCTCATTATGGTCGTACTCTCAATCATTGCAGGCATCTTCGTGAGCCAGGGAAACGGTGAAACAGGTGCATGGACAGCGGATACCTTGCGTGCGATACTTGGACCAACAATCACGGCCCAAATCGAATCATGGTATCTTGGCATTACAAACACCACGCGCCAGGTGCAGTATCAACTCAGTAACAAGCAGGTTGCCGCGCCGTGGGCAGTAGGAACGATGGGACCCACTGCGCCAGTCCCATCACTGGCGAAGAAAACAACAGTGGCACCAATGTCACTTGCTCCGATGAAGCCGACGATCTCGCCAGCTATCCCCGGAGAAGGTGTATGGACAGTACAGAGTATGGCTCCTGCACCGTACAATTATCTACCGCTGGATGCCAAAGCATTTTTCCGGCCAGATCCATCACACCCCTATGCGATTGTTACTTTGCTGCAGTTCGACACTCGTTTTATGTTGCTGCATATGGTGGCAGGAACTACAGAGCCTGGCGGCCCAAGGGGAGTCCGCGGCCCCGGCGTGATTCCAGCGACAGACCAGCAAGGGAATGCCTTACTTGCTGCTTTTAATGGTGGTTTCAAATACGCTGATGGTCAATACGGACTGATGGTCCATGGAACAGTTTATGTTCCACCTCAACCAGGTGCGGCAACCATTGCTGTGACAAAAGAAGGAAAAATTCTGCTTGGGGCTTGGGGTGTAGACCCACGGCTGAATAGCAACAATTCAGACCTTTTGGCATGGCGGCAGAATGCCTCGTTGTTGATTAACAAAGGCACCATCAATCCTCTCACACAAGATGGTGCAGCATGGGGTGGCACTATCCTCAATAGCGCCTATACCTGGCGTTCAGGGCTTGGTCTTACTGCCAATGGTACTTTGATCTACGCAGCCGGTGATTCATTGACCGCTCTCACGCTCGGTCAAGCCCTACGTACAGCTGGAGCGGTGATGGCGATGCAAACGGATATTAACCCATTCTGGGTGCGTGCCTTCCTCTATAATCATGAATCCGGTAAGCCATTCACGATCACGAAACTCAATCCACTCATGCAAGGCTCTGGCACAGAGTACCTCGATGGTACCGAGCGTGATTTCTTCTACCTGACTCGCATACCTTCATCTCTACGATCTTCCAAAGAATTACCCCCTCAATAGAGGAGAGAAACATCCTAGCTCGCAGCCAAATTGCAGAAATCATCGTCTTCATAAAGTGGGGAAGTATAAGCATGGAAAAGGTACGTTGATCGGCTAGCTTCTCTCCTGCTCCCACTCCTCCAATAATGGTAACAACTCGGCAAGAGTTGCAATAACAGCAGAGGGGACAATATGTTCCGGTTTGGGCCAGGGGTAGTCGTTTTTCTTCCAGACGGCACGCATACCTGCACTTAGAGCGCCAGAGATATCATCAATCATACGATCGCCAACCATTACACAGGCGTCTGGCTCTACCCTGAGCCTCCTTGCTACCTCGTGAAACACGGACGGATGCGGTTTGGAGTGTGGAAGATCAGACGTGTATACAACTTCGTCAAGCAAATGCGTCAATCCGTGTGTGGCAAGTTCTGCGTTGTGCCAGGAGGCAGCCCACCATGTGTTAGAAAGCAAGCCCAGGCGATACCCTCGTTCTCGTAAGGCTTGCAAGGTCCGCTGCGCATCAGGAAAAACAATCGACCAGCCATCTATCGCATATGCATAGCCATCCAGGGCCGCTAGCAATTCCTGCTCATTTACCTGTCGCCCTAAGCGCTGGAAACCATCACTGATCAAAGAGGTAGGAGTGCTGCTAGCCTGTCGCTCCTGCACCTGTCGCCAGTGGTTCTTCTCAGCTTCACGCATGGCAAGAACATACGCCTCACACCCAGGCCAGTTGTTCGATGGCACAGCAGTAGTGAGGTACTCATACGAGAGCCCCCAGCGTCGCGCTATGTCCTCGTCCCAATCCGGCCAATCGATAAGAGTCCCGCCAAGATCGAAAATCACAGCATGGAGTGAACTCACTTCCACAGTCCTTCCTAAATGATCAAAGGCACCCCTGGTGGTCGCCTGGTTTCCTATTTGGCCAATCCCTTGCGGCGCATCTGCTCTAGATCAAACTCTGCTGGCTCAAGAGGACTGACCTGTGCCTGGGCACATGCCCAGCCGATGAAGGCGAATCCTAGTTGTAGTCCTTGTATCACTGTCGTCGGCTGATCTGTGGACAATAAAGTCAAACAGTCTTGACGTTGTTCGATGGCTTTCGCTTCGGTCTGTTGTTCAGAGTAGCCATGTAATACAAAGTCATGAGGGGCGAAATCGTTGTAATGCAGGTTGTGGGTTGTGGCAATTAAGAAGAGCCAGTATGCCACCTGACTTCCCTCTAAGATCGTGTCGGATTGCCTCCCACTATGGGTATGCTCCCCACTCTGCACATCGGCCAGTTCTTGCAACTCATCGGCCAGCCGCGCCACTAAATAGCTTTTGCTGCGCTCTTGTAGCAAGCGTGAGGTGTTGGACTCCTCACTCAAATCGTGATCGCGTAGATACAGGTACACACCATACAGTTGCCGTAGCGCATTTTCTAGCTTGCCTTGAGCCTCCATAGATACCCTTCTTCTGTCTATAAGAAATCCTTGTTTAGAAGTACCCTGCCCTGTTTGAGGTTTCTGATATACCTGCGCTGGATCAAAGACACGTTCTGCTACACATTCAGTGGTGCCGTCTGGCAGCAAACGACGATAGTAGCAACTGCGATAACCGTCATGACAGGCCGCTCCCCCGTGCTGCACGACACGCAGCAAAAGGCTGTTCTCTTCACAATTCACAAAGACGGCTCGTACTTCCTGTGTGTTGCCCGATTGCTCACCTTTGCGCCAAATGGCGTTACGCGACCGGCTGAAGAAGTGTGTGTAGCCAGTCTCAAAGGTCTTTTGGAAAGCCTCCTCATTCATAAAGGCCACCATGAGGACTTCTCCGGTGGTGTCATCCTGGATGACAGCGGGTATGAGCCCCTGGCGATCAAATTTCAGCATGCTTGCTATCCTAACTTTCTGAACTTGCTTCTTTAGCCTATTATAACACGGCAATCCGACGATGAGCTATCCTTGCACTAGCTCATCCCCCATACGGCTTGTAGGGCCACACCTCCTTTGACTTTCACGCTCTCTGCATGCTAAGATTCTATCAAGCAGCATGGATAACCTGCAGCCATATATCCATAATGACTCTCCCCGATTCCTTAGGATCATGGAATCGGCTGAGTTGACGCTCGAAGTCCCTTGGTAAAGGGAATCAATTCGTAGAAAGCCGAAATGTGAGTGTGTCAATGAATCGTGAGTATCATCGTTGGTATAGTCCCTCTTTGGGACGAGACATGGAAATGTTGGTCTTTGGTCACGCGGGGGCACGCGTCCTGGTCTTTCCGACTTCACAGGGCCGTTTCTTTGAGTGGGAAGACAGAGGGATGATGGCTGAGCTTAGCGATCATCTGAACCAGGGTTGGATTCAAATGTTTTCTGTAGATAGCGTCGATAGCGAAAGCTGGTATGCCAGGAGACGTCATCCAGGTGAACGTGCATGGCGACATGTCCAGTATGATCGCTATCTTCTTGACGAGGTTCTCCCGTTCACTACACATCGGAACCCTAATCCCTTTCTGATTACCACTGGCGCAAGCTTCGGCGCTTACCATGCTGCAAATTTCGCCTTTCGCCACCCCGAACGGGTCGGCCGCGTTATCGCAATGAGTGGCCTCTACGACATTACGCGTTTTACCAGTGGCTACTCTGACGATAATGTCTACTTCAATAATCCCTGCGCTTTCATCAAGAACGAACATGACCCAGCACGATTGGCCGCCCTACGGCACATCGACATTATCCTGGCCGTTGGTCGAGATGACTCCTCGTGTGGTAATAACGAGTATCTCTCGGGCCTTCTTTGGGAGAAGGGCATCGGAAATGCGCTGCGTATCTGGGATGGCTGGGCTCACGACTGGCCCTGGTGGCGGCAGATGATCCGCACGTACATTGGTGGTCACGATTGAGAGGAGAACAGATATGACACTGAAGGTCGGCTTGATTGTCGGGCGGGAGTGGTCTTTTCCTCCTGCCTTCATTGAAGAAGTGAACCGTCGCGACGAAGGCGTTATTGCCGAGTTCGTGAAGCTGGGCGGCACACGAATGGACGAACCATGTCCCTATGCGGTCATTATTGACCGCATCTCACACGAGGTACCATATTATCGTATGTATCTTAAGTATGCTGTTCTCCAAGGTGCCACGGTCATTAATAATCCCTTCATGTGGACCTCGGACGACAAGTTCTTCGAGGCTGCTCTGGCCACAAAACTTGGTGTAGCCAGCCCAAAGACGCTGATTCTGCCAAACAGAGAGTATGTTCCCGGCATTGTTCACGAGGAGAGCCTACGCAATCTCGTCTATCCCCTGGACTGGAAGGCTATCATTGATTACGTGGGCCTTCCCTGTGTGCTCAAAGATGCCCTCGGTGGTGGTTGGAAGGATGTGTACATCTGTCATTCTATGGAAGAATTACTCCATTACTACGACCACTTTGGCCTGAGGACGACGATTGTGCAGGAATTCATCACGTGGCAACAATATGTGCGCTGTGTCTGTCTAGGGCAGGAAGAAGTTCTTCCCATCAAGTACAATCCAGGTGAGCGCAAATATTACGTCGAGCATCAGCACCTTAGTCCTGAGCTTGGCCAGCGCATTGTGGAGGATTCGCTCAAGCTTGTGCGAGCGCTAGGCTACGATATGAATTCCGTCGAGTGGGCCGTTCGTGATGGTGTTCCCTATGCCATCGACTTCATGAACCCCGCCCCTGACATGGATATCTACTCGCTCACGCCGTTTTACTTCGATTGGGTAGTCAAACATATGGCTGACATGGCTATTCGACTTGCCAAACAACCACGTCCCCAGGTACAAAATCTGCGGTGGGATACTGTTCTAACAGCAAGCCGAAATCGGGGAGAGGGCCCGCAGATAACGAAAACCTCTGCTACATCCTGATATGACCGTTCTCTGATCTTGTAGTCAATGCTCCTGGAGGTTTGCCATGTCACTGCGAGAAGCCATCGAAGGCTATCACGATCTCTTGACCGATGAGTTGGCTCAAGCATCCCAGGCCCAACTCGAGAATCAACAGCGACGACGTCGGCTGTTTTTCGGCCAACGCCCGCTCTGCACCGTTCTGCGGCCACGCTTTATAACCCTTGAACAGTACCACTTTCTCCAGTCGCGGCTGCATGTCCTGTTGGATGCCTTCGACAAGATCTACCATGTTGCCCTGGAGGATGCTACCTTCCGCTCTCAGTTCGGCCTGCTCGATTGGGAAGAGCAACTCGTGCAGCACGACCCGGGCTACCGGAATCCTAGCCCGCTCTCCCGCGTGGATACCTTTTTTGTCACTGAGCGCGGTGGATTACGCTTGACGGAGTATAATGCTGAAACACCGGCAGGGGCAGCCTATAATGATGCTCTCACCGAGATTTTCTACGGCCTGCCTGTGATGAGCGAGTTTCTGCACCGCTTTGAGGTTCGTCCATTACCAGCACGTCACAGCGTCCTCAATGCCCTTAGGAACGCATACCAACAATGGGCCGGTCGTCGCGAAGCACCACGCATTGCCATTCTTGACTGGCGAGAGGTACCTAGCTATAGCGAATTCTTTTTGTTTCAGGACTATTTCAAATCACAGGGTGTTGAGTGTATTATTGCTGACCCACGCGAGGTGGAGTACCACAATGGCCGCCTGATGGTTGGCAATTTCACGATTACCCTGGTGTATAAGCGTGTCCTCATCAGCGAGCTCATCGAACGCGGCGGCTTCGATCAACCCGTGGTGCGTGCTGTCCTGGATGGCAATGTGTGTATGGTCAACGCATTCCGCTGCAAACTCTTGCACAAAAAGGCTAGCCTGGCCGTGTTATGTGATGAGCGCAATGCTGACCTCTTTACCGAGAAAGAGTTGGTAGCGATTCGCTCTCATATCCCCTGGACAGCCCGCGTGGAGGAACGCCACAGTCAGTATCGCGGTCAGAAGATTGACCTGATCCCTTTTATTCTTGAACATCGCGAGGACCTCGTCCTCAAGCCAAACGATGAGTATGGTGGCAAAGGTATTGTCCTTGGCTGGGAGACCGACTCATCCACCTGGGAGCAAGCTATCCGCACTGCCTTGAGTGAGCCCTACATTGTACAGGAGCGCGTTGCTGTCCCTAGCGAACCCTACCCCAGCCTCATTAATGGCCGTATTGAGTTGATTGACCGTATGTTGGATAGCAACCCGTTCGTCTTCTATGGCAGCTATGTAGATGGCTGCCTCACACGATTGTCAACCGAGTCGCTCTTGAACGTCACGGCTGGTGCAGGTTCGACCGTAGCGACATTTCTCGTAGACAAACGCTAACAGCAGAGAGGAGAAAGAGTATGAAAGCACCATCACTCACGCTCGGCATCGAAGAAGAATATCAAATCATTGACCCGAAAACGCGAGAGCTGCGATCATATAT